>BNJU01001159.1_pt1 | contig 171840 bp, 200 predicted proteins | sample 8539281 | NCBI WGS metagenome assembly BNJU01 (sample SAMD00202456, study PRJDB9452) | human saliva metagenome | isolation source: human saliva | place: Japan
TCATCAGATTCGGGCGGAGCGGGCCTCCCCTTAACAGCAGGACTACTTATTCTCACTATTGTCACTTCCCTGGCCGTCGCAGGCCTGCTCCTGGGAGTGAGGCGTCCTTCCAGCTTATCCTTCCGAATCGCGTCGACGAGTGCTGTCTCACTTTTGACTCTGTATAACATCGTCATCGTCCTGATCTACGGGTTACCCACAACTGGCGAGTACGCCTTTGATCCGTCCAGCACAGGAATTGCGGTAGCGATCGTCATCACTCACGGCGCCTTCCTCATCGGTTCGACACTGGCGGTCAGGCGCGGCTCCGCCGCAACCCCTCCAGCCGGCGACAACCAGTCCCACTATGGTGTCGCAAGCACTTTCAGGCCCCACGGCGTGCAGAGACCCCGTCAGGCAGTACCACCAACCCGGGTCGCCACCATGGACAAGCGGTCGCCGAGAGTATCGAGGCGATCGAGAGAAGACGTACCACTAGCGCTCGACAAAGCGCTGCATTGAAGCGTTCCACCCGCCCCAGCAAGGTCCAGGCTCATCCAACCCGGAAGAGGAAGTCCTCACCATCCCACGCTCGTATATGGATGTGCGAGCGAGCAGGCACAAGCCCGCATTCACATGGTCGGCGGCGTCCACGCAAGCTGAAGGGTGCGTACTCCATCACGGCTGATAAGACGGGCCCGCCCAGCCGGCCCGGGCTGTGGCTTCTGCCGTCCCAGCAGTGGTCCCTCATCAGGACTGCCCGGCAGCATGATGCCCGGGGTGGACAGATCGCTGAGCGTCTGCATGATCGGCTCGTACATGGCGCGCATCGTTCCACCAATGCGGCGCGTGAGCACGAGGTGGAGACCAATGTCCTGAGCCTGCGCCAGCAGGGGCTGCAGAGGCGCAAGGGGGTTGGAGGTATTCGTCGCCACCAGGTCATAGTCGTCCACGAGGAGGTAGATTTCCGGACCCCTCCACCACGAGCGATTGCGCAGCTGCTCGGCCGTGACATCGGGACCAGGTAGACGCATCTGAAGGTAGCCCGAGAGGTCGTTGATCTCCGAGACGGCCATGTCGCGCACTGAGAGATAGGCGAGCAGGAACTCCTCGGGAATCTCTCCCAGCAGGTTGCGTCGCAGGTCGATGGCGAGAATCCGCACCTCATCGGGCGTCCTGCCACGAATCAGCTCGCGGGCCAGAGCGCGCAGGAAAGTGGTCTTACCCTTCTTCGCGTCACCCAGCACGATGAGATTAGGATCCTGCTGCATGTCCAGCGTGACCGGCTCCAGACGGGCCTCGTCGATACCAATGACGGGGCCGGCGTCAGCGGGCACCATGGCTTGAAGCTTGGCAAGATCGATCTGGGTCGGCAGCAGGCGCAGCTTGGGACCAGGCGCGCCCTTCCAGGCGTTGGCAAGCTGCTGACATGCGTGGTGAATCCCCTGTGCCAGGGTGGAGTCGTCGTGGTTCCCATCAATACGCGGCTGTGCCACAAGCATGTGACGAGCTTGCCGATCCAGGCCGCGCCCCGGCCTTCCCTCGGGCACCTGGCGGGCAATCTTCCGATTGATTTCTGAATCCGCGGAGTCACCCAGGCGCAACTCGATACGGGTTCCGATCGCGTCACGAATCGACGCCCGCACGTCCATCCATCGGTTGGAGGACAGGACGAAGTGCACACCCAGCGCCAGGGCTCGCGGAGCTAGGTTCTGAACCTCCAAGGACACATCCTCGAAATCGGTCTTAAGGGTGGCCCAGCCGTCGATAACGAGGAAGACGTCTCCGTACCCGTCGTCGACGTGCCCCGCAGCCCGCTCCCGCCGATACGTCTGGATCGAGTCGATCCGATTGGCCCGAAAAATACCGTTCACGGTCGTCGAGCAGGGAGGCGATCTCCGCCATGATTCGCGCCACGATGTCCGGCTCATCGCGTGTGGCCATTCCGGACAGATGGGGCAGGTCCAGCATCGTCGAGAAGGTTCCTCCACCCAAATCAATGACGTAGAACTGCACCTCGGCAGGCGTGCGGGTGAGAGCCAACGACATGACCAGCGAACGCATCGCCGTCGACTTCCCGGACAGAGGCCCGCCAATGACGGCGACATGTCCACCGGCGCCAGACAGGTCCACAGTGAGCGTCTCGCGACGCTGTTCCAGGGGACATCCGTGACCCCAGGGGCACCATGAGGTCGCCCCGCGCCCGCCACGATGGCGAGGTCAGGCCCAGGTTCTGGTCAACCACCAGATCAGGGATGAGCGAATCGAAGGTCTCGCTGACCTCGAGCGGCGGCAGCCAGATCTGGTGAGCCGGAGTGCCGTGACCGCTCATCCGGTCCACGGCTATGTCCATGGTGGTGCTGTCTGCGTAGGCCGCGTCCTGCGGAAGGCCTCAGGCTCAAGCGCAGCATCCTCCTCAGCCTCGATGACCACCTCCTCGTTGGGGATCTCCCGCCTCGACGTCCTGAGCGGTGAACGGCAGGATCTCGACGGCGCCTCGAGCCGTGTCGGCCGCCTTGGCGGCTCCGGCAGCTGCAGCGCCCGAGAGGCGCGTCGGGCCGGGGGCTTGCCGGCGACGTGGGACGCACGGAAACGAGTCATCGTCTCGGTGTCACTCTTGAGGTAACCGCTTCCCGGCAGGGGAGGCAGGTGATAGGGCGTCCGGGGATCCCAGAACCGTGCGGGACTCGCTGGCGGAGAAGGTACGCAGACCAATGCGGTAGGACAGGGTGCGAGTCCAGGCCGCGCAGGCGCCCCTCCTCCAGTCGCTGGGAGGACAGGAGCAGATGCATCTGCAGCGATCGTCCCAGTCGCCCAATGGCCACGAAGGTGTCGATGAAGTCCGGCTTGGCGGACAGAAGCTCGGAGAACTCGTCCAGGATGATGAACAGTGCTGGAAGCGGGTCGCCGTTGTGCTTGCCCTTGGCTCGATCCTGCTCGTAGTCCATGACGTTGGCGTAGTTTCCGGCGTCGTGGAGCATCTGCTGACGACGGTTCATCTCACCGCGCAGCGCCTCGGCCATACGATCGACGAGTCCCAGCTCACTCTCCAGGTTAGAGATCATCGCCGAGACGTGTGGGAGCTCGGACATGCCAGCAAAGGTCGCTCCACCCTTGAAGTCGACCAGGACGAAGTTGAGCTGGTCCGGCCCGTGAGTGAGGGCCAGGGCCAGCACGAGCGTGCGCAGCACCTCCGACTGACCCGAACCGGTGGCGCCCACGAGCAGACCGTGGGGGCCCATACCTGCTCTCCGCCGACTCCTTGATATCGAGCGACACCGGCTCACCCTCGGGCGTCACCGCGAAGGGCACGTTGAGACGCTCGGCGCCGGTGCGCTTGACCCACTGGGTGTCGGGGTTGAAGTCCCTCACGTCTCCCAGGTGCAGGAGCCGCAGCAGGTCCTCAGCACGTTCGGGATCGGAGGGTTCCCACCGGGGCCGAGGGGTGATGTCCTCCCCGGTCGCCTGGTAGCGCGCCACCAGTCGACGAGCGACGGCCTCGGCGCCATTGATGCTGATGGAGTCGGCCAGCGCCGGGCTGGGATCCTGTCCGGCGAGCTCAACGTTCATGGGGACCACTGCATCGTCGAGAGTCCCGCTCAAGACGGTCTCGGACTGGCTGCCGGAGGGGCTGAGGACCAGGCGTAGGCGGTTGGGCAGGACCAGGGGCTGCTCCGCACGCTCGGAGACGCTGATGACGGTCACGCCCTGAAGCCCGCGCTCCGCCGTCAGCGGAGCGCTAGGGAGGGAGCGTGCCGCCGTCAACCAGGACGATGATGTGGGGCAGCGGTGGCTCCCCCGCGGCGGAAGAGAAGGTGCCCCGCGCGCTGAGGTCCTCGGGCAGCTTGTCCGTAAGCTCATCCAACGAGTGCGCCATGAGCCGCGACGGCCCGACGGCGTCCGCCACGGAATCAGACCAGGCGTGGGGCGCCCACTTCACCCAGTCCCACTCGGCATCCGCTTCCTGAGAGGTGAGAACGACCAGCCGCACCAGGGCGGGTGAGGTCAACGCCAGGATGTGCGCGAGCATAGCCCGTACCTGGGCGCGCGCCTCGCTCGGCGGGCCAACCACCTCGATGTGGGAGAAGGCGCTCAGCTCGATGCCGAAGGGGAGGGCGTCCACCTCGGTGTGGGTGGTGACGAAACGATGCATCGCTGACAGGCACACCGGGTCCGGGGTGCTCAGGGGGCCAACCTCCTCGGCCTCGATGGTTGCCGCTAGCGGCTGGGAGGAGCGCCCTAGCCGGATGAGCAGGTGGTCCTGCCCCTGGCGCCGTTCCCACACCCTGCCCCCGTGCTGCACCAAGTACGGAAGGGCCTCCGGCTCGGGCAGGTGGTTCACAGCGGTGTGGCGCTGGTTCTTGGCCGCCTCCCGGACCTCAGAGCGCACCTCTGAGATATAGCCGAGGTACTCGCGGCGTTGGTTCGTGACGTTGTTTCGGTGCTGACGGATCTGGCGAGTCACGTTGAGCACGACCATCGAGAGCATGGCTACAACCATCCCGCCACTCATGAGCAGCATGCGCGTGTCGTTGTTGTTTGAGATGGCCATGAACACCATGACGCCCATCGACCCGGCCATGGGCAGCACCATCGTGAACGAGCTGGTGGCGTCCTGCGGTGTGATGGCGTTGGGCGGGGCCTTGAGCTCGATCGTCTCGGTCGACGCCTCAGAAGTGTCGATAGTCACATTCTGCTCCTCGGTGTTCATGAGGGTGGGGAGGGTGCACTTCACGTGGAACGGCAGGTTCGACTTCGTGAGAAGTAACCGACCGAGGTGAAGCCCACCCAGCCGGGTGCTGACGTCATAGTATCGATAGAGTCACGATTGTCTGCACCCCGGCCGACCTTCTCTCCCCCAACCCTCTCGGAGTACTGATCCTCGGATGAATGCGACCAGCACCCGCGTCACCCTCGTCCACGAGGGCGAACGGCTCGACATGGCGGCACGCACCGGAGTGTCTGTTGCCGCGCTCGTGCCTCCGCCGAAGGCGCACCAGCCCAGCGGGTTCCTTATCACAACGGCCGACGGGACAGTGGTGGACGCTGAGGCAGCCGTGGGAACCGACGTCCTCGAGGGCACTGTTCTCATCACCACACCGGTTCGGGCCGGCCTGCGGAGCTACGAGACTACAGACGGTGATCTGGAGAGCGCTCTGCGCGCATCCGTCGGGGAGGCTGCGGTCGTCCTGGTGGCAGTTCTCTGCTTCTTCCTAGGCGGACTGCCGCCATTGGTCGGGCACGGTCGGCTGCTGCCAGCCGCGTCGCACATCGTGGGAGCCTGTCTTCTGATGGTGCTCCTGGTGGCAGCGGCCTTCAGACCCGTCAGACAGCGATCAGCGGTACGAGAGGCCTTGGGAGCACTGACCGTCCCCGTGACAGGAGGAGCGGCCGGTGCTCTTCTCGCACCCGTTTCCAGCCCCGACTCGCGGCTACTTGTCGCACTGCTCACCATGTGGGGCACAGGAGTCGCGGCACTGCTGCTGTGGATCGCTCGCAGGGGCGCCAGTGAAGCGGTCTCAGCGGGTGCCTGGCTCTTCCTAGCCGCCGTCGGGACGGTTGTGCCGGCTATGGGGGTCTCGCGCGTTCCCGTGCTGGTCGTGCTCATGGCAGTGGGGGCCCTCGGTGGCCTGTTGATCCCTGGCTTCGCCATGCAAGTCCCCAATCAGCAACTGCTGGACATGACTCAGCTGCGAGTCATGGGCCGTTCTGTGCGCCAACCCATGGCGCCTCCCGCACATGATGCGTCTCCCCGCTCGGTGTCACAGTCCGTGGCTCGGACGACAGTGTCCTCGGTCGCACTGGAGATCGCCTTCGGGAGCCTGGTCCTGCTCAGCCTGCCGACGACGATCCAGACGGCCTTGGCCGACGGCATGACGGCCTGGGGGGCTCGGGTCGAGATCGTGTGCGTCATGCTGCTCCTGCTGCTGCGCCCGCGTACCGCTCACTCGCGGGTGCTGCGGCTCATGCCGAGGCTGGTCGTCGCCGTCGCGATCGTCCTGGTGCTGGTTCTGCTGTGGATCGACGGCGGCGCGGGGGTCATCACCCGATCCTGGAGCCAAGCAGTCGCATTCATCATTTTCCTCACAACAGCGAGCACTTTCGCGGTAGGGATGTTCCTCAGTACCGTTCGGTCGGCATGGTGGGGCCGACTTGGTGACATCTTCCAGACCCTCGCCGCCGTGGGGACCCTTCCCTCGGCCGTGATCGCAGCAGGACTGATCGACGTTATGAGGCAACTATGAGAATCATGCCGACCTCCGTCGCACGTGCGGCGAAGCGCGCGCGCACTCGCAGCGACTGGCGTCCTCTCACCACAGGGGAGGCGGTGGTCGCCGCCGTCGTCGATGTCCTCCTGCTGATCGTTGTGGTTCTCGTCCCGATGCTGGCGCTCAACGTCAAGGCCCTGCCCTGGATTCTGCTCGCTCAGGTGATCATGGCCCAGAGCCTGGTTCTTGCACGTTTCGGCAGAACGGCAGGGCTGGCAGCAGTGTCTGCCACGGTGGTGGTCCCGCAGCAGGGGGCCGCCCCGGGGATCGGACGAGCCGTGGCGAGAGTTCTTCTGCCCTTCCTCCTCCCCTTCCAGATCAGCCCCCGCGGGTCGGCGGGTCAGTCCGACGAGGACCGGGAACGCCTTCTGGATCGTCTCACCGGGACTTTGACCGTGACCCGGCGACCGATGCCGGAGCAGGCGCAGCCTGGCGCAGCGAGACGGACTCGCACCAAGCCGCGTCGCAGCAAGCGCGGTTCGACGCCTGTTGCAACGCCGCCCGTGGCTCCTGAGGTGATGACCCGAGGACCCGTGCCCGGCGGGGGGCAGCTCCCCTCCACCAACCCCACCACCGGCGCGCCCATGTTCCAGCCCCCGGCGCAGCCGGCGCCACCTGCGTACGAGCGCCCCGATCTGGCCAGCCCGGCCTACACCAGTGCTTTCGCCGGCACTGGCGCCCCCGCGGGCCCGGCGCCGGTTGCCGCCTCCAGCTCGGGTGCTACTCAGTCGCGCTTCGCTCCACCCGCGGCCTCTCCCACACCACCGCCTTCCACAGCTCACTCCCCGGTAGCGCTGACCCCGCCTCCGGCAGCCCCTACCCCATCTCCCGTCCCGGCGGCGCCCGACCTCACCGATCACTCCATCGGTGTTCGCCGCCCCTTCGGGTCCTCCGACGCCGTCGATGCCCATCGGGGCCGGTTCGACCGCTCCGTCGGCGCCGCCCAGCGCTCCGGTCCCTCAGGCTCCGGCTCAGGCGAGCCCCTCTCTGCCACCGTCGCTGCCGCCTCGGATTCAACCGGCTCGACAGCAGACAGCACCCCCACAGCCCCCGGCGGGGGATTCTGCCCCGTCTGCAGCCAGCGGGGCGTACGCCGCTGCCCACGGGATCCGCAGCGGCGCCCCAGATGCTCCTGGCACGCCGATCGGCCCACAGTACGCTCAGCCCCCGGTGATACCAGCCTCGATACGGTCGTCAGATCCATCGGATGCGATCTGACGACCGCGCGCTCCTCCGTACAACACGATGGCGCCCTGAGCCTTGAAGGCTCAGGGCGCCATGAACTGCTGGGGCGACGGCTCAGCAGAAGTTGCCGGCTGCCTGGTGGTCAGTCGATTTGTAGTCACCGTGAGAAGTATCCACATGGGTACCGAGCTGCTGAATCAGCTGATGCTGGTCGGTGATGGCCGATTCACACTCGGTCACGCAGATGGTGTACTGCTGATGCGCCTCACCGCTCCAGCCGCTCTGGGCGGGACGCAGTTCGGCCTTCATGGCCTCCAGGTCCGCCTGGGACTGAGCGGAACCCTGCTTCATCGCAGCACTGAGCGTTTCGAGGGCTCCGTAATTAACAACAAAGTCTTCATCCGACATATTATCTCCTGACAGTATGAATAGGGTGTAGTTCGAAAGCGAGGATCAGACGACGAGGTTGCGGTAGTTACCAGCGGTGGCACCAACGCGCTGGGCAGCGGCCGCAGAATCGGCATCGGCACCCTTATAGACCTTGTCGGTGGACTCAAGGCCTCGAGAGCTTGGCCATTGCTTGGACGATTCGACGATTGTCCTCACCGTACTGCTGAACAACCCGGGGACGGCTGTCGCCCCTGACCCCTGCCAGCCGGGCTGGGACTCGGCGGCTGCGGACTGAACCCGCTGACCGATCGAGGCTTGCTCGGCGCGGTGCGTGTCCACGACCTGGCTCGAGTTGATGATTACGCCGCCTTCTGACTTCAGAATCTCAGGCATGAGGGCTCCCTTTCTGAGGACTGCTCGCAACAGTCACAGTATGTGAACAGCATCAACAACGGTCCTGTGCTGGGGACCTCAGGCGTTCATATGCTGCTCTCTGGCCCGCTCAGACTAGCGCACGACAACCGATCGCGGCATTAATTCACGTAATGTGATCGAGATCAGTGTGGGCAGTCTCGCCGCATGAGCCCGCCCCTCCCCCCTGGCCCTGACACCCGATTCGTGATCTACGATGGGGTGTCGCTTGGCTGCATCCGCAGCTGGTGATGACTCACCCTCGTCCCGCCCTCCAGGAGAATCGCCTTGCCTCCTACCGCCTCGCGTGTCCGGCACAGCTCCTCCCTCATGCCCGTCACCGTCGTCTACGAGCGCATCCCGGCGGACATCTCGTTGCCGGTCGATCTGCCCTTGGTCGAGGTAGTCCCGGCCCTGGCGGAACGGCTTGAAGGGCTCGGGGAGGAGGCCTCGGCTTACGGCATGTGCTTGACCACACAGGCGGGTCGTGTTCTCGACGACTCCCTGTCACTGGCGGATCAGCGCGTCGGCGCCGGCGACGTGCTGACACTCAACCTGCGCAGCACGGAGGCGGAGCACCGCTACGACGATCTGACCGAAGCGGTTGCCGCCGCGGTGGAACGCCAGCAGGTCGCCTGGGACCCCAAGGACACGCTGACCTTGTCGGTGGGCGCCACCTGCCTGCTCTTCACCGCCGGAGGCACCTGCTCCCTGCGCCAGGGGCCCGGAGGATGGGTGACCCCGACGTGCGCGGCGGTGGCAGCGGCGCTGCTGATCCTGGCTGCGCTCGCCGTCAAGCAGATGAAGGAGAAGGGGGCCTGGGCGCTGATCATCACGGCGGCGGTGCTCGCCGGCGTGACCCTCCACACCGGGTTCCAAGGACCGCCGACCGGGCTGAGGATGGCGGCCGCGGGCGCCGTCGGCGCCTCACTCCTGAGCGCCTGCCTTCCGTTGCTGGACCGCGATCGTCCGTTGCTCGCCGGCCCCCTGCTCGTGTGCGCGGCCATGATGGCCACAGGACTAGGAACTCAGACACTCGGTTACCGGTTGGCACCGGTTCTCGCTCTGGTCAGCGCGACCGCCGCCGGCATCTCGCTCCTGACTCCGTGGCTCGCACTCGCCTCGGTCCCGGTGACCATCAGCCTGCCCGACCAACCTGAGGGGTATCACCGAGCCGAGGACGAGGGGCCGATCAAGGCGGCGCTGACATCTCGCATCCCTGAACATGCGCGGGCTGGTGCTGTCCGTGCGTATCGCCCTGCTCGATGATCGTGCTGGTCTCGGTTCCGATTCTCGCCTCAGTCGGATATGACGGCGTCGCCCTGGTCGCGGCCATCGCGATCGCCGCGATGCTGAGCACTCGCGCGGTTCGGTCACGGGCGGATGTGACGGCCGGCATCGTGGGCGGCATGCTCATCCTGGCGACGCTGGTGCTCGTGATCGTCCTCAAGCGGGCCGACGTCGTCATGCCCATGGTCGTGCTGGTCGGGGTGGTGGGGCTCGTGGTCCTTCTTCTCAATGTCCTTGGGCCCACGTACCGTCCTTGGCTGGCACGCCTCACCGATGTCATCGAGATCCTGGTCCTGCTGTCCATCGCACCTCTGGCCGCCCTCGTCATTGGAGTGTTGTGATGGCTTCCAACAAGGACATCCTCAACGCGCAGCGATTCAACCGCCAGCGCCTCGTCATGGCCTTCAGCGCCGGGACGCCGGGGGGGCCGAGAGGTGGAGCCGCGCAACATGCTCCGACCAGTGATCGGCGGGATCGCGATCGCACTGGTCATCCTTCTGGTCTCACTGGTCATGGGTCGATTCACCTCCCCGCTGCCCAATGACTGGCAGAACAACACCCTCGTCGTCGTCAAGAACGAGGGGACGCGCTACGTGACCATCCGCGGACGCCTACGCCCGGTCACCAACATCGCCAGCGCCCGCCTTCTGTCGGACCCCGGCGCCTTCAAGCAGACCACCGCCGGTGCTGACACGCTGAACGGCATCGAGCGGGGCTCACAGGTGGGGATCGCCGACGCCCCGGAGTCGCTGCCCGCCGCGAAGTCCCTGGTGCCCCGGGGATGGGCCGCCTGCTCCTCCACCGCGGGCGCGACCTCGACCTTCGTCGGCTCAGCGCCCTCGGGCATGGGCTCGGTGGGACATGCGCTGGTGTCTGTGGGGAAGAGCCACTACCTCATCGCCAACGGCCACCGCTACCCGATTCCCTCCGAGAACCTGGACGCCGTCCTCCACGCCCTGAATCTGGACGCCGATCGCGTGATCCCGGTCGACGCCACCTGGATCAACCTCTTTCCCCAGGGGAGCACGATCAAGCCCTTCTCGCTGTCGGACGCCGGCACCCCGGTGACCACCCTGTCCTCCTCGATCTCCAACCCCATCGCCGGCACCCTGCTCGTGGTGTCCGACGGCTCGGGGGGCTCAGCGCCACTACCTGGTGCGAGCCGACGGCCGGGTCGCCCGCCTCAACGAGGTCGAGCTCGCGATGTACAAGCTCGGCTCCCCCAACGTCACTGAGCAGCAGGTCAACGCCTCGGACCTGAGCCAGGCCAGCACGACGACGTCGTCGGCCCCGTCCGACTGGCCCGACACGCTGGGCAAGGGCGTCACTGAGAACCAGAGCGCCTGCGCCGTCCTCCAGGTCGACGCCTCGGGGCAGATGACCTCGACGATCAACGCGAGCAATCAGATCGACAAGGGGGGCGTGACGGTCAAGGGAGGAACGGGCGCTCTGGTGCGAGCGACCTCCGGCGGCTCCGCCGGCCAGGTCTTCCTGCTCACGGACGCCGGTCGCGTCTGGGCGCTGGGAGGCGCCACCGCTGACACGGTCAGGCAGCTCGGCTACACCATGAGCAACGTGTCCAACATTCCCTCCCCGTGGATCTCCTTGTTCCCGGCCGGGCCGGAGCTGTCGAAGGCCGCCGTGTGGAAGGGCGTGCAGGACAAGTGAAGCGTTCCCCGCGCCGCCTGGCAGCGTGCGTTCCCGCGGTGATCCTGTTGGCTACGTCGCCCGTCATGGGGACGGCGTCACTCGCCGGTTCCGCTGCGGTCACGGGTGCGAGCGGCGTCGTCGGCGGCGCGCTCCCGCCCCGGCTTCCCATGCCGAATCCCCAGCCGGCCTCAACGCAGGAAGCCGCCCCCGCCCCGCAGGATGGGGCTGCCCCGGCGGCTCCGGCGCCATCGCCCGCACCGTCAGCCGCATCGGAGCAGACCGCGACCGCAGCCCCGCAGGTGCAGACCGGCCTCCGCCCATCGACGCCGAGGTCGCCGACTGCCAGCGAGGAGAGGGCTCCCTGCTGACGACCAGCCCACCGGTGTTCAAGCAGATCGGTGTGGAGCAGGCCTGGGGCGTGACAGAGGGGCAGGGCGTCGTCGTGGCCGTTGTCGACTCCGGCGTGGATGCGAACAACCCCCATCTTCAGGGAGCGATGACTCCGGGGTCGATCTCCTGGGCCGGGGGATGGCCAGCGCGACGACAGCGGCCACGGGACCGCGGTGGCGGGGATGATCGCCGCTCGCCAGGTGGAGGGCTCCGGCGTCGTCGGGATCGCCAAGAGCGCCACCATCATGCCGGTACGGGTTTACCAGGGGACCTCCGACGATCAGGTGAAGAAGGGCGTCGGACCCACGCCGACGCGCACCGCCGAGGGGATTCAGTGGGCCGCCGACAACGGGGCCAAGGTAATTGTCGTCGGCCACATGCTGACTCAGGACGAGCCCGAGGTTCAGGCAGCGGTGAATCACGCGACTGAGGTCGGGGCCCTCGTGGTGGCCGGAGCCGGAGCCGTGGAGAGCACAAAGCGCCCGAGCGGGAACGCGACGGCCTCCACCCCACCACCCGCTACGGATGCGAACGGGGCTGAGGTGCGTTACCCGGCGGCCTACCCGAACGTCCTGGGAGTGACGAGCCTGGACGCCAGCGGCGGCGTCTCGAAGGACATGCTGCACGGCTCTCACGTCGACGTGGCGATCCCCGCCCAGGCCGTTCCCACCACGTTCTTCGAGGAGGGGGACTGCCTGGTTTCCCAGAACCGCCCCTCCCCCGCCTTGGCGGCCGGGTACGCCGCGGGCGTTGCGGCGCTCGTGGTGGCGGCGCACCCGACGGAGACGCCGGCGGACTGGAAGTACCGGTTGACGGCGACGGCGATCCGGCCGGAGCCGACCACGTCCAGCCCGGCGACCGGCTGGGGGCTCATTGCTCCGTATGCGGCGTTGAACTTCGTCAACGACGGTACGGCGGTGGGGCCGGAGAACCCGCGCGGCGCCCACCCGGTGCCGACGCCGTCTCCGAGCCCGTTGAAGCCGATCGTCCCCGACCCTGCGCCGTGGCGTCGGGCGCGGCTCGCGGGGGGCATCGGGGCCGCGGGATTGGTGGCGCTGTCCCTGGGCCTGGTGGCCAGCAGGATTCGAGGCCGGAAACAACCCTGAGAGCGGCCGACGGACGGCCTTGCTAGGCGGAGGGGACCCGTGACACCTCGACTACGAAGGCCTAGATCGCATTCACAAGGCCTTGTCACCAACGATTCGCAGCAGATCTCTGCTCGGGATGTCGAGGAGGGCGGGGAGTTATCCCCCCTTGTTATTTACCCGACAGTTTGGTGGGAGGCTCCCGCATCCGGTTTGTGGTTAGGGTGGGGCTCATGTCTGATCGGTTGGTTGAGGAGCGTTTGTCTCGGATTGCTGAGCAGGTCGCTCAGGCGCAGCGCAATAGCGAGGCGACTGAGCGGGTGCGTGAGCAGGCCGACTCGCTGGAGGTTGAGGGCACGTCCAAGGGCGGGGAGGTCACGGTGGTTGTTGACGCCGCTGGGCGCGTGCGGGATGTGCGTTTCACGGCGGCGAGCCAGGTGCTCAGTGCGTCCCAGCTCTCCGCAGTGGTCATGGAGGCCATCGACACCGGCCGCCGTGACGCGGCGACCAAGATCCATGCGATCGTGGATCGTCATATCGGTGCGGACACGGGGCTGGGCCAGGCGATGCTGGAGGCCTACGAGCAGATGGCCGGTCCCAAGGTGGGAGCCACCCGGCGCGCCCAGAGAGCCGAGGAGAGCCGCAGCAAGAAGCGCAGCACGCCTCCCGGCCTGGTCTTCCCAGGCATGTAGCCCCCGCTGGCCTACTGCCCGCTCAGGAGTATCTGAGCGGGCAGGGCGCCACTGACTGTTTTCAACGGAATCACATCAAGGACAAGAGAAAGATAGAAGGGGCCTGTGATGGCGGATATTCGGGTGAATGGAGAGACGTTGCGTTCGGGGGCGAAGGATACCGATGCGGTGGCTGCTGGTGTGGCTCAGGCTCGGGATGCTTCCGGCGCGGCGCTGGCGGATAACGCGTTCGGCATCATGTGCTCACCACTGTTCCTGCCTGCCTACACGCTGGTGAAGACGGCGGCTGACGCCATGATGGTCTCGGCCGAGAAGGGGGCTGCGCGACAGCGCCACGGGCCTGCGTGGCGCCGCCACAGCCCTGGAGGGTACCGACTCCAACTCCGCCGCCGGTGCGCGCCGGCTGGGGGCGTGATCGGTAATGGGTAACGAGCTTGTCGCTGAGGTCAAAGAGTCGGAGACCGTCTGGTCTGGTTCACGTCTGATTGAGGATGGTTTTGATCTGAAGGAGGCGTTTGAGTCCAAGAGCTGGGTCTCTGGTGGCCTGGCGGTGGCGGCCACGGCCGCTGACACGGCTGCGGCGGTGATGGACCCCCTGGGTGAGGCCCTGTCCGCCGGGGTTGGGTGGATCATTGAGCACCTGTCTCCTTTGAAGGACTGGCTCAATGAGCTCGCCGGTGACAGTGACGCGGTGGCTGCGGCTGCCTCGACGTGGACGAACATCGGCACCAAGCTGAACTCCTGCGCCGGTGAGCTTGAGGCGGTGTGCTCCAGTCGCCTGGCCGGCCAGGAGTCACTGGCGGTGGCGACCTTCAAAACCCTCCAGGCCGGCTCCGCCTCCCACCTGCGCATGACCGGCGAAGTGGCAGGCGCGATCTCAGGCGGGCTGACGCTGGCCTCGATGATCGTGCGTATGGTGCACGACATGGTCCGCGACGCCATCGCCGACGTCATCGGCAAGCTGACCTCAAAAGCAGCCATCATGGCCGTCTCCCTAGGCACAGCCGCTCCCTGGGCAGTGTCCTCAGTCGCCGCCGACGTGTCCTCCTGGGTAGCCCGCCTGTCCAAGGAAGTCGCCGACGTGGTCCTGTCGTCCAAGAACCTCAAGAAGCTGCTTGACAAGGCTGAGAACCTCTTCAGCCGCCTTGGCAAGAAGTGGGAGTCGTTCAAGGCGTCCCGCGCTGAGAAGAAGGCCGCCAAGAAGAAGGCCGCCGAGACTCCCGCTGATGACACTAAGAACGCCGACAACGCAACCGACGCCGCCACCGACGGAGCCAAGAGCACCAGCCACGCAACCGACACAGCCACCGACGGAGCCAGGGGCTGCTAGCGCCGCAGGCTGCAGCAGCAACCAGCACAAAACATGCCAGCCACGCAACCGACGCCGCTGCTGACGGGGCCAGAGCGCCAACCGCGCAACCGACGCTGCCGCTGACGGGGCCAAGAGCACCGGCAACGCGGCGGACGCTGCCGCTGACGGAGCCAAGAGCACCGGCAACGCGGCGGACGCCGCCGCCGACGGAGCCAAGAGCACCAGCCACGCAACCGACGCCGCCGCCGACGGAGCCAAGAGCACCAGCCACGCAACCGACGCCGCTGCCGACGGAGCCAAGAGCACCAACCACGCAACCGACGCCGCTGCCGACGGAGCCAAGGGAGCTGCTAGCGCCGCAGGCGCGGCGGCAACCAGCACAAAAGCGTGCTGGTAATGCGGCGGACGCTGCCGCTGACGGAGCCAAGAGCGCCAGCCACGCAACCGACGCTGCCGCTGACGGAGCCAAGAGCGCCAACCACGCAACCGACGCTGCCGCTGACGGAGCCAAGAGCGCCAACCACGCAACCGACGCCGCCGCCGACGGGGCCAAGAGCGCCAACCACGCAACCGACGCCGCCGCCGACGGAGCCAAGAGCGCCAACCACGCAACCGACGCCGCCGCCGACGGAGCCAAGAGCGCCAACCACGCAACCGACGCCGCCGCCGACGGAGCCAAGAGCGCCAACCACGCAACCGACGCCGCCGCCGACGGAGCCAAGAGCGCCAACCACGCAACCGACGCCGCCGCCGACGGAGCCAAGAGCGCCAACCACGCAACCGACGCCGCCGCCGACGGAGCCAAGAGCGCCAACCACGCAACCGACGCCGCCGCCGACGGAGCCAAGAGCGCCAACCACGCGGCAGACGCTGCCGCTGACGGAGCCAAGGGAGCCGATGACGCAGCCGATGCTGCTGGTGACGCGGCTGATGGGGCCAGGGGCGCTGACGACGCTGCCGATGCGGCGGTGGACGGTTCCAGGGGTGCTGATGGCTCTGCGGACGGGCCCTCGTTCGATGAGCGTCATCGCCCGGAGGTGACTCAATCGATCACTGTGAATAAGGGCGATGATCTGTACCCCGGCAAAATGACCCCGTTTGCCCAGAAGCCTGATATCACGCTGGAGCCCAACACTCACTACCGGGTCGAGCGTCCTGGTGGGGTGCACTCGGACTACTACACGGACGCCAGCGGAAACGTGACGCACGTGGAGTGCCACTCGAAGTGGGAGACGGGCTACCTCAACCAGGATCTGCAGAACCCCCTGCCCAATGCGACGTACTCAGTGGACGGCAAGTTCCACTACGTCACCGATGAGCACGCGCGTACCGTGCGCATGGAGGTCGACGGCGAGATGACACCCAAACCTAAGGACGTAGCCGAAGTCCGTTCCCCCCACACACAGCGGCAAATCAATGCCTATGGCAACGATCTGCCCGGTGAGCACAACGGTGGGCATATGGCTGGTACGCAGTTCTATGGTCCGCCTGAGAAGATCAACGTGGTGGCGATGCTCAAGGAGGTCAACCAGAACTTCCCCGACAGCGGCTTCAATTCCTACCATGTGCTGGAGACTGACATCGCCAAGAATCCAGGGAACTACCAGAATTTTGTCGTAGACTTCGACTACCGCGACCCGGTCGGGCCGGAGCTGACCAGGACCGAACGAGTACCTACTGATTTCCGGGCGACGTGGACGGACGCTGAAGGCGTTCCTCGGCGAGAGAAGTTCGTGAACCATCATTAGGAGGTAGTTTCTGTGAGTGCTGAGGACCTGAGTGAGCAGGAGGCCTTCGAGCGGTTCGAGGGCATGCTGCGGGACTGGCTGCGTGACAGCGGCGGGACCCGCATCGACATCGACTACCACGCCATCCACCGAACCGGGTTCATCACCAACTGGCTGACGATCGACGGTCAGCGCAAGGGCGTACTGTTTCCCGCGAAGCTGGACTTCACCATGGACAAGCTTCGCCCGGCTCAGGTGGATCCTCGTCGGGGTGCGTGGACGTACTCGCACCTGTGGATGGAGGCCTCGGACGGTGTCCTGCATCAGGAGTCGGACTGGATGCGTGAGCCAGTCATTAACGGCCATCTCATGTCGGAGCAGGACGCGGCGGTGGAGCTGAGGTTGCACCCCAGGGATCCTGAGTTCATCCCGGAGTGGATGGCGACCAAGGCAGCCGCCTTCCACAAGAAGGAGGAGGCCCGAGCACGACGTCGCGAGCGCGACCGAGCCCGCCGGGAACGCAAGAAGGCCGAAGCCGCCCAGGCCACCCAGGCCACCCAGGAGGCTGCCACACACACCCGAGAAGACCAACGAGGACGGCCAGTAGCGGGCCTGGTGGGGGCACCGGAGTGCCCGGTTTCACCTGGCGTCCCGGTGCCCCACCTGTCCCGCCGCAGCTCCCGGGCCGTTCACTACCACCGGCCTGCCTTGTCGGTGCGTGGCTGCGCGGTCGGCTGACTCGGGTGGTGATGGCCGGGGTGGGCCGGTAGCGTGAGTGGTCCCTGGCCGAACTGGTGCCGGACGACCTGTTGTTGGCTGTGCCCCCGCATTGTTTCGTGGGCGGGGCGCATTGGATGATGAATGGAGAGCAGTGATGACGGAATGGTCCTTTGAGGCCCAGATGGAAGCCGCGCAGGCGATCGCCGACCAGTGGGGTGGGTGGATGCGTGCCACCGGCGCCCAGGAGGTCGTCGCCGAGTACGAGGCCGTCGGCCCCCGCGCCGCAGTGAGCAGCCAGGTGCTGCACCAGGGCCAGTGGATGAACAACGCCCTGCCGATGGAGCTGGTGAGCCTGGGCTTGAACCTGCGCACCGCGATGGGGCGCCCCGGCGGTGGGGCGTGGACCTGGGCGCGGCTGTCCATGAGCAGCTCACAGGGCTACAAGCTCGTCTCCGACTTCAACTACGACCGCGAGCCCGACCTGGACCCGCCTTACACGGCCCAGGACGTCACCCAGGAGCTCCAGGCCTTCCCCCGCACCCCGGACGCCACCCCCGAATGGATGCGCATCAACGGCTGAACCAGCTTCCGCCCAGCCGTAGCGGCTGCGGCACCTCGCTGAGGCCACCCCAGCGCCCCTGACTGACCGACCGCTGAAGGAGGCTCACGCGAGCCACCCACCCAGCGAGCAGGCAGCTCACTGACCAACCCACCAACGGTGGGGGCCGAGTCCTTCCAGCTCGGCCCCCACCGTTTCGCACTCGCACGCGGTGGCTGCGGCCGCCTTGACGTGGACGATCATCGGAGCCGGGCTGAGCTCCGTGGGCGTGGTGCATGACCTGGCCCGCAATACGATCGCCACCGTCATCAGCAAGATCGACTCCAAGGCCACCACCGAAGAACTCCCTGCGAATCAGACAATCCTCTGGGCAGTACCCTTAGTGACCGCCGACAACAATGGGTCACCAGACAACCACACCATCGTCAAACTTGACGACGGACGAACCATCAATGTCACCGAGATTCACATAGAGAGAGTTCCAAAACAATGAGATATTTCGCTCGCGAGACGAACGGCGAGAGCGGCCCCAGAGAGAGTTTCTTCATGCCGCAGACTCCGCAGGAGTTTGCGAAGCGGGTGGCACGGAGCCTCACTTCCCCTAAGTTTCTGGACGGGAAGTACGTGTTCTCTATTGTAGTGTGGGCTCTTCCTGAGGGAGTCACGCACATTGATGATGTTCCTTATTCGTCTCCGGCGCGGGCTACGTACATCCAGTGCGGTGGGTCCACAGAGGCGATGACCATCGAGATCCGTGTGACTCACGACGACGACTCCTACGAGCAGTACGCAGTGGCTCGTGAGCCTGTCGCCGACCCTGAGGCGTGGACCACGGTGTCCTGGGACAACGGCAATCCCAAGCCCTTCACCATCCAGGTCCACCCCGAAGAGGTCTTCACCGGCGAGCAGGCAGTCCCCGTCTTCCGGGCATACATCGAGGAAGGCGCCCTACCACCAGCCGAGCTACTACGCAGGATCGACGTCTAACCACCAGCCACCACTGTGGCCCCGCACCCACCCAGTGCGGGGCCACAGTCTTACTACGCCGTCGACGCCTCAGACTCCCACCACACTGACGAACAGCCCCACTTACCACCCCCACCCCCTTTGAGGAGTCGAAGACTGTCCAGTTCTCGCCTATTGGAGGATGGCGCCGATCTTAAGGAGGCGTTTGAGTCCAAGAGCTGGGTCGCCGGTGGCCTGGCGGTGGCGGCCACGGCCGCTGACACGGCTGCGGCGGTGATGGACCCCCTGGGTGAGGCCCTGTCCGCCGGGGTTGGGTGGATCATTGAGCACCTGTCTCCTTTGAAGGACTGGCTCAATGAGCTCGCCGGTGACAGTGACGCGGTGGCTGCGGCTGCCTCGACGTGGACGAACATCGGCACCAAGCTGAACTCCTGCGCCGGTGAGCTTGAGGCGGTGTGCTCCAGTCGCCTGGCCGGCCAGGAGTCACTGGCGGTGGCGACCTTCAAAACCCTCCAGGCCGGCTCCGCCTCCCACCTGCGCATGACCGGCGAAGTGGCAGGCGCGATCTCAGGCGGGCTGACGCTGGCCTCGATGATCGTGCGTATGGTGCACGACATGGTCCGCGACGCCATCGCCGACGTCATCGGCAAGCTGACCTCAAAAGCAGCCATCATGGCCGTCTCCCTAGGCACAGCCGCTCCCTGGGCAGTGTCCTCAGTCGCCGCCGACGTGTCCTCCTGGGTAGCCCGCCTGTCCAAGGAAGTCGCCGACGTGGTCCTGTCGTCCAAGAACCTCAAGAAGCTGCTTGACAAGGCTGAGAACCTCTTCAGCCGCCTTGGCAAGAAGTGGGAGTCGTTCAAGGCGTCCCGCGCTGAGAAGAAGGCCGCCAAGAAGAAGGCCGCCGAGACTCCCGCTGATGACACTAAGAACGCCGACAACGCAACCGACGCCGCCACCGACGGAGCCAAGAGCACCAGCCACGCAACCGACACAGCCACCGACGGAGCCAAGGGAGCTGCTAGCGCCGCAGGCGCAGCAGCAACCAGCACAAAACATGCCAGCCACGCAACCGACGCCGCTGCTGACGGGGCCAAGAGCGCCAACCGCGCAACCGACGCTGCCGCTGACGGGGCCAAGAGCACCGGCAACGCGGCGGACGCTGCCGCTGACGGAGCCAAGGGAGCCGATGACGCAGCCGATGCTGCTGGTGACGCGGCTGATGGGGCCAGGGGCGCTGACGACGCTGCCGATGCGGCGGTGGACGGTTCCAGGGGTGCTGATGGCTCTGCGGACGGGCCCTCGTTCGATGAGCGTCATCGCCCGGAGGTGACTCAATCGATCACTGTGAATAAGGGCGATGATCTGTACCCCGGCAAAATGACCCCGTTTGCCCAGAAGCCTGATATCACGCTGGAGCCCAACACTCACTACCGGGTCGAGCGTCCTGGTGGGGTGCACTCGGACTACTACACGGACGCCAGCGGAAACGTGACGCACGTGGAGTGCCACTCGAAGTGGGAGACGGGCTACCTCAACCAGGATCTGCAGAACCCCCTGCCCAATGCGACGTACTCAGTGGACGGCAAGTTCCACTACGTCACCGATGAGCACGCGCGTACCGTGCGCATGGAGGTCGACGGCGAGATGACACCCAAACCTAAGGACGTAGCCGAAGTCCGTTCCCCCCACACACAGCGGCAAATCAATGCCTATGGCAACGATCTGCCCGGTGAGCACAACGGTGGGCATATGGCTGGTACGCAGTTCTATGGTCCGCCTGAGAAGATCAACGTGGTGGCGATGCTCAAGGAGGTCAACCAGAACTTCCCCGACAGCGGCTTCAATTCCTACCATGTGCTGGAGACTGACATCGCCAAGAATCCAGGGAACTACCAGAATTTTGTCGTAGACTTCGACTACCGCGACCCGGTCGGGCCGGAGCTGACCAGGACCGAACGAGTACCTACTGATTTCCGGGCGACGTGGACGGACGCTGAAGGCGTTCCTCGGCGAGAGAAGTTCGTGAACCATCATTAGGAGGTAGTTTCTGTGAGTGCTGAGGACCTGAGTGAGCAGGAGGCCTTCGAGCGGTTCGAGGGCATGCTGCGGGACTGGCTGCGTGACAGCGGCGGGACCCGCATCGACATCGACTACCACGCCATCCACCGAACCGGGTTCATCACCAACTGGCTGACGATCGACGGTCAGCGCAAGGGCATACTGCTTCCCGCGAAAATCAATTTCGCTCGCACCGATTTGCATCAGGCTCAGGTGGATCCTCATCGGGGTGCGTGGACATACTCGCACCTGTGGATGGAGGCCTCGGACGGTGTCCTGCATCAGGAGTCGGACTGGATGCGTGAGCCAGTCATTAACGGCCATCTCATGTCGGAGCAGGACGCGGCGGTGGAGCTGAGGATTCATCCTCGGGATCCTGAGTTCATCCCGGAGTGGATGGCGACCAAGGCAGCCGCCTTCCACAAGAAGGAGGAGGCCCGAGCACGACGTCGCGAACGCGACCGAGCCCGCCGGGAACGCAAGAAGGCCGAAGCCGCCCAGGCCACCCAGGCCACCCAGGAGGCTGCCACACACACCGAGAAGACCAACGAGGACGGCCAGTAGCGGGCCTGGTGGGGGCACCCGTGCCGTCAGCTATGTGGTTGGAGTCACTCTGCTGGTGCCATCCAGACGCCTCGCGGCTCCGAACTCCTGGTGACGGTGCACTACGTCGGTGCACCACCACTCACCTGGCCACGTCGCCAGCCCATGTCACCAAGGAGTTCTCCCATGCGTACTCGCAAGATCGTGTCAGCTGCCCTGCTCGTTGCCGCCCTCGCCGTCGGCACCGCCGCCTGCGGCTCGACGAATGCCGACAAGGACAAGATGGAGCAGACCTCCACCCCGAACGGCACCATGAGTGACGGCAAGATGTCTGATGGAAAGATGAGCGACGGAAAGACCGAGGACGGGAAGATGTCGGATAACAAGATGTCCGACAGCCCCACCTCCGGCAGCATGTCGGACGGCAAGATGAGCGACGACAAGATGTCGGCCGCCCCCTCGGCCAGCGCCATGTCGGACGGCAAGTAGATCCCATCCGAAATTGACCCCCGCGACATGCGTTGGCCTGCACCCATGCTGTGAGTGCAGGCCAACGCACTGCCAGGCAAGCGGTGCAGGTTCCCCAATCAGCACAAACATGAAGCACGACACATTTTGCTCATCGATAGATATGTTGATACACGAAACCGCCAGGGCTGCTAAGGTTCGAGAGCCAATTATCCAATAGGAGGTCAATATGCGACAGTCATCCACCCCGAAGCGCTTCCTCGCCCTTGCCCTGAGCGCAGGCATCCTGACCGGCGGCCTCGCGCTGAACAGCACCACCGCCAGCGCCGCCGAGCCCGCAGCGGTCACCGCCTCCTCACCCCAGACCGGTAGTACCGGCGTCGCCGCCCCCACCGGGTGGTTCGATCGTTTCAAGCGGAACTGGCGCGAAGCGGCTCGCAAGTACAGAGAGGAAGATGAGAGGGCTGCCAGGAACTTCCAGTGACCACATCACCAAGGCCCTACCGGACAATCTGGCGAGCGCTCCCAGCCCTTAACAGCACAGCGCTCATACTCTTGTCATAGTATCTGAGGCCACCCACCCCAAACAGACCACGAACCGCGGCTCCGGCCCGCGCTCACTGGGCGAGCGCGGGCCGGAGCCGCTTTTTCTGGCCGTACTGGGACGAAAACCCGTCAGTCGCGGGCGTGGACGGCCACGAAGTTGGCCAGGAGCTTCCAGGAGTCGGAGACGTCGTCGAGGCGCACGCGGGCCTGGAGCTCGGCGAGCTCGTCGTCGGCGAAGTAGCCGTGACCGGAGTAGAAGCCGAGCCGGTGGGCGAGGTAGTCGCCGTCGAGCTCGGGATGGAACTGGGTGGCGTACAGGTTGGACCCGATCCGGAACATTTGGACCGGGCACGCCTCACCGGTTCCTAGGACGACGGCGTGGGGCGGTAGCGTCGTCACCGCCTCCTTGTGGGCGACGAAGGCCTGGAAGACCTTTGGGACGCCCGCGCAGATCGGGTCGGCCAGGCCGGCCTCGGTGAGAGTGACCTCAGGGGCGGTGACGGCCTCACCGTAGGTGGTATCGACGACGGCGCCCTGGTGGCAGGCGAGCGTACCGACGCCGTAGCAGGCGCCGAAGAAGGGGAAGTCGGCCTCGACGACGCGGTCGAGCAGGCCGGAGAGCTCGGCCTCGACGCGCTTCTGGGTGGCGGACTTCTTCTCCGGCGGGGTGGAGGCGTTGAAGGGGGAGCCGCCCACGAGGATGCCGGACCAGTCGTCCAGGTCGATCTGCGGCAGGGACTGGGACTCCAGGCGCAGGCGGCGGAGCGTGGACTCCTCCAGGCCGGTGCGCTTGAGGAACGCCTCGTACTCGGCGTCGGCAGGCTCGTCGTCGCTGCGGGTGGCCAGGAAGAGGAAGGGTTTCACGAGATGACCTTAACGGGGGCCGACAGCCTGGGCAGCATCCTTTCCACGCCGTTCCCAGAATCACGTTCAGGAACCGGCTCGCAGGCCTCTGAGGATCTCCTCGACGGCGGCCAGAGCGACGCCGGAGGCCTGCCTCAGCGAGAGCTGCGCCCGCCCGAGGTTGCCGCCGGCGGCCGGGGCGTCGAGGTAGGTCAGGGCGGAGACCGCCACTCCCCTCGCGGCCAGGATCATGGCCTCGGCCACGGAGTCGGTGACGGCGGCGTCGGCCCCCAGGGAGACCAGGGCACGGGACTCGGCCGGGCTCGGACGCAGCGGCCCGGGCACGAGGGCGACCACGGAGCTACCGCTCACGCCGCGAAGGCTCCCCAGGCGCTCGGTAAGCGTTGCGTCCCAGCCAGCCGAGACCATGCCGGGGGCCGGGAAGAGAGAGCCGCCGGAGAGGTTGAGGTGGTCGGCGACGACGCGCACCTGTCCTGGCGCCGAGCCGCCGGCCACGTCACCGGAGCCACGCAGCGGGGTGGCGCGGGTGACGAGCAGCGCGGCGCGCAGGCGGGCCCCGCTGGCGATCCGGGCCAGCGCCGTCGCACTACGGGCGGCCTCGCCCTCATACACGCTGGTGCGACCACGGGCGACGAGGACGCCGAGGCCACCGCGCTCGTAGGACATGAGCGCGTCCTCGTGGCCCGGGGCACTGGGAGCCTCGACACCGGGCAGGAAGGACAGGCGCACCCGGGCCGAGGGGCGCCCCCAGGCCTGGTCGAGATCGCGCAGGAAGACGGGCTCGGCGACGACGAGGAGGTCGTGGCGAGCGCGCCCGGTGGCCAGGAGGATGGAGGCGCCGTCGGGGTCCTCGTCCCAGATTCCTGGTGGGGCGGACTGCTGGACCATGGATTCTCCTCGAGTGCGCCCGGGGCGGGCGGTGGGACAGGGAACGACGACCGACGTGGGACGCCGGTCAGGGTGGAGCGAAGTCTACGCGAAGACGCCGACCGCCGCCGGACCCAACCCACACCAACCGACAAAATCTTCAGAATCGACGCGGCTCCGGGTCGTTTCTGAAGTTTCGGTCGATGAGTGTGCGGGGCGGCGGGCCGAGCGGCGGCAGGCTCGGACACACCTCCACGATCTACATGGTGCGGTTGAAGTAGATGTTCCCTCCGATGAAGCTGATCAGCTGGAGCCACAGGACAACCACCAGGGCCAGCTTCATCGACCCCCCGAAGGCACCCACGGCGCCGACGACAACGTTGCCGAACAACCCGACGACGCCGGCCAGAGCCCAGGCCCGCTGCGAGGTGGCCCTGTCCCGCTCGTCCTTCCGCCTCTCGAGTCCACGGACGGCGAAGGTGTCGTGCCCGCGTCTCTTCGCGATGATCAGGGCGATGTACACGAGCATCACGACTGACGCCCCGCTGGCGCCACCATAGAAGAAGTACAGAACGCCGTTGGACATCGGGATCGTCAACACAGCCGCCCACAGAAGGGTCACGACGGCGACAACGCAGGCCATGCCTCCAATGGCGGACCGCCGCCGATTGGTGGCCTTCTGGCTTGCCCGAGCACTCGACGTCGAGCCCGGGGAGGACGAAGCGGCTGCCGCAGCGGAGGAAGGTGTAGGCGTGGGATCCGACTCAGACATGAAAGATCTCCTCAACAGAGGTCTCAAAGTAGCGGGCGATGGCGATGGCCAGAGGAAGGGAGGGGTCGTACTTGCCTTTTTCGATGGAGTTGACGCTCTGTCTGGAGACACCCAGGGCGGCTCCGAGCTGGGCCTGGGTGAGGCCTCGAGCCTCGCGCAGACTGCGCACGTCATTATCCATGAGCCTCACCACCCGCGGAGCGGTGAGACAACCCACTCATGCCGCAGCCGCGTTCCGGACGGCACGCAGTCTCGGGGACAGCCACGCGACACCGATGATGGACACGCTGACCATGGCGGCGCCTATGAGATGAACGACCAGCAGAAGTGGTCCGGTGGAGAGATGACTGGTCGCCGGGAACACGAAGCCCACCATGATGCCTGTGGGGAGGGAGCAGACGAGACCGGCTTGCTGCCCGCTGAGCTTCTTGAGGAGCTCGGACGCCTCCTCGGCACGGACCTCGGGCAGATGGCGAGCCGAGTACCGGTAGACGAGCAGGTAGAGGACGATCCCGGCGACGATGCCACCGACCACCCCGGCAACGAAGGTGACAGCGGAGGAGGTCGACGACGTGGCGGCCAGGACAGAAGGAGCGGAGACGGCGGAGAGCATGGCGATCATCCCTTGATTAGCCAACCACCCCGAGAGAGGGTGTCATGTTTGCTTGACATGTCTAGTGTGCTTGACAGAGCCGACCATGTCAAGCGTGCTTCACTCGAAGAGTCCGGATCCCCAGCACCCACCCCATACGAACTCTTCGACAGAATCTTCAGAATCGACGCGGCTCCGGGTCGATTCTGAAGATTCTGTCGATCTGAGTGCGGGCTGGCAGGCCGGCACACCGAGCACGTGCGGGCTGAGCGGCGCGCCACCTTCACGCAAACGTTATTGCACATAATGTGCAAGAACAATGAAAAGTCATTTAGCATCCCACCATGACTGAGCGCTTGTACACCATTAATGCACCAATCGATCAAGTTCGATCAATCGTTACCGAGTTCTTCACTCAGGAGGGTTGGACCGTCGCTCCCTTCTCCGCCGACACCCTCCAGATCACCCGCGGCAAGAAGGGCATGTCCATCGCCTTCGGCGCCCTCATGGGCAGCAGCTTCTACCTTTCGCAGAACCTTCAGTTCGGGACCGGCCCGCACGGCGAGACCCTGGTGCGCTACCTCTCCTCAACGGGGTCGGCCATCATCGGCGGCGCCCTCGGCATGCGCAAGGCCGTCAAGACCCACGCCGAGTACGCCGAGAAGCTCGCCGACACCCTGCAGGCCCGAGACATCCTCATGAGCATCCGGTAGCCGCCGGCTCCTGCGCGTCTCCCCTCACCCCTATCCACCCACTGCGCCTCCGGTCCTCCACTGCCCGGAGGCCACCTGCTGCTCAGCTCCCGCCCCGGTCCGACGTCGGCCCCATCCACTCCCCCACCGGGCACAATCGGGGCATGACTCGCACCGGGCCGCAGGGCCGCACGCTGCCTCCGCAGACCGACCCCATCAGGGCGCTGCTCGGCTCGCCCCCGGATCTGCCGGTGGTCGAGGTGCTGACCGATCTGCGCGAGCTTCTCTCCGCCGCTCCCTCCGCCTCCGACGACGCAGGCGCCGGCGCCTGCCTGGTCCTCACCGCCCCGCCCGGCACCGGTAAGACGACGCTCGTCCCACCGCTTCGGCCGACGTCCTTGCAGACGTCCCTGCCGACGCCCCACAGCGCGCCCAGGAACGCCGGCCGGGCCGCGTCGTCGTCACCCAGCCGCGGCGCATCGCCGCCCGCGCGGCCGCCCGCCGCCTGGCCGACCTCCTGGGAGAGGAGGTCGGCGGCACCGTCGGATACGCGGTGCGCGGGGAGCAGCGCGCCGGCCCGGACACGCGGATCGAGGTGGTCACCGCCGGGCTCCTCCTACGCCGCCTCCAGCGGGACCCGGAGCTGAGCGGCGTCGACGCCGTCATCCTCGATGAGGTCCACGAGCGCTCCTTGGACAGCGACCTGCTCCTGGCCCTCCTGGCGGACGCGCGCGCCGCCCTTCGCGAGGACCTCACCCTCGTGGCCATGTCCGCCACGCTCGACGCCGACCGCCTGCGCCGCATCCTGGGCGGCTCCTCGGGCGGAGCCTCGCACGGCCTCGTCGGACGGAGCCGCGCCGCTGGTGGAGGTGCCTGGGCGCCTCCACCCCCTAGAGGAGGTGTGGGCGCCGTCGGGGCGCACCGGTCGCCTGGGGCCGCGCGGGGTGCCGCGGGAGTTCCTCGCCCACGTCGCCGCCACCGTGGAGCGGGCCCTGGCCGAGCGCTCCGGCGACGTGCTGGTCTTCCTGCCCGGGGCTCGCGAGGTCGACGACGTCGTCTCCCGCCTGCGCGGTGCGGCTCCCGAGGGATGGACGTCCTGCCGCTGCACGGTCGCCTGCCCGCGAGCGCTCAGGATGCGGCCCTGGCCCCGAGCCTGGCGGGGCGGCGGCGCGTCGTGGTGGCCACGAACGTGGCGGAGTCCTCGCTGACGGTGCCCGGGGTGCGGGTGGTGGTGGACTCCACGCTGGCGCGCGAGCCGCGCCTGGACGTGGCCCGCTCCATGAGTGGCCTGGTGACGGTGGGGGTCTCGCGGGCGGCCGGGGTGCAGCGGGCCGGGCGGGCGGGGCGCGAGGGTCCCGGCGTCGTCTACCGCTGCTGCTCGCTCACGGACTGGGCGCGCTCGCCGCTGGCTCCGACCCCGGAGATCCTCTCGGCCGACCTCACCGGTGCGGCCCTGGAGCTGGCCGTGTGGGGTGTGCCCGACGGCGCGGGACTGGCCTGGGTCGATGAGCCGCCGGCTGCGGCGCTGGCGGCAGCACGGGAGGCGTTGGAGCGCCTGGGCCTGGCCGGCGCCGACGGCGTGACGCCCCTGGGTCGGGCGGTGGCCGGGCTGCCGGCGGGCGTGCGTGAGGCGCGGGCCCTGCTGGCGACGGCGCCGGTGCTGGGGGGCGCGGCGGGCGGCGCGGGCGACGGCGCTGCTGACCGCCGACCTGCGCGCGCCCGGCGGGGACCTGACGGCCCTGGCCCGACAGGTGCGCGGTGGCGGTGCCGGGTCGGGGGCGTGGAAGGCGGAGGCGCGCCGACTGGAGCAGGCCTGCCGGCGCGCAGCCTTAGAGCAGTCGGGGGACCCTGAGGCCCCGGACTTCGCGAGCGGTGGTCCTCAGGCGCCGGGCACCGGGCGCGTCCGGGAAGAGACTGGCAGCCCCGACGCCGTCGGCGAGGGCACCGGGGCGCATGACCTGGAGTCGGCGGTGGCGCTGGTGGCCGGGACGGCGCAGCCGCAGTGGATCGCGCGACGTCGGGGGCCGGCTCCGCAGGCGGGCAAGGAGGCGCACTACGCGAGCGTCGCCGGGACCGGGCTGCGCCTGCCGGCGGGCTCGGCGCTGGCGGAGTCCGAGTGGCTGGCGGTGGCCGGCGTGGACCTGACCAGTGGGCGCGGCGACGCACTCATCCGGGCCGCGGCGCCCCTCGCCGAGCAGGCGGCCCTGGAGCTGGCCGGGGCCTGGCTGACCGAGGAGGAGCGCACCGTCTGGGAGGGCGGACGCCTGCGCACGGAGCACCTGCGCCGTCTGGGGGCCATCACGCTCACCACCACCCCGGGTCCGCCGCCGGGTCCGACGGCGGTGGCGGAGGCCGTCGTCGCACGGGTGCGCGCCGAGGGGGCCGATGCCGGCCTGGCCACGCTGCCGTGGGATGAGGAGGCACTCGGCCTGCGCGCCCGACTGGCCCTGCTGCACGAGCACCTGGGTGAGCCCTGGCCGGATATGAGCGATGCGGCCCTGGCCGAGCGGGCCGAGGAGTGGCTGGCACCGGCGGTGACGAGCCTGGCCGGGCAGGCCGGAGGGGCCAACGGAGCAAGCAGGCCGGGAGGCTCGGCGGCGGGCCCGGGGAGTCGGCGTTTCAACCTGGAGCGGCTGGACGTGGCCCAGGCGCTGCGGGCGCTGCTGCCGTGGCCGCAGGCGTCGCGCCTGGACGAGCTGGTGCCCGAACGCATCGAGGTCCCCTCCGGCTCACAGGTGCGGGTGGACTACACGGCGGCGGTCGGCGGGGCGGCCGGGGCAGCTGTCTCGGTGGACCCGGCCGAGGCCGGGAAGGCGGGTCGGCCGGTGCTGGCGGTGCGGGTCCAGGAGTGCTTCGGCTGGGCGGCCACGCCGCGGATCGTCGAGGGCCGGGTGGCGGTGCTGCTGCACCTGCTCTCTCCGGCGCGCCGCCCGGTGGCGGTCACTGACGACCTGGCCTCCTTCTGGGAGCAGGGCTACCCGCAGGTGCGCGCCGAGATGCGGGGCCGCTACCCCAAGCACGCCTGGCCGGAGGACCCGTGGAACGCTCCCGCCACGAGGGGGACCGGACGACGTCGGTAGGTGGGGCGAAGCTCACCCGGGCCACCCGGGGACGGTGGGCGACGGGGCCTCACCAGGTGGAGGCGTCCAGGCGGCTGAAGCGGAAGCCGGTGGGGTTGCGCTCAGTGTCGGGGTCGGCGTCGGGCACGACGTATCCGACGATCTGGAGGTTCCAGGTGCCGCGCCCTCCCCACAGGGTGGCCGTGGTGCGGGTGCGGCCGCGCACCACCGGGAATCCGGCGATGGTGTCGGGCTGGACGGAGACCACCTCGTGGGAGTGGTAGCGCATGGCGCCGTTAGCGATGTCGCCGAGCCACTCGACCTTGGGCTGGGGGTAGCCGGTCATGTGGGTCAGGACACAGTAGTCGGTGAGCAGGGCGTCGATCGCCTTGGTATCAGCGGCGACCATGGCGTCGCACAGGAGCGAGTAGAGGTCAGCGGCCGCACGCGGCGCGATCTCGGAGGCGTGGGGGTGCGGGTGGACCTGAGTGCGGGAACGGGACAGGGTTCGGGATTCGTGGGGACGGCGACTCATAGGCCAAGAGTACGGCCCGACGTCGAATATATGAGGGACCAAGAGCTCCGGCGGCCGGGTCGGGGCACGGGGCCCTAGCGGCCACAACGGACCGCGCGAGGCGGCTACTCCACGAGGGTGGGGATCTACTGGCCGCGGGTTGTACCTACTGCACGAGCCCCCGACCCCCGCAAAGTACACCCAACCTCCCCCAGTGGCCCCCGGCCCTCGTGCAGTACAGGCGCCTCACGACGTCGAGCAGCCACAGGCCAAAACTGGCAGCACCACAACCGGCAACGCGAAGGGCCCGCCGTACAGCTCCTGGCTGCTCGGCGGGCCCTCCCGTGGCGGTAGCGCTGGGATTCGAACCCAGGGTGGCTATGAACCACACAGACTTTCGAGATCTGCACCTTCGGCCGCTCGGACACGCTACCTCGCCCACGAGGTTACACGGACGTCGCCCCGCTCCCCAATGCGACGTCCTGCGGTATCAGTCACGACCGACGTCGTGCCCGGCGAGCTAGCCGAGCCCGGCGTGCCCAGCCGGCGGGGCCCGTCAGCGGCGGTCGGCGAAGAAGGCGGTGAGGAGGTCCTGGGACTCCTGGGCGCGCAGGCCGGCGCGCACCTCGACCTGGTGGTTGGCGCGGGTGTCGCGCACGATGTCGCGCACCGAGCCGCAGGCCCCGGTCCGCGGCTCCCAGGCCCCCAGGACGAGTCGGGCCACCCGGGCCAGGACGATGGCGCCGGCGCACATGGTGCACGGCTCGAGGGTGACCACGAGGGTGCAGCCGTCCAGGTGGGAGTCGCCCAGAGCGGCGCCGGCGGCACGCAGGGCGCGAATCTCGGCGTGCGCCGTCGGGTCGTGCTCGGCCTCGCGGGCGTTGGCGGCCTCGGCGAGGACCGCCCCCTCCGGCGAGAGCACGACGGCGCCCACCGGCACCTCCCCGCTGCGCCAGCCGCCCGGGCCAGCTCCAGAGCGCGCACCATGGCGGCGTCGATGACCGGGCCGGCGGCCGGGCTGAGGGTCGGCTTGATGACCGTGCCGCCGCCCCGCCCCACGGCGACATCCGCCCGCTCACCGAGCGTGCCGGCGTCGGAGCCCGGGCTGAACGGGCTCGGCGGCTGCGCAGAAGAAGGTGAAGACGTCACGAGTTCATTATCTCGTTATAGGCTCCCGACGACATGCCCGGGCTTGGACAGTCGCCTGCCCCCGCGGCCCCCGGCGCCGCACCCCGGGCCAGCGCCCCAAGCCCCGCGACGATCCCATAGAAGCCCCCGCGAAGACCCCACGAAGAACGGAGCAGGTCGGTGAGCCGGTCCCCCGAATCGAGCGATGAGAGCGAGTCCGCGCCAGGCGGTTCCGTTCCGGGAGCCTCCCGGCCGGCCCCGTCGTCGGACCGCTTCTCAGTGCTGCGGCTCCCCGGCGGTTCCCTCCCCGGCACCCTGCTCGGCAAGCTGCCCGGCAAGGAGCCCCTCAACCCGGTGGTGTTCTTCGTGTCGGCCACCATCATCGCGATCGTCGCCCTGGCCGCGCTCATCGCCCCCGACCTCGTCAAGAGCGCCTTCGGGGCGGCCGTGACCTGGACGAGCCGGTGGTTCGGCTCCTTCTACATCCTGCTCATCACGGCCGCACTGGTCTTCATCCTGGGGCTGGCCTTCTCCCGCTTCGGGCGCATCCGCCTAGGCCCGGACAACTCGACGCCGGACTTCTCCACCTTCGCCTGGACGGCCATGCTCTTCGCCGCCGGCATCGGCACTGAGATCCTGTTCTTCGCCGTCGCCGAGCCGGTCGACCAGTTCGTGCACCCGCCCACCGGCGACGCCCAGACCATCCCCCGGCCGCCCGCGCCCGCGAAGCCATCGTCCTGTCCCTGTTCCACTACGGCATCTCCGGCTGGGGCCTGTACGCCCTGGTGGGCCTGGCCATGGCCTACTTCGCCTACCGACGCCGCGACACCCTCACGCTGCGCTCCACCCTGCGCCCGCTGCTGGGGCGGCACACCGAGGGCGTCATCGGTGACATCGTCGACGCCGCAGCCCTGGTCGGCGGGGTCTTCGGCATCGCCGCCTCGCTGGGGGTCGGCGTCGTCCAGCTGAACGTGGCCCTCAACATCCTGTTCGGGCTGCCGCAGGGCTTCCCCACCCAGATCGGGCTGACCGCCCTGGCCGTCATCATGGCCACCGTCTCGGCCGTCTCCGGCGTCGACCGGGGCGTGCGCGTCCTATCCACCATCAACGTGCTGCTGGCCATCGGCCTGGCCCTGTGGGTGCTCATCACCGGTGACGCCGCCTTCCTCATCGACGCGCTCATCGGCTCCATCGGCGACTTCTTCACCCGCTTCCCGCAGCTGACGCTGGAGACCTACGCCTACAACCGCCCCGAGGACTGGCTCAACGCCTGGACCCTGTTCTTCTGGGCGTGGTGGATCGCCTGGGCGGCCTTCGTGGGCATGTTCCTGGCCCGCATTTCACGCGGCCGCACCATCCGGCAGTTCGTGCTCGGCAGCCTCCTGCTGCCCTTCTGCTACATCTCATGTGGGTGGCGATCTTCGGCAACCACGCCCTGGACCTGGTCATCCGCGGCAACGGCGAGTTCCGGGACATCACCCTGGAGCGCCCCGAGCAGGGGCTGTACTGGATCCTGGAGCACCTGCCGGGCCAGAAGATCCTCATCGCCCTGGCCCTGTTCGTGGGGATCCTCTTCTACGTCACCAGCGCCGACTCCGGCGCCCTGGTCATGGCCAACCTCTCCAGCCGCATCCGCTCGGCGCGTCAGGACGCCGCCGCCTGGCTGCGGATCTTCTGGGCCGCCCTGACCGGGATTCTCACCATCGCGATGCTCGTGGCCGGCGGCATCCCCATCCTCCAGCAGGCCACCATCGTCATGGCGCTGCCCTTCTCCGGAGTCCTCATCCTCATCATGTACACCCTGTGGCGCTCCCTGAGCACCGAGGACACCTACAACCAGGCCCTGAGCCAGGCCGACCGCAACCGGGCCCTGGGCTTCAACGGCTCGGCCGCGGGGCTGGAGCAGACGCCCTGGCGCGAGCGCCTGACGCACACCCTCAACTCGGTCTCCCCCCGACGAGGCCGGCAACGCCATGGAGCGGCGCATCGTGCCGGCCCTGGAGGCGGTGGCCACCGAGCTGCGCAAGGAGAACGTCTCCGCCGAGGTCTTCGTCGAGGGCCCCGAGGCCCAGGACCCCGACGACGAGCGCACCTTCCTGGGGCGTGCCAGCCTGGTGGTCTCCTCCCACCCAGCCACCGACAGCGGCGAGGAGCAGTCCAGCTCCATCGACTCCTTCCGCTACGTGGTGCGCATGGTGGTCACGCCGGTGCCCGCCTACGGTTTCGCCGTCCACGAGGCCGACGACCTCACAGTGCGCCTCGAGGTGCGCCCGCACAGCGGCGGCCAGGGCTACGACGTCGTCGACTGGAACTCCGACCAGGTGGCCCACGACGTCCTCGACCACTACGAGCGCTGGCTGGAGTACGTGGGCACCTCCGAGAAGAGCGAGTCCCGGTTCTCCCGCCGGCTGTGAGGCGCGCGCGCCGGCACCCGCTGTCGGGCCTGCCTCGAGCCACCGTCTCCTCGCCGCCGTCGGGCCTGCCTCAGACCACCGTCTCCTCACCGACGTCGACCGGGCCGCCCCCGCCCGGAACGGACCGCCCCAACGCTGGCGGGGACATTGCACGCGTCCGGGGACTTTTTCTCCCGGGCGGGGGCATCTCACGCGTCAGGGGACCAGATTCCTGTCCCCGACGGCGTCGAAGGCCCCCGCCCGGGTGGGGTCTGGTGGTGGATGCACCACTCGTGGGAGGGGTGTTTTGTGTCTGGTTCTGGGGTTGGTCAGGATGTGCGTCGTGATGCGGTGGCGCGGGTGGTGGCTGGTGAGTCGGCCTCGGCGGTGGGGCGGGTTCTGGGGTACCGGCGTGGGACGGTGAGCCGGTGGTGCCAGGCGGCGGGGTGGAGCTGGTGCGTGGCTCCAAGGGCGGCACGCTCGAGGCTGACCAGGCCAGACGCGCCAAGGTCGTTCAGGCCGTCCTGGCCGGAGCGTCCCTGACCCGGGCGGGAGCCGAGGCCGGGGTGAGTCGGGACACCGCCAGGCGGTACTGGCACGATCAGGCCGTGGAGGACGCAGCAACAGCATCAGGACGCTCGTCGGGACGCTCGTCAGGGCGCTCGTCGGGGCGGCGGGGGCGTGAGGGCTGGTCGGCGTCGGCCTGCGCCGGGCGGGTCGGGCGCGGGCAGCGCGTCAGCGACGCCGAACGGGTCCTGATCGCTCAGGGCCGGGCCCGTGGGGAGTCGGCCGCCGCCATCGCCCGCGCCCTGGGGCGGTGCCGTCAGACCGTCTCACGAGAGATCACCCGCAACACCGACCCTGACGGGGTCTACCGGGCCCCAGTGGCCTCAGCTGCGGCCCAGGAGCGCCTGGCCCGCCCCAAGACCAGGAGGCTCGACGCCGATCCTGTCCTGCGCGCCGAGGTGGTGGCCCTGCTCGAGGACGGGGCCAGCCCCCGCCAGATCAGCGCGCGCCTGCGCTGGGCCCACCCCGACAATGAGTCCATGCGCATATCCCATGAGCAGATCTACCAGGCCCTCTACGTCCAGGGCGCCGGGAGCCTGCGCCAGCAGCTGCGGGTGGACAAGGCCCTGCGCTCGGGACGCACCCGGCGCCTGCCCCGCTCACCACTGGCCGGCCTGCCCCGCAGATCCAGGCGTCCCTGGATCGAAGGAGCCCAGATCAGTGTGCGCCCGCCCCAGGCCGCCGACCGGGCCGTACCGGGTCACTGGGAGGGCGACCTGGTCATCGGCGCCGGCGGGCGCAGCGCCCTGATCACCCTGGTGGAGCGCACCAGCCGCTTCGTGCTCATACACCGCCTGGGCGCCGGCCACGACTCCCAGACCGTCACCACCGCCTTGCAGACCATGGTCGCTGACTGCCCCGAGCCGTAAGAGCCTCGATCACCTGGGACCAGGGAAGCGAGATGGCCCGGCACGCCGACTTCACCGCCGCCACCGACATCCCGGTCTACTTCGCCGACCCCCACAGCCCCTGGCAGCGCCCCACCAACGAGAACACCAACCGCCTGATCCGCGAGTACCTCCCCAAAGGCACCAGCTTCACCGACGTCACCGACACCCAGGTCCAAGCCATCCAGGACCGCCTCAACCGCCGACCCCGCATCGTCTTGAACGGACAGACCCCAACTGAGAAACTCAACGACATCATCAACGGTGCAAACACCACCTGACCCCACCCCGGAACGGACCGCACCCGGCCGCGTCGAATGTCCCCGCCAGACATGGCCGCCAGCGGCCGGATACGACCGCAGTCAGCCGGAGGCGGCCGGAGGTCAGTCCGCCTCGACCGTGTAGGAGGCGAGGCGCTCCTGGAAGGCGGGGTCGTAGTGGTTGACGACGCCCTGCCCCTCGTCGAGCGCGGCGATGGCCCGCATGTCGGCGTCGTCGAGCTGGAAGTCGGTGACGTCGAGGTTGGTGACCATGCGCTCGCGGTGGACCGTCTTGGGGATGACGATGATGTCGAGCTGGATGAGGTAGCGCAGGGCCACCTGGGCGGCGGTCTTGCCGTGCTTCTCGCCGACAGAGGTGAGCACCGGGTGGGTGAAGATGTTGTTGCGGCCCTGGGCAAGCGGCCCCCAGGACTCCAGGGCGGTGTCGTACTTGGTGTACCAGGCGCGGTTGTCGGCCTGCTGGTTGAAGACGTGGGTCTCCATCTGGTTGACGGCCGGCGGCACCTCGACGTGCTGCGCCAGGTCCACGAACCGGTCGGGGAAGAAGTTGGAGACGCCAATGGCGCGGACCTTGCCGGCGGCCAGGGCCTTCTCCATGGCGCGGTAGGTGCCGTAGTAGTCGCCGAAGGGCTGGTGGACGAGCAGCAGGTCGATGTAGTCGGCGCCCAGGCGGCGCAGGGAGCCGTCAATGGAGCGGGCGGCACGCTCCTCCCCTGCGTTGGAGATCCACACCTTGGTGGTCAGGAAGATGTCCTCGCGGGGCAGACCGCTGGCGGCAACGGCCGCGCCCACGCCCTCTCATTGCGGTAGGCCTGGGCGGTGTCGACGTGACGGTAGCCGACCTCGAAGGCCTCAAGCACGGCCCGCTCAGTCTCCTCCGGCGGGGTCAGGAAGACGCCGTAGCCGATCTGCGGGATGTCGACGCCGTTGTTCAGAGTGATGGTGGGGGCGGAGCCGTTGGCCATGAATTCTCCTTCGATGCGGTCGGTGTCAGCAACCTAGCCCCGCAGGCGGGCGCGATGTCGTCCCTTTCGCGCCGGGCCCAACTGGCGTGCGGGCCGCCCGACGTGCGCGTGGCGCCCTGGCCCGGCCGCCGACGGGGACATCCTGCGCGGCCGGTGACTTTTCCTTCCAGCCGGGGGCATCTCACGCGTGCGGGGACCGGACTCCTGTCCCCGGCGGCGTCGAATGCCCCCGCCCGGTGCAGACTGCACCCAGCCGCGCGGAATGTCCCCGACCGTGCAACGCAGGACGGGGCCTGCGGGCGGACCCGCCACCCATGAGAGAGACGTTAGGTGTCTGGGACCGGTTGGGGCGGGGTTGTGCATCGGGATGCGGCGGCGCGCGGTGGCCAAAACGGCCCCTACAGCGGACCCGATGTCCAAATTGGATACAAAGGGCTTTGCCGGACTGAAACAGGCGAAATGAAACCGCATGATTCCGGGGTTCTGTTGCAGGCCTGAAGAACGCGAAGCGTCCTTTGTGTCCGATTTGGACATAACACAGTCAGCACCGCGAGATCTCAGCGGCGCCTCCGACGCCAGCGCTGCTTCCAGCCCGTCGGAGCGACGTGACCCCACCGTGGGCGCGCACGAGGCCGGTACGCGTTGTGACGGTGCGAACCGGGCTGCGGCATTAGGCTGTCCCCATGCGCCTCCACGTTGCCGATCACCCCCTCATCGATCACAAACTCTCCGTCCTGCGTGATGAAAGGACACCGTCGGCGGTCTTCCGCCAGTTGGTGGACGAGCTCGTCACCCTGCTCGCCTACGAGGCCACCCGCGAGGTGCGCACCGAGGAAGTCGAGATCCGCACCCCCGTGGCGCTGGCCCAGTGCCGCCGCCTGGCCGACCCGCGGCCGATCGTGGTGCCGATCCTGCGCGCGGGCCTGGGGATGCTCGAGGGCATGACCCGCCTGCTGCCCACGGCGGAGGTCGGCTTCCTGGGGATGAAGCGCGACGAGGACACCCTGGAGGTGGAGACCTACGCCAACCGCCTGCCCGACGACCTCTCGGGCCGCCAGTGCTTCGTCGTCGACCCCATGCTCGCCACCGGTCACACCCTCGTGGCCGCCATCGACTACCTGCTGGAGCGCGGGGCGCGCGACGTCACCGCACTGTGCCTCATCGCCGCGCCCGAGGGGGTCAAGACGCTGGAGGATGCGGTCGGCGAGCGCGCGAACGTCACGGTGGTGACCGCCGGGGTCGACGAGCGCCTCAACGAGCACGCCTACATCGTGCCCGGTCTGGGCGACGCCGGCGACCGCCTCTACGGCATCGTCGACTGACGCACCGGCCCGCCGGCCGCGTCATTTCGCCGGTTTGGGCGGGAGGCTGGTGTGTCCATTCTGTGACCTCGAGCCATAGATTTCGTTAGGCTCGGGAGACATGACGACGGGGCACTCACCTTCTGCTGGCGACTACGACGCGACAACGGCCCTCAGCAGGTTCGCCTCGCCGCGGGACCTCGAGCGGATCGCCGAGACTCGTCCCGACCTGCACTCGATCCTGGCGACCAATCCGTCGATCCCACCTCGGGTCCGCGAGATACTGGAGCAGTCCGACGACGCTGTCGTGCGGGAGATGCTGGCGCGCCAGGCTGGTCGTGGCGCGCAGCCGGCGCCACCAACGCAGTCTCCCGTCCCGGGCGACGGTCCGATGGCTCCGACGATGGCGGTGGGGACAGCTGCTGGGACGATGGGGGCGCTGCCCCAGCAGGCGGCGCCCACCAGCTCCGGGTACGCGCAGGTTGCTCAGGAGTATGGCGGCAACCAGCAGGGGGCGTCCGGAGCGGCACCGCGGGGAGGGGCGCTTCAAGGGTCCTCCCCTCAGGGGTATGCGGCCGTCGCGCCGCCGCCAACCGCCCAGCCGTATTCTGCGCCCTCGATGCAGGCGGCGGATCAGCCCCTGGACCAGCAGACTGCGATGCCGCCCGGGGTGCCGAGCCGGGCGCCGTCGGAATACGTACTGGGTCACGGCCAGGCTTATGACTCGGGGCAGGTATACGGTTCGGGGCAGCCGGCCGCACCGGCCTATGGGGCACCGATGTATGCGCCGCCGACGCAGGCCCCGAAGAAACGCCGTCTGCTCAAAGTGGTCGCCGTCGTTCTACCGATCATTCTCGTTCTGGGTGCTGGAGGTGCGGCCGCCTGGTACTTCTTGGGGCGCAGCGAGGTCTACTTGGGTTCGACGTACGTGACTCCGTCAGGCGCCTGGGCGAACGGAGTGGACAAGGCCTGGAGCTTCGACGTCGACCCTCATGAGGATCCTTACGTATTCGGCGATCACCTGGTGATAGTCGACAAGGGGTCGGACACCCTGACTGCTTACAGCCCGCTGGGCGATAATATGAAGGAAGTATGGAAAACCACTGTTGATGACGGAGACTTCAGTTCATCATATGACGCTTCCTCCGTTCTCCTGAAGTGGGGGGACAAGACACTGGTTCACAAGTCCACCCTCATTGACCTGAAAACCGGGAAGACCTCGAAGGCGCCGTGGGGAGAAAGCAATCCTGCATTAGTTGTCGGCGACACCGCTATTTCCTGCAAGGAAAGCGACAAGTGTACCGCCTGGGGGGCAAACAAAAAACAGAAGTGGTCGCGCAAGATTTCCGGAGCAGGAAGTCGCTTCGAATCACTGGACATGTTCAATGCGACTTTCCTGGTCAAGGACAAGCAGCGTTACCTTGCGCTGTTCAATGCCGTCATCAACATCGATAACGGCGAGACCCTGTTCCTTGGAGGGGGATCGAAGATCGATTCGGACCTTGTCACCTGGTACTTCCAGGACGGCTGGGGGACCTTGGATATGGAGGGCGACTCTGAGTCCGATTCGAGTTCATCATCCGACAGGGAGTACAAAGTAACAGTTTATGATTTCAAGGGGAAGAAGCGGGGCGGCTACCGAGAGACCCTGCCCGCACACGAGAATGTTGTCGAGGAAGACAAGAAACTCCCCACGGCCGAAGAGCATCGCGCCTACTTCAAGGACCAGGACTTCAGTGACGCTAGCCTGACCGCAAAATCCAACAGCGACGGCTGCATCACTCGGATCAAGCCCAAGCAAGGCAGTTCCATCAACGTTCCCAAGGCGGACACGAACAGCATCTTCTCTGGATGCCCGTCTTCAGCGAAGAGCTCTGAGGACGGCCGCATCGTCAAGTTGATGGTCATGAATCGCGGGGACGCCAATACGATAACCGCACTTATCAACGTCAAGACCGGGAAGGAAATTAAGTTCAGCGGAATCGACTTGGAGAATGAGGATACGCTCATCATCGCCAAGCCCGACCTCATCATCGGCTACAACAAGTTTGACGGCAAGGTCATCGGCTTCAAACCAGCCTCCTAGGGTGGTGCCGCTGCGGCACTGATGCGGCATTTTCGGGAACGTTCCGCGCGGCCGGGCACGGTCTACTCCAGCCTGGGACGCCTCACTCGCCGGGCGCCCGGACTCCTGTCCCCGGCGGCGTCGAACGCCCTCACTCTCGCAGCTCCACGCCGGCCCCGGTCAGGAGGCTGTGTACCCGCGTGATAGAGTATCCCGACTGTGTCGAAATCTGTTGAACTGACGCCCCCTTCGCGTACTCATCAGCCAGGATCCGGGCGACACGATCCGAGAGCCAGTCGCTCATCTGCTCGTTGAGCTCCAAGTCCGGCAGAGGATCGATATTGCCGCCGGCGTATCCCCGCTGAGCCTTCCCCCTGCGGCGTGATCTCTTCATCCGACTCATTGCCCCACACGGACCAGCCCGGTCGCGCGTAGCGGGCGAACATCTCCAGGTACGGACCCGGCGAGCAGGACTCGATGAGGTCATACTGCTCGTCGGGTTTGCGGCTGTGCTCACGCTTGCGCGTCTCGATCATATTGACCGTTGAGCGCCCCGGCGCCAGCGTTCTCATGGATCCTTTGACACCGAACAGGATCGGCTCGGTGACATTGCGGAAGTAGAAGCCGACGCCGCGGCCGTCCGGCCCGCCGTCTTTGCGGCGCTTGGCCCAGATGATATTCGAGACGTAGCGGAATCCCCACGCCTGCATGACCTCCAGGCCCTCCGGAAGAAGGGCATTGGGAACCCACAGGTACAAGTGGGCGTTCGCTGCGGTCACGTCACCGACCGGGAGCTCCTTGATCTCCTCGAGGGACATCGTCCCGTACCTGCCCAGACGATGGTGCTCGGGAGCGACCTTGCCGGTTCGATTGGTGAACCGCCACGGAGGGTCGGCCAGAACGGTCTGAAATCCTCCTTCCACAGTAGGAAGTGGAGCGATTTCCGCAGAGGATCCCAGAGCCTTGGACACTCCTTAGATGTACCAGAAATAGATCTGGTTTGTCACTCATGGGTCTTTTGCGTGGATTGGGACCGCTCGCGTCCCACGTCTTCCAGCCGGACTCCCGAGCGCCGCCCCATCGGGGACCGGCGGGACTGGCACGGATCGTGCGCTTCCGCGGCGACCACGGACGACCGCATCCCAGACGCCGGCGGGGACATTCTGCGCGGCCAGGTGCGGGCCGCTCCAGCCGGGGACAGCCCACGCGTTCGGGAACAGGATTCCCGTCCCCGACGGCGTCGAACGTCCCCGCCCGCACGAGATTGTCCCCGTCCGCGCAGGATGCCCCCGCCCGCGACGACATGCCCCCGGACGCGCGGGAGTGCACCCGCCCGCACCGTAGGCCCCCGACCATGAGTGGCACACTCCACAGGCCGCCCCGCTCGCCGCGCCTCCGGCGACCGGAACTCCACCCTTCCAACCACCACGGGCCGGCTATCGGCAGAAACAAGCGGCCCCGCACCTCAGGTGCAGGGCCGCCGGAGTAGGCGCACCGGTCCAAGCCCGATGCTCGCTGTCTGGCGAAGACTGTAGCCACCATCCGCCCAACACCCCAACCTCAGCGCGTGGTCATCGGACGTCCTCAGTTGGTGGGATACTTCTGCCCGATCCCCCCATCCTGACGACGAAGAGGCCGACTGTGAGTAAAGAGACTGAGCGCAAGGCGCTTCACCAAGCGATCTGGCGGGTTGCCAACGACCTGCGCGGGAGCGTAGACGGATGGGACTTCAAGGCCTACGTCCTGGGCTTTCTTTTCTACCGGTTCATCTCCGAGAACCTCACCGAGTACATCAACGCCGGCGAGCGCGAGGCCGGGGACCCGGACTTCGACTACCGCTTCCTGTCTCATGCCGACGCCGAGGGCGCTTGCGAAGGCATCATTGAGGAGAAGGGCTTCTTCATCGCCCCGGGGGACCTGTTCGACAACGTGCGCGAACGGGCCCCGCGCGACGAGAACCTCAACGAAACCCTGTCACGCATCTTCAAGAGCATCGAGGCGTCGGCGACCGGCACGGGCTCGGAGTCGGATCTGCGGGGCCTGTTCGACGACGTGGACGTCAACTCAACGAAGCTGGGCCGCACGGTGGCCCAGCGCAACGACAAGCTCACCCGGCTCATGCAGGCGATCGGGGACCTGGACCTGTCCTACGGGGAGTCCTCGATCGACACCTTCGGCGATGCTTACGAGTACCTCATGACGATGTACGCCTCGAACGCGGGCAAGTCGGGCGGCGAGTTCTTCACGCCGCAGGAGGTCAGCGAGGTACTGGCCCGCATCACGGTCATGGGCAAGGAGAGCGTCAACCGCGTCTACGAAGCTTTCAGCCCGACCTGGATACAAAATGGCGGCACAGTCGCGCTCGCGGCGTGAGTGGTTCAAATAGGAGGTCGCTGGTTCATGCCCTTGCCAGACATTATCCGCCGCTCAGGGACTCGGATGGTCACCCTCATTCGTGAACCGGGTCCAACCGAGCAGCGCTCCGAAGTAGAAGCCTCGATCCTGAACGACCAGGGACCGACAAGGCCTACGTGGCGACGGAAACTCCTGTCTACGAAGGAGACATCATCGAGTTGCCCGATCCTCGCGGCGGCACGATGCGGTTCTTCGCTAAGAAGGTCGTTATCAACGATCTACCCAACGGACCCTTTGCCGACATGGCCTTCACCGAAGTTCACCTCAGCAAGGATTTGCCGCCACGCACGGCTCCAGTAAGGCGACTTAGTTTTGAGGGGCTGCATCCTGCGGTGGCAGAGGCAAGCGCGGACTTGTTCGCTGACGGCCACTTCAGTCGGGCTGTGAGCGAAGCTTTCAAGTCAATCGAGGTTCGGGTTCGTGACCTCCTAGGTTCAGAAACTTCAGGCACCAAGTTGATGGATGAAGCTTTCGGTGGCAAAGCACCGCGATTGAACGTTTCGCTTCATGAGGGTCGGTCAGGACAGGATGAGCAGGCCGGTTTTCATGCCATCTTCAGGGGCGCGATGCTTGGCATTCGTAATCCCAGAGCACATGAACTGGCTGTCGACCAAGATGCCCAGGAGGCGCTGGAATACTTGGCGCTCGCCAGCCTGCTTCATCGCAGATTGGACAGCTCAACGGCTGAGTAGTGACTCCGCTATTTGCCGATCAGCTGCTGACGGGAGCTACCGTCCCGAAAGGTGAATGTGATGGTGCCGTCGGTGGTGATGTCGGCGTGGTCGACGAGGGTGTGCCATAGGTATGGGGTGAACTCGATGCTGGCCAGGTCGAGGGTGGCGAGTTGTTCCTTGTAGTAGCGGTAGGCGGCTTGCCGGTTCTCCAGGTCACTGATCTGAACCAGGAGTTTGTCGTAGTCGGCGAGTAGCCGGACATGCTCGGTGTTGAGTTTGTCGAAGCGGCGCTGGTATTCGCCCTGGTCTTGGGCGACGCAGGCGTTGCGGGCGATAAGCGCGTCGATCGCTTCGGCGGCGGCACCGACTTGGGCGAAGAGTTGGTCGGCTTCGATGTGCAGGTCGGTGGTGTCGAGTTCGGCGGCCACCGCGCGGTCGATCACATCATCCACCTGGTTGCGGCTGGCGAGCAGGGTGTGGACGGCGTCGAGGAACACGGTCGTGATCTGCTCGTCACTGACGTGCGGGGTAGCGCATGGGGTGTGGCCTGCGTATTTGTGGTTGCAGCGCCAGATACGTTTCTCGTATTTCGAGCCGGCATGCCAGGTTTTCGACCCGTACCAAGCGCCGCACTGGGCGCACCGGATTTTTCCGGAGAAGGTGCGCTGCCTGGAGGTGGAGCGGCGGCCTGTGGTCGGGGCGGCGAGTTCTGCTTGTACGAAGTCCCACACGGCTGGGGCGATGATCGGCTCGTGGTTGCCGGTGACGTAGTACTGGGGTACTTCGCCTTCGTTCTTGACCTGCTTCTTGGTGAGGAAGTCGGTGATGTAGGACTTTTGCAGCAGTGCGTCGCCTTTGTATTTCTCGTTGGTGAGGATGCTGCGCACTTGGGGGGCTGACCAGTTCGGGTTCCCGGATGCGGTGAGATGTCCTTCGGCTTGGAGCCTGCGGGCGATGCCGGTCAGGGGAGCCGCCGTCGAGGTAGAGGGTGTAGATGTAGCGCACGAGCTTGGCTTGCTCCTGGTTGATGACGAGGTTGCCGTCCTCACCCCGGTCGTAGCCGAGAAACCGGCTGAACGGGACGGTCACTTTCCCGTCCGCGAACCGTTTCCGGTGTCCCCAGGTGACGTTCTCAGATATGGAGCGGGCTTCCTCCTGCGCCAGGCTGGACATGATCGTGATGAGCAGCTCGCCTTTGGCGTCGAACGTCCAGCTGTTCTTTTTTTCGAAGTACACCTCCACCCCGGCGTCCTTCAACTGGCGCACGGTGGTCAGGGAGTCTACGGTGTTGCGGGCGAACCGCGACACGGACTTGGTGATGATCAGGTCGATCTTGCCCGCCAGTGCGTCGGCGACCATCGCTTGGAATCCGGCGCGGTGTTTGGTGGAGGTGCCGGTGATGCCTTCGTCGGTGTAGATTCCGGCGAGCTGCCAGCCGGCGTGGTCGGTGATGTAGCGGGTGTAGTAGTCGACCTGCGCCTCATACGAGGTGACCTGATCTTCATGGCCGGTGGAGACTCGGGCGTAGCCTGCGACCTTGCGAATACTCGGCTGGTCGAGGGCTTGGCCGGTGTAGCGGCGTTTGGTGGCCGGGATCGCGGTGATGGTGCGCGCCATCTAGCGTTCACCCCGCTCAGCGCGGAGCCTTTCCGCTTCGGCTTTGGCGACGGCCCGGTATTTCGCGAGGGCTTCGGGCGGTGCTGGTGCGCTGCGGCCGTCGAGACCGTGGGCGCGGGCGTACTCCCAGCGGGCTTTGACCAACTCCGCCCACGCGGCTTTCTTCGCCGGGGTCCAGGAGGACTTCTTCAGGTTTGGCCGCCACGTGTGACTACTGGTGGTGCCATCGGTGTAGTGGAACGTGTAGTGGTCTTTCCCGGTCACGTCGATGTGGTCGATGCGCGCAGTGAACACGTCGTCGTCGAACTCGTCGATACCGAGGATGCTGGCGATGAAGGTGGCTCTTCGTATTTGAGGGTGTGGTAGGTGGGGCTTATCGCCTGGTTTAGGTGATTGCTGCCAGGTGGTCTTTGAAGCGTCCGGCGTGGATGAGGCTGCGGATGGTGTAGCTGGTGAGGTTGCGGAAGCCCAGGGCGATGCCGCGTAGGTGCTCCAGGCGTCCGTTGATGGCTTGGCGTGGGGTCGTTGGAGGTACCGGGGCGGTCGAAGTAGGCCAGGACGTCCTGGCTGCGGCTGATCAGGGTTCTGGCCAGGTCTGGATCTCCTCCAGCCCGTCGGGGACGGCCTGCCTCAAGGAGTCGATGAGCCGTTGCATCAGGTACTTTCCCAGGCCCGCCTCCTCGGTGCGGTAGGCCTGGATGAGGCGCTGGTAGACGCCCCAGGAGGCCTGGACCGCAGCGTGGCGCTCATCAGCGAAGAGGTTCTCCAGGCGCTCGGCCTGGGCATCGGTGAGCAGACCAGCCCCGGTCAGCAGAGTGCGCCGGGCCCGGTAGAGCCGGTCACCTGCCCGGCCCCGCCGCCCTGTGATCGCCCGCTGGATCCGCCGGCGGCACTGGTCAAGCTTGCGGGCCGCCAGGGCCACGACGTGAAAGGGATCCATGACCGTCCGGGCCTGTGGGAGCTCCTCGCCGGCGGCGCTCTTGAACCCGGTGAAACCGTCCATGGCTACCACCTTGACCCGCCCACGCCAGGACTCGCCCCGAGCGGCGAGCCAGGTCTTGAAGACCGTCTTGGAACGACCCGGGACCACGTCCAGAAGCCGGGCCGGACCACTGCGGTCGCGCACGGGAGTCAGGTCGATCATGACGGTGACATAGCGGTCGCCCCGCCTGGTGTGGCGCCACACGTGCTCGTCAACTCCGAGAGCCTCCACCCCCCTTGAATCGGTCGGGCGCCTCGTTGAGGATCTGCTCGGCTCGGGTCAGGATTGCGTTGTTGGCGGTGTGCCAGGAGATCCCCAGAGCGGCTGCTACCCGAGAGAGACCGACATGCACTCCAGGGCAAGGGCCCGCAGCCCCCACTCCACCGCCGAGCGCGTCAGCCGGCTCCTGGGCTCAGCCAGGCCGCTCGTGTCCTGCCTCCACACTCGACGGCAGTGGGTGCAGGCGAAGCGCCGCACGCGCACCACCAGCTGCGTGGGCCTCCACCCCACCGGCACGTGGGCCAGGCGTCGGGCCACCGTCCCACGGGATACTCCCTGAGCGCCGCAGGCTCCGCAAAAGGGGTCCTCAAACCCGATCGGCATGCGGCACTCCACAATGGCTCTCGTCGAGGTCAGGAGCTGACCCACCGCGGTCAGTCCCAGGGCGTCCAGCCCCAGGAAGGTCGTCAGATCAGGGCAGGCGAAGGTAGTCTCAGGCACGTCGAGGTCTCTCGTGACGGTTGTGTAGCAGCTCCCATCATCGGGAGACCTCGACCTCTACCCAAGCAACGACGCACCCCCACCTATGCACTTCAATAGGCTCCGGCTACTACACCCTCAAACGCAAAGAGCCGCCAACGCCGAGGCTGCGACCGATTTGGAGTCCTTGCCGAACCTTCCGTCGGTCAGGATCTTCGAAGCCTTCGACGCCACCTTGGGCGACGTCTGCTTCCTGTTCCTCGCCATCTCCATCACCTCCTCAACGCTCGCCTCAGACATGACACGGATCAGCGCGTGTTGATGAGCGTTCGTGCGGGTTGAAGTGAGATAATGGGTACGTTGAAGTTCATCTCGCTGGTCCCGTGATCCGCTCATACCTCTATGCAACGGCTTCTGTTTGGGACTCCCAATGCCTGCGAGCAGCGAGTAGTGGGACTTCTGGGACTAGTTTGGGACTCGATGTGAAGGAGCGACGCCGATGGGATTAAGCGACTTCTGCATCGCGATCTACAAACGCAAATCGCCGGTGACCAGCCAGAGCAAATTCATCCAGGCGGTGTTCGAGGCGGCCGGCAGTGGAGAGCTCATCAGCGACGAGTACGCCCGCAAGATGTTCACTGGGGCCAAGCCCATATCAGAGCCTCAATACGAATCATTCCCCGAGCCGATCAATCACGAGGGACTGTTGGAGTTCTTGAAGCAACACGTCACTCCGGCTCGCGGATCTAGAAATACGGCCCAAGGGCGCTGTCAGGAGATTGCCGACCAAGCAGGGATTTCTAGAGCACTTTAGTATCGAACCCGAAGTGTTCCTGTTGGCATTGACCGACTGGTTCGAGGCGATCATCCACGACCCTGAGCATTGCGACATCCTTGAAACGGCATACCGGCTGCGACTCAACGGGGCCGAACCCGAACCGCGCCAACAACGACCCGCTCCGCTCCATCCGGGGGACCGAGCTGAAGTCATGCGCCCACCCGCCTTGCAGACCAACACGCCAGGGTTCTGGGCAGACTTCACCCATGAATGGGCGCTCAAGAATGTTGGCAGCGTTCCCTGGCGCGGACGCAAGCTCGTATGCGTCAACCCGAAAGACCTCCACATTCGCCCAGTTGGCGTCGCAGAAGTCGAGGTTCCTGACTGCGAACCGTCACAGTCGGCCTTCGTCAAGACGCACTGTCAGTTCAGTGCACGCGGCCAAGAAGGGCCGGGCACCAGCATTTGGCAGATGCGCGACGCTAACGGTGAGAACTGCTTTCCCGGTGAAACCACGATGTTCAACGTTGCAGCAACGATTACGAATCAGAACGCCCAACCTACGAGAGGCAGGTCATGAGCGACGCAGAGTACGAGAACTGGGTGACCATGAAAGAAGCCCAGGCGCACCTGGCTGTGCGCCGCGAAACCATCTCCAAGTGGATCGCCAACCACAACCTGCCTGCCTACAAGGTGGGCAGGATGTGGAAGTTCAAACTCTCCGAGATCGACGATTGGGTTCGTAGCGGCGGTGCATCTGAAGAACCGCAACAACAGGCAGAGCAGTCGCCTCAGCCAGTCAAGGAGGAACGCCAATGCCTGAACTGAACTGGGTGGGCAAAGACAAAGTCATCACCCACCACCTCGACGTGCCATACCGCGTCCTCGACCGCCAGTACTCCTTCGACAAGGACGGTCAGCACGAAGCGGACAACGGCTCCGAGAACATGATCATCCACGGCGACAACCTCGAAGCGCTCAAAGCACTCCTGCCGCGCTACGAAGGCAAAGTCGACTGCATCTACATCGATCCGCCCTACAACACCGGCAATGAAGGCTGGGTGTACAACGACGCCGTCAATGACCCCCGGATCAAGAAGTGGATCGGTGAGGTCGTTGGCAAGGAAGGCGATGACCTGTCCCGCCACGATAAGTGGCTATGCATGATGTACCCACGGCTCCGTCTGCTCCAACGTCTGCTCGCGCCAACCGGCACGATCTTCATATCGATTGACGACCATGAACAGGCAAGCCTGAAGCTGATTTGTGACGAGATTTTTGGGACTAGGAATCATCTCGTCACATTTGTGTGGGAATCATCTGGAAATACAGACAATCAAGGCGACATCATCGGCACACACGAGTATATTTTGACCTATTCGCGAAATCGTAGCCTGTCGGCGATTAATGCGGTCGTGGATCCGAATATTCCGGCCGACTCTAAGATTCGACGGAATTTTGTCGAAAACTCGGCAATCAAGAATGGCTTCAAGAATCCACCGTCTATCGTCGAACTCCCTAAGGGATTCCCTTGCATTGAGGCGACCCTGGATCTGCCTCGACATGAGTTCGCAGAAGAATTTATGGAGAAATCGCGCGAATTTGGGTACATTCCGCGAAGCCTAGGTAAAGAGTACGCAGCAAATTACCCCCTCCGCTTAGATGACATCCGTGTTCGGGCTGGAAAACTCGTTTCTCCTTGTCGTGTATTCACAGGGTGGATGAATGCGAAGAAACTGCGGGCCTTCATTAACAACAGTTGTAATCCAGTCCCCGAAGGGGCATCGCACTTTCACTTTTACCTTACGAAAACCGGGGCGGTGTACTACCGGAAAGAGGGAAGGCAAAGTCACTATGTGCAATCAGTCCTGCGAAATATGGGCACAACGGAGACAAATAAGTATGCCCTAGAAGCTATGGGACTGACTTTTGATTACCCAAAACCAGTGGAGTTGCTCGAATACTTGATTTCGCTTTATGTGCCACACGAAGGCGTGGTATTGGATTCGTTTGCTGGCTCTGGAACAACTGGGCATGCAGTACTAAACCTGAATCGCCGCGACAAGGGCAAGAGGCATTTCATCCTTGTTGAACTTGGCGACTACGCAAAGAACCTAACTGCCGCGCGCGTCGAAGGTGCGATCAGATCTGACCATGAACTTCCGGGCGGCGAACGAGAATCCTTTACATACTACGAGCTCGGCGCTCCGCTCCTAGTTGACGGCGAGTTGAACCCTGACGTGCCAGTAGAGCGCGTGCGGGAATATGTGTGGTTCACCGAGACTCAACAGCCATTCGTGGAGCCGGAGGTAGAGGGACACCCGTACTTCCTTGGGACAGCGAACAGGGCTGCGTATCACTTCATCTTTGAACCCGATCAAGTGACCACGTTGGAGCACGAGTTTGTGGCTGGTCTGACGCCAGAAGTGGTGTCGGACTCCCTGGTGGTGTACGCGGATGTGTGTGCACTCTCGGAGGCCGAGCTTGCTCGGTGGTCTATCACGTTCAAGAAGATTCCTCGCGACATCACGCGGTTGTAGATAGAAGGGTCACTCCATGGAACTAAAGAAGTATCAGAAGCGTGTGATCGCTGACCTCACTTCGTAGTTGAGGTGTCTCACCGAGGTCAACTCGCTGTCAAAGTCATACGAGACATATTGGGGCGAGCGCCAAGTCCGAGTGGGATCGAATGGGATCAAGGCATACCAGAATATAGTCGACGGGGTTCCTCATGTGTGTTACAAGGTGCCAACTGGTGGTGGTAAAACGCTCCTAGCTTGCGCGTCACTGCAGACCATTTTCTCCGCGCTACCTCCGACTCAGCGTAAGGCCGTGGTCTGGTTGGTTCCGTCAGATTCGATCCTGACTCAGACGCTGGCTGCGTTGAAGAATCCGTTGCACCCTTATCGCCAGAAGTTGAACGCAGATTTCGCAGGTCGGGTTGAGGTGTATTCGAAGGACGAATTGCTGGCGGGACAGAATTTTTCGCCAAGCGCAGTTTCAGATCAGCTGTCGGTCATGGTGTTGTCGTACGACTCGTTCCGTACCGCTAACAAGGAAGGGCGCAAGGCGTACCAGCCGAACGGGGCGTTGGAACCGTTCCGTGGAAAGTTGCCAGAGTCGGATCGACCGATATCGCAGGCGGATGAGACCGCGCTCTTTGAGGTGATCAACAGGTTGAATCCGGTGGTGGTGGTTGATGAGTCTCATCATGCGCGTAGCAACTTGTCTCTGGAGATGCTCAGCAACTTCAACCCTGCCTTCGTGTTGGATCTGACGGCCACACCTACAGCTTCGTCGAACATCATCTCCTATGTGGATGCGCTGGCGCTGAAGGCTGAGCATATGGTCAAGCTGCCGGTAGTGGTCTACAACCGTGCGTCGCAGACGGAAGTAATCACCGACGCCATCGATTTGCGTAACACGTTGGAACAAGCTGCCGAGATAGAGCGGGCAGGTGGTGGGGACTACATCCGTCCCATCGTTTTGTTCCAGGCGCAGCCGAAGATCAGCGAGGATGCGACCTCGTTTGAGAAGCTCAAGACCAAGCTGGTGGCTACCGGTATCCCCGCTGAGCAGATCGCCATCAAGACTGCCTCGGTTGACGAGTTGAAGGGTGTAGACCTGCTCACCCCTGACTGCCCGATTCGTTACATCATCACGGTCAACGCTTTGAAGGAAGGGTGGGACTGCCCGTTCGCCTACGTCCTTGCCTCCCTTGCGAACCGAACATCGCGAGTGGATGTTGAACAGATTCTTGGCAGAATCTTGCGCCAACCGCACGTTCACAAGCATGCCCAAGGGCTGCTCAACATGTCGTACGTGTTGGCATCCTCCGTGGATTTCCAGCAGACGGTTGACGATGTAGTTGCTGGCCTGAACGCTGCCGGGTTTACGGCAAAGGACTACCGGATAGCAGAGCACTTGCCCCTGCCAGAACCCGAACCGCCGGTCTCGCCGAAGCCAGCTACTTCTGGTAAGGATACTCCACCGTCCGATGATGAGGATTCAGACGAGGAGTTTTTGGACTTCGACCCCGAGCAAGTGGCAGAGAACACCAACACGTCCGAAAGCGGATCACAAGTAGGTGAACGCTCTGCGTCGATGGTCGAACAAGCCACAGAATTGGGTGAAGAGTATGAGCAGGAAGCGCAGGCGGCGCTTGAGGAGTCATCGGAGAACACTCTGCCTGCGGATGTAGAGGAAAAGGCGACTCACTATTCGATCGTCGAGGGATTCAGGAAGCAAGCTCTAGCGCTGCGAATTCCTCAGTTCTACTACCAGGTTCCTGGCGCACTATTTGATGATGATGAAGATATTACTTGGGCGTTGTTGTCTCCGGAGCATCTGACAAGCGGATTTTCGCTTAAGGGTAAGGACTCAACGCTGGATGTCAGCCGCGCTACCGAAGATATGGTTGCCGTTGATGTCAGTAAGGACAATGCCGACCGCCCTAAGGCGTTCAATATGAATAAGCGCCAACAGCAAGAACTCCTCAAGTACCTAGAATCCCTACCTACTGACGGTCGTCGTCGTCAAGCCTGCGAGGCCGTGTTCACTCAACTTGATAAGAAGAACAACCAGATTGCTTCCGGTGAGCTAAAGACGTACGTGCAGCGGATTGTCGAAAATCTCGATAGTCAACAACTCAAAATGCTAGAAACGGCCCCTCTGGCTGTGGCTCGACAGGTGCGCGAGAAGATTGACGTTTTCCTAACTGAGCATCGAGCGCAGAGGTTCAACGAACTCCTCACCATCGGAAAGATCGAAGCTAGACCCGAGTATCAGTTGCCGGAACGAATCCATCCCGTCAAGGTGGTCGCAACGGTGGGCGGCTCCCTCTATGAAGACGAAGGCGACATGAATGATGCGGAGCGTGACCTCGCTATGCGCATCGCCGCTCTTGATAACGTGCTGTGGTGGCATCGAATTAATGAACGAGCGAAGGGGGCATTCTTCATTAATGGCGCCTTTAGGCATTACCCCGATTTTCTTGTGGCGACTAAGTCGGGAAAGATCATCGCTGTCGAGTCCAAGGGCGAAATGCTTAAGAACGATGATTCGCGGCAAAAGATCGAACTAGGTCGGCAGTGGGCTAGCGCGTCCGGGGCAAAATTCCGATACTTCATGGTCTTCAAAGACGGTGTAACACCTCTTGAAAACGCCTACACGGCATCCCAGTTCCTCTCCCTGCTAGAGCAGCTCTGATACCAGGACGAAGCTCATTGGAAGAAGGCCAGATGTCGGGCACGTCAATTACGCAGACGTTGAAGGGAGCCACCTTCGGCGACACGTTCACCGAGGTGCAACACCCCACCTCGTTGGGGCTGCTCAACAGCGAACAGCTGCGCCTATTCCATCTCGCCGTGCAGAACAACCGCTTCAACTACACCGGCTTAACCGGCTCTTCGTATTTGAGGGTGTGGTAGGTGGGGCTTATCGCCTGGTTTAGGTGGTTGCTGCCAGGTGGTCTTTGAGGCGTCCGGCGTGGATGAGGCTGCGGATGGTATAGCTGGTGAGGTTGCGCAAATCCCAGGGCGATGCCGCGTAGGTGCTCCAGGCGTCCGTTGATGGCTTGGCGTGGGGCCGTTGGAGGTACCGGGGCGGTCGAAGTAGGCCAGGACGTCCTGGCTGCGGCTGATCAGGGTTCTGGCCAGGGTCTGGATCTCCTCCAGCCCGTCGGGGACGGCCTGCCTCAAGGCCTGAGTTGCACAGGGTTGGGGTGGTTTGTGTTTCAGAGTGGGGTTTTTCGTTGGGATTCTGGGGGTGGGGTGGTTGTTTCGCCTGACTCATGACGCCTTAGTGCCCTGGGGTCTGTAGGGATTTGACCTGACTTGGCTCATTGTGGGGTGGTTGGGTTGCCTGGGGGCTGGTTGTTGTTGGGATTGTGGGGGTTGCGTGGGTTGGGGTGCGCACTAACGTGGGGGTATGAGTCCGTACGTTCGCACGGTCAGGACGGCGTCGGGGGCCCGTGCGGTGCAGATTGTGCACTTCTCCCGGATGGGGGCGCGCAGCATCGAGCACATTGGCTCGGCCCATGATGACGCTGAGCTGGCGGTGCTCAAGGAGGTCGCCAGGCAACGGCTCAACGCCGGCCAGCTCAGCTTCGACCTGCCGGGCCTGAACAGTGAGAACGACGCAGCTTCTGCGCCGCACGAACCGGCTGGGGCGGGGTGCGTGGCACCTATCGCCTCCAACCGGATGGGAGTGCTCCTGGAGGCCCTGGAGACGGCTTGGAAGGCGGTGGGGCTGGACAGACTCGATGGTGCTGACGAGGTCTTCCGCCAGCTCGTTACCGCCAGACTGATTGAGCCGACCAGCAAGCAGGACTCGTTGCGGGTCCTTGCCGAGGCGGGCCTGTCACCGGTGTCCTACGCGACAGTCAAGCGTCATCTGCCCAGCTACGCTGCTGAGGACTTCACCCGGGACCTGTCACGTCTGCTGGCCGGGTACGCCCGCATCGGCCGGGCCTCGCTGGTCCTGTTCGACGTGACGACTCTGTACTTCGAGACCGACAAGGCCGACGGCTTTCGCGAGCCGGGCTTCTCCAAGGAAAGACGCCTGGAGCCGCAGATCACGGTAGGGCTGCTCACCGACGAGACAGGGTTCCCTCTGCGGGCCGGAGCCTTCGAGGGCAACAAGGCCGAGACCGCCACCATGATCCCGATGATCAACGACTTCATGGACGCCTACGACCTCGACGACGTGGTGGTCGTGGCTGACGCCGGAATGATCAGCGCCGCCAACAAGCAGGCCCTGGAGAGAGCCGGTCTGTCCTACGTGCTGGGCTCACGCACCGCACGCGTCCCCCACGTGATCAGCTCCTGGCACGACAACCACCCCGACCAGGACGTCCCCGACGGGCTGACCCTGACCCAGCCCTGGCCCGCCGGTCCCAGTGACCAGCGCCGCGACGAGACCATCTACTACCGCTACAGCGCCGACAGAGCCCGACGCACCCTACGCGGGATCGACACCCAGGTCGCCAAGGCCGAGAAAGCCGTCGCAGGAAAGATCCCCGTCAAGCGCAACCGCTTCGTGCACCTGTCCGGCGCCACCCGGAGCATCAACCGCGACCTGGAGAAAAGGGCCCGCACCCTGGCCGGGTGGAAGGGCTACGTCACCAACCTGCCCAACCCCGACCCCGAGACAGTCATCAGCGCCTACCACCGCCTGTACAACATCGAGAAGTCCTTCCGCATGTCCAAGTCCGACCTGCGAGCACGCCCCATCTACCACCACCTGCGCCAGTCCATCGAGGCCCATCTGACCATCGTCACCGCAGCCCTTGCCATGGCCCGCTGGCTGGAGACCACCACCGGCTGGTCCATCAGACGCCTGATCACCACCGCACGCCGCTACCGCACCATCACCATCAGCATCGCCGGACACACCCTCACAGCCGCTGACCCCTCCCACCCGACCTCACCCAAGCCCTCCACAACATCCACCACGACACTAAATGAGCCAACTCAGGGCTGATCAGGGTTCTGGCCAGGGTCTGGATCTCCTCCAGCCCGTCGGGGACGGCCTGCCTCAAGGCCTGAGTTGCACAGGTTGGGGTGGTTTGTGTTTCAGAGTGGGGTTTTTCGTTGGGATTCTGGGGGTGGGGTGGTTGTTTCGCCTGACTCATGACGCCTTAGTGCCCTGGGGTCTGTAGGGATTTGAGGATTCCGGCTGCGGTTTGGGTGAGCTGGGGCTGAGCGGTGATTTGGTGGCCGTTGAGGTTGATGGTGACCTCCTGCAGGCCGCGTAGCTCGCGCACGATCCTGGCGATGCTGATACCGGTGGCCTCCTGGAGGTAGCGGGCTACGGCCAGGGCGGCCATGACCACGGTCAGGTGGGCCTCGATGGCGTCGTGGGTGTGGTGGAAGATCGGGCGGGCTCTCAGGTCGTGCTTGCTCATCCGGAAGGACTGCTCGACGTGCCACAGCTCGTGATACGAGGAGACGACCTCACCGGCGCCCATCAGGCGGGACGGGATGTTGGTGACGTAGCCCTTGAGGCCCACCAGGGACCGGGCTCTGGCGATGGAGGCCTCATCAAAGGACCTGATCGCCTTGATGGACGGTGACAAAACGCGTGCCCTTAGGGCGCTTCTCGCCGGCGATGACAGCCCGGGCGCGGTTGGCCTGAGCTGTGAGGGTCTGGTTGTCCCGGGCCGCGCGCTTCTTGGAGTAGGACCACACCGCTCTCCATGAGCCTGGATGGGTGTGCGGGTCCCACACCGGCTCATGACGCCTGCTGACGTCGCGCTGGCTCCTGGAGCCTCTTTTGGGGGTGATGGTGTCGATGACCTGGCCGTCGGCGGGGGCGTCCCCGTGCCAGTGGAAGTGGGCCTCCAGGTCGCCTGGGGCGCGGACCTGTCGGGCGCCGATGATGAACCGCAGCCGGGCGTCGTCCAGGGCCGCCAGGTTGGCGGCTGAGAGCATGCCGGCGTCAGCGACGATGACGAGCTCCTCAATGCCGTGGGCGGCTTGGAAGGCCTCCACGATGGGGATGATCGTGGTGGTCTCGGCCTTGTTGCCCTCCCAGCAGCCGACCTGGAGAGGAAAACCGGCCCGGTCGACCAGCAGGCCCACGATGATCTGGGGGTCGACCCTACGCTCCTTGGAGTAACCGACCTTGCGCAGGTCGTCCTCCTTCTCGGCCTCGAAGTAGAGCGTGGTGACGTCATACAGGCACAGGGCCAGGCCCCCACTGGCGGTGACGTGCTCGAACAGAGCCCCAGAGATGCTCTCGCGGTAGCCTCGCTCCTGGGCTCGGGCCAGGGAGCGGAACAAGGTCCTGGTGCTGACCGGCTCCAGGCCCAGGTCACCCAGGACACGGGGGACCTGGGCCTTAGAGGTCGGCTCGATCAGACGCGCCAGGACCATCTGCTCAAAGGCCCGATCACCCCCAGTGGCGTCCCCCAGCCCCAGACGGGTGTAGACCCCGTGCAGGACCTCCCACAGCAGGCCCGAGCGCTTGGTCTCCACCGTTGCGCCTGCCAGGCCGGTTCGTCCAGGGGCTGGGTCCAGGGACTCCAGGTCCAGCAGTCCCTGGCCCTGCCAGGCGGCGATCTTCTGCCGACCGGCCTCCAGCAGGGCCGCCAGCTCGGTCTCGTCGTGGGCTGAGCCCAGGTGCTCCACGATCCGGCGCACACCATGGTCCTTGGCCACGACCTGCACGGCCGTGGCCCCCGAGGCTGTCTTGACCTGACGCAGGTACGGACTCACCCACCAGATCCTACCGCCGCCTTAGTGCCCCGAAACGACCACCCCACCCCCAGAATCCCAACGAAAAACCCCACTCTGAAACACAAACCACCCCAACCTGTGCAACTCAGGCATGACCGTCCGGGCCTGTGGGAGCTCCTCGCCGGCGGCGCTCTTGAACCCGGTGAAACCGTCCATGGCTACCACCTTGACCCGCCCACGCCAGGACTCGCCCCGAGCGGCGAGCCAGGGTCTTGAAGACCGTCTTGGAACGACCCGGGACCACGTCCAGAAGCCGGGCCGGACCACTGCGGTCGCGCACGGGAGTCAGGTCGATCATGACGGTGACATAGCGGTCGCCCCGCCTGGTGTGGCGCCACACGTGCTCGTCAACTCCGAGAGCCTCCACCCCCTTGAATCGGTCGGGCGCCTCGTTGAGGATCTGCTCGGCTCGGGTCAGGATTGCGTTGTTGGCGGTGTGCCAGGAGATCCCCAGAGCGGCTGCTACCCGAGAGACCGACATGCACTCCAGGGCAAGGGCCCGCAGCCCCCACTCCACCGCCGAGCGCGTCAGCCGGCTCCTGGGCTCAGCCAGGCCGCTCGTGTCCTGCCTCCACACTCGACGGCAGTGGGTGCAGGCGAAGCGCCGCACGCGCACCACCAGCTGCGTGGGCCTCCACCCCACCGGCACGTGGGCCAGCGTCGGGCCACCGTCCCACGGGATACTCCCTGAGCGCCGCAGGCTCCGCAAAAGGGGTCCTCAAACCCGATCGGCATGCGGCACTCCACAATGGCTCTCGTCGAGGTCAGGAGCTGACCCACCGCGGTCAGTCCCAGGGCGTCCAGCCCCAGGAAGGTCGTCAGATCAGGGCAGGCGAAGGTAGTCTCAGGCACGTCGAGGTCTCTCGTGACGGTTGTGTAGCAGCTCCCATCATCGGGAGACCTCGACCTCTACCCAAGCAACGACGCACCCCCACCTATGCACTTCAATAGGCTCCGGCTACTACACCCTCAAACGCAAAGAGCCTCGAATGTCCCCGGCCGCGCGGAATGTCCCCAGCCGCGCAGGATGTCCCCACCCGCGAGGACACAACACGTCTCAACCGCCGCTCTTGTACCAGGCGACGGCGATTTGGACGCGGTCGCGCAGGTGGAGTTTGGCCAGGATGCGGCTGACGTTGCGGCGCACGGAGGCGGGCTGCAGCACGAGCCGCTCCGCGATCTCCTCGTTCGACATGCCTTCCGCAATGAGTCGGGCGACGTCGAGCTCCCTGGGCGTGAGCACCCCAAACCTCTCCCGCAGCCCCTCGCGCTGCGCCCCGGGCAGCACTCGCGGAACCCCACGTGCAATGAGCTCCTTGGTGACGCGCGGCGTGAGCACGGCGTCGCCCTGCGCCACCGCCCGCACCGCCTGAGCCAGTTGCGCCGCGCGCACATCCTTGAGCAGGAACCCCGATGCCCCCACCTCCAGAGCCCCGAAGGCGTAGTCGTCCTCGTCGTAGGTGGTCAGCACCAGAACCTTCACCGTCGGGAACCGCCGCGCCATCGCCCGGGTCGCGCTGATCCCATCCATCCCCGGCATGCGCACATCCATGAGCACGACGTCGGGCAGCCCCGTTGACCGGTTCAGCCCCTCCAGGACCTCCAGCGCCTCCTGCCCTTCACCGGCCTCCGCCACCACGTACAGGTCCGGCGCCTTGCGGATCATGAGCGCCAACCCCAGGCGCGCATAGCGCTGGTCATCCACGATCATGACCGACATCGGCCTCAGTTCCTCCGACTCGCGCCCACGCCTCAGCCCTCACCGCGAGTTCTCGGCACCGTCGCCGCGACCCGCCAGCCGCCGTCGGCCTCCGACCCCCAGTCCAGCGAGCCTCCCACCGCCTCGACCCGGTCCCGCAGCCGCAGCAGGCCGGTCCCCTCCACGGGTCCACCACGGCGGCCATCGCCCTCCCCGCCCCTACCGCCTGAGGCGCCGTCATTGCGAACCATCACCGTGACCGCCGACTCGCCGTGGTCCCAGGACACCTGCACCTGCGACAGCGCGGGCGCGTGCCGCACCGCGTTGGTAAGCGCCTCCCGGGTGAGCGCGAAGCACAGGTCGGCCTGCCCGGCGTCGTCGGCCCGCTGCCCAGTCTCGGTGAAGACGACCGTGACGCCCAATGACCTCACCCGGCCGACGACGCCCCTGATCTCATCCCAGGATCGGCGACCGGCACCGTCCCGGTCCGGCGACTCCGCCGGCTCACCCTCGGCGTCGGCCAGGGCCCTCACGGCCCGGCGAGTCTGCTCAGGCACTCCCGCGCCACCTCGTTGATGCCTCCGAGCGCCTCGTCGATCTCCGGGTCGGCCCCACCAGCCAGCCCCTCGGACAGGGCGATGATCGTGGTCAGGCCGTGCCCCACGGAGTCGTGCAGCTCGGCGGCGATACCGGCCCGGCTCACCGCGCGGTCGCGCTCGGCCCGAAGCATCCGAAAGCGCTCCCGCTCGGCTTTGGCCCCAGCTTGCGCCGCCCGCCAGTTCGCGACGCTGCGGGTCATCATTGCCGCGATGACCGTCAGCAGGACGGCGACCACCTGGCTGAGCCACTCCTCCATCAGGACCCCGGGCGGGGCCACCAGGACCGCGCTGGCCGTCGCCATGAGGCAGGCCGCGCCGATCACCGCGAGGTGCTGCCACAGCGGGAGCCGGCTCACCGCACTCCCCAGCGCCACCAGCACCGGGAAGAGAAAGAAGTTGTTGAGCCCCAGCGCCGAAGCCGCCACGTACACGGCACACTCGGCCAGGAAGACCGCCAGCAGGTACCTGCGTCGCGCAGTAAGGAGCGCCGTGGACCCCATGGCCGCCAGAATGAGAATCGCAGAACCGATTCTGGTCGGGGCGATCCCTGCAACCAGGCCGCCGTCGCCGACGCGGCCGGTCAGCACCGCGCTGCCAATCATGCCGCCCTGGTAGGTGGCGCACAGGATGAGGAGCAGCGTGGACAGGATGCCGGGGCCGGCCTGCGCGGGCGCCGGCTGGCGCACCCACTCCCCCCAACGTCCGCCAGTCGATCCGCATCCTCATGGCCGACGACGAACCACGCTCTGCACCGAACACCAGCGCCCCTCCTCCCCGTTGCGTCCGTACCCTACGCCCCGAGACCTGAACCCCGACCACGGCCAGCGGGCCGCGAGCGGCCAACCTACTCGGTCCTAGCGATCTGCTGCCCCTCCCACCTCGGGCCCATCGTCACTCGGCCGCCAGGACGGCACCGATCGGGGCCCGGGTGGCGCCCCTGATCGGAGCGAGTAGCACCGCGACCAGGGCCAGCAAGGACAGGACGGCCACCAGCAGCACTGGCCCGACGCCGGGGCGCACTATCAGCGGCATCCCCGCCCTGGCGTAGAAAAGGGACTCGCCGGCCGTTGTCACCACCAGTGGCACGAGCGAGATCAGCAGGGCCGTCCCCACGTACAGCGCCGCCTCGACGACCACCTGCCGGCACACGCCGCGCACCGTGCTCCCGGCGCAGCGCAGCACCGCGAACTCACACTGCCGGGACCGGGAGGACATGCCGACGACGGCCACGGCCCCCAGCAGCGCCATCGCCCCGAGGATCGCCGCCAGCACCAGCGAGTCCACCTGGTTGATCGCCACGTTCAGGTGCGCCGCCTCCACCACCGCCTGCCCCGTGGCGAGACTGGTCGTGAGTGCCGCAGTGAAGGAGATCGCCAGGGCCAGCAGGCCGATGGCACTTGCCGACGACTCGCTGCGCCACAGCGCCGAACGCCGCGCGATGAGCCACGGTCCACCCAGCCGCGCCAGCGGCGCCGACCACAGCCGCAGCAGCCGCGGGATGAGCGCGGGCGCCAGCAGCACCACGAGGACCGCGAGCAGGAGCGACGCCAGGATCGCCTGGCCCCCACCGGTCGGCAATCCGTCGATCTTCCTTCCGGGTGGGGCCAGAAAAGCGACGAACAGCTGCCCCGCACACGCAAGCGCCCACACTCCGGCCAGGATCCATCGCCCCACCCCCATGCGGCGTCGGCCTTCCGATGCGGTGTCCCGCACTGCCTCCACGGCTGGCGTTCTCACGGCGGCGCGTGCCGGGCCCACGGCCCCCAGGACCGCGACGGTGACCACGACGAGCACGGTAAGCAGGAGCGTCGTCGGTGTCTGGGCGACCTCGATCCGCCCCATACGCGCCGCTGCCAGGCGGGTGAGCACCGAAGCGAAGGGCTGGGCCGCCACTGCCCCAGCAGAGTCCCAGGCACACAGGCCACCAGGCCTAGCACCGCCACGGTGGCGAGGACGGCGGCGAGCACCTGCCGGGGCCGGGCGCCGGCCAGCCGCCACAGGGCCCAGTTCGTGCGCAGTGCCTGCACGCAGGACTGCCCGACGACGGCCACCACCGGGACCGTCACCATCGCCGTATAGAAGGCGACCGAGACACCCGGAACCGTGAGCTCGGCCGGGTCCACGCCCGCCGCCCGCGCCGCAGCGACGACGTCGGGCCGGGTGACAGTCATGCGGTGCACCAGGCAGACGTTGACGAGTCCCGCGGCCAGAGCCAGCACCGCCACCGTCCCCGACCAGGCCCGCCACTGGGTAGCCAGGGCACGCAGCGTGTAAGCGGGTCATGCCGCAGCTCCCGTCTGGTTGACGGCGGCCAGCAGCTCGTCGGGGGTGGCGCCGCGGCGGCGGTCGACGATACGGCCGTCGCGCATGATGAGCACGCTCTCGGCCAGGGCCGCGGCCCCCAGGTCGTGCGTGACGAGGATGACGGCGGCCCCGTCGTCGGCCAGGCGTCGCAGCTCGGCGAGCACGAAGGCGGCCGAGCGGGTGTCGAGGGCCCCGGTGGGTTCGTCGGCGAAGACGACCGGTGGACGGCGGTAGAGGACCCGTCCCAGGGCGACGCGCTGCTGCTCGCCGCCTGAGAGCGTGGTCGCGACCGCGTTGGCGCGCGGCTCCAGTCCCAGCCCGACCAGGACTTCCCGCACCCGTGCCGAGTCGGGGCGCCGGCCGGCCAGGGTGTCGGAGATCGTGATGTTCTCCCGCACCGTCAGGTAGGGCACGAGGTTGTAGGCCTGAAAGACGAAGCCCACCCGGTCGCGGTAGAGCTCGGACACCCGCGCCGCCGGGAGCCCGCCGAGGTCACGCCCCATGAGCGAGACGCGCCCCGACGTCGCCGGCTCCAACCCAGCCAGGCACAGCAACGCCGTGGACTTGCCCGAGCCGCTGGGACCGACCAGCGCCGTCAATTGCCCTGGCATCATGGCGCAGGAGATGCCGTGCAGGATCTCAATCGGTTCCCCGCCGGGGGTCGGGAAGGACTTGTGCAGATCGCGCGCCTCCACAGCCGGCGGAGCGACCGAGCGCCCGGCACCGGCGGCACCGCCCTCCCCAGCCGCGCCGCCCGGGCGCCCGAGGCCCCCGGTTGTGCGTCCCCGCACTGGTTGAGCCAACCGGTCCGACTGTGTCCGTTCACGTCGAGCTGCCATGGCCCTGCGCCGTCCTCTCCCCTGTGAATCCGCCGGTATCGCTGGACGCCGTCGGACGCCCGCGGTTCAACCTAGCGGCCACCTCGGCTCCCGGGCCCACAGACCGCGAACTGTCCACAGATGATGACAACCGGCCCCACGGGCAGTGTGGCGGGGGACATTCCACGCGGCCGGGTGCGGTCCGTTCCAGCCGGGGACAGTCCGCGCGTTCGGTGACAGGAATCCGGTCCCCGACGGCGTCGAACGTCCCCGCCCGCGACGACATGTCCCCGGACGCGCGGAGTGCACCCGCCCGAGCCGCACATCCGCCCACACCCCGTGCGCCCCACCCCGCCGGCACCAACACGAAGGGCCGGTCGCAGTCGGCCTTTCGACCAACCACAACCGGCCCCGCGCACGGACCTCAACCGGCCCTCAGCCGCAGCCTGACGACGTCAGAACGCCGCGACGACCGCCCCGTCGGGCCAGGTCTTGTTGATGTAGTCACGCAGCTTGTCATCGTTGAGGAGCTTGGCGAGCTTCTTGAGGTGCTCGTTGTCCTTGTCGTCCTTGCGCACGACGAGCTGGTTGGGGTACTCGGGAGTCCTTGCCGCCCTTCTCCAGGACGAGCGCGTCCTTCTTGGGGTTCAGCCCGGCGTCGATGGCGTAGTTGCCGTTGATGACCGCGGCCTCGGCGTCCGGCATCGACTTGTAGACCTGGGCGCCGTCAACCGTGGTGAACTTCAGCTTCTTGGGGTTGGAGGTCACGTCGGTGTCGCTGGGCAGCTCGGCGGACTTGTCCAGCTCGATGAGCCCGGCCTGGGCCAGGAGCTTGAGGCCGCGGGCCGTGTTGGCCGGGTCGTTGTTGAGGACGATCGTGCCGCCCTCCTTGATCTCCTTGACGTCCTTGTAGCCCTTGGAGGTGTAGATACCCATGGGCTCGATGTGGACGTCGGCGATGGAGACGAAGTCGTAGCCCTTCTCCTTGTTCTGCTGAGCCAGGAAGTTGGGGGTCTGGTAGAAGTTGGCGGCCAGCGAGCCGTCCTCCAGCGAGGAGTTGGGCGTCTGGTAGTCGTTGATCTCCTTGATGTCCAGCTTGATGCCGGAGCCCTTGGTGAGGTTGTCCTGAACCCACTTGAGGATCTCGACGTGGGGCTTGGGGGTGGCGCCGATGGTGATCGTGGCGGTATCGCCGTCGACCTTGATGCCCTTGACCTCGCCCTTACCGGACTTGGAGCCGCAGGCGGCCAGGGTGAGGGCGGCGGCGGTGGCCAGGCCACCGGCGATGACGGTGCGCCGGGAGATGACGGAGGACATGGTGGTTCCTTTCGCGGGGCCGGGCGGCCCCCAGTGACGGGAGAGAGGAAAGTCGTGAACAGTGCTGGGGCCGACGGCGCGGCTGCCCGGTTCTGGGCGGCTGCGCGCCTACCCGGCTGGTGATCGCCTCAGCGGTGGTTCACCAGCCGGCTGAGCATGTCGCCGACCAGCTGGATGACGCCGACGATGGCGACGATGACGACCACGGTGATGACCATGACGTCCACCTGGTTGCGCTGGTAGCCGTACTGGATGGCGAGGTCACCCACGCCGCCGCCGCCCACGGCGCCGGCCATGGCGGAGTAGCCCAGGAGGGTGATGATGGTGACGGTGGCCGACTGGATGAGGATCGGCAGGGCCTCACGTACGAGGACCCCCCCAGGTGATCTGCCGCCCGGAGGCCCCCATCATGAGGGCCGCCTCGACCTTGCCGCGGTCGACGTCGTTGATGGCCGTCTCCACCAGGCGCGCGTAGAACGGGATCGCGCCGATGGTCAGCGGCACACAGGCCGCCTGCCACCCCAGGGAGGTGCCCACGAGCAACCGGGTGAGCGGGATGAGCGCCACCATGAGGATGATGAAGGGCATGGAGCGCCCGATGTTGACGATCTGGGAGAGCACCCAGTACAGGGTCGGGTTGCGGAACTGGCCCCGCTTGCCGGTGGAGACCAGAGCGAGCCCCAGCAGAAGCCCGAGGATGACTGTGATGGCCCCGGAGACGAAAGTCATCGCCAAGGTCTCAACGAGGGCGTAGCCGAGCTTGTTCTGGATGGCCGGGTTGTCGAACCAGGTACGGCTGGTCGGCACGGCGGCGGCCTGGGTCAGCGGAAGGAGGATCGAGTTCATGAGCGGACCTCCGCAGCAATACCGGCCTTGCGCAGGGTGCTCACGGCCTGTTCGGTGTCGGACGCGGGGACGGTGACGGCCAGGCGCCCGATCTGGGCCTGCCCGATCGTCTCGAAGACGCCGGCGGCGATGTCCCCGCCGAGCTCGGCCACCATCGACATGAGGGCGACGGCAGCCGGCTGGCCCGGGTGGGCGGTGATGGAGACGTCGATGACACTCTCCCCGTGGGCGACGGCGGCCTCGGGCACCTTCGGGAAGGGCACGATCTCGCGCGAGAGCCGGGAGTCGACGTCGAGCACGATGTCCTCCAGGCGGCCGCTCTCCACGATCTTGCCGGCCTCAAGCAGGCTGACGGAGTCGCAGACCTGGCGGACCACGCTCATCTCGTGGGTGATGATGATGACGGTCAGGCCCAGGGTGTCGCGGACGTTCTTGATGAGGTCGAGGATGGAGCGGGTGGTCTCCGGGTCCAGGGCCGAGGTGGGCTCGTCGCACAGCAGGACGGCCGGGTCATCGGCCAGCGCCCGGGCGATGCCGACGCGCTGCTTCTGGCCGCCGGAGAGCTGGGAAGGATAGGAGCCGCCGCGGTCGGCCAGGCCCACGAGGTCGAGCATGCGCTTGACGACCGGGTAGCGCCTCCCGCCGGGGACACCCGCGAGCGCCAGCGGGTAGGCGATGTTCTGCGCCGTGGTGCGCTGGTCCAGGAGGTTGGCGTGCTGGAAGACCATGCCGATGCGGCGTCGGGCCTCGCGCAGCTGACTGGGCGACAGGGCGGTCATGTCCTGGCCGGCGACGCTCACGTGGCCACTGGTGGGGCGCTCCAGGGAGGTCAGGCAGCGCACGAGCGTGGACTTGCCGGCCCCGGAGGTGCCGACGATGCCGTGGATGGAGCCGGCGGCGACGTCGAGGCTGAGCCCGTCCAGGGCGCGCACCTCCTTGCCGCTGCGCAGGCGGTAGACCTTGTGGACGTCGCGCAGGGAGATCATGGGCTCGCTTGGAGAGCCGGGCACGTCACCGTCTTCGGACCGGCCGGGCTCGGCGGTCGACTGTTCACTGATTGTCACGTATTCCTCCATCGTTCCTGGCGGAAGCACCCGCACCATGAAGGGGGTTGCTGCAATGTCGTCGAGCCAGGTCTCTCGGTTGCTCTGGATGGCCACGAGTAACTTACGCAGCGCCGCCTTGGCGACGCAAGCGAGGCCACCTTCAAGGGACCGAGGTCACGCCCACCACTCGCCGCCCCTCGGCCCGGCCGTCAGTCCACCCTCAGTCTGTCCGCGACCGGCGCTCCCGCAACATCCTGGCTATTCCCAGGTCACGTGTCGGCGCCGCTACTCGCGCCGCACAGGGCAACGTGTTTGGATCTGCTCATGAGTGCGACCGTAGAGCCGACCGCCCCCGACATCCTCGGAGAGCCGTGGGTGGCCCGCCGTATCCCGGTGACCGAGTCACCCACGAAGGCGCCCGGCGCCGACCACGCCGTGCTCGTCTTCCAGCGTGAGGCGGCGGGCCGGGCCAGCCGGCCCCGGCACTCGCGCGCGGTCCTCTACCTGCACGGCCGCAGCGACTACTTCTTCCAGACCCACCTGGCCCAGGCCTACCTCGACGCCGGCTTCGAGTTCTACGCGCTGGACTTGCGGGCCTGCGGGCGGGCCGGCGTCGGACACCCCTCCCCGCACGACGTGCGCGACTTGCGCGTCCATGACGAGGAGATCGCCGAGGCCCTGCGCATCATCCGCTCCCGAGCACGGGCACGACGTCGTTGTCCTCAACGGGCACTCGACCGGCGGGCTGCAGGCGGTCATCTGGGCGGCCGACCACCCCGGGACCGTGGACGCGCTCGTCCTCAACTCCCCGTGGCTGGACCTGCGCGGCTCGGCGCTGGTGCGCTCCTACGGCTCGGCCTTCGTGGACCTCCTCTCGCGGCGGGACCCCGAGCGCGTCATCGGTGAGCCGGGCAGCAGCGATGAGGACAACTACGTGGCGGCCCTGCACCGGCGCTGGCGCGGCGAGTGGGACTGGGACCTGGCGCTCAAGCCGGCGCCGTCCTTCCCGGTGCGGGCCGGGTTCCTGGCGGGGATCCGGCGTCTGCAGCGCGAGGTCCACCACGGGCTGGGGATCCGGGTGCCGATCCTCGTGTGCTGCTCAACGGCCAGCGGCGGCGTCAAGGCGAGCCTGGAGGAGGCGCAGCGCTCCGACGTCGTCCTCGACGTGGAGCAGATCATCGACCGCTCCCAGTACCTGGGCGACGACGTGACCGTCCGCCAGATCCCCGAGGGCGTCCACGACCTGGCCCTGTCCGGGCCGCTGGCGCGCGCCGAGTACCTTCAGGCCGTCATGCGCTGGCTGGACAACCGCCTGCACTGAGCGCCTGCACCGAGTCGCTGAGCCTCAGTCGCGGCGCCCTAGTCGCGGAGTGCGGTGAGCTGCTCGGCGAACTCGTCGCTGACTCGTTCGACGACCTCGAGGGTGTCGAGAAAGTCGGCCATGGTGCCGTACCAGGGGTCGGGCACGTTGAGGACGCTGCGGGAGGACCCGCCTGCGGCGACCGCCTCGACCTGCTGGGTGGAGGCCGGGTCGAGCTCGCGGTACATGCGGATGCGGTCGGGCTCGGCCCCCAGGCCCCCGGCGCGGCGCTGGAGGACGTTCCAGTGGGAGTCGGTCATGGCCAGCAGGAGGTCGGCCTCGGTGATCTCGGCGTCAGTGATGCGGTGGGCGGTGTGGGAGGCGATGGCGATGCCCGTAGCGCGCGAGACGTCGTCGGCGCCGACGCCGTAGCCGGCCTCGGTCAGGACGCGGCGGGCCCGGGAGTCGATGGGGTTGCCGCGTTCCTCGTCAGAGACGCCCGCGGAGGTGACGGTCACGCCGCCCGGCCCGGAGTCGGGGATGCCGGCGGCGGCGAGGCGATCGCGCAGGACGACCTCGGCCATGGCGGAGCGGCAGATGTTGCCGGTGCACACCATGACGACCCGGTAGGGGCCGGCGCCGCGACGGCCGGGCAGCACGGCGGGCGCCGGGGCGGCTGAACCGGCGGACGCAGTGGAGGAGGCTGAGGTGGCGGAGGCACGGGCGGTCGTCTCGGTGCTGGCGTCGGAGGAGCTCACGTCCCGAGCCTTGCGCACGCCGCAGTCGCCTGTCCACTGATGCAGCCTCCCCGGCACCGAGGACGTGCGCTCGCCGACGGGGACATCCCACGCGTGCGGGGACTTTTGCTCGCGGCCGGGGACACCCTGCGCGTTCGGGGACGGGATTGCTGTCCCCGACGGCGTCGAATGCCCCCGTCCGGAACGACACGCACCCGGCCGCGCAGTATGTCCCCGCCGGCAAGGGAACTCGACGGCGGCAAAAGGCCACTGCGACGCCGGCACGAGGTGAAGCGTCCGCGCGGTCGTAGGGTAGGTCGCGCAGTCGTACCCTCAACCCTCTGTGCTGTCTCCTCACTTCTGAGACATTTGGGTGTCATGACTTCTGAGACGTTTGGGTGTCATGACTTCTGAGACGTCGGTGGGGGTTATGACCTGTGAGACGTTCGGGGCGTCGGGGTGGGAGCAGGGATGAGTCTGTAGGGCGGTTTCTTGGTGTCGATGGTGGAGCGGTTGCCTTGCTGCCTCTGGGTGGGTTGGGGCCAGGGCAGGGACACGAAGCGGCGTCCGTCGGGGTCGTAGAGGTCCAGGCGCGTGGTGTACTCGATCAGGGTGACCTCGACGCCGCGCATGGTCTGGCCCAGTGACAGTGCACGGTCCTTGTAGGACACGCACCCGTTGGACATCACGGTGCGTCGGGCGCGGTCCACGGCCTGGTCGGGATCGGCGGGGTCGGCGGGGTCGGGCAGGCTGATGGGGCCGCCGCCGGCTGGTAGGCGCTCCAGGTCGATGGGGGCTGGGCTGGCCAGCGCCCTGGGGGTCTGAGCCCATACCCTCAGCGGGGTCAGTGCGACGCCGTGGCCCTGGTGCTGGCGCTCGGTGTTGTAGTAGCTGGTGAAGCGGTCCAGCTCGGCGTTGAGCTCCTCAAGGGTGCTGGCCGGGTGGGCGCGCAGCCAGGCGGCTGCCGGCTGGTGGGAGCGCTCGACCTTGCCCTGGGTCTGAGGGTGGCCCACCCGCCCGCTGATGGGACGCACCCCCAGGGATGCCAGCCACTTCTCGGTGGCTCCCGGGCCAGTGATACGGCTGGTGTTGAACGCCAGTGCGTTGTCCGACAGGATCGCCGCCGGGCGCCCCCAGGTGGCGAAGGCCTCCTCAAGGACCATGCGGGTGCCTGCCACGCTCTCACCGCCCCAGCAGGCCCTCAGGGCGGTGATGACCCGCGAGCAGTCGTCAACGACCTGGTAGACGGTCACCAGATGGTCCTCCAGGTGCCATTGGAAGCCGTCGATCTGCCACAGCTCGTTGGCCGCGCTGCGGGTGAAGCGCTTGTACGACGTCCTGGGCCGCTTGCGCGGGCGGGGACCACCAGGCCGGCTCTGCGTAGGCTGCGGGCGATCGTCGCGCGCGAGGGAGCCGGAACGCTGGCGCCCTGGCTCATCACCCACCACACCGAGGCCGGACCCGCCTCCCGGCCGGCGGCGAGCAGGTCGGCGCGAACCTGGGCGATGCGCTCATCAGTGCCCTGGTCCCACACCCGCGCCGGGTGGCGCGGGGCCCGTGAACGCGGTGTCAGCGCGGCAGCCAGGCCCTCGTGCTCAGCGCGTCGGCGTATCCGGTAGAACGAGGCCCGCGAGATACCCACCTGAGCGCAGAACTCCTCCACGCTCATCCTACTGGTCCTGGAGTCAAAACCTATGACCTGCTCACGCCGAGACGGCGAAATCGAGTTACCCATAACCCCAGGCAACCCGCCCCACCAGTGTCTCAGATGTCATGACATCCGAAACTCTCAGAAGTCATGAGACAACACAGTACCCTCAACCCTCGACAGCGCGACCTAAGGCTCGACCGCGACGGCGAGGCCTGCGTGCCGGTGTTGTACAGGCCGGCTGCGCGGCCGAGCGGCTGCTCGGGCGCCGGCTAGAGCGCGCGGCCGTCGAGGACGTCGGCGACCCAGGAGCGGGCCACGACGAAGTCCTTGTCGCTGGTGCCGGCCAGGACCGCCGTCGGGCGGGCGTCCAGCCGCGGGTAGGAGCCCAGGAACCGCACCACCGGGCAGGTGCGGTGCAGCCCGATGAGGGCGGCCTGGACCCGCTCCTCGCGCACGTGCCCCTCGACGTCGATGGAGAAGCGGTAGCGCCCCAGGGAGTCGCCCACGGGCCGGGACTCGATGCGCGAGAGGTTGACGCCGCGGGCGCTGAACTGCTCGAGCATGTCCAGCAGGGCGCCGGAGCGGTCGTGCGGGAGGTGGACGAGCAGGGTGGTCTTGTCGGCGCCGGTGGGCTCGCCCACGCGGCCGGGCCGGGTCACCTTGACGAAGCGGGTGACGGCGTCGGGGTTGTCCGCCACGCCCCCGGCGATGACCTCCAACCCGTACTGCGTGGCGGCCAGCGGGTTGCACAGGACGGCCTGGAATCCGGTGTCCCCCTCGGTGGTGGCCAGCGCGCGGGCGGGCGCCGAGGTGGAGGTCCCGGCGACGTACACGGCCTCAGGGAGGTTCTGGTGGACCCAGCCGCGGCACTGGGCCCAGGCGTGCGGGTGGGTGGAGATGGCGCGCACGTCCTCCAGGCGAGTGCCGGGGCGGCCGGCCAGGACGAAGGTGATCGGCACGGCCATCTCGGCGGCGATGACCAGGGGCGTGGAGGCCACGAGGTTGTCCAGCGTGGCGTTGACCCCGCCTTCGACGGAGTTCTCAATGGGCACGACGGCGGCCTCCACCGTGCGCTCGCGCAGGTGGTCCAGGGCGGTGGGCACGTCCGGGCAGGGGTCGAGCTCGACGTCGACGGGGGCGACCTGGCGCAGCGCCATCTCGGTGAAGGTGCCGGCCGGCCCCAGGAAGGACCAGAGCGGAGCGGGAGCAGTCATGGGCACAGGGTAGCCAGTCCGGGCGGTCGGGCCGGTGGCGGCTTGCTCCGTGGAACGCGGGGGCTCTCCCGCGACGGCGCCGGGATTGGTCGAGAGGGAACAGCCCAGGCCGGCCAGAGCCGGACTCCCCCACCGGGATGCCGCCTCCTGACGCCCTCCCGTGACGCCGCCAGGCCTGGCAGGCTGGAGCCATGAGCGTTTTTCCGCGTAAGCGACGACGGCCCGGTCTCCACCGCCCCTGGAGGCTCAGGGCCTGACCTGGCTCGCCGAGGCGATGGACGACGGCGGGGCGCACGTGGTGCCGGTGACCAGCGGCCCGGGCTGGTTGGAGGAGCCGCGCCTGACGACGACCAGCGTGACGCCGGCCGGGGCGGAGGCCTTCGGTCGGGCACTGGCCGTCACCCACGCCGCGGGCGCCCCGGCCTTCGGGGCGGCGCCTCCCGGCTGGGACGGCCGGGCGCAGATGGGCCGCTCGGACATCCGGCTGCGGCCGCACGCCGTCGAGGAGGGCGAGCCGCGCCGCTGGGGCGAGTTCTACGCCGAGGACCGGATCCTGCCCTACCTGCGGCCCAGTCGGGACAACGGCTCGATCAGCGCCGGCGGGGCCGGAGTCGTCGAGCGGCTGTGCGAGCGTCTGCGCGACGGCGACTTCGACACCGACCAGCCGGCCCTCGTGCGCGCCGGCGCCCGTGAGCGCGGCGCGCGGGTCGCGGTGGCCCGCACGCACGGGGATCTGTGGTGCGGCAATGTCCTGTGGACCCCGGCCGATGAGGCCGCCCAGTGGGCGCCGCCGCGGGCCGGGCTCGGGCCGCAGGAGCCCGACCCCGGGCAGGCATCCAGCGGAGCGGCTGACGTTGCGGCCGGCGGGTCGACGGTGGTCGGCGTGCTCATTGACCCGATGGCGCAGGGCGCACACGCCGAGACCGACCTGGCGGCCCTGGGCGTGTTCGGGCAGCGCTACCTGGATCGCATCTACGCGGCCTACCACGAGGTCTCGCCGCTGGCGGAGGGCTGGCGTGAGCGGGTGGGCCTGCACTCCTGGCACATCCTCATGATTCACGCCTTCCTCTTCGGCGGGGGCTATGGCGGGGAGGCGGTCGCCGTGGCCCGCCAGTACCTGTGAGCGGTCAGGGCCCGTAGGCTGGTCGGGTGAGACCTCGACGACGTCAACAGCGCCTGGTGCGCGGGGTCGTGTACGTCCTCGTGCTGCTGGTGGTCATCGGCATGATCCTGGCGGTGGTGGGGCCGGCCCTCGCCACCGCGGCCCCAACGGCACCGGAATCCGAGGCAGCGCCGGCGTCCCAGCAGGCCTCCCAGCCGGCCTCCGATGCCGCCTCGGCCTCGCACTCATCTTCGCGGCCGGCACCGGTGGTCGTCCTGGCGACGAACAATCTCACCTGGGCGGACCTGCAAGAACAGGCCTCCCGCGAAGGCGCCGGTGAAAGCTCCGACTCTTCCGGCGTCGGCTCGGCGGCCGACCGCCTGCTGGCCTTCGCCCAGCGAGGCGAGCCGATGAACCTGTCCGTGCGCACCCCGGCGGACCGCACCTGCCCGGCCGATGCCTGGCTCACCCTGGGCCGGGGCAGGCGCGCGAGCGCCGTCGAGGCGGCCGCTTCCTGCGCCGGCCCCACCACCGCGATCCCCCGCAGCACTCCCCTGGTCGGGGCGCTCGGGCAGGACGTCTCGGTCCAGACCGTCGGCCCCAGTACGCAGCTGGCCACAGGCGCACCAGGGGGCTCAGCGAACAGGCCCGCCCCCGTGGCGCCGTCGGTGGCCGATGCCCTGACCGCCGACGCGGACCTCACCATCGTCGACACCGCGAGCGCCGCCTCCACTGACACCGAGCGGATCGCCGCCCTCGACGAGGCCCTGCGGATGGTCCAGGAGCAGTCGCGTCCCGGCACCCGCATCATCGTCGCCTCCCTGGCCGACGACGAGGCCCCCGGCCCCCAGATGGCGGTCCTGCCCGCGGGCACGAGGAGCGCACGCGGCACCTCCGGGGGTCTTGTCGTCGGCGACTCCACGCACCAGCCGGGCCTGGCCCAGCTGACCGACCTCACCCCGACTCTCGTCTCCGCCCTGGCCGGCCGCCGCGACCCGGCCTTCGACGGCCACGCGCTCACGCTGCCCGAGACCGGCCGCGCGGGCGTGGCAACGACCGACACAAGCACCGCCACCGGGGACGCCCGCATCTCGCGGCTCGCCGACGACGCCCTGCACGCCCGTGCCTCTCAGGCCACGGTCATGCGGGCCGGCGCCCTGCTCATGGGCCTGGCCGTGGCGCTCCTGGTCTGGGCGGCCGTCGCGCTGCGTAGCCCGAAGGCGAGTCGGCGCGAGGCTCTCCGCCGCCGGGTCACGTGGGTGGCCGTCTACCTCAGCGCCCTGCCGACGGCGTTGCTGCTGGTCAATGCCGCCCCGTGGTGGCGGGTGGGGGCCCGGGCCGGCTCCCCCTCGGGGTTGACCTCACTCGTCGCCGTGGTCGCGGCCGTGCCGGTCGCAGCCGGGATCGTGGGACTGGCCGCCGGGATCGCGGCGCTGGTACGACGGCGCAAGCGGCCCCACCCTGCCGTCTCATCGAGTCCGTCGCCCTCAGCGCTTGGTGCCGCAGCCGCTGAAACGGTCGGATCCCCCAAAACCACCTCCGCCCGAGGGGAGGCCGCGGTCGAGCCGCCACCGGACGAGGCCGACGGCCCCGAGCCCGCCTTACCGTCTCCACCCCGTAACGGGACGAGCCTGACGGCCCTGCTGGTGGCGGCGGCGATCCCGCTGGCCTGGCTGGTCGACGCCGCCGCGGGCACACCCCTGGCCTTCAACAACCCTCTGGGCATGAACGCGGTGGTGGCGGGCCGTTTCTACGGGGTGTCGAATACGGCTTTCGCGCTGGTGGCCGGCGCGCTCGTCGTCGTCATCGCCGGCGTCTGGGAGGTTCTGGGCGGCGGCCGGCGGAGCGCGCTGCTGGTGACAGCCCTGCTGGGCGGGGCGGCGCTGCTCGTCGATGGGGCCCCGCAGCTGGGCGCGGACGTGGGTGGTGCCCTGACGCTGGTGCCGACGCTGGCCTTCCTCACTGCGGGCCTGGCGAATCTGCGCCTGAGCTGGCGGCGCTGGCTGGCCATCGGGGCCACAACGGTCCTGGTGGTGGGCGGCTTCGCCGTCGTCGACCTCCTCCGACCCGGTGAGCCCACGCACCTGGGGCGCTTCGCCCGTCAGGTGGCCGACGGCTCGGCCGCCGGCGTGCTGGGGCGCAAGGCCTACGCGCTGGTCGGTCCCTTCGTCACGAAGCCGGTCATGGCGGCAGCCCTGGCCTGCGCCGTGGTCATCGTGGCAGCGGCCCTGTGGTGGGGACGCCGGCAGGTGCGGGCCTGGCGCAATGGCACGAGCCCCTACGCCTGGCTCGCCCCCACCGCCCACGGGGACAATCCACGCGTGGGGGGGACAGGAATCCGGTTCCCCAACGCGTGGAATGTCCCCCTCCGCGCGATGGGTGACAACGGCGCTGAAGTCCCTGGGGGTACTGACGCTCGTGGCCGTCCTGGTCAACGACTCCGGTGTCACGATGGCCGGCTTCATCCTGGCGGCAGCGGCTCCCGCCCTGCTGGCGCTGACGCTGGCCGGGAGTGAGTCGGCGCGCTAGCTCTCGGCCGTCTCCGAGGCGGCCTGCGAGCCCTCACCGTGGTGCGGCTTCTCGGCGGGCTCGACGTCGTCGGCCTTGGGGGGCTGCGGCACGGCGCGGTAGGCGAAGAAGTGGTCCTGCTCGGCGGCCGCCCTGTCGAAGGAGGCGCGCGGCACACGGTGGCGACGCAGCTTGCGCCGGGTCACGGCCCTCAGGACGTCCTTGTACTGGGAGGCGCGGTGCATCGTACCGGCCCGGTCGTTACCGGTGACGCGGTGGGTGATGTCGCAGGGGACCTCGATGACGGCGAGCCCGGCCACGAGGACGTCGATGGTCAGGCCGACCTCCACCCCCCCCAGCCATCGGCCAGGGGCACCGCCTTCTCATAGGCCTCGCGGCTCAGACATCGCTGACCGGACAGCGGCGCCACGGGCAGCCACCCGGTGGACAGCGAGATGGCCCGCCTGGCGGCGCGCACGACCCGGCCGCGGCCGCCGGCCCCGGACTGCTTGGGGGGCACCGCGATGGACATGTCGGCCACGCCGTCGACGACCGGGGGCACCAACTCGGCGCAGGAGGCGGCCGAGTCCCCCAAGTCGGCGTCGATGAACAGCAGCAGCCGGGCGGGACCGTCGGAGTAGTCGCGCATGGCGACGACGGAGGCCCCGGTCTCCATGGCGGAGGCCTTCCCGCGCGAGACGGAGTGGCGTACGGTCACGGCGCCGGCGGCGCGGGCGTGGTCCTGGGTTCCGTCGGTCGAGCCGTCGTCGACGACGATGACAAGGTCCACTCGCGGGATGGAGCGGCAGGCCCGGACAGTGGTGGCGATGCGCTCAGCCTCATCCTTGGCAGGGATGACCACGGCAACGCGCTGGTCGGGCCGCTTGGTGGAACTCACTCCCCCAGGGTATCCAGACTCCCGGCCTCCAGCCGATACCTGAGCGCCTCGTTATCGCACGCCTTTTTTGTGAGGCCCGTCAAGTTCTGCGATCTCATGCCATGCGGCGCGGAATCCTCGGGCTCCGCGCGCAGCACAGGCACGTCGCGCCGACCGCTGCGACACGCCGATGCGCCACGAGGAGAGCACCCCCTCGCCACTTTCAGACTTTCCTGGGTGATCTTGTGTCAAACCTTCAGCATGGGACCACGGTCCCCGGAGAAACTGAGAAATCTTGCAGCAATGAATCAGGATTCCTCATTCGGGAGCTAGAGTCACGTATTTCGGCATGTCACACCCGGTTCTCGTGGCACAGTGGAGACAAGGAGCCCGTCAACGGAGCCGGGTTCCGCCGGCGCATTTCGCGTCCTTCCGTGTGCCGGGGCGACTCCCCTGCCGCCCCGGCACGCCTTGGCCCTCCAGCCCTGCATCCTTCATGCAGGTCAGTGCAAGGCGCTTGCGAGCAGATCGAGCCCCACGCTGCCCAGGTCGATACCCCGGTTGTGGAAGGCGCGCAGATCCAGCTCACCGCCCTCGGTGCGGGCCTGAGCCTGGGCACTGCGCCGACCGGCCTGCCAGACCCGCTCCCCCACCGCGTAGGCCAGCGGCTGGGCCGGCCACCCCAGGTGCCGGGAGACCTCGAAGCGCAGGCGCCCCTCGGAGATCACGGTGTGGTGCCGCAGCACGGCGGTGACGGTCGCCCGGTTCCACTCGCGGCCGGCCCCCGGGAGCGCGGCGACGTCGTCGGGCACGGGGAGCCGGGAGTGGACGCCCAGGTCCACAAGAACCCGGGCCAGGCGCCAGCGGCGTGCCGCCAGGCAGCCGAAACGGTCCTCGGGCGTAGGCATGAGCCCGAGCTCGTCGGCGAGGGACTCGGCATACAGGCCCCAGCCCTCATCGCAGCCGGGCACGGAGCCCAAGTAGCGCTGCCAGGCGGTCAGGCGCGTACTGGTGGCATGCGCGCCGACGTGGACGTGGTGGCCCGGAACCGACTCATGCAGGACCGTGGTCCGCTCCATCCACGGCCACACCAGCTGCTCGCCGGCAGCCAGGGAGCGCATGACGACGCCGGGCCGACGCTCCCCGCCGGTACCGCGCGGCTCCTCGTAGTGGACGGCGCCGTCGCCGGGCTCCCCGAGGCGCACCCGGGGGCGGCCCAGGCCGTCGGGCGGGTCGAGGATCCGGCCGACGACGGCGTCCCAGGCCTCGTCGGCGACCTCCTGCGCCCAGATCGTGTGGTCCTGCGCGCGCACAGCGTCGGGTCGGATCGGCGCGCAGGTGCCGGTTGAGGCTGCCAGCATCGGCGCCGGACCCCAGGATGTCGACGGCGATGGCGTCCTGCTCGGCGATGACCCGCCCCAGCTCCTCCGTGGCCCAGGCGTAGGTCTCCTCGGGGTCCACCCGGGTGCCCAGGACGCGGCGCATCCACAGGGCGTGGCGCTGCGGGCCGACCCCCTCGGCCTGGGGCGCCCGCGGCGAGGCGTCGTGCGCAGGTGCGAGGCGAAGTCCAGCGCGGCGCGGCGGGCGACGATGTCCGCCTCCTGGAGCTGGACGTGCAGAGTGGCCGGCAGGTCCTCGGGCAGCCCCTGGGTCCGGCGTCGGGCGAGGTCACGCGCCTGCCCGGCGACGACGTCGACCTGACTGAGCGGGGCGATCGCACCGGCCTCGGCGGAGGCGGACAGGGAGGCGGCCAGCCCCTCCAGGGTGGCGGGCAGCGCCTCCAGACGGGTGCGGTGCAGGTTCCAGGCGTCCTCCCACTTGGCCTCCGCCTCGGCGAGATCCGCCTCCTCGGAGCCGGCACGGTCGGGGGCCTCGGGGGGCCGGTGCAGCTGGCGGGCGATCTGCTGGAAGGGCGAGGAGAGGAAACCGAGGTTTCCGCCCTCCTCCCCGGCGGAGATGAACTGGATGGAGGTCTCCAGACGCTCCAGGAGGTGGCGGCGCAGGAGCTCGTCGGAGCCGGTCGAGTGCTCGACGGCGGCCACGCGGTGACGCAGGGAGCGCTCGGCACTGAGACGCTCGGCCAGTCCCGCGGGCGAGTAGTCGGGCAGGATGGTCCCGCCGGGCAGTCCGGTGCGGGCGGCCGCCTCGGGATCGTGGGCACACAGGAGCTGGGCGTACTCGTCGGCAAGGTCGCGCAGGATGACGCCGGCGGCCGCGGTCTCCGAGGGGAGCGGACCGAGGAGCGGGTGGCGGCCTGGGCGGAGGTGTGAGCGGCGGGCGCCGCGGAGGATGCCGCCTCGACCTCGCGCACGCTCAAGGGGGCGCCGGCCGTGCGGACGGCCCGCCAGGTCCCTGAGCTCGGATGCTGCGGGTGGACCGGTGGCCGCTCGGGCGGACCGGTGCTCACCGGGCTGGTGGCGGGGCAGGGTGCGACGTCCGCCGTGTCGGCGGGGGCGTCCTGCGCATGGGAGCCGGTCGCGGATGCAGCGGGTCCGACTGAAGAGTGCTTCGAGGAGTGATCGGACATAACAAGCAGGCCTTTCGCTTCACTCGCCGCATGGCGTGCGGGCCCGGCGGCGACATTGCCGTCTCACCAGGGTGCCAGGAAGCGGAACAAAGGTCCATAGGCATCGCAGATCTGACGGCGAAGAAAGTTGGATGAATTGGCGGGCGCCCCGCTCTGTTCGAGGGCGGTGGGCGCGAGTGGGGACTGACGGTGAACGACGTGGGAACTGGTACGAGTGCTGATCCAGCCCCGGGGCACGTGACTCAACGATGAGCCCCGGCCGGGACCTCGGCGGTGGACGCGGGGAGCCGAGACTCTCCACCCCTCCGGCCGGCGCAAGCACCCGAGGGTGCGGCCGTCGATCAGCGGGTGGCTACTGGGTAGCGGTCGAAAGGCGTCGATGGCGACCGGCCGATGAGCAGGGGCGCAGCAGACTGACGCGCATGGCCGTCGACCGCGGCGCGCAGCCGCAAACAGGACGGGTCATCAGTGCTCCTCTCATCTCGACGGGCCGGGACGCCCCGGTGCGGGGCGCTCGTCGTGCCGTTGTTGTGCTGTGATGGACGTGACACGATTCAAGGACGCTGGGCCGGCAGTGTCAAGGATCTGCGGCCACGGTTCACCCATACCGATATCCACGCAGGTCAGAGGCATCTTGGCGATCTGGGCGCATCGCTGCGCTGCCGCCATTGGGAGCGCTCACAGGGCGAGCGGCCCCCCACCTCGAATCGCACCCACCGGATCCGGCCTGACCACATCGTGGTCACTCATGATTGACAGAGGGGCGGGCGAGCACAGCCCCACCCACCTCCTTGACAGGTAGGTGAACTTGATTAACCTATCTAGTGTGAAGATAGACCGGCGCAGTACGGACACCCGTCAGCGGCTCATCGACACCACCCTGGACCTCATTGACTCCAACGGGTGGCATGCGGTGACACTGAGCGGGGTGGCCCGCACCTGCGGAGTGACCACGCCCGCGTGCTACAAGCACTTCCCGTCCAAGACGAGCCTTTTCGAGGCCGCGGCGCGCCGGCTGTCGGCCTCACTGAGCGAGCGCGCGGACGCCCTCATCCAAGACGATCCGCTCGAGTCACTCGTCGGCATCGGGACTCTTCTGGTCGACTTGGCCGCAGAGCACCCACATCTCTTCGAGTTCAATCAGATCAGCCCCGCGGCCATCGCGGCACTCGACCGCCTCGACGACCACCCACTGCTGGCACTGACCCGCGGCGAGGTGGAGCGTCTAGCTGCACAGCAGGGAACCGATCCGACGCCGATTCACCTCCTGGTGTGGTCCTGCCTGCAGGGCTACACCCAGCTCATCGCCGTCGGCGCCACCACCGCCGACACCACCTTCATCCGCGCAGCCCTGCGCGCCATCGTCACGATTGGAGACAGCTGATGACCGCTAAGAAGACCCTCAAGAAGACGGGCGACCGCACTCTCATCATCTACGCCCACCCCTACGACGGCTCCTTCAACCACGCCGTGCTCGAGGCCGCCACCTCCGCCCTGGACAAGGCGGGAAGGCCCTACGACGTCGTCGACCTCTACTCCGACGGCTTCGACCCGCGCATGCCCGCTGAGGAGCTGGCCCTGTTCACGGAGGGCGGCACGCTGGACCCGCTGGTGAGCCACTACCAGAAGCTCATCGAGGGGGCCTCGCGCATCATTGTCATCTGCCCGATCTGGTGGAGCGAGGTGCCCTCCATCGTCAAGGGATTCGTCGACAAGGTCATGAAACAGAACTGGGCCTACCACCCGACGGCCTCCGGGGTGAAGGGGCACCTCACCCACATCCAGCAGGTGCTGGTGCTCACCACCTCAACCGCCCCGACCTGGTTCCTGCGCCGGTTCTGCGGCAACTACGTCGGCTCGGTGTTCCTGGGAGCCGTCCTCAAGCAGCTGGGCATGGGTGGGCGGAGCTGGGTCAACTTCGGCAAGGTCGGCAAGACCGGCCGACGCCAGCACAAGAAGCACCTCAAGCGCGTGGCCCGGCTCGTGGTGAAGTGACGCATGAGCCCCGGTGTGACCGCGGCGCGCCAAGCCGAGCTGAACTCGGGACGAGACGAGTCCCGAACACTGGCGGAGGTCCTGGCCATCACCCATTCCGCGCTTCTGACGCAGGTGGTGCCGGAGGCGCCCGAGGGGCTGGTTGAAGCGGCCAAGCGCGCCGACTCGCTCGGCATCCTGGCCCGTATGCAGACCATGGGCGAAGCGCTGTCTGCGCACCTGGGTCACTCCGCCTGCCTGGATCTCGCTGACCACCCGGTCGACACGGTCCGGGGCTGGGCAGCCTTCGCCCTGGTCTCCCAGGAGAAGGAAGCCGATGTCGACATGCTGCTGGCCCTGGTGCGACCGGCCGCGGACGACCCGCACTTCGGAGTGCGCGAGTGGGCATGGATGGCGGTGCGACCGCACTGGTGCCCCGGCTCAATGAGGGCGATCGGCGCACTGCGGCCATGGACGTCCGAACCCTCGGAGCGCATCCGGCGCTTCGCCAGCGAGTCGCTGCGTCCGCGGGGCGTGTGGGCGCGGCACATTCCCGCTCTCAAGAAGGAGCCCGAGCGGGGCCTTCCGCTGCTCGAGCCGCTGCGTGCCGACTCCTCCCGCTATGTGCAGGACTCTGTGGCGAACTGGATCAATGACGCCGCCAAGACCCAGCCCGCCTGGGCCAGGGAGCTCTGCGAGCGCTGGCAGGAGGAGTCGCCCACCCCGGCCACTGAACGGATCATCAAGCGAGCGCTGCGCTCGATCCGGTGATGGTGTCGGCCAGCTGGTGGCCGAACCCGGACGGGACTGCCCTCTCAGTGGTCACGCGCCCCTCGACGGGGACATTCCGCGCGGCCGGGTGCGTGTCCTTCCGGACGGGGTCGTCACGCAGACGCATGCACGGCGAGACGATTCACTTAACCAATGCCTTGGGTCTGGGGTGGGGGCGCGAGCGCGGACGGATAGGGCGGTCGGTCTGGGATGGCCGACCCTGTACCTGTCAGACCAGCGCTTGACGGTAGGGCATGAGCACTGGAACTGGGCAGCGGCCTCACAGACGGGCAAGCACTCCTCGACCACCAAGCGAGCGACCGTCAAACGAGTACGCAGGGTCAGGGCTGCGTTTGCTTGAGAGATTAGGAGAGCATCTTTTATGTCTGCCTGATGGAGAGCTGAGACACCTCCAGCCAGTCACCCCAAGACGCTCTCCTCACCTCAAAGACTCAGACCACACCACCTCAACCAATCCTCGCGATCAGTAGACCCAACCGCCCAGCGTCAAATTGGGCGTGAACAACTAAGAAGCGCCCACAGGAAGCGAAACTTCGATGCCAGCAAGTACGACATCATACATTTTAAGAGACTCCTTCTCGTCTGTTTCTTCATTCATTTCTTTCAAGTATAGTTCCCCTAAATCTCCACCATCACTACCAATGCAGTCCACCCCTTTATTGCCGACAGACCCTTCTTCGTCGGGACACACCTCATTTAAAAAATCCGTAGACAGATCTGGGCTTTCGATTTTCGCAATATCCTCCTTCGTCTGCCGCTCCTCCTCAATCTCTTCCTCCCCTGCCCCCACCACCGGAGCCAGCAATTCCATTTCAAGTTTCAAGTCATACACACTACGGACGCCCACTGGGACCGCATAGTAAGTAAGACCCATCGAAAGCATGTCGGAATACTTATAATTATGACGAAATGCCAAACTGTTAAATCGGAGTATCACTCGACACCCCTCACGTGTTGCCAACATTTCATAGTATCCTTTAATTTCACTAAAGACTTTCGATTGAGTCGAACACTTCGGGATTCGCGGACTCATCTTCAAGCCTAAGGTAGGGAAGCATTGCCCTCGTCAGGGAAAACGAAGGATTCGGAAACTCTAATCTATATCCATCAAGTCTTTCAACCCCAGAATCATCCTGACCGACTTTTTCAATATAGTCTGTCAGAATCGTGTTAGAAATCGTCTGGTTGACCAATTTTTCTGTGCTGCCACTCAGACCAACTTTGCCATCAACACCGAGACTTGCGCGAACATACGAAAGTAAATGAAATTTCGCAGAAGCTTCAACTTTAGCATCTACGCCGCCAGATCTTGTTCTGTGGCTACTATTGGAGGTAGAGCGCGCCTCTCGTCCTCCTGCATACACATCCAGGTAGTCTACCGCCACATCTTCATCAAAGTACACAACCTTAACCATAAGTGAATTTTCAGAACTCAACAAAGTCACAACCTTTCGCCATTTCCAGGATTAACATCGACCCTAACAGGGCAGCTCACCCGCCCTACAACACTCTTGATTAAATCAAGAAAAACAGATCCACCCATACGTCAAGAAGTAAGTTTACGAGCTTCACAAGGCAGGAAATTTATACACCATAAATATAATGCGATTATAGATTCACCTCTATCTCAATACAGATGCCGCACACTGAAGAGAATCAGTTTATTTGTGCACCTACCGAACAAGGCTGCCCCACATTGACTGCGATATTCATTATAGACTTTCTCTTGCTTGATGTCAAGAACTGGAACACCCTTTCGTCAACTAGGATGTGCGACATGACTGCATAATTTGACATTAGATCAACCCCGCCCTTGTCGTCACCTTTCCGAACCCTACAGATTTCTGCGAACTAACAACTGCAGACACCTTTGATGTCTAAATTGAAGTTTCCGTGAACACCCTAAGCCTACTGCCACCATTTGAGCCAATAGTTGTCTTCTCTGCTGAGCGCAAGATTCTATGATGATATAGGCACGCGTCACTGCAGGACACAGCCTGCCTGAGCCATCGCATTTGGTGGGTGATAACATCATCATTCCTCCGCTCTTCCCACCGAACGGATCATCAAGAGGGCGCTGCGCTCGATCCGGTGATGGTGTCGGCCAGCTGGTGGCCGAACCCGGACGGGCTGTCCTCTCAGTACTCACGCACCCCTCGACGGGGGCATTCCGCGCGGCCGGGTGCGTGTCCTTCCGGACGGGGGCATTCGACGCCGTCGGGGACAGCGAACCCGTCCCCGAACGCGCAGGATGTCCCCGGCCGGAAGAGAGTGTCCCCGTCAGCAAGGGGACCAGGGAGGCCAGCAGGAGGACTCGCCCGCCCCGGTCGCCATCGAGCCGGGCATTCTTCGCGGTGCCCCACAGAAATTCCGGAGGGCGACGCGAAAGATGCCCGGCTCGACGAGAGAAAGAGTCAGAGATTGACCTGGCGGGAGATGATGCCGGCCTTGGCGCGGCGGACCTCGAGGGCTCAGGGGGCTGGTGTCGGCCAGTGCGGCCTCCAGGCGCTTGCCCATGGCCTGCAGCGGCTTGGTGAGCTCCTCGGCCTCAGTGCCGGGGACGAGCTCCCACACCGGGATGGCCAGGCCGTTGGCCCGGAAGGCGCCGACGAAGCGCGCTCCCTCCTCCAGGTCGGACTCGCGCGCGGCGTAGATGCGGGCGAAGGCGTTGAAGAACTCGTCCTCATCCTCCCCACGCGCCCAGCGCACGAACTCCTTGGCGCCCAGTCGGCACCAGTAGGCGTGCTCGACGCCGGGAACGGGCCGGGTCGGGGCGATCTCCTCCTTTGGCGCGCTCGATGGCCTCCTCAATGACCTGGCGGGTCTGCTCGTCACCGGCCCCGGCCTGCGGGTCGATCCAGAAGTCGAAGGTCTCGCGCACGGAGACGACCGGCGGCTCAGTGGTGTCGAGGATGTCCTGGAGGCGCGGGCCGGGCTCGGGCAGACCGTCAGTGCGCAGGGCCTGGCCCTCGGGCAGCTCGAGGGTGGCCAGGACGGCTGCGGCGACGTCGCGGGAGGCGTCCCCGGAGTGCATGGAGGTCTGCATGGCCACGAGGACCTCGCCGTCGGAGCGTTTGAGCCCCTGGACGAACTCGGGAAGGAGCGTGACGAGCTGGATCTGCTTGCCCCCGTACTCCTTGGTCAGGCGCACGGTGGCCGTGGCGGCCGGGATGATCTGGGCCATCGCCACGAGGTCCTCCTCGGCCGGCAGACCGGCGAAGGGACGGGCGACGAACTCGATGCTCTGCTTGCGGGGCTTGGCCGATGCGGCGGCCGGACGGCGCCCGTGGCGCTTCTTCTTCGACATGCCCGTCAGCCTACCGGCCACGTGGCGCCCCACCCAGGCCGACGGCGAGCCGTCGCCACCCCATGACGCGCCTCACGGCAGTTCTCCCCACCGGTTTCCCCCGACGTCACAGGGACAACAGTCCCGCCGCCACACGGAGTGAGGAATGCTAGTCCCATGCGATTCAGTGCGGTGGGCCTTCGGCACCTGGGGATCCGTGTTGCTCGAATGGCCTGGAGCAGCCGGCTGCTCAAGACTGCACTGGTGTTCGTCGTCATCAGCGCGTTCCTCACGCTCGCACAAACGTGGGCTCAGCAGCGACCGGTCATGGCGTCCTCACTCACTCAACCGGAGGCACCGGCGTACTCGACCTGGCAGGCCTCGGCCGAGACGAATGAGACGACGTCATGCGACACCTCCACCGGCACGAGCCCCGCACCGGGAACCCAGTGGAGTGAGGCCTGGCGCTTCGACAGCGGAACCAACCCATCCGAGACTCTGAGCTCCCCCGTGATCCACCGATGCGGGAACTACCTCGTTGTGGAGTCCCGTGAGAAGAAGTCCACTCTGCGCGGTTACCTCCTTGACAAGACAGGCCCAAAGAAACTGTGGGAGCTGCCGGACAAGAACATCCACGTATGGGGATCCCCTTGGTGGGGCGGGCACTTGGTTCTCAATCACGAGATTCTCGATCCGGCCACCGGGCGCACAGAAGCCGCCCCGTGGTCCTCGGACGACTGGCCGTACGTCATCTCCCCTCATCTCATCATCACCTGCGACACCTACAGGAGCACCAACCGGTGCAGCGCCTGGGACTGGAGCGGCGGGCGCCCCACTCGGCGATGGGAGCGCAGGTACGACGCCCAAACCACCCCTCTGCCGTCAGGAATCGCAGGAGATGACGCCACTGGAAGCATCCTGGTGTCGGCCGTCTCGGTTAACAACAACTATGCGGCACGGACTGGTCTCATGAACCTCGCTGACGGGAGCGTCCGCAACGACTGGGCGGGCGAGGATCTGGGGAAGGAATCGACATACATCCCCGCGCACGACGGGTGGATCCACATCCCCCCGGGACTCCGAGACCGCTGAGGCATACTCCCTTCAAGGAGAGCCGAGGGGGACATTCCCCCTCTCCGGGAGCAATGCGGCGCTGCTCCTGTCGGAATCGGGAACCCCCACCGTGGAGCAGTTCCAGCGAGTCTACGAATCGGGAGACCTCTCCTGGGCCACGTACACCATCGAGTGCACCTCCCCCAGCGCCTGCACCTTCAACGGCACCCCCGTGACGCTGCCCCTCGAGAAAGGCCTCGACCGGACTCCAGGGCGAGGCACGCTGCAGCTCGGCTGGCATCTCACCAGCGACCGACACATCCTGGCGGCCCCGTTCGCATTCCACCGCCAGTGGAGCCAGTCGACAAAAAATGAAACATCCCTCGTCATCGACACCCGGACGTCGCAGGTCATCGCCCCTCCGGGGACGTCAGCGCACATTCAGGCCAATCTCACCGACTCGCACCTGATGATCGGCATCCACGGGACCGAGATCGTCGGCTACACGCCCACCTCGTGACGGTCCGCCTACACCCGCGCCGCGGTTGCCGTCGACGTCGCGGCAGCGGCATTGGCAACCACATCGCGACGTCGTGCCACCGCTGTTTCCACGGTGGCCACGAGACGAGGAGATCCGATCCAGCTCGGCCAGCGCCGCAGCCGGAGCGATCTCGCCTTGATCCAGGCTGTTGGTCAACTCTCCCAGCCTCCGATTCTGGTGGCCGACCCAGTTCTGCACAGCCTCGACATGGAGCCCGGACCGACGGCGACTTGCGGATCGCACCATCCGAGTCACCGATCTCAGGTTCTCAAGAACCGGTTCCTGCAGCTTGCCCCACACCTGCTCCCAGGTCGGGGACATCGTCAGCATGGACACGGTGTCCACGATGACGTCATCGCCGTTATCAAGGGCTGCGGAGCGCCGCTCGAGCTCCAGGGCCTCATGCTGGACGCTCTTGCTGAACCAGTCGATGCCTCGAGGCTCACCGAATCTGTTCCAGGCTCGTGCGACGTCGTCATACTCGGCCTCGAAGCGCTGGTAGCGCTGTGCGAGCTGACGAGACTCCAGCGAGCCGGGCTCAAGCGTCCCCACTCGCAGGGCGGTTGAGTCGTAGTCGTATGTCACCTGTGCGTAGGAACGGGCGGCTGCTCTTGCCCGACGACGGGCACTGAGCCCTCGCCGACAGTAGATGACGAGTCTGACCACGCCTGCCACGCACAGCACCCCTGCACCGACAACGCCGATACCCGAGACCGTCATGCCGTAGGGGCCCAGGTAGGTCTCGGCTTGACGTCCCATCGCCACGACGCCGCCGTTCCAGTCCTGAGCGGCGAAAGCGTGACGCCGCCGCGTCCTGGATGGCGACCTGCTCGGATCGCTTCAGTGACACGTCTGCGCCGGGATAGAAGGCCATCTGGTGCGCGTGAGGGGCCACCGCGATGACAACCACCCCTTCTTCCCAGCGAGCTCCGCCCGAGGTCCGAAAAGTCCTGTTGGTGAGTCGAAGATGTTCTCGGCGTAGTTCGCAGTGGCGGCATCGAGGTTGTTGATACCCCAGCCCGTCAGCGATACGACTTCGAAACGAATGTCTTGCCGGAATCTCAGGCTCTGCAGATCACGCTGAAGAGCCTGGGCGTCGAAAATGCCGGCCTCATCACGAACATTGACAGTGGGGACATGACCTTGCCGAAACGGGCCGAGAATCGCGAGTGGAAGCGCAGAGATCATCAGCGCACATAGCGCAATGTTTGCAACAAACGTGATGACATCGGAGATGCTGCGTCGCCGATGCCCCTGAGCACCTCTCCCTAAGACCATAGTATTGCCCACTTCCGCTTCTTGCTGGGTTCACGCTTCCACCAGGGATCCTGAATAGCAGGGCATACCGGTAGGCGTTGTACACATCCATCACTGGGATACTCACGGACAGTGCACCCACGCCCTCAGTCGTTACCGCGACCTCATCAACCGCGGGCGACCTCGTGAGCATGCGCACAGTGCTTGACATTCGCGACACTCCTCCCCACCGGTCAGCGGACTTCAGCCCCTCGGCGTCAGGAGCCTCTTGCCCGTCACTCCCGATTTGAGCACCACCCAGCACCACGGAGATCTTCGAGCGCGGGTTGCTGCTACGCGAGTCCATGTACTTCTTGTACCGACGACGACACCTCCTCCTCTCACCCTTCGACATTCCAGCAAATACGCCATCAACAAAGCGTTCCGCGATCTGCCTCAGTTCCGACACAACGCGACCCAGAATATCGAGCCCCTCCGCAGGTCTTATCTGACCTTGAGACAGCCTGCCTTCAAGGCCGTCGACCATCGAGCGCAGGGAGGCCACCTGCTGCATCGCGCTCGTGAGCTGCAAGTCATACGCGCGCCCACCTGACGCGGCGAACCGCTTGACTGCCTGCATATCTGCGAACACTGCATCGCACTCGTTCTGCCACGCGTCCCGCCAGAACTCCGTCAGGGACAACAGTCGAGCACAGTTGATCATCGCCTGCTGAACGGCATTCAACTGCATTGAGTAGACTTTGACATAGGCAGATTGACGCCCCACTCTCAGTCCGTACCACTGCAGTCCCACAGGGTTCCCCAACGCACCCCATGATCGCTCAAGTCGACGATAGTGCTTCTGAAGCACCATATACCTGGCAACAACCTGAACCCCATAAGGCTCGTCAACAGGAATGAGCGACACGAACGTACTCATATCGACACGCCGACCAACGAGCCGCTCGTAGGCCTGACGAGCCTCCTCAATGCCCGCACGAGCCTTTTTACCTCGAGCCATATAGTGTCGAAACCAAAGTGACGCCAGCCCCATAAAAACCAGGAATAGTGTCACCCTATTAATGAAGCGGGTGAGATGAAACTGCTGGCCAATATTGCTGGAAGCGGCATTCACGGCAGTGACCACGAGCGCATCCTCGTCACGGCGACTCTGGGTCAGATACTTTTGTATCGAGTACCACACCTCACTTTGGCCGCCCGAGTCAATCTCCAGATTCGGCCCGTAAAAGAAGTTCCTCCCCTGCCCTGCCAGCACATCATCATAGTCGGTGTGTGGCGCTTGGGCGACGATCATCACGTTATCGGCCCAGCGCCCTGAGTCCTCCCATGAGATCCATGGGACATCCGTGGGATGGGTGCGAGCGTAGTTCCGCACTTCCTCCTGAAGGCTTTCGACTTTAGAGTTGGGGAGGTTCACCACCACCACATGGGTCGGCTGCCGGAAGGTGAGCATTTCAAGCTCCGACTTGACCTGGTCCCGATGAAGAATTCCGGCCTCATCATGGATCTCCACCGTCGGCCGAAATTGTTTGCGGGATAGAAGGGCGATTGCCCGCCGTTGATGATGAATGGCGCCACCACAAGTGCCACACCAATGAGAAAATTGCCGATATACCCGAGGATCGCTCGTATCCCACCGAGCTCAGAGACTGTTGGCGGCTTCTTCACAGAGCAGTACCCCCAGGATTCTGGATCGTGTCCGCCCGAGTCGCGGCGCCGGTATTCACAGCGGCGTCGAGCTCGATCAAACTGTCCGTCCTCTCAGCGAGACGAGCGGCCTGTGCACGAATACCGCGTCCGAACCATTGAGCACCGCGCGGCTCTCCGAAGTCCTTCCATGCTCGACTGACGGTGTCATACTCGTCCTGGAATCGTCGGTAGTCGGAACCAACATCCCGACTCTGACGGGACCCCTCCGGCAGGGTTCCTGCCTGCAGCTCGGTGAGATCGTAGGTGTAGACGACCTGCATCATCTTCTTGTGGGCAGCTCTGCCAAGGCGCCGGGCGGTGACGCCCCGCCATATGTAGAAGGCGAGCCATCCAGTTCCCGCCATGAAGGCGAGGACCGCACCGGCGACCCGCATCATCGCGCTGTTCCCACCGCCTGAACCGATGTATGCCGCCAGCTGCTGCCCCATCGCCACGGCTCCGCCATCCCAGTCGTCCTGGGCGTAGTGGCTTCCCGCGGCGTTCTCGATCGCCTCCCGCTTGTCGGCAGACAGCTGCACGTCCTTCGCCGCATAACAACGCACCCAATGGGACTCGGGCGCCACCACGAAGAGGACCGTTCCATTCACCGGACTACCGACGTCGGAGCCTTGGAACCAGGAGGAAGCCTTGTGCACCTTCGGCTGCGTACTTGACGGTCTCCTCGTCAAGGTTGCCGATACCGGCTCCGGGAATCGAGAGCACCACGACGCGAAGCTCGCGATCGTATCTCTGCGCCTCCAGGCCGTAGCGAAGAGTCTGCTCGTGATAGATGCCGGCCTCGTCGCGAACGGTCACATCGGGACGATGCCCAGATGCGGACGGGTACAGGAGCACCGCCGGCAGAAGCAGGATCGCGATCAACGCTCCGGCAATATTCATCACGAACATTGCGACCGCTCGAAGACCTCCAAGGCGGATGATCGCAGATTGCTTCATGTGACATTCCTTGTTAATAACCGAGCCAACCTCGAACGACGTACCACCTCCGCTCTCGGCAGGTTGAGGTTAGCAGCATCAATCGACCGCTCTAGACCAAATGTATTCAGTTCGTCGTTGCGGGCCAGTGGACCGGCACATAACCCGGCTCAGAAGCTCGAGGAGGAGCCCGCCCCGGAGAAGCCGCCTCCGCTGTAGCCGCCGGAGAAAGCCGCCTCCTCCCGAGAATCCGCCACTCGGGGTGAAGGTTGACGCCGAGCTGTAGCCCGTCACCAGGGACGAGACCGGGGCGAAGGAACGGAAAGCCACATTGCCGAAGCCACTGAGGCCGGCGATCGCCGGCGACGCCGAGTTGACGCGGATCGTGGCATGGGGGTCGTACTTGCCGTAGCTACCGCCCAGGGACCAGGAGCCGCTGTAGGCCGCGTACTGACCGGAGCTGCGGTAGCTGTCGAAACGGCGACGGCGCTCATCGGCGTACCGCGAGGCGTCGACGTCGATGGCATAGCGAGCCAGGCCATCGGCCTCCCCATGGGTGGCGTCGGCGATCCGGTCGAGCTCGTCGAGAGCCTGAGACGGCTGGAGCCTACCCGCCGAGAGGTCCATGGTCATGTGGTAGAGGCGCTCATGAAACCAGCGAACCTTCTCCCGCGTGCCCGTCGTGTTGACCGGCAGCCTCCCGGAGGAGTCGATCTGCTGGCACAGGGCGGTGAGCGCCTGGAGATCCTCCAGGACCGGGCCCTGCTCGTTGTACCAGGCCTGCTCCCAGCCGCGGTCCTGATTGAGGAAGGTCGCGGTGTTGGCGACGACGTCGTCGAGCGTGTCCAGCGCGGCCGATCGTCTTCGCAGGTCGGTCGCTCTCTGGAGCATGGAGAGACCGAACCACTGGGTGCCCCGGGGGCTGCCGAAGTCCTGCCAGGACCGGGCCAGGCTCTCGTACTCGCCGCGGAACCAGCGGTAGCGGGCCATGACCTGCGCCCCGTGGGACTCCTCGGCAGGGATCCGCTGGGCGTGCCGTTCAGTGGCCCTGTAGTCATGGGCGACCTGCGAGTAGTGGCGCTGCGCCTCGCCGGCCCGACGGCGGGCCGTGAGCCCTCGCCACAGGTAGACACCGACACCGGCGGCACCGATCCCGGCGACCGGGAAGGACAGCTGCAGGAAGAAGGCTCTCAAGTCGCTGCGAGGCCTACCGACGTACTCCGTGGACTTACTCCCCATGGAGAACAGGCCCCCGGCCCAGTCCTCCTGCTGGAACTGGGACTTGGCAGCGTCCTGGATGCCGGTCTCCTGGCTGCTCATCACCTTGACGTCCTCACCGAAGTAGCAGCCCACCTTGCGCGAGTCAGGGGCGACCGCCAGGATCACCAGGCCGTCACTCCAGTACTTGGGGTTCGACGCCGAGATCCACGGGACGTCAGTATCACCCTCATGCGAACGGGCGTACTCCAGCACCGAGTCATTGAGGTTGGAGACGTCCTCACCCGGCACCGTCAGGACGGCCACGTGGACCTGCTTGCGGAACTCCAGGTTCTTGAGCCTGTCGCTCAGCGCTGTGCTGTCAAGCACCCCCGCCTCGTCCTGGACCTCGACCGTGGGCCGATAGGTGGCCACCGCCTCCTTCTTCGACGGCCAGAGAAACACGATCAGCGGTGAGAGGACCAGTGTCAGGCCCAGAACCATGACGGCGGTGAAGGCCACCACCGAACGGGTTCCGCCCGAGCTCGTGGCGGGGTCCTGCACCAGCTGCTCCATCCGAGCCTCACCTCCCTACTGACTGGCAGTTTCAGTACCGATAGTAGCGAGGTCCCGGCGACCCCGGAGCCGGGCAGAGACAGCACCAACAGGAGCCCGGCCGCCCCGGCTCAGAAGCTCGAGGACGAGCCCGACCCGGAGAAGCCACCGCCGCTGTAGCCGCCGGAGAAGCTGCTTCCCGAGGAGCCGGAGCCGCTCGACGGCGTGTAGGAGGAGGCCGAGCTGTAGCCCACCACCAGGTCGGAGACCGGGGTGAAGGAGCTGAAGGACCCACCGGCCCCGGAGCCCGAGCCGGACGAGTCGATGGCGGAGATCGCCGGGGAGGAGGGGTTGAGGCGAATCGTCGAGTGCGGGTTATAGCTGCCGTGTCCCCCACCCAGGTACCAGTAGCCGGCGTAAGCGGCATCCGTGGACGAGCTCGAGTCGTCGTAGCGTCGACGGCGCTCGTCGGCGTACCTGGAGGTGTCGGCGTCAATGGCCTCGCGTGCGAGCCGAGAGGCCTTCGTCTTCGTCTCACTGGCGATCTCGTCGAGCTCGTCCAGCGCAGCCGAGGGCTGGAGCGAACCGTTCTCCAGATCGGAGGTCATGTCATCCAAGCGCTGCTTACGGGAGCGGACCCAGTCCCGCTCCTCCTTTTGGCGCGCTCGGCGATCGCACCGTTCTCGGCGACGACGGCGCTGTCGACCTCGTGGCACAGTCTCCGCAGCGACTGCAGGTCCTCCAGGACCGGCCCCTGCTCGTTGCTCCAGACACGGTCCCAGCCGGGCGACAGACTCAGGAAGGTGGCGGTGTTGGCGATGACGTCGTCGAGGGAGTCCAGGAGCTCAGAACGCTTTTCCAGCTCGGTGGCCCGTCTCAGCACCGACATGCCGAACCACTGGGTGCGGTAGGGGTTGCCGAAGTCCTGCCAGGAGCGGGTGACCTTCTCATACTCCTCACGGAACCACCGGTAGCGGGCCATGACCTGGGCGCCGTGCGGCTCATCCTCGGGAATCGTGCCGGCCAGGAGCTCGGTGGTCTCGTAGTCGTGAGTGACCTGCGAGTAGTGGCGCAGCGCCTCGCGCGCCCGGCGTCGCGCCGCGAAACCGCGCCACAGGTACCACCAGAGCCATACGAGGCCCACGAGCGCCGAGATTCCGGGCAGGACGTAGGTCGTGCCCATGTCGCCACCGCCGGGCCGACCGATGACGTCGGCGGTCTTGGCCGCCATGGAGAGAGTGCCCCCGTACCAGTCGGCCCGGCGGTACTGGTTCTTGGCGGCGTTCTGGATGGCGGCCTGCTGCTCCAGGGGGACCGCGACGTCCTCACCGAAGTAGCAGCCGACCTTGCGCGCCTCCGGGGCGACCGCCAGGATCACCAGGCCGTCGCTCCAGTAGTTGGGATTCGACGTCGAGATCCACGGGACATCAGTGTCGCCCTGGTGCGAGCGGGCGTACTCCAGCACAGCGTCGTTGAGGTTGTCGACGTCCCAGCCCGGGACTGTGAGCACGGCGACGTGGACGTCCTGACGGAAGCCCATCGCCCGAATCTCCTTGGCCAGTGGCTCGCTCTGGAGCACCCCGGCCTCATCGTGGACCTCCACGCTGGGGTGATGGCTCTCCCCGAAGGGCCAGATGACCATGATCGGCAGTACGGCGATGAGGGCAAGGCTCACCGCGATATTGGCGATGAAGGCCGTCACTGACCGGATTCCGCCTAAACCGCCTCTACAAGACTGTTTCATGTGATTCATCCACACTTTCCTTTCTTTCTGCGGAAGTAGGGTGTTGAAGGCCTCGATATCCTGGCGGGCCACCGAGGTAGAAGACTGATCCTATCGAGCCGATTCAGAAGCTGGACGACGATCCGGTTCCGGAAAAGCCGCCTCCGTCATAGCCACCGCGGCTGGACGAACCACTTGATCCGGAGCCGGCACTGATATCCGAAGGAATTGCGGCCGAGTAACCGACGATGAGACTGGATACCGGCGTATGACATATAGGTCCTCCTGAGCTCGAGAACTGATGCCGTACGACACCGTCGGTCACATCACCAGCACCGCCATCAACTCCCATTAATACGGCCACGTCAGGAGTTCCGGGATTAACGCGAATCGTTGTCCTGGGATCATACTCTCCCTTGCTACCAGCGATCTCCCACTTACCTTCATAACGAGACATAGTATTTGCTGGCGGCTCTGACTTCATCTTCTCGTATCGACGCCGGCGCCTTGAAGACCCTCTCGACCCATCACGCTCAACTATCCTGGCCATCAAGCTGTCCACTCGGACGCGCACACCATCAGAAATTTTGTCTAACTCGCTGAGCGCCTGCGACGGAGTAACGCTCCCCTCCCTGAGACACGCAGGTAGTCTTCTCAAATGCTGCAGGCAGAGAGCCGCCCACTCTCGCTCCTCATCTCCGTCCACAGCTACCTTCGACCTCTGAACCTCCCGGCACAGATGCACGAGGGCCTGAATGTCCTCCATGACCGGACCGCACTCGTTATCCCACACAGCAGGCCAGTCCGATGCCCTTGAGAACAAGATCGCGGCGTGTGAGACGATGGTCTCAAACAACTGCAATGCTTCCGACCGTTCCTTCAGGTCATTGACACTGCGTCGAGTCGCTCCGACGCACCACTGGAAACCATAAGGTTCGGGCAGCTCATTCCACATCCGGCTGACCTCTGTGTACTCACTGTCGAACCATCGACACCGAGACAGAATCAGAGCGCCATGAGTATTATCATCGGGAACGAGTGCAGCGCGTGAGATCGTTTCTTCGTAACCATACACCACCCGGGAGAAGGTCCGACGGGCAATCATATACTTCTTACTGGTATTGGGCCCGCTCCACACATACCAAATGAGCCAAACAGTCGCAACGCCTCCGACACCAAGCAACGTCAGCAAGAAGACAGTCCTTTGCGGGGTGTTGCCGTTCGCAATAAGATCAGCACTTCGCTCCGCCATCGACTTGACACCGCCATTCCAATCCTTGGCACGGAAGTGATCCTTTGCTGAATCCTGAATATCGGCCTGCGACTCTTGCGAAATTTGAGATCCTCACCAACATAGCACCCCACTTTGCGGCCATCCGGAGCAACAGCAAGGATCAGCAAACCGTCGCGCCAGTAGTTCGGATTGTCCTTAGATATCCACGGACTGCCAGCCATCTGAGTCTCGGCGTACTTAAGGACCTCCGCATTGAGGTTCACCACATTCTGTCCAGGAACTGTGAGAACGGCAAGATGGGTCTTCTTTCTGAAGCGTACTTCCTTCAGATCCGCCTCAAGATCATCAACGTCAAGAGCATTCGCTTCATCATGAATCTCAACAACTGGCTCGTAACGTGGCGCATGTTTTTGAGAGTACCAGTTGTCCACAACGAACGGAGAGGCCACGAGAATTGACGCCACACCGACGTGAATAAAAAATGACAGAACTGCCCGAAATCCACCGAGACCAACTCCCGCCGCATTCCGCATCGCTATCCTACTTTCGTCAAGTCGCACTATCGACGGACAGCACAACGAAGACCGTCACTATCAAGTGAAAATAGATGAATAACCGGCTCCCCTTCACTCAGAAACTCGACGAAGAACCTGCTCCGGAAAAGCCGCTACCAGAACCGTAACCGGTAACGCTCGAACCACTTCCACCGGAAAAGTCGCTCGCTCCTCCCGCACCGCCACTCAGAATCTGGACATACCTCGATGAGGCGACATAATCCGACAACAGATGAGCCACGGATACCACAGCATCGAAAGGAGTTTCATCGTCTGAGCTGATGGCGCACGCTCCCGGCGAGTCCGCGTTCACACAGATCGTGGACGCAGCATCGTAGCGTCGAAAAGCGTTGTCAACGGCCCATGAGCCACCGTAAGCCTTTCCCGACCTCGAACGCCGCCGCTTATTGAAATGCTGAATCCGAGAGGAAGCACGCCGAGACGCCTTCGCCTTCAAGGCCTCTCTGGCCAGGCTGCGAGCCTCCGCCTTGGAAGCATTTGACATGATCGTCAACTCATCAAGCGCAGCTGACGGCGAGCATGATCCGCTTTCCATGTCAGACGTCACCTGGTTGACACGTAGGCGCCACCAGCGGATCCAGTCGCGAGTCTGAGCCGTATCCACCGTCATGCGACGAGAGGAGTCTATTTTTGTGCACATCCGCTCGAGCGACTGCAGGTCTTCCATCAGCGGCCCGATCTCGTTATCCCAGACATCCTCCCACCCCGGCGACATCGTCAAAAAACATGATCCGTTGGAAACCGCCTTCTCGAGGGATTCGAGATCGCGGGACCGAGTCCTCAAAGAAAGCGTCTGCTTGGCCATACCCGCCTGGAACCACTGCGCTCCCGCAGGAGAGCCGAAGTCGTTCCAAGCACGAGTGACATCTTCGTACTCATCGCAGAACCAGCGATATCTGGTCAGAATCTGAGCCCCATGTTCCTCGTCATCAGGAATCGTTGACGCACGCAGCTCAGTCGCATCATAATCGTGGGTTGTGTTCGAGTAGCTGCGCAGCGCATCCTTCGCAAAACGGCGAGCCATGAGCCCTCGTCGCATGTAGTAGACGAGCCACACCGCTCCACACACTGACAACGCACCCGGGATCACGATCTTCGTTAATAGGTTGCCAGGAGGCCTCCCAATCAGGTCGGAGGACGTCTCCGCCATGGAGATCATCCCCCCGTACCAGTCGGCTTCAGAAAACCTATCTCCACCAGCAGCGATGATCATTTCTTGCTGCGACAGTGAGACTTTAACGTCGTCTCCGAAGTAACATCCCACTTTTCTAGAGTCAGGAGCCACCGCCAGTATCAAAATTCCATCAGCCCAGTGGTTCGGATTTGATTGGGATATCCATTTCGACACACCAGTACCGTGATGACGGGCATATGCCAGAACCTCCTCATTGAGGGACGCCTCATTCACTTTAGGAATAGTGAGCACAACGACATGCACTTTTCGTCGGAACTCCATACTCTTGATCTCCGCCACCAATGGAGCCGACTGAAAGAGATGAGCGTCGTCGCGAACCTCTACTGTCGGATGATAATCTCCCCCCGAACGGCCAGAGCCACATGACCGGAAGCGATGAGATCAGTACCAGGCACAACATGATGTTGGACACGAATGCAGTCACTGCCCTCAGACCCCCAGCACGGATCAGCATCGATGATTGCACTGTCATCACGTCCTCTCGCTGATAACGGAAATTCTTAACATGACTCAGAAGCTGGATGATGAACCGGCTCCCGAGAAGTCACCCCCGCTGTAGTCTACGGAGGAGCTGCTTCCCGAGTACCCCGACGACCCATCTCCACCCGAGTAGGAAGACGACCCCGAGGTCGTCGGCGCATAGGATGCTGCGGATTCGTACCCCACCACCAGATCGGATACCGAGGTGAAGGAGCCGAGCCACCCCGCCCCTTCCCAGCCCGACGAGGAAGCATCGCCACCAAGCGGCGAGCCGGAGAACTGGTAAGTACTCGAGCTGTGGTTACTCCCACCGTCGTCACTGGAGAATAGCCATTGCCCCGCGCGCACAACATCATGTTCCGAATCTAGCGACACGAAATAACGACGGCGACGTTCTTCGGCGTACTTGGACGTATCGGCGTTCACTGCGCGACGCATGAGATCCAAAGCCTTATCCCGAACTGATTGCCCCGTTCTCTCCAGCTCGTCAAGAGCATCGGAAGGACGCATCCTGCCGCTCGCCAACGCTATTTCTATATCGCCGAGGCGCGAGCGCTGCTCCTTGACCCACTTCCGCTCCTTCTTCACACCTAGAGGCACGTCCCGAGACGCGGAGATCGTATCGCAAAGCGATCTCAACGCTTGCAGGTCCTCCTGCACTCGCCCTTGCTCTTTCTCCCATGCCTTCTCCCAGGTCGATGACATGTTGAGGATGGATGCTGTGTTTGAGATCGTCGCCCCAAGCGACTCCAACATGACAGCGCGCTTCTTCATTTTGGACACACGCTTCAGCATTCTCCAGGCGAACCACTGCGGACCACGAGGACGCCCGAATGTTTGCAAGTCTCTGGTGATGCTCGCATACTCCTGGCGGTACCATCGGTACCACATCCTCACTCGCGCCCCATACGGTTCATTCTCAGGGATGGTGCGTATATTCAGCTCGACATCCTCGTCGCCGAGGGAGACTCGGGAGTAGCTCTCCGTCAGTTCCTTCCCAACGGCTTTTGCACGCAGGCCGCGACGCAGGTAATTCCGGAGCGCCCATATTCCGATCATGCTTGCCGGAGCCGGGATGATGAAGGTGGTGAGCCAGCTCCCTTCAGCGGGGCGCCCTAACAGGTCGGCCGTCTTCTTCGCCATTGCCAGGATTCCATCATCCCACTTATGGTCATTGAATGCCTTTTTTGCAGCACTTTGGATCGACGCTTGCTGACTCACGGGCAGACGCGTATCCTGCCCGAAATAACACCCCACCTTCCTGGAATCGGGTGCGACTGCAAGGATAATAATACCGTCACTCCAGTAGTTGGAGTTGGATGAGGAGATCCACGGTCTCGGAGCATCCTGATGGGTGCGCGCATACCTGAGCACCTCGGCATTGAGGTTCCCAATCATGTACCCGGGCACTGAGACAACAACGACGTGAACGTCTTGACGAAAACCTATCTCCTGTATCTTCTCCGCAACCGTGTCAGACGAAAGGATATGAGCCTTGTCGTACACCTCCACCGTCGGGTTGTGTGTTCTACCGAACGGCCAGAACCACATCACTGGAAGGGACAGGATGAGGGCAAGAAACACCGTCACATTGAGAATAAAATTCAAAGAAGAGGTAAACGCCTTCAGAACCCGAACAATCGATCTCAACACATTCATCTCTTTTCAAGTGGATGACGATGCCACCGCGAGCCAACATGTTGGAATGCCCGCTTATCATTCAGTTCCGCGTTCACTTCTGAAATATTCATCGGTTGTATTCGTTTCTGGGATTCGTGGGGTTGGACTTTTGACATGCAGTCGCACCGAGTATCAGACTCCCGGGAAGGTCCCGTCCCCGAGGAATTCTCTGCGCCTCGGCGCATATGGACCGATGCCCGCACCGGCCACGGCGTAAGCATCGACGTCGTACAGGCTCCCCGGCGTCACCCCCGGCTTCGACGACGCCTAAGTCTTCCGAGGTGTACATCCAGTGCTGGACATCGAGGTCAGGAGGACCGAGAGGAGCGTCGACACCAGCTGCTGTCCACGCCAGAGCGTTCGCCGAACGGCGGACGTCGGCCCCGATCCAGGCAAGCTCGTCAAGCGCCGCCGAGGGCTGCAGCAAGCCGGCCGACAGCTCCGCAGTCATCTCGCTGAGGCGCTGGTGGTGGGCCCGCACCAGCTCGCGCACCTCCACCGTGCCGCGGGGAGTGAACGCGCAGGAGTCGATCCACTGGCACTGACCCAGGAGCAGGTCGAGCTCATGAAGAACCGGTTGCTGCTCCTGGCGCCAGAGCCTCTCCCAGTTGGAGGACAGGCTCAGGAACGCGGCGTTGCTGGCGATGATGTCGTCGGTCGACTCCAGCGCGGCCGAGCGCCGCTTGATGTCACGGACCCGCTGGAGCACTCCCGGTTCGAACCACTGGGCGCCCCGGGGGCTGCCGAGGTCCTGCCAGGAGCGGGTCAGGCTCTCGTACTCGTCGCGGAACCAGTGGTAGTGGGCCATGACGTGGGCGCCGCGGGTCTCGCCTTCAGGGATGAGACGGGCATGGAGCTCGGTGACCTCGTAGTCGTCGGTGACCTGCGCGTAGTGCCGCAGCGCCTGCTCGAACATCCGCCGTGCGGACAGACCGCGCCACAGGTAGTAGCCGACGCCGCCGGCGCCCAGCAGGGCCGGCAGGAGCGTGAGGGCGGCGAGCGAGGGCGCCCACACCGCTACGGCGACCGGTGAGAGCGCGCCCGCCAGGCCCGCCGTCATGATGACGCAGAAGGACAGCAGCGAGCGGATCCCTCCGAGGCGGATGACGAGAGGAAGGCGCGTGGGCGGCATCGTCTTCCTCTCATGAAACCTCGACGTGGGTCCTGGCCGGCTGATGACTCTGCGGCCGCCGGCCGTGCCTCATCCTTACCCGCGGTCACGCCGTCTGCCATGGGGAGAGCAACACGGGGCGCCCTCGACGAGAGGACACCCCGTGGACGTGGAACCGGGAAAGAGCCTAGTGAACGGATCGCCCCACCGGCAGGGTCAGACACCCCGTTCCGGTGGGGCGGCATCCCATCGGATGCAGCCGGCCCCGGCTCGCACCTGTAGGACCGGCGCCGGTCTGGCACGCGTCGGCGTGGCTTCGGTGACGCCTCTCGATCGGACCGGCTCAGGACCGGGCGGCGATGGCCTCGATCTCGACACCGGCCCCCAGCGGCAGGGCGGCCACCCCGAAGGCGGCCCGGGCCGGGAGGGTCTCGCCGGTGAAGTAGCGGGCGTAGACCTCGTTGACGGCGGCGAAGTCGGAGATGTCGGCGAGCAGGACCGTGGTCTTGACGACGTCGTCGTACCCGAGCCCGGCCTCGGCCAGGATGGCGCCCACGTTCTTGAGGACCTGCTCGGCCTGGGCCTGGATGTCGCCCTCGACGAGCGCACCGGTGGCCGGGTCGAGCGGCACCTGCCCGGAGACGAAGACGAGCGAGCCGGCCCCCCTGACCGGTGGAGACGCCCTGGGAGTAGGGGCCGACGGCAGCGGGGGCGTTGGTCGTGGCGATACGGCTGACGGTCATGGGTTCCTCGTTCCTGCTGGACGCTGGGGTTCGGCCGCGTCCCCGGCGAGCGGAGCGGCGGCCCGGGTGACAGCGCAGTGGCGCCGACGCCCAGGCCAGACTACCCATGCCTCCGGATTCGGCCGCTTCCTAGACTCGGGGTGACCACCCGCCTCCAACCCGCCACCTCCAGCCCGCCGGTCGGCGGCACGGGCAGCCGGCATGGCCCCGACTGGCCGCGCCCGCCCCACCGCCCGGGACCTACGGCACTTCCACGGCGGCCCTCGCGGCGAGCCCTCCCACAACTCCACCATCGTTGGACTTAGCGCCTCGCCGACCACCGCGTCCCAGCCTCGGAACGGCCAGTGTTTCGCACAGCGAAACGGGCTGATGCGGCCAGTGGCACGTGACACACTGTGCCCATGCATGCACGCGCAGGACAGCCAGCACAGCCCGAAGACCTTATCGACGTCGACGAGGTCGTCTCCGCCTACTACGACCTCGTCCCCGACCCCGCCGTCCCAGCCCAGAAGGTCGTCTTCGGTACCTCCGGGCACCGCGGCTCCTCTCTGGACACCGCCTTCAACGAGGCCCACATCGTGGCCACGACCGCCGCCATCGTGGAGTACCGCCGCTCCCAGGGCACCGACGGCACCCTCTACCTGGGGCGCGACACGCACGCCCTGTCCGAGCCGGCCTGGCGCACCGCCGTCGAGGTGCTCGCCGGGGCCGGGGTGACCACCGCCGTCGACTCCCGGGGCGCCTACACGCCCACCCCGGCGGTCTCGCACTCCATCCTCCTGGCCAACGGCGCCGGGACCGAGGCGGGGGTGCGCACGAGCGGGCCCGGCCTGGCCGACGGCATCGTCGTGACCCCCTCCCACAACCCGCCGCGCGACGGCGGCTTCAAGTACAACCCGCCCACCGGCGGTCCGGCCGGCTCGGAGGCCACCACGTGGATCGCCAATCGCGCCAACGAGCTGCTCGCCTCCGGATGGCAGGACGTCCCGCGGGTCCCGGTCGCTGAGGCCCTCGACGGCCCCCACATCATCAAGCACGACTACCTGGAGACCTACGTCAACGACCTGGAGAGCGTCATCGACCTCGAGGCGATCCGCAAGGCCGGCGTGCGCATCGGGGCCGACCCACTGGGCGGCGCCTCGGTGGACTACTGGGGCGCGATCGGTGAGCGCTACGGCCTGGAGCTCACGGTGGTCAACCCCGAGGTGGACCCGGCCTGGCACTTCATGACCCTGGACTGGGACGGCAAGATCCGCATGGACTGCTCCTCCCCCAACGCCATGGCCTCGCTGCGCTCCACGATGACACCCGACGCCGAGGGCAAGACCCCCTACGACGTCGCCACCGGGAACGACGCCGACTCCGACCGCCACGGCATCGTCACCCCCGACGGCGGGCTGATGAACCCCAACCACTTCCTGGCCGTGGCCATCGAGTACCTCTTCACCCACCGGCCCGGCTGGCCCGCCGACGCCGCCGTGGGCAAGACGCTGGTCTCCTCCAGCCTCATCGACCGGGTGGCGGCCGCGATCGGGCGCACTCTCATCGAGGTGCCGGTGGGCTTCAAGCACTTCGTGCCCGGGCTGCTCGACGGCTCGATCGGCTTCGGCGGCGAGGAGAGCGCGGGGGCCTCCTTCCTGCGCAAGGACGGCACCGTGTGGACCACGGACAAGGACGGCATCATCCTGGCCCTGCTGGCCAGTGAGATCATCGCCGTCACCGGCAAGTCCCCCTCCCAGTTGCACGAGGAGCAGGTGGAGCGCTTCGGCGCCAGCGCCTACGCACGCATCGACGCCGCCGCCTCCAAGGAGGAGAAGGCCAAGCTCGCCGCCCTGGCCGCCGAGGACGTGACCGCCACCGAGCTGGCCGGCGAGGAGATCACCGCCCGCCTGGTCGACGCGCCCGGCAACGGGGCCCCCATCGGCGGGCTCAAGGTCACCACCGAGGATGCCTGGTTCGCCGCGCGCCCCTCGGGCACGGAGGACGTCTACAAGATCTACGCCGAGTCCTTCAAGGGTGCCGACCACCTGGCCCAGGTGCAGGAGGAGGCCAAGAAGGTGGTTGCCGCGGCCCTGGGCGGCTGACGGCGCAGGCGCCTTCCTGTCTCGCGCCACCCTGCCCACGGGGACATTCCGCGCGGCCGGGTGCGCGCCGCCCCGGCCGGGGGCATTCGACGCCGTCGGGGACAGCAATCCTGTCCCCGGGCGCGCAGGATGCCCCCGGCCGGAAGAAAATGTCCCCACACGCGCAAGACGTCCCCGACCGTGACGGCGGGATGCGCGGAGACGGTGGTGCATGCTCGACGTCGGTCTACCGACTGGTGAAAATATGGCCATGGGTACCAACGACTCCCCCGTCCTCCACATCCGCACGGCCCGGACAGCCCGGGCGGAGCAGGCGCAGGACGCGGCCATGGCCGCCGCCCTGGAGGCCATCTGCTTCCCACCCGAGCAGGCCGCCAGCCCGACGACGATCGCCGAGCGGATGGCTACCTACGCCGACCACTTCTGGCTCATCGAGGACGAGGGCGGCATGCTGCTGGCGCTGGTCAACGGCCTGTGCACCCACGCGCGCGATCTGAGCGACGAGATGTACGAGGCCCCCACGATGCACGACCCCGACGGGGCCTGGCAGATGATCCTCGGCGTCGCCACGGCTCCCGCCGCCCAGGGGCAGGGGCTGGCCACCCGACTGCTGCGCACTGTCATCGAGACAACGCGCGCCCACGGCCGCCAGGGTCTGGTGCTCACCTGCCTCGACGACCTCGTGGGCTTCTACGCGCGCCTGGGTTTCGTCGACGAGGGCCTGTCCGCCTCCCACCACGGCGGCGTGCCCTGGCACCAGATGCGGCTCACCCTGCCCTGAGTACCCCGCAGCACCCGGACGTCGCCACGGCGGCATCTTCCTGCCTCGCACCGCCCTGCCCCCGGGGACATTCCACACGGCCGGGCGCGTCTCGTTCCAGCCGGGGGCATTCGACGCCGTCGGGGACAGCAATCCCGTTCCCCAACGCGCAGGACGTCCCCAGCCGGAAGAAAGTGTCCCCGAACGCGCCGGATGTCCCCGGCTGGAAGAAAGTGTCCCCGGCTAGGAGAAAGTATCCCCGGCTGGAAGAGAACGTCCCCAGCCAGCGCTGGGGGCAAGCGATTAGGGTGAGGGCGTGAGTCAGTCCCGCCCGTCGAGGCCGTCCAAGCACCACGTCGAGCACCCTTCCGCGCACACCGATCCCGCCCGCCCGACGCCGGCCGCCGGATCGGCGGACTCCCCGTGCCTTCCGCGTCCTCCGCGCCTGCCGGCTCCCGACGAGCCCCGCGGCCGCGTCAGCTGACCAGGCCCCTGACGCCGCCGGGAACCACCTCGGCACCATCGGGCGTCACCGCGCCGCGCCGCCCCCTCTCAGCAGTCCCGCCCCGGCCCGCAGGACGACATCATGCTGGCCACCGGCAAGCCCCTGGCAGGCCGAGCACCCCAAGCCGCCCACCCAGGAGCAGATCCGCCGCCAGCCCGGTCGCAAGGCCTGGGTGCCCAACCAGCACGGGGCCTGGTCGATGCTGGTGCTGCCGCCGATCGTCGGCTGGGTCGTGGGCGGCTTCAGCTGGGTGAACCTCCTGTTCCTTCCCGCCTGGTGGGGCGGCTACCTCACCTACTGGTCCTGGTCGCAGTGGCTGCGCACCCGTTCAGCCCGCAAGCGCGCCCTCATCATGCTGCCGCTCCTGGTCTACACCGGCTGGACGGCGTCCCTGGCCCTCATCACTCTGCTGGTGGCGCCCTACCTCATCCAGTGGGCGGTGCCTCTGGCGCCACTGTTCGCCATCGCGTTGCACCAGGTGTGGCGCGGTCACGAGCGCTCACTGCTCTCGGGGCTGTCGACGACGACGGCCGCCTCCCTCATGGCCGCTGTCACCTACAGCCTGGCGGTGCGCGGCGACGGCGGCTTCCTGGGCCTGGGGACACCGAGCTCCCCCCTGCCGGGGGCCTCCCCCAGCGGCGCTCTGACGGGCTGGTCCTGGATGTGGCTGGTCACGGCGCTGACGGCCGCCTACTTCGGTGGGACGGTCCCCTACATCAAGTCGATGATCCGCGAGCGCTTCAACTACACGCTGCTGGCCGGCACGGTGGTAGCGCACACGCTGGTGGCGGCGGCGACGTGGTGGCTGGCGTCGTCGGGCATGCTGCCGTGGGGGCACGCCGTCCTGTGGGTGGTGCTGACGGTGCGGTCGCTGGTCATGCCGCTGTGGCAGTGGCAGCTGGTGCGCACCCGCCACCGCCCGCTGCGCCCGGGGACGATGGGCATCGTCGAGGTCGTCATGTGCGTGGCCTTCCTGGTGACCATCTCCGTGTGACCAGGCCTACGACGACGCCGTAGCCCGCCGCGCCCTGTCCGGCGGCACCCGCTCCGGCGGGCCTCAGTGCTCGGCGCGCCAGGCGGCTGCGGCGGCCAGGACCCTCTCGTTGTCCGACGTCGTCCCCACCGAGATCCGCACGCCCTCACCGGCGAAGGGCCGCACGAGGATGCCGGCGCCGCGGAAGTGCTCGGCCAGCGCCGTCGTCTGCTCCCCCACGCCGAGCCAGAAGAAGTTGCCCTGGGCCTCGGGGATCTGCCAGCCCTGGGCGCGCAGTGCCTCCACGACCCGGTCGCGCTCGGCGGCGACGGCGGCCGAGCGTTCGGCGGTTCGGGCCAGCTCTCCCTCCCCCAGGGCCGCGGTGGCGGCGGCCTGCGCGGGCAGGTTGACCCCGAAGGGTGTGGTCACCGAGCGGATGGCGGCGGCCAGGCCGGGCTCGCAGATGAGGTAGCCCACGCGCATCCCGGCCAGGGCGTGGGCCTTGGAGAAGGTCCGTGAGACCACGAGGTTGGGGGCTCCGGTCAGGAGGGTGAGGGCGTCGCCGGCCCGCGGGTCGGTGACGAAGTCGAGGTAGGCCTCGTCGATGAGGACGACGACGTCGCGTGGCACCCCGGCCACGAGCTCGGCCAGCTCCTCAGCGGTCAGGATCGTCCCGGTGGGGTTGTTGGGGGTACAGGCCATGACCACGCGGGTGCGGGGGTGATGGCCGCCAGCATGGCGGGCACGTCGTGGCGGGCGTCGGGGGTCAGCGGGACGCGTACGGCCCGGGCGCCGGCGACGGCCACGCAGATCGGGTAGGCCTCGAAGGAGCGCCAGGGGATGACGACCTCGTCGCCGGGTTCGCAGACGGCGTCGAGCAGGTGCTGGATGAGGGCGACCGAGCCGTTGCCGACGACGACCTGCTCGGCTTCCACGCCCCAGCGTCGGGCGAGGGCCTGTGTGAGGCTCTCTCCGGTCATCTCCGGGTAGCGGTTGACCCCGGTGGCGGCGCGGGTGATGGCCTCGATGACCGCGTCCTGCGGCGGGTAGGGCAGCTCGTTGGAGGAGAGCTTGGCGATCTGCGCCGCCGTGGCGGCGTCGGGGCGAGCCCCGGGCACGTAGGCGGGCAGGGCGGCGACGTCGGGGCGGATGCGCACCGTCGTCGAGGGGCCGTCGTCCTTCGAGCCGTGGGCGGGGGTCGCCGGCTTGGGTCCGCCGGGCACTGGGGTCGCTGCAGCAGTCATACCTCCATCTTGGCACCGGCACAGGTTGCCCCGGCACAATGGGCCCATGGAGATCGTGGCACGAACTGTTGGAAACGCGGCCGGCCTGTGGCTGGCCACGCACCTGCTGTCTGGGCTGAGTGTGTCCGAAGGGGCGGGGGCCGGCCCGATGTGGCTGAACCTGCTGGTCTTGGGCCTGGTGCTGGCGCTGGTGAACTCGCTCATCAAGCCGGTGGCGAAGTTCGTGACCTTTCCGCTCTACATCATCACCTTCGGGCTGTTCGCCCTGGTGGTCAACGGTGCGATGCTCTCGCTGACGGGCCGGCTCACCGACCACATCGCGGCACTGGGCGCCGGCGGGTCGGTGCCGCTGGGGCTGGAGGTGGCCTCCTTCGGCTCGGCGGTGGTCGGCTCGATCATCGTCTCGGTGATCTCCTCGATCATCGCCGCGATGCTCGTGCGCCGCGAGGACTGAGGTCGACGACATCGGAGGTGCGTCGGACGGCTCAGCTGATGCAGGCCGGCGTCGCCCAGCATCATCCGGCGTCGCCCAGCGCCTCCCGGCGCAGGCAGGCACCCGCGTCCCAGCACACGTCACCACCGTCATGACCTCATGCTCCTAGTGCTCACCCGTCGACTGCGGGCTCGGGGTGGGACGCGGGTAGGAGGGTTGTGCCGAGGGCACCTTGCCCTGGTAGGTGGTGCCGCCCTTGTAGATCCCGTTGGGGTCGGTGTTGCGCTGGATCGCGAAGGTGTACTCGGTGGTGGTCGTCCCCTGCTCACCGGCGCCCGAGGCGTGTGAGAAGGACTTGTTCCAGTCGGCCAGCTCGGGCGCCTTGTCCTCCAGACCCTCGGTGGCCTGGGCGTAGACGCTGGAGGAGTGGGGGTAGCCGTTCGTGCTCATCTGGTGGGTGTCGAGCATGGCGACCTGCCGGTTGGGGCCGGTGGGTGTGGGGGCGGCGTCGAGCCCCGGGACGGCGTCGCCGGTGTTCTCCAGGTGGAGGGCGTGGACGTCGTCGGGGATGTCGGCTCCCGCGGTGGGGGAGCCGGCGGTGAGGACCGTGGTGATGTTGTAATGCTCCTGGATGGCGGGGTCGGCGGCAATGTTGGAGACCGTGATTCCGCCCTGGGAGTGGCCGTAGAGGGCGACCTCCTCACCTGGCTGGATGCCGGCCTGGCGCATGGCGGTGACGACGCCGCTTTCCATGTCCGTGGGCGTGCCGCCCACGGCCTCGAGGTTGGTGAGCAGGTCCTGCGGTTCGCCGTCGCCGACGGTCCAGTCGGTGGTGCCGGGGACGTAGACGACCCAGGAGACTCGCCCGTCGGCATGCTCGACCCGCTGGATGGAATGACCCAGCCTCCTCGTAGCCCCTGCCCCAGGGAGTTCTTCGAGGACTGCACCTCCTGGCAGTGGGTGATGGTCTCGGAGATGCTCTGCGGGGACTTGGCCTCCTTGCCCTTGCCGGTCATACCGGGATTCACGGCACTGGCGAGCCCGAAGGGATCCTTGGCCGCGGGCGGGAGCACGGTGGCCCCGTTGCCGCCGACGGGGGTGACCGTGACGCCGCTCTGGGTCCCGTAGACCCCCGCCCCTATCGCGGCGGCGTTCGCACCCAGGACCATGGCGACGCGCTGCATGGGCGTCAGGCTCGTGGTGTCGACGGTCTGCGTCCCGACGGCGACTGCCCGGGCAGGCGGTGCGTCGCCCAGGGGTCGAGGCGCTGGGAGACCTGCTGGAGGTAGGTCTGGACCGTGGCGGCCTCCCGCCCGGTCTTGGCGTTCTTGAGCCAGCGCGTCAGCAGGACGATCCTGACGAGGTCCTCCTTGACCCACTGCTCGGTGGTCGGGTCGTTGAGCAGGAGCTGGAGGGCCTCGACGGCGGCCTGCCCGTCCTCGTTGTCCTTCACCAGCTCATAGAGCAGCCAGCTCGTCGCCGGTGAGGACGCCAGCAGAGTTGCGATCGTGGGGAACTGAGAGGCGACTGCGACCGACCCCAGCGCCATCTTGAGGAGACCGGAGTCGAAGGCCCGAACGTCCACGGGTCCCACCAGACCATTGGCGGGAGCGGCTTTCCCATCAGCCAGGGCGTGGGCCTGGGAGCAGGCGGTGACGTCGGAGGCGAGGCCGCGCATGGTGTCGGCGACGTCCTGGAGCGAACCCGGCCCCATGCTCAACGCATCCAGGGCCTGAAGAGCGACCGACTTCTCCAGATCGAATCCACCCAGGATCGGGTATGGGACGCTGGGTGGGGATACCGGCGGAGCCGGCGCCTCATTCACTTCAGTGACCACGTTGGCAATAAGGGTTCGCGCGTCATCCAGAGTGCCTGCCGCCGAGGTGAGGCTGCTGGCCAGTGAGTCGAGGTCAGTCGTGTTCACGGAGACGGAGCCGCCCCCCCCACCACCACGGCGGGGCCCACACCCCACATGGTCCAGGTGTGGCCGCTATCTTGTGGGGCGGTCGAGGCGGGAGAAGCCGTGGGCTTCGGGGGTGCCGATGAAGAGGCCGGTGATTTCGTCGCGTGGGGATCCTGCTTCCAGACGGGGTACGGACTGTCCCCGTCCATGGCAACCGGGCTCATGACGAGCTTCCATCCGGTGAGTTGCGTAGCTCGATGACACCAACCTTGGACGAGGCCGTGTCATAGCGCGTCGCCAGCGCAGTCAGGAGACCGGAGACATTCGTGAGCATCGTCTGGCAGGCGGCGGAGTCCGCCCCCACCCAGCTGGCGGGGACTGACGTGGGGAACTGAGTAACGGCGGCGTCGTAGTCCGCCCTGGAGCGTGACAGTGAGAATGACATGACTCGACGGTAGGGCGCCCCGAAAGCGGCCGCAGCGCACGCTTTCAGCCCTGTGGATCAGACCTGCACTCCGGCGCCTGTGGCCCCCGGTGAACCGCACGTCCTCGTGCCACGTACCGGGAAAAGGCTCGACGAGCTGACAGCAGCCAGGCCTCAGACTCGCCTCCTCAATAAAGGACTCGGCCCGCGGTCCGGTCTCCCGAACCGCGGGCCCAAGCCTCGCGAGGTCCTCCTGCTACCCGGCTTCCCATAAGGCCGGGGAGGCAGGACCTCCTTCACCAGAACGTCCGGTCCGGGCTCCCTAAGACCCGTTCCAGACTCGGAGACCTGCCAGTCATCGGGCTCCCCAACCCTCGTGACCGGTTCCGTCCGGCGGCAGTAACTATGTAACCCACCGATCCTGAGCGGACCCCCCCGAATTCCCCTATGAACACGCTGAGAAATAGGCGCCATTCCGCCATTTCTACGTAGTGTGCACCACATTCCGGCGATCACCCAGAATATTCCGGCACTTCTTCAGGGCCGTTCCCACGGCTTGTCCATCAAACCGAGGCCGGCGGTCTGCGCAGGCACACGACGGCATCGGCCCTGGTGCCCTCCCTGGCCGTCGGGCCCCGTGACCTGCCGGTCCCGCTCCTCGCCGACGACGACCTCCCAGCCGGCCGTCGCCTCGGCCAGAGCCCCTCGAGGAGCTCGGCGGCCGTGTAGGTGCGGGCGTGGTGGGTGTGCCAGGGCGGGTTGACGGCGTGCACCGCGGTGAGCAGGTGCCCGCCAGGGAGCGACGCGGGCGGCGGCGTCGGATAGGAGGGCCATGAGGTCCAGGGAGCCCGGCTCGTGCCCGCCGTGGACGTAGAAGCTCGTCACCAGGTCGAAGGGTCCGGCCGGCAGGCCGTCTCCGGCGTCGTGCACGCGGCCGGTCACGCGCGAGGCGACCCCGAGCCGCTCGGCCTGCCCGGTCAGGCGCCCGATGGCGGTGGCGGACAGATCAGCCCGACCACCTGCCAGCCGCGCTCGGCCAGCCACAGGACGTCGGCGCCCTCGCCGCAGCCGATCTCCAGGGCGGTCCCGGGGCTCCAGTCGGTGGCGAGCTCCGGCAGCCAGTCGTTGGGGCGCCCCGACCAGAGCTGCTCGACCGAGGCGTAACGCTCCTCCCAGCGGGAGGCGGAGTGAGCGGCGTCGGACTGCTGATCGGAGTGCTGCTGGCGGGGCTGAGTCATGACTGGATCCTACCGATGCCGGGTCACCCGGCAGGCGGTTCGGTGACGGCGCCCGGCGGCCCGGCGGGGACGCGAGCGCTCCGCCCGATCTATCCTCTGCCTCGCGACAATCGACACCTCCTGGGTCGCCCAGCGCAATGCCGCCTTCCTCGCCGACCCCGCCGCCCGCCTGGCCGGCAACGCCGTCGCCACCACGGACGTGGAGCAGGTCTCCCTGGACCGGACCACGGTGACCGCCATCGACACCTCCGTGTCCGACCTCGTCCCGGACGCCTCGATCACCGACCAGAAGCAGTCGGGGCGCTGCTGGGCCTTCGCCGGCCTCAACGTGCTGCGCGCCTCCATGCTCAAGGAGCTCGAGCTCGACTCCCTGGAGCTGAGCCAGGCCTTCCCCTTCTTCTACGACAAGCTGGAGAAGGCCAACGCCTTCCTCACCCGCGTCATCGCCGAGGCGGACCGCCCCCTGGATGACCGCGAGGTCGTCGACTCCCTGTACTCCCCCATTCCCGACGGCGGCTGGTGGCCGGAGTTCGCGCGCCTGGTGGCCAAGTACGGGATCGTCCCGGCCTACGCCATGCCGGACACCGTCTCGGCCGGCAACTCCGAGGCGATGAACGAGCACCTGGCCACGCTGCTGCGGCGCACGGCCCTGCGTCTGCGGGCCGCGGTGGCCGACGGCGTCGACCCTGAGCCCATCCGGCTCACGGCCCTGGAGCAGGTTCACCGGATGCTGTGCATCCACCTGGGGACCCCGCCTGAGGAGTTCGTGTGGCAGTACCGCGATAAGAACAAGGAATTCCACCGGGTCGGGACGCTCACGCCGCGACAGTTCGCGCAGCGCTACGTCACCGGGGTGGAGGGTTCGTGGTCGTGGCCCACGACCCGCGCCCCGAGATCGCGGTCAACACGCGCTACGGCATGGGCCGCAGCGACGTCATGGTGGGCGAACCGGTCCAGGATCACGTCACCGCCGAGCTCGAGGTGCTCAAGGCCGCCGCGATCGCCGCGATCCAGGACGGCGAGCCGGTGTGGTTCGCCTGCGACGTCGCCAAGCAGCGGGACAAGAAGGCCGGGATCTGGGACGCCGCCCTGCACGACTACGAGGGCCTGTACGGGGTGGACCTGTCGATGACCAAGGCCGAGCGGCTGGTGGCGCGCGAGTCGGCGCTCACCCACGCCATGTGCCTGACCGGCGTCGACCTGGTCGACGGCGCCCCGCGGCGCTGGCGGGTGGAGAACTCCTGGGGCGACAAGTTCGGGGACAAGGGCTTCCACACGATGAGCGACTCCTGGTTCGACGAATACGTCTTCGAGATCGTGGTGCGCGCGAGCCGCCTGCCCGAGGAGGTCCGCGCCGCCCTGGAGACCGAGCCCATCATGCTGCCCAGCTGGGACCCAATGGCCTGAAGCGGCGGGGCAGGCCCTGGCCGGCGCAGGCAGCTCGACGACGCCCCGCTCCCGGCCGTCCCGGCCACCGCGGCCGCCCGGGCCCGCCAGGCACTACCCCGTCCAGCACCCACCCATCGCCGGAATTCTTTCGGCATTTTCTCCTGTGTTCTCGGCAGGAGGTCCTAAGCAAGCCTTCAACCATTCCGGTTATGGTTCGCCTTAGCGCGAGATCAGACGACCGGGAGGCGGACACGCAGATGGCACGTGGTGGGAGGGGATTCCAAGGCACAGTGCTCAAGGCTCTACGGGCGCCGGAGCACAAGCTCACGGTGACCGGGGTGCGCGAGCTGGCGCCCTACACCGAGCTGACCGTTCAGTGCCCGAGCCTGCTGGGCACCGGCGCCGCCATGCTGCCGCCCACCGCCTGGGTGCGCATGTGGATCCCGCAGGGAGGCCGCCAGCACCAGCGCGCCTACACCATCACCCGTATCAACCGCGAGCAGGCCACCGCCATCATCCTGGTCCTGCACCATGAGCCCAGCGGTCCGGCGTCGCGCTGGTCGAAGCGGGTCAAGCCGGGAGCCACCGTGTCCGTCCAGGTCATGGGCGGCACCAGCTACCGCTTTCCCTCCCCCGGCGACCGGATGCTGCTAGTGGGCGACCAGGCCTCCGCGCCAGCACTCGCCGACGCCGTCGCCGCCGCCCCGCCGAGCAGCCTGGCCACCGTCGTCATGCTGGCGCCCGAGACCGGCTTCCTGCCCCTGGCCGCGCGCGACCATCGGCTCATCCGCGTCAATCCCGAGGTCTCCGAGGAGAAGCTGCTGGCCGCCGTCGACCGCACCCTGTGGGCGGACGCCGGGGACCTGGCTCTGGACTGGGTGTTCATCGCCTTGGAGACCAGCGCTACTAAGGCGGTGCGGCGCCACCTCATCGCCTCCGGTATCAGCCGGCGCAGCATCCAGCACCAGGCCTACTGGATCCGCGGCCGTGCCATGGGCACCACCCCGAGGACTGAGGTCTGAGCCCTGCCCCACGACCCGGGCCCTGAGCCCTGAGCCCGGCCGGCGTCGACTCCCCCCCCCTCACCACCGGCCGGCCTCCGACCAGGGCACCGGCTTAGACTAGGGACGTTCGCGACCGCAACCCGTTCGCCGAGGTGCTCGACATGCGACTCATCAAGCCCGCCATTCTTGTCCCTGCCCTGACCGTCCTGGTCACCTCGATCGGAAGCCTGCTGCTCGGGTGGCAGCTCAACAGCCTCACCTCATCGCTGTGCATGCTTCTGCTCGGCCTCATCCTGCTTCAGGCCCAGAACTCGGGTCCGGGCGAGCGCAGCCTGCCGCCGTCGGGCGTTCGGCTGCTGGGGGCCATCGGAGTCATCCTCTCCGGGCTCATGGTCGCGCGCGGCCTGTACCGGTCCGACGTCGACGTGCTCCTCGCCCCTGCCCGCGCTGGGCCCTGCTGGGCTACGTCCTGGCGCGCAGTCTGAGGGACCGGCGGACCCGCGAGGTCACCGCGCGCAAGACCTCGGCCCGATAGGGCCCGTCACCCACCGGCCCCGGTCGCCAGACCTCTCGACGACGTCGATCGAGGACGTACTTTCGCGCCGAGGACTGCGCTGTCCCCCAGATGACTGCGGGCCCAGACGCGTCGTTTGGAGGAGAAGTACGTCCTCGGCGCGAAAGGCAGTCCTCGACATGCGCCGTTCGGAATCAGGACCGCCGCACGCATCGGTAGCGGCGGCGCCCCGGCCAGCGCGGGTCCGACGGCGCAGGGTCGATGTCGAAGTCGAGCGCCCGGTAGAAAGCCGACGGCATCGTCGTCGGTCTCGGCGACAACCTGCCCCGACACACTGGCAAGGGCATCAACGAGCGCCCGCCCGATTCCGTCGCCACGTAGCCCCGGAGCCACGGCAATGTACTCCAACACGACGCCACCGGGTCGAGACACGTAGCAGCTACCGACGGGCACGCCCCTCGGGCCCCGTACCCACGACCTCCATGAGCACTAGCTCCTCAGCAATGATCCTGCGCAGCTCGGCGTCGGGCAGTCCCGCGGCCTCGCGCATAAGAGCCAGCATCTGCTCACTGGCCAGGTCCTGCTCCACCAGAACTCTGACTGCCGCTCCGTGCTGGACCCGGTCCGTCGTCATAACCGCATTATCCACTGACCCGCACAGCACCCAAAGGCATCACAGAGGCATCACATTCTCCTGGTCGGAACTTACCCGGGTCCGGGGTCGGCGGGCCGTATAGGCTGGTGGCGACCGGGAGTGCTCCCTGCCAACGACGACGGACCACTTGTTGAAAATGCCACAAGGATCCGGCAGGATTTTGCCCGGTCATACCATTCCCCACCATGTCCGCCCTAGAAGGTCATCTACCATGCGACTCCTCCTCCAGTCGTCTTCACGCTTGCACGACCGTCCTGGCCCCTGACGGTCGGCGGCGGCCCTGTTCGGCTGGGAAACCTCCCCTCCTGACGCCTCTGAGCCTGCTGACGGTGAGTCTCATCCTCCTCAGGCCCAGCACGTTCAGCGCACCGAGCCGTCCCAGCGGATCCCGGGCCCCTCGATCCTCGCGCTGGCCGTCATCGGCCTGGGGCTGGCAGCCGCCCTGCTCGGCCACGGCCTCACAGTCATGCGAGCCGGCCGCCGCCATCAACCTGCCGTCGGCCGGCATCCTGCTGTTCGTCGTCGTGACCGCCTACCGCCGACGCCGCCCCGAGGCCCAGCCCGTCCTCGTCGCCGCCCCGACGGCTCCTCGGCGAGACGTCCACCTCTCAGCCACAGTAACGCTGTCGAAAGCCCTCGCCCTCGGGCCGTCACGAGGCGCAGCTCAGCGCGACGGGCATTCCGAGAGCGAAGGTCGTGCTGCAGGCGTTGGCGAGTTGCCGTCAAGAGGCATGGAATCTCCTCAGCGAGCGGTCAGGGAGAGCCTGCCGGGCGGTACGCACTCAGTGCATCGTTCACCCAGAGGAGCCGATAATGATAAGCCATCCACGCCCTAAAGGCCGTTCCAGCACGAGGACACCATCTGAAAGTCCAACCTTCCAGGTTCACCGATATCATCGAAATTAAGATCTAATGTTTGAATCCCCCAGGTTTAGCGGTCGGAGCTTTTTCGATGATATCACCCGAAAAATATGGTGGTGTCCGTGACATACTGTCGCATGGCAGGGTCAGTTGCCGTAAAGGCGATCACATACCCCCAGCCTCTAGGATTAGCCTTGACATACTCAAGCGCCGGGGTAACAGAGGTAACTCGAGCACCCTCAGGGAGATTATGCCCACTCCCGGTAGCCAGAATCTGGTCCAGGGTGCTCCATATCCGCCAGGTAGGGCGCACCCTCCTGCTGGTTGCTCGGCAGTACCGATGCTGAGGGTTGGGCGTCACCTCGGCTGCGGGGACCGCTACAGGCAGCAATAGCTGCTGAAGCGGCGGACACGACTAGCGCTGCCACAAATCGCTTCGCAGAACAAGCATGGAAACTCCCTATTGGACGACATGAGAGAACTTTTCGGTCAGCACCAACTCGAAGCATCTTGCTTGCTCCCTAAAGGCAGATGCTCTAGCCGACATCCGAAGAACTCCATTATTGCCTGGACACAGTCGCCAAAGTACCTCAGATTGATAAGTCAGATTACTAACGCGGCCCACCTCGGATAACAAAGCCAGCCTCTCCCTAAGGGGCGCTCGAGGAGAACATTGGCCTGTCCGAGACCACAGTTCAAGGGTTACTAATGTCACTAAGATCGATATCTTCTAAGCCCCCTTCGGCTTTTTAATGCTGTCGGATACCTTTCGATGAGCTCCCCAGGGTTTCCGGTCCGTTCAGTGACGTAGGCTCGTATGGAAGAATCAGTGGCGGAGAAGGCGACAACATACCCCCACCCTCCAGGAAACACCCTGGCAAAGTTGGTGGCAGGCCCTGACCGACACTACATGAGCACTCTTCGGGGAGGGTCTGTCCACCCTTGAGAGATAGAATCTGGTCCAGGTGCTCCATATCTGCCGGATACAGGGCGCCCTCCTGCTGGTTGCCAGATACACCAGAAGCGGACTCTTGGGGATAATTTTTCCACTAATCTATTTAATCTGTGAAAGGTGTAGGCCCCTAAACATGGGGTGAGCAACTATCACGGCTGAGCAGCCAGTACAAGCACCTTCAGGATGCCGCGTCGATTTAGTTTAGAAGTCATGACTCTCACTCCGAACGGAAGAATTACCTTTGAGGTCGTATTCCTGAGCAAGCCCTCTCGGATGAAGTCTTTGCAGCCGCTCGTCTTCAATTTCCATGCCAAGAATTTTGGTAGACTTACCCCCGTCCCAGTTGTAGCGGTCTGCGACATGAACCTTGTAGTCGCACGTGTAGTATCCGTTAGGATGGTCGGGCGTGGGAGGATATACAGTGATAGTACCTTCGGTGGCACCGATATATGAACCCACCGCATAATACCAATTCTGGGTTTCTGTCGCTGTTTCACCTTGCCATCTTGTGGCGAAAGGATAGGTAATCGGCCCAGTGGCACCCGAGGATTCCTGCGGTGCAGTGCGCGCTCGAAGTGTATCGCTCATCGAGAGGAGCCGTTTATGATAAGCCATCCACGTCCTAAAGGTCTCTCCAGCACGAGGACACCGTCAGGGATTCCCGTGTCCCAGGGGTTGCTTATCTCATCGAAATTAAGGTCCGACAGTTGAACATCTCCGGGTTCAGCGGATGAATAATTTTCAATAATGTCGCCTAAATGAATGGTATGCTCCGTGACATACTGTCGTATGGCTGGAGCGGTTGCCGTAAAAGCGATAATGTAGCCCCAGCCTCTGGGGTTGTGTTTAGTGTATTCAACCGCTGGGGTGACAGAGGACATCCGCACCCTCAGGCAGGTTTGTGCCCGCCAATAGCGAGGATCTGCTCCAGGTGCCCCATATCTGCCGGATATGGGGCACCCTCCCTGCTGATTGCTCGGCAGCGCCGACGCTGAGGGCTGGGTATCACCTCGGCCGTGAGGTTGCTGCAGCAGCAAGCATTGCAAGGGCGGATCCTGTGGTACCGGCGATTGCGAAGCCTCGTCGGGATGCGAGCATGAAACCTCCTCAACGAGCGGTCGGGAGAGCTTGCCGGGCAGTACGTACCCGAAGTGTATCGCTCACCGAGACAGGCCACGAATAACAAAGCCACCCACGCCCTAGAGGACGCTCCAGAATGAGGGTTGCATCCCCAAAGGCTGTAGCCCATGGGCTGGTGATATTGTCAAGATCCACGTCCTCCACGCCCCCTCGTTCGCTTTCTACTGTCGGATATTCCTCAATATGTGAGGCCGGAGCATGGAATACTTGGTAACATACTTCCGTATAGCGGCGTCGGATGCCGTGAAAGAAATGATGTACCCCCAGCCTCAGGAAATTCTTTGGCGAAATTGGTTGCTGGGACGACAGAGATGCTGAGCATCTTCAGGGAGGGAATGTCCGTCTCCAATAGCAAGAATCTGGTCGAGGTGCTCCATATCTGCTGGATGGGGCGCACCCTCCTGCTGGTTGCTCAGCAGCGCCGACGCAGAGTGCTGGGCATCGCCTCGGCCGTGAGAGTTGCTGCAGGCGGTGAGCACTGCGAGGGCGGATCCTGCGGTGCAGGCGATGGCGAAGTCCCGTCGAGAGATAAGCATGGGACCTCCTCAACGAGCGGTCGGGAGAGCTTGCCGGGCAGCACGCACCCGAAGTGCATTGCTCAACGAGAGGACCCATTGATGATGAGCCATCCACGCCCTAAAGGTCGCTCCAGCACGAGGACACCATCTGAAAGTCCAACCTTCCAAGGTTCACCGATATCATCGAAATTAGATCTAATGTTTGAATCCCCCAGGTTTAGCGATCGGATCTTTTTCGATGGTCACCCGCAAAATATGGTGGTGTCCGTGACATACTTTCATGGCAGGGTCAGTTGCCGTGAAGGCGATCACATATCCCCAGCCTCTAGGATTAGCCTTGACACTACTCAAGCGCCGGGGTAACGGAGGTAACGCGAGCACCCTCAGGGAGTTTATGCCCACTCCCGGTGGCGAGAATCTGGTCCAGGTGCTCCATATCCGCCGGATACGGGGCACCCTCCTGCTGGAGGCTGGACACAGTGGGAGATGGCGATTGGGGAGCCCGTCCGAGCCGTCTTGGAATGGAAGCATGCCGCCAACGATGCTGATGTAACGGCAGTGAGTGCACAAATGGCAATAATAAAAGTTGTTTTCTTGAGTGCCACCTCACTTAACCTCAACTGTACCTCCCCGCTACTTACGGAAGACTCGCCAGACAGGTCATACTCTTGAGCGAGTCCTGTCTGGGTGAAAGTCTTTGAAGCTGCTTGTCAGTAATAGTGATCCCAAAGATAGTCGTGAGACTTGCTGCCGTCCCAGTTGTAGCGATCTGCAACGTGGGTCCGATAGTTGTACTTGTATGTCAGTTTGAACTCCCATCCTTTGGAGGATATACGGTGATTGTGCCGTCTGTGGCTGCCTGAAAATTTCCCGTGGCGTAAAACCAATTTGGTTGCGAACTTTGGTCCACTCATCATTTCTCCACGAGGTGTCAAAGGGGTAAGATTACTGGCTCTGTCGCACCGCGTTGGGCAGCATCTTCTACGGCCTGTTTTGCCAAAAAGTTCAGTTTCAAACTCGAGTCCTGTTTCAGATGAGGCATGTCGCGTATCATGGCATCTACGTCAATTGGTTGAGGATCACCGGTGTTGCCGAAAGTGCAGCAAATTCTTCGATGCATCGGGCACAGCTTTTCATCTTCTCTGCTGCGATTGTTGCGGCTTCGTGCATCATGTGGTCAGTCAGCGTGGGTCTATCTCAGCCACTACTCCCCGAGCCTTCGTTCTGGGAGTCGCCGAGGTACTTCGTAGCTTGACTCAGGCATGTCCGCATGCTCGCCAGCAACTGGCGGTTTATGGAGGCCATTGCCCTGGTTATTCGGGTCAACGCTACCGCTACCGCTCTTGCCATCATTGGATCGCCCGCTGCGTGGCCAGCACGAGCCAGCGCTCGCACGACCTCGATCATCGGTTGTAGGTGCTGGCTGCCCTGCTCCATTGTCGCTGCGACCATGACGGCGCGGCGGCATGGGACTGGTCGACCTGGTTGGCACCTGCGCCAGCGTAGCGCTCACCATGGCTTGGAGCTCGGCGACCTGCCAGCCACCTTCGCGGCCTCGGCGGCGGCAGAATCACTACCGCCTCGCTCTCACCCCCGACGCTGGCGCCACCAGAGCCACTCGCCCGCCCGCCTCAGGGCTGGCACTGACGCTGCCGTCGTCGTGAAGCACCACCGCAGGGTGCGCCGCAGCTCAGTCCCTGACAGGCCAGCACGCTCCTGCGCACCATCGCCACACCGTCACAGGCGTCCCACGTGGCCCGGTGCATGCCACGCACCCGACCGATCAGCTCACCATGCCGCGCCTCACGCGCGCCCTGCGCCCACGAGCCGCGGTGACACTGGGGCCTCAGAGACGACGGGTCCGCGCCGACTGCGCCTCACCCGGATCGACGTCAGCGCCCTGACGCCCGCCCCAACGACTCAGCGGCCTGCGCCAAAGGCTCAGGATTCCACCGACACACTCACCCCGGGCAACCATCGGCTCACTCCCGTCCTACCAGAGGGGCCGGTCGGCCGCGTCGCCCCGACCCGGACCCGGCGGGCGCCAACGACCGAGCCCCCACTGGACACCGCCTGGTCATTCGCCTGATGAATCGCCGTCAGGGAGCGCACGCCACTGCTGACGCCCCTGTAGCAACTACCCACCGCCGCGCTCGCAGCCTCCAGAGACGACACTGCCGCCTCCACCCGCCGCGCCCATCGAACCGGGCATCGCCGAGGCGGCCACGCCCGCCCCGCCACATCCGCGCCATCCAGGTCGGCACACCGCGTCCAACGATGACGACAACACCCCAGATCACCCCACATCAAGTGAAGATCCGCCACCAGCCACACCCTTCAGAATCCAGCGACACCAAACAACCGACTCCGCTAGCACCGGGCGAGCAGGAACCTTGCCACCCGCTCCACAGCACCTTGAGAGCCACTCTGTGACCTTACCGTAATATTCACCGCTCGTCCTGCAAACTAGCAGCGAACAGTGAGAACTGTCCGCCGATTCAGTCCCCTCACCCCTGGGCCCCGCCCACCGCCTCTGAGCGGCAGGATCACGAAGGACCTACTCGGGCTGAGCAGAGTCCTTCACCGCGGATCCGGCCCCTCCGGCTCCACCTCGCAGAGACCGGCGCCAACCTGCCACAATGAGGGGCATGGTCGATCTCTCCACCGTCTCCCCGCCATCGCCCTGGGCCCCTGGACGGCCGCTACCGCGCCGTCGCCGCCCCGCTGGTCAACCACCTCTCCGAGGCCGCGCTCAACCGGGCCCGCCTGCGGGTCGAGGTCGAGTGGCTCATCCACCTCACCGACGGCGGCGTCCTGCCCGGCGCCCCCGCCCTGAGCGAGACGGAGAAGAGCTACCTGCGCGGCGTCGTCGAGACTTCGGGGCCGAGGAGATCGCCGAGCTCAGCGCCATCGAGGCCGAGACCCGCCACGACGTCAAGGCCGTCGAATACCTCCTCAAGCGGCGCCTGGTCGCGGCCGCCCAGGCCCCCGGCGTCGTCGGCTCCGACGGCGGCCCCACCGTGCTGCCCACGGTCGGCGAGATCGTCCACATCTTCTGCACCAGCGAGACATCAACAACCTCTCCTACGCCCTGACGATCCGGGGCGCCGTCGAGCAGGTGTGGCTGCCGGCCGCCCGCGGACTGGTCGAGGACCCAGCCGCCATGGCCCACGAGCACGCCGACGCCGCCATGCTGGCGCGCACGCACGGCCAGCCGGCCACCCCGACGCTCGGCAGAGAGATGGCGGTCCTGGCCCACCGGCTGCGCCGCCAGGTGCGCCGCGTCGAGGCCACCGAGTACCTGGGCAAGATCAACGGCGCCACCGGCACCTTTCGCGCGCACGTCGTCTCCGTGCCCGGCGCCGACTGGCAGGCCGTGGGGCGCGGCTTCGTGAGCACCTGGGCCTGACCTGGAACCGCTGACCACGCAGATCAGAGTCCCACGACTGGCAGGCCGAGCTCTACTCCGACGTCGCCCGCTTCAAGCCGGATCGCCCACGACCTGGCCACCGACGTGTGGACCTACATCTCGCTGGGCTACTTCCACCAGCGGCTGAGCGCGCAGGGCTCCACCGGCTCGTCGACCATGCCGCACGAAAGGTCAGCCCGATCCGCTTCGAGAACGGCGAGGCCAACCTGGAGATCTCCTGCTCACTGCTGGACACGCTGGCCGCCACTCTCGTCACCTCCCGCCTCCAGCGGGACCTCACCGACTCCACCACGCAGCGCAACGTGGGCGTGGGCCCTGGGACACTCGCTGCTGGCCGTGGACAACATCCGGCGGGGCCTGGCCCGGGCTCGACGTCGACCGCGCCCGCCTGGAGGAGGACCTCGAGGCGACCTGGGAGGTGCTCGGCGAGCCCGTCCAACAGGCGATGCGGGCGGCCGCCGTCGCCGGGGCGACCGGCATGGCCGTACGAGCGCCTCAAGGAGCTCACCCGCGGCAAGAAGGTCACGCCCGAGGGCATGCGCGAGTTCATCTCCGGGCTCGGCATGCCCGACGACGTCGAGCGCGGCTGCTCGCCCTGACGCCCGCCACCTACACGGGCCCTGGCCGCCGAGCTCGTCTCCCACCTGGACGACTGAGGGCGCGCCGGCGGGTCCGGCACGGCACAGACCGCCAGCCGGCCGCGCACGACCCCCGACCCTCGCCGGGGCGAGGGGCAGGCTCGATCAGAGCCTCAGCCCGACTATCAGACCTGACACCACCCGAACTGCACGGGGTCGGGATCCACTGGCAGAGGGTCGGGTGTACTCCACAGGGTCCGGGATTCGTGCGGTACGCACAACCCCGACCAATACACCCACCCTCGTGCAGTAGGGCCGCTCTAAAGTGGACCCTGCTCAGGTCATCGTCGAACCATGACTTCTGGGGCCCCTGCGCGAGCACCTGAAGGGGCCAGGCAGGGACCAGTGGGATTGCCCCCGGTGAAAGAACCTGGATGCGCCGCCAAGACCCTGGCGGACCCACTCCCCGCACAGCCACGTGTCCACGGCACTGACATTAGCGCGCCAGCCCTCAAGCGCCTGACACAGATCGTTGAAATCCCGCGGTTTCTTCTCGGCGAGCGGCGCCGGTACAGGGTTAATGTCAGCGCCATGGACACCTCGGCGCGTTTCGGGGTTCGGGGCGAGGCGGCGCCCGGCTGCCCGACGGCGGCTGAGGGCTGGGCCGGGGCACAGCGCCCCGGTCAGGAGCTGGCGGGCGCACAGCCCGGCGATGCACTCCTCGGCCGGGTTGAGGCCGAGCCGGTTGACGTCGATGTGCAGCAGGGTCCAGGGCCCGGCGCCCGCCAGTGCCCGCCCCCATGACGCCGATGGCGCGCCCGGCGTCGTCGGCCAGCTCACCCACGGCCGCAGCCGCCTGGCTCAGGACGGGATCTCATCGAACTGGAACTCGATGACCTCCAGCAGCTGCTGAACGATCGGCCCCAGGGCGCTGCCGTCGCGCAGGTGCGCGGGGAGCCGCGAGCCCCACATCCGCAGGTGGGCGGAGAGCAGCTCGGCCTCGGGCAACGGCGCGCTGCGGGCCGCCAGCGCCCGGAACCCGCGCCGCCAGGGCCGCCCGCGCACCAGCCGCGGAATCTGCCAACCTGGTGATCCAGGCACCAGCGGCTCGAGACGTAGAAGTGCCGCTCGGCCTCCTCGACGCCAGCCACACCCCGTACTTGTCGTACTCGGGGCCGTAGACGCCGAAGGTGATGCCGGGCCGGCTGGCGCCCGATCCCCGGTCATCGGATCGGAGACGAGAGCGCTCGACCGTGCGCGCCTCGGTGCGCTGGGCCACGGCCCCCAGCTCGCGCATGCTCGCGTAGAGCCTCGTCAGGACGCCCTCGACGGCCTTGAGGCCGCAGCCGGATGTGGTGGCCGCGCAGGTCGACGAAGCGCAGGAAGTGCGCCGAACGGATGTCCCACTGGCCGCGGGCCCGCTCCAGCCACTGGGCGACCTCGGGCAGCAGGGCGTCGGTGTCGTCCCCGCCGGCGCAGTAGATCCGCGCATACAGCCAGCCGACCCCCTCACGCTGACCGGCCATCGCCGAACCCCGCTGGCGCATCGCGCTGTGCTGGGCGCGCAGGTTGCCGAAGTCGGCGGCCGCCATCTCCAGGGGCTGGATCCGGGATCGAGCCGCCATCCTGCGACGTCGCGCCCCCAGGCCGACCATTCCGGCCTGGCCCGGCCTGACGCCCCTGACTGGGCTGGCCCACCCTGATCCATCTGGCCCACCTGGCCCACTTGGCCCACCTGATCCATCTGGCCCACCTGGCTCGCCGGCCCGGTGCGCTCCGCCTGCTCGCTGGCCCTCGAGCGCCCCCGAGCCAGCGCAGCCGCAGGGAGCGGATGAGCCGGCTGGGCTGGTTGCGCTGCTCGCGCCGGTTGGACTGGACGTCGTCGTGGGTGCTCATGCCATGCCTCCCAGGTTCTTGGGCCACTGGAGTCCACCAGGTACTCGGCCACCGTCGGCTCACCGTCCTGGGTGAGCCCCAGGACCTCGCCGCGGGCCGGTAGGGGCCTCGACGAAGCTGATGTGGGCGGCGCCGGGGTCGATCCAGCCGCGCAGCATCAGCAGTGACACCGGTGAGGTGAGGTCCACGTAGCGGGGCTTGTGCTGGTCGAAGGTGGCGCCCTGGGAGGGCATGTGCTGGTGGACGAGCACCTCCGTGGGTATGCCCACTGCTTGCGCAGGTCGTCCATGTGCAGCAGGGGTCGTGGTCAGGTCGCGGTCCATGAGCGGGGCGATCTGGTGGGCCGGGAAGGTCAGGACTCGCGGCGGGTCACCAGACGGCCGGCCACGGTCCGCTCGGGTGCATCACCTCGTCGGGCGGGGCGTTCAGGGTCCCGACGGCGGCTGGTCAGTGGTCCGCGAAGGGGGCAGCCGGGACCAGGGGATCGCTCAGCAGCACCAGCCAGGACAGGTAGCCGCCCAGGAGGTACTGGGGGTCAGGCCCAGGTAGGCCAGCCCAGCAGGCCCGGCGTCATCGGCCAGGAACAGGGTGCTCGTGGCCGGGTCGTGGACGAGCCGCAGGGAGCTGAGGGGACCGCCTCCGGCGCCCCGGCTCACGGGCAGCCCCAGCGGCGGCAGGGAGCCCGCAGGAGACGGCCTGACCGGTGTTGCACCTCGGTGCTGGCCTGGATCTCAGGACCCGCTCGGTGCCCCAGGAGGTGCGAATCCGGTGGCCAGGCGCTCCCGGAAACCAGGCCCAGGAGCCGGTGGAAGCGGGCCTGGAGGGAGCCGTTGGCGTTGGTGAAGGCGTTGACGACGGTCAGGCCCCGCCGGCGGCGTAGGTCCGGGCGCTGGGGCCACCGGCTGGAGGAAGGCGCGGGTGCCTGGGCGAGCCGGAGAGCCCACCGGACAGCGCGGCGCGCTCCTCGTCGGGACCGGCGGCATAGTCGAGCCCGGCGGCGCGCAGCATCTCCTGATCGCCGTCGGGGGCGTGGGCGATGGTCATGAAGAAGGCCAACGGGTCGCTGCACACCCGCCGTTGCCGAACAGGGAGACGAAGCGGGCCACCATGAGGTCGTAGATGTGGGAGCAGGCCACCCAGGGGTCGGCGAGCTCGCCCAGGGATCTTGACGTCCTGCTCGAAGGGGGCGTCCTCGAGGGTCGACCCAGCTGCGGGTCGACTCGCGGTCCTCGTAGAGAAGCCGCTGGGACGCTCGCCGAGCTCACCGTCGGGGAAGACCCGCTCGGCCAGACGCACCGTGCGGTTGAGGAGCTCGGCGCGGCCGGGCCCGTCGGCGGCGCCGACGGCGTCGTCGAGCCGGGCCAGCCAGGCCAGGTCCTTGCCCCACTGGCGCTGCTGCTCCGGTGAGAGCAGGGCGGCCAGCAGCGGGAAGGGGTTCTCCCCGCGGTACCAGGGCACGTGCGGCACGATGGCGCCGGAGGCCAGCAGCCGCTCAGGCGCAGGCGCGGGTCGGCGCCGCCCACGCGCTCGCAGGCGTCGCGCACGCTGAGCACGGCGTGCATGCCGCCGCCGTGTGAGGGCGTCGTGGGTCTCCTGGAGCCAACGGGCGGGCTGGATGGTCTCCTGGCGGAAGACCATGCCGTTGCCGTACTCGTGCTCGCCGACGACGGTCAGCGCCTCCGCCTCGACCTCCCGGGAGGGTACTGGCCGTAGGCGCCGGCCGCGTCCGGGCCGGGGCGGCGCTGTGGGACCGGCGCACGGGGGCGGGCTCGAGGTAGAGGGCGCCGTCGGCGGCCAGGTCCTGGGCGGTGGCGCTCAGGATGCGGTAGGCCAGGTGGGTGGCCACCATGCGGTGACTGCGCCCGGTGGAGGGCTGGCCCGCCTCGTTGACGGTGGTCAGTCCGAGAACGGGCTGGTCTTGAGGGCGGCCGGGTGGCCAGGGTGTAGAGGGTGCGCAGGACGGGGTCCTCGAGCCGACGGCCGCGGGCGGCCAGGGTGGAGACCAGGGCCGGGGCGGCAATCGCCAGGGCCTCCTGGTAGCCGGGCTCGTCGAGGCCGACCGCCAGCAGCTCACGGCTGCGGTCCAGGTCGACGTCGACCAGGACGGCCAGGCGGGCTCGGGTCTCCTCCTTACAGGCCACCAGGGCGTCCCAGCGTTCCAGCAGCGCGCGCAGCTCGGCGGGCAGGGCCGCCAGGACCTCCTCGGACAGGTCGGTGGCGCGCCCTGGAAGACGCAGCGCTTGGCGCGCAGGACCGGGCGGCGCTCGGCCTTGTCCAGGGTGGGGACGATCTCGTAGAGCAGGGTCGAGCAGCTGGTCGGCGGCGCCGTCGAGCACCTCGTCGAGCCGACGCAGGTAGTCCAGGGTGCCGATGACGGCGGCGCTGGTCTCGGGGACAGCCCGCACCGGCAGCCGCCCAGGCGCACGAGGTCGGCGGGGCCACGGCGGGCTGGGCCAGGGGCCGGGGGCTCCGGTGCCGGTACCGGCGCTGGTACGGCGGAGGTCGGAGCGGATGGGATGGGCTCCCCGGAGGTCACGGCGGATACAGGGCTGCGGCTGTGGCTGTTGGGAGGGAGGCACCGGCACGAGAGAGAACCGGCTGCGTCATAGGAGGAAACCTTTCAAGGGGCGTACAGCCAGTAGCCTATCCATACAACGCTCATCACGAAGGCCAGCAGTCGAGAAGAGAGCACGCCAGCCCGTAGATGAAAGTAGCCCCACGCACTGCGGGCCGCATGACGGCCAGCCCGGCGGCAGCGGCTGGCGCCTCAGGACGCAGCGCAGCACGAACATGGAGCGCCCGCGCAGGTTGACCGAGCCGGTGGCCGCCTCGACCGCAGCGACGCCGTCGGACTGGGTGAGGGGTTGAGGTTGGTGACGAGCATGGTGAGCTGGAAGGCGCACAGGGTCAGGAGCCACCTGGCGCACCGTTCCGGTCGAGGCCCAGGCGACGGCCGCCTCCAGGCCGCAGACGACGCCGTCGGAGAAGATGCCGGCCAGGGAGCCAGCATGGTCAGCCCGCGCCGGGAGCGCACCCGGTAGGAGTCGGTGCGGTCGACGTAGGCGATGAGGGATCGCCCAGAACATGAGCGCCACCCCAGTCCGCGGATGGGGGTGCCCAGGTAACCGGCGACGATGGCGTGCCAGGACTCGTGCAGCAGGATGCTCACCAGCTGGATCGCCACTGCCGTGACGAAGACGAGGACGCCCCGGGCGGGGCCCCCGGCCAGGAGCTGAGCGCTCATGGCGCCGGCCGCGTAGCCGCAGGCGGCCAGCGCCAGGAAGACCCAGCTGAGCGCGGGGGCCGGCGGGCGCTGGAGCAGGGTGACAACAGGGAGCGACGATCCGGTGGTACTTGCGGGCGATGATGATGCGGGCAGCCACCAGCCCCCGCTACGGCGGGGCCTCTCGACCTTGAGGTGGCGGGCCCGGCGGGGCTGGGCGTGTGGCGTCCACGGCTGCGCCTGGTGCGCGCCGGGGCCGCCGAAGCGTCGGGGGCGGCAGGGTCGGCGGAGGCAGGGGTCGGGCTGGCCGCCCGCCAGGAGGCCCTTGTCGCGCAGGTTGTCGACCAGGCCCGTGATGCGCTTGGCGCCCGCCTCGTCGATGTCCTGGGGAGCTCCTCGATGATGGTCGGCAGGGGCGCACTCGTCGAACTGGCCCACGATGAAGGCGGCGGCCGCGCCGAGCCGGTGGTACTGCCCGAGTCGGAGTCGAACAGCATCGGCTGGTTGTCCATCCCGACGATGAGGCTCACCCCGCGGCGCAGGCGCGGGATCGGGCTCGTCGGGCGGCTACCAGGGCTCGTCGGCGTTGTCCTCGCCGTACTCATCACCGTGCTCATCGTGGGCTCGTGGCTCCCTCCGGTCGGTTCGCGGGCATCCGGGGTGCCGCCAGTGGCGGGCAGGGGACCGGGTCCCCTGCCCGCCACCATGAGGGTCGTCAGCAGGACGTCGTCGACGCGCTGGCGGCGCAGGCCGGGCACGAGGCCGAGGCGGCGCTGGCCGGGCACGAGGCCGAGGCGGCACTGGCCGGGCAGGACGCGCTGGCGCTGCTGAAGGCACAACCCAGGGCGTTGCCCTCGGGCAGCTCCTCGACGCCGAAGTCACTGTCGGCGAGTGAGATCAATCGAGCTGTTCGTCATATGCTGTTCACCTCCTTCTCTCAGATGTCTGGTGGGCAGGGGCGGGGCCCTTTCGGGCCCCGGGGTCCAGTCTGCCGGGACCGGGCTCAACCCCTGCGAACAGGGTGGTCCGTGGAACACTGGGGAACTCTGTGACGCGGTATGCAGTTCTGGGTCCGTCTGGCCGGCGGTGGACCAGCAGGTGGGCCGACGGCGCTCGCGGCAGGTGGGCCGGGACTAGCCGGCCGCCTGACCTGGCGGTTCTGTCTGCGGGCTGGCGATGGTGACGGCAGACATCTGGTGGCGGCTGACGCCGTCAGGTCCAGCAGGTGGCGCACCGCCGAGGTGGCGAAGCCGGCGAAGACCGTCCCCGCAGGCCCCAAGCAGCAGCGCGCAGGTGCAGCGAGTAGATGAGGCGGCGCTGCGGCTCGCGGGTGAAGCGGTAGCCGGCGGCCCCGCCCCAGGCGTCGGCCTCATCGGGTGGCGGCCACCGAGACGATGGCGCCGGCGCGGGCGAACTCCTTCTGCACCGCCATGCCCTCGATCTCCTCGGCCGGCGGCAGGGGCGGACGAGGTCGACGCCGTCGAGCCGCACCCGGTAGATGCCGGGCTCGGCGCCGCGCGGGCGCAGCAGGAGCACGAGGGCTCCAGGGGGCGAGGCCGCCGCGTCCGCCTCCCAGGTGCGTGCGTCGTCTGCCAGGGCGTCGCGGACCATGCCCAGGAGGGCCTCGGCCTCGAGGGGCTCCGTGCCGTAGGGTGGTCGACGACGAGCGGCGCTCGAAGGTCTCGTGCAGGCTGTGGGGGTAGGGGTCCTGGGGGCCGGGGACGAGCGCGTCCGGCACCTGGCGGTCCAGCGGCGGGCGCGGGCGGCGTGCGGCCAGGCCGTCGGAGGTCGGCTCGGCGGGGCGCGTGTCCGATCCAGCGGAGAAGCCGGAGATGAGCTCGCGCAGCGTCTCGAAAGTCAGTGCGCACGGCGGCCTCCCAGGTCGACGACGATGCAGGCCGGCTCCCGGGCCGGGTCGGTGCCCAACGCCCGGGCGATGCGCTGCTCGTCCCAGCAGGGCCCCGGGCGCAGTGGCACCCCCAGGGCCTCGGCGACCAGACGGAGCACCTCGAAGGAGCAGCCGCAGTCCTGGACCGCGATGCGCAGGGCGAAGAGAAGTACTTGCGGGCCACCTTGTCCACGTTGCCGGTCAGGACGATCCGGGCGCCGACGCCGTCGGGCGAGAAGATCCGGCCCGGCCTGCGTCGCTGAATCCGTCCCTGCGTCCGTCCCGGGGTCCGCCGCCGAGGGGCGGGGCCGATAAGGGCCAGGGCGTGGTCGCGCTCGATGTAGACGTGAGGTGCCGGGGGCGAGCCGCTGCCCGGCCGCCGCCCCAGACCTCCGGGCCGCTCTGCTCGTGCTCGGGCACGAGCACGTAGGCGAGTCACCGAGCCGATGTTGCCGCCGGCGGCCGTCCCAGCGGCGCAGCTGGCACTGGGCGGGGCCTGAGGGGCCTCGGCCGACCCCGGACCGGTGGGTTCGGCGCCGAGCAGCTCGCGCACCCCCGACCGACAGGGCCAGGATCGTGGCGAGCTCGCTCAGGGTGGGGCGGGCGAGGACGTCGGGCTCGGCGCCGTCGTCGGTGAGCGGGTGCGCGATCGGCCAGGGGCTGGTCGAGGCGCTCGAGGTCGGCCGGCAGGGCAGGGGCGTGCGCGGGCAGACCGGCCAGTCGCGGAACTCGCGCTGGAGGCGCAGGTTGGAGGGCTTGTGGTGCTGCTGGTGGCCCTTGAGGTCGACGAAGGCGGCCGGCGGGATGCCACGGACTGCTCGTAGCGGGCCCCCACGGGGCCGAGGCGCCACCGGCACCGGCTCTCGCCGGCCCCGGCCACCGAGCAGACGGGGCAGCCGGGGCGGGGAGACAACCGGGCGGTCGGAGTAGGTGAAGGTGGCCAGCTCGGTGCGCGCGCATCTCCAGGCAGGTGGGTGACGGTGGCGCGGGCGATGAGGGGCGGCCACGGCCCGGGCGGCCAGGCCGACGATGATGTCGTGGCGGGACGGGCTCGGGACGAGGGCCGATCTCAGGGCTCGTCGGCGCAGGCGCAGGCGAGCAGGGGCGAGAAGGACTCGTCGACGTAGGGCCCACCGTCACCGCCTCCTGCTCGGCGCGCACCCGCAGCAGCGCGATGCCCTCCTCCCGGCAGCGGCGCGCCACCTCCTGGGAGCGGGCCGCAGAGTCGGCGGTCTCGACGAGGACGGTGAGTGTCCCCGCGGCAGGGGGCGCTGTCGAGCCGCACCTCAGGCAGGGTGGGCTCCAGGGCGCGACCATCTCTCCCGGCCAGCTCGGCGTCCCCGACGACGGCGACCCGGGCAGCGGCCAGGCGGCGGGCGGCATCCTGCCAGAGTCGTTGACGCCGGTGGAGTCACCCAGGCGGGAGAGCAGACGGGCCAGCTCGGGCGCGGGATCGCCAGGGGCGGGCTCGGTGTCGCCCTCCTCGACGATGCCGCCGGTCCACAGCAGGAGACGGCCTCGAAGGCGGCCTGGGGGCCGATGCCGGTGACCTCGCCGATCTCATCAGGGTGCGGGTGCCGTCGCAGGGCCTGGAGCAGGGGCCCATGTGCTCGCGGGCGAAGGCGCCGCCCAGGACCCTGGCTCTTGCGGGCGCCGTCGATGATCCAGCCGGTCTCCTCGGGCCGGGCGCGCAGGCCCAGCCGGACGATGGGCCGGCGCGGGATGCGGAACTGCAGGTCGCGGCGGGCGGCGCGGCCGACGTCGCCGGCGCGCATGACGGAGCCTGTGGAGTCCCCCGGCCGTCTCAGGCCACCTCCTCACGTCGTTCGGGCAGGAGGGCCGCGAGCGCGGGCAGGCCGTCGCGGCGCCCTCGTGGCGGCCCGAGCAGGTCTCGCAGCGGTCCACGGCCACGGTCGGTGAGCAGGTGGTGATGCCGGAGACGAGGTCGATGGTCCACACCTGGCCGCCGATCGGGGCGACGTCGTCGGCACTCTCCGCAGCCTGCTCCTGGGGGCCGGGGGTGTCGAGGGGCCTGCAGGGCCAGGGGAGATGAGGCCAGCGCCCAGCAGCACGTGGTGGTGGGCGTAGAGCCTGCTCCAGCGGGCCGTGCTCGGAGGCGACCTCAGGGGGCAGAGGGCGGTAGCCGTGCTGGCGGCGGCGCCGGTCGTAGCAGCGGTAGCAGGCGCTGCGGCCGGGCACCACGAGCGGCCCGCACCGCAGCTCGGTGGGGAAGAGCTCCAGGCCCAGGAGGCATCCCCGGGTGAAGGACAGGGTGTCAGGTCCTCGCGCAGGCCGGACTGGTCGGGGTCGGCAATGAGGACCGCGCGGTCGGCGTAGGGGATGTGCAGGCGCTGACCAGTCCCCTGGTCGACCAGGGATGACGACGTCGCCGTCCCGGCCAGCGCGTGGCGACGGCGCGCGCGAACCCGCCCTGGGGCAGGTAGGCCGTCACCGGCCCCGTGGGGGCCTGCTGTGCCGGCTGCGCGGCGGGTGCGGGCGGCGTCGTGCTCATGTCGGGTCGGGGCTCCTGGGGGTCGGTCGGTGAGGTGGACGGAGATGCGGACATCGGGCTCAGGCGAAGGGCTGGCGGACGGGTTGATCCCCGCCTCGTCGTGGACGGTCAGGCCCATCGCTCGGGGCGCCTGGTAGAGGCGGGGCGTGGCCAGGTAGCGGGCGTGGTGGCTGAAGGACGAGGGCATGGCCTCGGGGATGAGGGGCCTTGATGACGTGCATGCCGACCCTGGCGGGCCTCGTCGGTGGTGATGTCGACGACGATGGCCTCGGCGCCGGCCCGCTCAGGTTGGCGACGACCTGCTCCAGCGGATCGGGGCCGGCGCACTGCCGCTGCACCGCCGTCGCGGGCTGTCACCGCTGCCAGCGCCGGGCCTGGACGCCGTGAGGGTGCCGATGTCATCGAGGGCGTGGACGGGCCGCTCCCCTCAGGAGGAAGTCGAAGACGTGGCGCATGGACAGCTCCGGCGTCGGCCGGGGCGCCACCAACGACGGTGAGGTCCTGCCCCTTGATCTCCTGGGCGCGCGGGCCGCGGGCGTGGCTGCGCAGGGCGATGCGCAGGGAGGCGAGCTCGCGGTAGATCTCTGGCCAGCGCCCGCTGCGGGTCGATGTCGCAGGTGGCAGCCACCACCTGGAGCCAGCTCAGGGTCGACCTGGGAGGTCTGGACGGCGTAGAGGGTGGGACGCCGTAGTCGGTGGTGGCGTCGAACAGGGTGGGTTTCCAGCTCGGTGGAGGTGCCGACCCGGTGGTACTCGGCGACCTCCTCCCCCAGGGTGGAGGGTCGACGGCGACCGCGGGCGAGCGCAGGCGCTGGAGCCAGGTCAGGGGCGATGGGTCGCGCTCGATGACCTCGAGCAGGCCACCCAGGACCGCCTCGCGCAGGTCGGAGTGCGCGGCGGTGCCCGGTGGAGATGGGGTTGACGAACTGCTCGGAGGGGTGCGCACCGGGAAGTTGAGGTACGTCAGCACCGCTGGGACGAAGACCTCACGGCCGCGGGTCAGGGACCAGCCGCGCACCACGCAGGGGACGCGGGGTCTGAGGCGATGAGCCCGCAGTCAGGGTCTGCCAGCTCGGTGGCCGAGCACGCCGGCCAGCGTTCCGGTCCGATCGCGGCCTCGCCGAGACCGGCGGGGTGTCCCACCAGCTCCTCCTCCGTCCATGAGCGGCTGGAGTGGCGCTCCATCGTCTCCACAATCGCGATGTGTCTGGCGCGATCGGCGTCGATGGCCCCGCCGGCCCGTCAAGTTGCCCGCCTCGGCACGGTGATTCCAGGTGCGCTGTGACCTCAGCGCCTCGGAGGATCACCCAGAAGACCGGTCGAGATCGCGAAGACCGGCCTCCGGCCGCTTGGGGCAGCTCGGTGGAACGGGAAACCAGGCCGAAGGAGACTCGAGTAACGCAGCACGAGCCGGTGATGGCGCGACGCCCTCAATGAGCGCAGGCGATACACGGACCCTCCTTCCTGGGAACGACAGAGGAGGCACGCAGGGAAGTGCCGTTGGACATGAGCCTGCCGGAATCCGACGGGAGCCTCGCATCGCCCTCTGATCTATTGCTTTCCTCGCCGTTTGGATGGCTCCCTCCACCTTTCGTCAGGGCGCGTCTGAGGTGTTTACGGCGATCATCTTTTTCAGGTAGTTTGTTCACTGTTCCCCAGCAGACCGCGCCCCCACTGATCGCGGACTGCACACATCTGCCAAAGGAGACTCATGTCTTCCCAGATTTCTCCCGGGTGTGTCGGCCTTGCCCTGGTCGACGACGACGCGATGGCCCTGGGCCCACCTGAGTCCCTATTTCTCGACGTCGAGGACTTCACGATCCTCACCGCAACGCGCTCACCTCGCGCCGTCCTGCGATTTGTGCAGTCCCATCAGGTCGACGTCCTCATCACCGACGTCCACTACGGAGCACATGGACGGCGTGGAGATGACCAGGGAGGTGCTCCGCCTCCGCCGTCGACGGGTCATCCTGCTGACCACGGTGGACACCGACGAGGACCTCCTGCAGGGCCCAGGGGGCCGAGGGCCAGCGGCTTCCTGCTCAAGAGCGCACCGGCTGAGGAGTCATCGCGGCGGTGCGCACGGTCCACTCGGGGCGAGGTCGTGGCCCCGACGCCGACGACGCGCCTGATCGACTACGCCCTGGCCTCCGTGCGCGGCGCGGACGGCAGCGTCCACCTCTCTCGCGGGAGCGCGACGTGCTCCGCCTCCCAATGCGAAGGGGCCTCCAACCGCAAGATCGCCTCCCCTGCTGGCCATCGCCGAGGCAACGGTCAAGTCCCACATCACCGGCCTGTTCCATAAGACGGGGACGGTCTCGCGCCTGGAGATCGTGGTGTGGGCCTTCAAACACGGCTACGCCTCCAACAGCCCCATCACCATCCCAGCCGCCAGCGCCCCGAGCGGCTCGACCCCGGGCTCCGCCGCACCCTGAGGCGCGACCACTCCCTGGGGCCGCACCCTCGCGCCCCTCGCGTCTCAGCCGTTGAGGGCCCGGATGACGATGAACAGCAGGACGAAGAGGATCCAGCCGATGACCTTGGCCGGGCTCGTGCTGGACCGCGAGGACGACGCCGGCCTCCTGGCGGTCTGCAAGGACGGTTGGGCGTTGTAGCGCCCCATCCCGAAGGAGGCGCCGGGGATCCCCGGTGCACCGGAGGGCGGCGGAGGTGCGGTCGGCAGGCCGACGGCGGGCGCTCCTCCCACGGCCCAGGGGTCGGCCTCTACGCGACCCGGGGCGGCCCCGACCGGCCCGGCGATCCCAACAGGGCCCGGCGATCCCCGGCACCGGGTAGGGCGCCGCGGGCGCGAAGCGTCCGGGCGGCATCGGAGCCGGCGGTGCAGGCCTCGTCACTGCCGGCCGCTGCGGCGGGGCGGGCGGGGTCCGCAGACCGGGCCGCGGCTGTGCGCGACGGGCGGTGCGGGCGGAGGCGGTGTGCAGCCTGGCCGTACGCCGGCTCGACGACGCCCGCCGCCCCCCTGTCGTCGCGACCGGTCGCACCGGCAGGCTCGGTGGCCTCGGCGTCGGCGGGCTCAAGGCCCGAGCCCGTTGTCGTCGTCGAGCAGCGGTGAGCCCATGAGCGGGTCGCCCAGGACGGAGCCGAGGGGTCCTCACCCAGGCCGATGTCGGGGGCTCCCAGCCCGTGGGCGCCAGCGACACCGCATCATCCGCGTCGTCGACGCCTCCAGAGCCGCCCGTCCGAGCCACCGCGGCCTCAGGTCCGCCACGCCCACCGTGCCGCCACCACCGGGGCCGGCGGAGCTCCCCCATGCGGCTCACCCAGGCGCGCAGCTCCGGGGAGCAGCCCGGGTTGTCCACGATGACACCGCGCAGGTCGGGTCGGTTGCCGGCCAGCACCATGAGAGCGCCCAGCCCCGCCCTGGGGTCCCGGGCGACCTGGAGATCAGGGTCATCTGGCATCTGGGGGCGCCGCGTCGGGTCAGCGGGGCCGGGGGAGGCATGGGCAACGGCGGTCATGGCACGAGCATCCCACGTCCCCTGACGCCATGTCCCGGATCCGCGCCCATCCGGCCGAGCACCAGCAAGCACATACCCTCGGGGTAGTTTGACACCCCTAGGGTATGGTCCATGCCGACCGAGACAACGGAGGAGATATGGCCGGCTACACCGGATCAGGAGGACTACCTCAAGCGCTTGCGCCGCATCGAGGGCAGGTTCGGGGCATCTCCCGCATGGTTGAGGAGGACATCTACTGCATCGACGTCCTCACCCAGATCTCCGCCGCCACCAAGGCCCTCCAGGCCCGTCAGCCTCGGCCTGCTGGAGGACCACATGAGCCACTGCGTCCCTGCACGCCGCCCAGGCCGGCGACGAGGAGGGCACCGCCAAGATCCGCGAGGCCTCCGACGCCATCGCCCCGGCTCGTGCGGTCCTGAGCGTCACGGCCCGCTCCGCGGCGAGACCACCTGGTTCCCGTTCCGATCCAACCGTTTTCCGCACACTTCCCAAGGAGTGAGAGATGACTGAGTTCACCGCCGACGGTATCGACCGCACCACCACCCTCAAGGTCTCCGGACTCACCTGCGGCCACTGCGTCGCCCACGTCACCGAGGAGCTCGAGGCGCTCGATCGGCGTCAGGACGTCTCCGTCCTGCTCAACAAGGGCGGGCAGTCCACCGTCACCGTGCTCTCCGACATCCGCCTCGACGACGCCGCCCTGGCCGAGGCCATCGACGAGGCCGGGGACTACACGCTCGACGCCGTCGAGCGCGACGACCGCGAGCGCTGAGCCCGGACATGCCCCGTCGGCGCCCGAGCCCGGGTGCCGACGGGCGGCAGACGCCAGCAGACAGCACCAGACGACAACGGACACAGAAGGCTCCCATGAGTACGACCAGCCAGGAATCCAGCGGGCAGCTGCGCACCGTCAACCTCTCCATCGGGGTATGACCTGCGCCAGCTGCGTGGCCCAGTGGAGAAGAAGCTGAACAAGCTCGACGGCGTGAGCGCCTCGGTCAACCTCGCCACCGAGTCAGCCCGCATCACCGCCCCAAGCGCGGTGAGCGTCGATGACCTCCTGGCCACGGTCGCCCGCGCCGGCTATACCGGCGCCCTGCTGGACACCGCCTCACCAGAGGAGTCGTCAGCCTCGGAGGCGTCACCGGCCGGGGAGCCTGAGTCAACGACGCCGGCAGCACCGGCGTCGGGACCGTCCGCCCGGTTCGGCCGAGGGTGGACGCGGCACCAAGGGCACAGGCGGCCGCGCGACACTGTCCATGGCGGCCGCGGCGCCGGCCACGCGCCCGGGCGCCCCAGCCAGCACCGCAGGCAATGGCGACGCGTCCCCCCGCTCCGCCTCCGGGGGTCGGGCAAAGTCTCTGGGCGCCTCGCATATGGAGCGGGCCGCCGACCTGCGCCTGCGGCTCATCTACTGCCTCATCCTGTCGGTGCCGATCATGGCGATCTCCATGGTGCCGGCGCTCCAGCTGCCGGGCTGGCAGTGGACGGTGGCGCTCATGGCGCTGCCGGTGGCGGTCTGGGGGGCCTGGCCCTTCCACAAGGCGGCCTTCCGGGCGCTGCGCCACGGGGCCTTCACGATGGACACGCTCGTGTCCCTCAGGGGTGATCGCCGCGACTGGATGGAGCCTGTGGGCGCTGGTGCTCGGCGGGGCCGGGCACATCGGCATGCGGATGAGCATGGAGCTGCTGCCCCGCTCCCAGGGGCATGCCGCCCACATGTACTTCGAGTCGGCCGCCTGGGTGACCACCTTCCTCCTGGCGGGCCGCTACGCGGAGGCGCGCGCCAAGTACCGTTCCGGGGACGCCCTGCGCGCCCTGCTGGAGCTGGGCGCGAGGAGGTGACCCGGGTCGTCCCTCACCTCGCCGTCGGGCAGCCGCGACGCCGTCGACGTCTTGGATGAGGACGGCTCGCCGCGCGGAGGCCACCCGCACTGAGGAGCGCATCAGTGTTGAGGATCTGGCGGCCGGGGACCTGTTCCTCGTGCGGCCCGGGTGAGAAGGTGGCCGCCGACGGCGTCGTCGTCGAGGGCCGCTCGGCTGTGGACGCCTCGCTGCTCACCGGGGAGTCCGCGCCCATCGAGGTCGAGGCCGGGCAGGCCGTCACCGGGGCGACCGTCAACACCTCCGGCGTCCTGCTGGTGCGGGCCACGGCCGTGGGCGAGGGGCACGACGCTGGCGCGGATCGGCCGGATGGTGACGGCCGCGCAGGCGGGTAAGGCCCCCGTCCAGCGCCTGGCGGACCGGATTTCGGGAGTGTTCGTGCCCATCGTCCTGGTGCTGTCGGCCGCGACCCTGGCGGGGTGGCTGCTCACCGGGCACAGCCCGCAGGCGGCCTTCACCGCGGCGGTGGCCGTGCTCGTCATCGCCTGCCCCTGCGCGCTGGGGCTGGCCACGCCGACGGCGCTGCTGGTCGGTTCGGGCCGAGCCGCCCAGCTGGGCGTGGTCATCAAGGGCCCCGAGGTGCTGGAGTCGACGCGGGCGCTGGACACGATGGTCATGGACAAGACCGGCACGGTCACCCAGGGGCGCATGAGTTTGGAGGTTGAGGCCTGCCGGGAGGTGGGTGCCGGCGCAGGTACCGGCGCCGATACCAGTGCAGACTCCGCCGCGGGCCTGAGCCCACTCGGGGATGAGGCGCTCCGCCTGGCAGGGGCGGTCGAGTCCGCCTCGGAGCACCCGGTCGCCGCGGCCATCACGGCAGCCGCCCGCGAGCGACTGGGAGACCTGCCGACGCCGGCCGACTTCTCCAACCACGAGGGCCGGGGCGTCTCCGCCACCGTGGAGGGGCGCCGGGTCGCGGTGGGACGGCCGGGCTGGCTCGCCGGTGAGTTGGGCGCCGAGGTTCCCGAGGCGCTCAGCGCTCGGGGTGAGCAGGCCCAGGACTCCGGGGCGACGGCCGTCGTCCTGGCCGTGGGCGGGGCCGGTGAGGCCGCGAGCACCGACGCCGAGGCGCCCGACGAGGCCGCCACGGACAGCACCGACGACGCCGGTACTGCGGCGCCGGATGCGCAGCCACTAAAGGCGGTAGCCGTTCTCGTGGTGCGGGACACGGTGCGGCCCTCCTCGCGGGCGGCGGTGGCGGCGCTGCGCGAGCTGGGGATCCGGCCGGTGCTGCTGACCGGGGACAACGTCCGGGCCGCCGAGCACGTGGCGGCCCAGGTGGGGATCGATGCCGCCGACGTGCGCGCCGAGGTGCTGCCCGCCGACAAGCGCGACGTCGTCGCCGACCCTGCAGGCCCAGGGCGCGGTGGTCGGCATGGTGGGTGACGGGGTCAACGACGCCGCAGCCCCTGGCCCGAGGCCGGCACGCAGGGCCTGGGCTTCGCCATGGGCTCGGGGGCGGACGTGGCCATTGAGGCCGCCGACATCACCCTGGTGCGCACGGACCTGGATGCAGCCGTGGCGGCGGTGCGGGTGTCGCGGGCGACCCTGCGGATCATCCGCCAGAACCTGTTCTGGGCCTTCGCCTACAACGTGGCCGCGATCCCGCTGGCGGCCGCCGGGCTGCTCAACCCGATGATCGCGGGGGCCGCCATGGCCGCCTCCAGCGTCATCGTGGTCACCAACTCCCTGCGCCTGCGCCGCGCCGGCTGACCAGCCGACCGAGGGGCACGTCCGAGCTCGGCGTCGAGACCGCTGACTTCACGGTTCTCGACGCCGAGCTTTTGACCGATCACGCCGGCTCCACGGTCAGGCCGTGAGAGCGACAGGAAAGCCCTCAACCAGCCTTGGTCAGATGAGCGATGACACCGTCGATGTCCTGCTGCAGCCGCTCACGGCGCACGAGTGACCGCCCGCTTCCTCATAGCGCTCGTGAGGAATACCGGCGGCCTCCAGCGCCCTCCCGAAGTTCCCTCTGCGTCAGCAGAACCCGTTTCTCGTTCGAGTCGATAAAACTCGTCCCGGAGACGAGGAAGATGCGCTACCCCGATATCTCTCGACATTCTCCATCGGGTTGTCGGCGCTCACGCGCGCCTCGGCCCAGGGTGCCCCGTAGACCATGCCGCCCCGAGCTCGGCCATCGAGGTCAGATTCGCCCAGTGGGTGATCTTCTGGCCGTCGGGTCCGCGCAGGTCGGCGGGTCCCGAGTGGCTGGAGACGGAGGCGAAGTGCCCATAGTACTGGCCGTGTACTTCAGGGCCCCTGAAACCTCCCATGGAGAAGCCGGAGACGGCGCGCCCGGAGAACTCCGCGATGGTGCTGAAGGTGGCGTCCACCCAGGGATGAGCTCGCTCATGTGGGAAGCTCTCCCAGTTCCGAGGGGCCGACGTTCGAGGAGACGGGTTGAGTACCAGCCGGCAGTCCCGCCGTCGGGCATGACGACGATGAGCTCGCGGCCCACAGTCACATCACGAATACCCATTTTGTCGAAGGCCGTGCAGTTCTTCCCGACACTCCTCCGTGGAGGAGGTAGAGCACCGGGTAGCGGCGTGCGGGGTCGTATCCGTCGGGCAGCAGCACGTTGACGGCCGGATTCGAGCTGATGGATGGCGTGGAGAACCGGTAGAACTGCATGCGGCCGCCGTCCTGGTGCTCGACGACGCTCAGGCCCCGCAGCTCTGAGCGGGGCGCGCCGGCCACGGACGCACTCGGCGCCCACGGCAGCGAGGGCCGCGGCCCGCCCGCCCCTTGAGCATGCTGCGTCGGGTGATACCCCGGCTGCGTACAGGGGTGGGCCGAGGATGAGGCGGATCCAGGGTCATCGGATGGTCAGGTTTCTGGGTCATGGGATGGACAGCTCCTTGCTGTCGGTAATGCCGAAGGAGGGAGGCCCTCCCCGGGCCGCATCCACTGGGTGATGGCCGCGGCGGTGGCCGTGAACCTGCCAAGACGGCACGACCACCATGAACCCTACTGTTGTTAATCGGTAGAAATATGGCTATGGGTGACACTCCCCGCCCTGGTGCATGTCTCCCGGCGGGGCGAGATCACGGAGCCGACCAGCCGGGTGGCGCCGGCGGTGGCGCTCCCGCTATGCTCGCAGCCATGACGAATCTTTCGCCCCAGGCCCGCACGATGATGGTGCGCACCCTTGGCGAGGGTCGAATGTGCATGCGCTGACAGCGCCAGCCGTCGCTGTCTGACACATAACGGTGAGAGTCCGAGCCGCCTGAGACCGGCTCGTCGCACTCGCGGAGGCCCGCCGCCCCGTGTTCATCCCTCCAGTCACCCGCCACCTCGGCCGGCCCGCGCGCCGGCCACCCCTGAGCCCGACGCCGCAGCAGCTCCTGCGCTCGCGCGTCACCGCCTCCAGGGCAGCCGAGAGGACCTCCTGTCATGCACACCCACATCGCCCCCGTCTCCAGCTCCACCGACTCCGCCGACTCCGCCTGTCCGGCCCGCCAGGACCTCACGGCTCCGCACGCGCCTACCGCCCCTCCCCTGCGGCCACCTTCTTCACCGCCCCGCCGTCGACCCGGCCGTCTTCGACGCGGTCCCCGACCGCCGCGGCACGGCCAGCCTCAGTGGGACTCCGCCGTCAGGCGCGGCCGCCCGAGGACGTCCTGCCCCTGTGGGTGGCGGACATGGACCACGCCACCGCGCCGGCGGTCACCAGCGCCCTGCTGTGGCGCACCCGCCACGGCATCTTCGGCTACCCGGGCCCGACGAGGCCTATCGGACGGCCCTGACCGGCTGGTTCTCCCGCCGCTACGGCTGGCAGGTGGAGGCCGAGTGGAACACCGTGACCCCGGGCGTCGTGCCGGCCCTGGCCCCTGGCGGTGCGGGCCCTGACCGCGCCGGGCGAGGCGGTCCTCATCGAGGAGCCCGTCTACTACCCCTTCCGCGACGTCGTCGAGGGTCAACGAGCGCACCGTGGCCGCCGTCCCCCTCGTGCGTGACGCCGACGGCGTCTATCGCCGCGACCTGGCCGCCCTGGAGGAGACCATCGAGGGCGACCGGTGCGCGCCTGCTGCTCCTGTGCAACCCGCACAACCCGGTGGGCGGGTCTGGAGCCGCGAGGGCTCGCGCCCTGGAGGAGGTCACGGCCCGCCATGGCGTCGTCGTCGTGGCCGATGAGATTCACGCGGACCTGGCTCTGCCGGGTTTCGCGACGACGCCCTTCGCCTCCCTGAGCGAGGCGGCCGCCGCCCACGATCACCTGCACCTCGCCGTCGAAGTCCTTCAATCTCGCCGGTCTGCAGGTCGCCAACATCCTCATCTCCGATGCCCACCTGCGCAGGACCTTCCGCCGCGAGCTGGCCACCACCGGCTACTCCCAGCCCAATACCCTGGGCCTGACGGCCTGCCGGGCCGCCTACGAGAGTGGGGACGCCTGGCTGGATGCCCTGCGCGAGCACATCGCGGCCGCCCGCGCCCATGTCGAGGCGCGCCTGGAGCGGATCGAGGGGATCGAGGCCGCCCCCTGCGAGGGCACCCTACCCTGCTGTGGCTGGACTGCTCGGGATTCCTGAAGGCCGCCGGGCTAGAGCCCGAGCGGCTCGATGAGGTCATGCTCAACGAGGCCGGGCTCTGGCTCGACGACGGCCGGATCTTCGGGGCCGGCGGTGAGGGCTTCACCCGCATCAACGTCGCCCTGCCCCGCGCCACCCTCGACGCCGCCCTGGACCGGTTGGAGCGGCCGTGGCCGCCGTGACTGCCCGCGCCGCCGAACGGGCCGGACAGGGACCCCGCCGCCCTGTCGGCCTGAGCCGGCTCGCCCGGGCCGCACCAGGTGCCGGCTCCCTGGGCGCACCAGGGGTGCCGGCCCGCAGGCGTCCAGTCACCGGTCACCGGCTGCACCGCCGTCGACCGTCAGCCATCATGTCTTCCCGCCGCCCCCGCCCATGAGGAGAAAACCACTCGTGACCAGTCCGTCCGCACCCCAGCCCACCGCTCAGGCCGAGTGTTCCCAGCCACCGGCCGCCCGCACCTTCCCCGTCCACCATCACCCGACGTCGTCGGCCCCGGACCCACAGCTCCGCCTGGAGACGCTGCTGGTGCGCTCGGGCACCGGGACCGACCCGGCCACGGGTGCGATCACGACGCCGATCCACCTGTCGACCGCCTACGGCCACCCGGGCCTGGGCGAGTCGACGGGCTACGACTACGCGCACGGCCAGCCCACCGCGACGTCCTCCAGGACGCCCTGGCCCGCCTGGAGGGCGGGACGGCGGCCTTCGCCCTGTCCTCGGGGATGGCGGCCCTGGAGCTGGTGACCCGCACGCTGGCGCCGCACGGCAGCCGGATCGTGGCGCTGCGGGACCTGTACGGCGGCTCCTTCCGATTCCTGGAGGTCCTGGCCGAGGAGGGGGCGGCCGACGTCGACTTCGTCCTGGGCCTGGAGGGCCTGCGCGGAGCCCTGGCCGAGCCCGGCCGACCTGGTCATCATCAGGACCCCCACGAACCCGATGATGGAGAGATCTCGATCCCCGAGGCGGCCGAGCTGGCCCCATGCCGCCGGGGCGAAGCTGGTCGTGGACAACACCTTCACCCCGGTGGTGCAGCGGCCCCTGGAGCTGGGGGCCGACGTCGTCGTCCACTCGGGCACGAAGTACCTGGGCGGGCACAACGACGTCATGGCAGGTGTGGCCGTGATGGCCGACGACGCCCTGGCCGAGCAGCTGAACTACCGGCTCAACACGACCGGGGCGACGCTGGGTCCCTTCGACTGCTTCCTGCTGCTGCGCGGCCTCAAGACCCTGGCGCTGCGCATGGAGCGTCACGAGGCCAACGCCACCGCGATCGCGCAGTTCCTGCGCTCGAGCCCCTACGTGACGCGCGTGCTCTACCCAGGGCACTCGGGCATGGTGAGCTTCGATCTGGCCGAGTCGGTGGACGTCGCCCGCTTCCTGGCCTCGGTGCGGGTGTTCACCTTCGCCGAGTCCCTGGGCGGCGTGGAGTCGCTGGTGACGTGCCCGTCGGTGCAGACGCACGCGGACGTGCCCGTCGAGGTGCGCGCCTCCTACGGGCTGACCGACCGGCTCATGCGCCTGAGCGTCGGCATCGAGCACGTCGACGACCTCATCGCGGACCTGGCCCAGGCCTTCGAGGCCGCCACGGTCTGAACGGGCGTGCTGCCCGTCTGGGGGTGCGGGATGACGCCGGGTCGGGCTACCCCGACATCATCCGTCCAGTCAACCGCATGGTCTATTCTTCCTGGAGGCGGGAGAATCGTGGCCATGAGACACCTACGAACATCCTCGCCACCCCAGACCACCTCACGACTGACCCTCCTCACCCTGCTCGGTGCACTCACCGCCTGCAGCATGCTCGGCACGAGCGCCACAGCCGTCGCCAGCCCCACCCGCGCAAGGAGCCCAGCACGCCGTCGTGCTGGACAACAGCACCAACGCCGGCAGTGCCGCCGGCACCTCCCAGACCACCGGCAGCAACAGCTCCAACGGTTCTTCGAACGGTTCCGGCGGTTCCAGCGGCTCCAAAGGATCCAACGGGTCCACGGGGGCCACGATCCCCAAGGGGCTGGAGTCCTTCTACCGTCAGAATCTCACCTGGACCGACTGCCCCGACGGCGCCACCGGCACCGCCTTCCAGTGCGCCACCGTGACCGTGCCCCTGGACTACGACCACCCGCAGGGCAAGACCATCACGGTGGCCCTCAAGAAGCTGCCCTCGACGAGCTCCTCCCCTCGGGGCTCGGTCTTCCTCAACCCCGGAGGCCCCGGGGGAAGCGGTATCTCCCTCATCAATGCCCAGGCCGGGCTCTACACGAGCGGCGGCCTGTCGGGGGTCCTGGAGAACTACGACGTCATCGGCTTCGACCCGCGCGGCATCGGCCAGTCCACCCCATCACCTGCTGGTCCCCCGACGACGTTCAGGCGATTGTGGCCGGGCGGGCCGAGCGCCCTCCCAGCTGACGCCGGGCAGCGCCGCCGACATCGTTGCGAAGGGATCACGCGAGGCCACGGCCTGCCAGAAGTACACGGAGGTCCCCGAGATCCTCGACCACATGGACACCCGTTCGGTGGCCCGCGACATGGATGTCATGCGGGCCCCTGGTGGAGACCAGGACCTCAACTTCTTCGGGTACTCCTACGGCACCTACCTGGGGAGCCGTGTACACCGAGCTCTTCCCCGACAACGTCGGGCGCGTCGTCCTGGACAGCGCCATGGACCCCGCCCCTGTCCCGGCAGCAGGCCTTTCGAAGGCGATGCGGCGGCCGAGGAGCAGACGCTGCGCACCTATATCGAGTCTCAGCAGGGCCAGGACGGGTTCCCCCTGAGCGGCACAACGGATGAGGCCGTCTCCCGGCTCGCGACCTTCCTCGACGGCCTGGACGCCCATCCGCTGACCGTCTCCGACGGCGGAGAGCCGCTGGACCGGGACACGGCCACTACGGCGATCAGAACGCTCGTCGTCGCCTCACCCTGACAACTGGCCGCTGCTCACCGAGGACTGACCCGGGCCATGAACGCCCACGACGGCACCACTCTGATGAAGAATGCTGAGTCCCTCTCGGGTGGTGAGGAGTCTCCTGGGACCGAGGAGCAGACCGTCGAGCTGCTCCAATCCGTGTACGCCTTCTCGGCCAACCGGTGTCTCGACTTCCCAGACACCGGGAACCAGGCGAGCTGGGATGCGGCACTGACCTCCCTACCGCCGTGACTACCCGGTCTTCCACCCCTGCTGCCCCAGCACGACGCCTACTGCCACGGCTGGGGGCACACCAGTAAGACCAAGCCCGTCGATGTCGACGTCGACGCCACGAACCCGGTGCTCGTCGTCGGCATCCTGCACGATCCGCAAACGCCTTACGCGTGGTCCAAGGCGCTGGTGTCGAGGCCCGTAACAGTCACCCTGCTGAGCGTCGACATGTACGGCCATGGCGCGACCGGCCCTCAATTCCTGCACAACCGCGAAGGTGAACGACTACTTCGTCAAGGGAGCGCTTCCTCCGACGGCGAGGTCTGCGCGGCGAACCCGGAGCCCCAGGCCGGGCAGGAGACTCCGGCCGGAGTTGACGCATCCAGCTGGACGTGAGCGTCTCGTCCGGTCGATTGAGGCCGGCTGACAGCAGCAGGTCAGCAGCGGCTCAGGTGAGCCGCGCCGTCGGGAGCCGGGGAGTCCCAGACATGGAAAAACACCCCGGCTCCGACTGTTCAGCCGATGACGGGGTGTTGGTGCGCCCGAAGGATTCGAACCCCCAACCTTCTGATCCGTAGTCAGATGCTCTATCCGTTGAGCTACAGGCGCATGTCGTTGCCGACGGGAAGAACATTACTCAGCGTCCACCCAGGGGACAAATCCAATCCCCGTGAGGATGGGCACAGGGCCGGAGTCCCGCCGATGACGGGGCTCCGGCCCCTGATGCGCTGTGACGGCAGCGCACCTGCGAACCGCTGGGCGCTATCCGACGCTGGCGCTCTGGCTTGATAGCGCAGAGCGAGTACACCGAGCATGCTGAGCGACGAAAGAAGAAGGCGATGCTCAGGACGACACTGATCACCATCCCAGATGAGAGTGGCCTTGGCCCAGTTCCTCTTGCTGGCCGATGGGCCGCTGCCGAAGGCGAGCATCAGCAGCCAGACGAGGTTGACGACGGGGATGGCCGCGAGGAACAGCGTCAGCATCCAGCTGCCCACGGAGTCCGCGGCTCGGCCTCCTCGGAGCGCGCCGCTGCCAGCGCTCCGCCTCCCTGCCGGCCGATCGAAGGGCGAGCCCGGCTGCGGGAGGAACCATGTCGGAGAAGGACGGGGCCTGCCCGGCTGCGGCGTCGGAGGAGGGGGCCGAGCCCCACTGGGGCGCCGAGCTCTGCGACAGGGAAGGCTGAGGACGACGACGGCGCGGACTGAGCGACTGCCTGAGTCGCACCGGGAACGAAGGCCTCCGTAGCCTGCTCGGCCTCAGCGCGTGCGGTCACCGTGGGGACGACCGAGGACATGCCGACCTCGCCGTCCTGACGGCCCCCGCTGAAGAGGTGCGAGTGCTGGGGCGGGCTGCTGGGCGAAGGGTGCTGGTCCTGCAGGCCCTGACGGCTGGCCCTGCGGCTGCTGACCCGGGCCAGTGCGAGGCTCCCCGACTCGCCTCGGCACCTGGAGCCGCACCGGCGACTGGGGCTGAGGAGGTGCCCGGGGCCGAGGGATCCCGGGGGCGGACTGGGCGAAGGGCGACGACGCGGGCTGCGGCGCCGTCGGCGGCGGGTGCCCCACCCCAGGCAGGCTGCGCCGGCGGGTTGTAGGGCGCCGGCTGGGCGGCCCCGCTCTGCTGAGCGAAGGGGCTGGCCTGCGCGTAGGGGTCAGCCGGTGCCGCACCGGGCTGAGCAGTACCGAGGCCACCGCTCCCGGTCGAGTCGGACTGGCCGAACTGGGCCGGCGGGTTGTGGGGCGCCGGTTGGGTGGCCCCTGCCCTGCTGGAGCGTAGGGGCTGGCCTGGATGTAGGGGTCGGCGGACGCTGCACCCGGGCTGGGCGGCCGCCTGCGCGGCACCTGCGGAGAAGCGCGCGTCTGCTCCTCAGGGGGCGGCCCAGCGGGCAGGTCGGGCTGCGCCGGGCGCCACGATCCGGCCTGGGCGCCGGGAACCGCACCAGGGACGGCGCCGGAGCCTGCCCGGGCCTGCTGCTCGGCGCGAGCGGCGTCGAGCATGTCCTGGTTGATGAGGACGGTCCGGGCGTTGAACTCATCGCCCTGGTTGGGGCGGGGGCGAGCCGGAGGTCGGCGGCTGGGTTGCGTCGTGGTCAGACATGAGGTCCCTCTCCAGTCGAGTACAGCATCACGCTATCCCGGATCTGCGCCGGAAGACACACAGGCACCCCGATCGGCCAGAGGCGAACGCTGCTGACCGCAGGGGCCGATCTCGAGGTCTCGGCAGCCGTTGGGAGGTCTGCGGGGACGCCGCGACGGGTGCTCCGGCAACGACGAAGCCCCGGCACGCTGCTGCGCACGGGGCTCTCGCGGTGGCGGAGATGGGGAGATTCGAACTCGAGGGCTTCCACCCCAACCTCCTTAGCAGGGAGGCGCACTAGGCCACTATGCGACATCTCCATCGCCTTCCACGGCTCCGCCGCGGGACGCACGGGCAGCCTACCGGGAGGATGCCGCGTGAGCAAACCGCCGAAGACACGGTGCGGGCGCCTCAGGGGCGAGGCGCTGTGAGCTGCCGGCTGCGCAGGTGTCCTGGGGCTCTCGTTCACGGCCCGGGGCCTAGGGGTTCCAGGCCTCGCGTGCCGGCGCCACGCGGGGACATCATGTCAGTGATATGTCTGTGGAAGCGCGTTGCGAGGCGAGGAGGAGCGAGGATGGCGGAGAGCGGGCAGGCGGATGCGCGGGTCGCGGAGTTCATCACCGATGTGCGTCGGGCCCTGGAGGAGGCGGGCGACCCTGCCCGCGCCGAGCAGCAGCGGGCGTACCTGAAGTCCGAGATGGCGATGTACGGCGTCGGGGTCCCGGACACGCGGCGCCTCGCGCAACGGATCGCCGCCGCCCACAGCGATGTGTGGGCTGAGGCCGCCACCTGGGAGGTGGCGCTGCGGCGCCTGTGGGATGGGGCCGCTCGCCGCGAGGAGCGCTATGCGGCGCTGGCCGTCATCCGCGCCAAACTCTCCGCGACGCATGCCGGACGCATGGAGTCCCTGGCGCTCTACGAGCACTTTCTGCGCACGGGGCAGTGGTGGGATCTGGTCGATGAGACCTCCCACGCCGTCGGGCTGGTGGTGCGTGAGCATCCGGCTGCGGTGGCCCGCATGCGCGTGTGGGCCACCGACCCGGACATGTGGGTGCGGCGCAGCGCCATCCTCTGCCAGCTCCAGCACAAGGCCGACACGGACCTCGACCTGCTCACCAATGTCATCGAGGTCAACCAGGAGGACCCGGAGTTCTTCATCCGCAAGGCCATCGGCTGGGCACTGCGCGACTACGCACGCACGGACGGCGACTGGGTGCGCGCCTTCGTCCAGGCACATCCGAGCCTGTCCCCACTCAGCCGACGCGAGGCCCTCAAGCGCCTGTGAGGCCGGGGCGACAGCCTTCGACGTCGTGCTGGACCAGATCGGGGACGTACTTCCCCGACGAGGACTGCGCCTTCCTCCAGATGACTGGGGTACGACCTCAGTCATCTGGAGGAAAGGTACGTTCCGGGCGCCAAACGCAGTCCCCGATTCAGTCAGGCGGCCTCTCCCGGCGGATGAGTCTCTTCGTGACTGGCAGTTCCTGCAGGACTTGCCTGGCTGGTGGTGCGGGTTGAGGCCGGAGTGAAGGGGCCGCGTGAAACCCGGATTCCCGACCAAGATTCGCCAGGAGGCACTTCCACAACGCCCAGCGACCGGCCTGCCATGTTCCGGCCGGCTACTCCACGAGCCTCGGGCGGTACTGGCCGGGGGTTGTGCGTACTGCACGAACCCCGCACCCCACGGAGTACACCCACCCCTCGTCCAGTAGGTCCCGACCCTCGGGCAGTGCGCCCAGGTGAGCCCGGGACCCCCGTGAGCGGTCTCGCCCGAGCACGAGCAAACCCTCGGCAGCGCTTCAGCTACCGAGGGTTCGAGTAAGCATGAGATGGCGGAGAGGGAGGGATTCGAACCCCCGGTGCGCCAGGCGCACAGCGGTTTTCAAGACCGCCACATTCGGCCGCTCTGTCACCTCTCCAGGCCGCACCCACCGGGCGCGACAGGCACAGACCCTACCATCCCGGCGGGCCCACGGTCACTGCGAGCCCACCGGCCCGAGCCCACCGGTCGCCGACGTCGCGGTCGTACCTTAGGTCTCGCGTTCGAGGGGTAAAGGGTACGACCGCGCGACCTACCCTACGAACGCGCGGCCCGGCCGCACCGCTGACCCGTGGCCCAGCCCCACCTCCGCACCGGCCCCTAGGCCCGCCCGAAGAACCCGCGCCGGTGCGGCTTTGCTGGCACGCGCCGGCAGCAGGGAGTTCGGCTCGTCGAGCCGCCCCTCGGCCAGGGCCTGACCGATCGCCGGCCATACCGGCAGGCGCGCCATGAGGGTCGCCTGCAGGGCGTGGTAGATGTCCGGGTGCCCGGCCCAGGTGCGCGTCGAGGGCCGGTTGTCGCGGTCGAGCTCATGGGTCCACACGCCGGGCGCCTCAATGAGGAACTCCTCGGCGTAGTCGATCCAGGCCCGGTAGCAGTGCTCGTAGTGCTCGACGTCGATCTCCCACGCCCGTCGTCGAGCAGGGGCCTGACGGATGGCGGCCGACGCCGAGATGCCCTCGCAGACCACCCAGTGCATGCGCTCGTGCACCATGGGCTTGCCGTCGAAGTCCGTGGTGTAGACGAATCCCGGGGCGCCGTCCACGCGCCAGCCGTCGGTGCGGGCCTGATCGAAGATGTGCTCGGCGGCCTCCAGCATCCACTCCGGCGCGCTCATGGAGCGGTTGATGAGCGCCCCGCGCAGCTGCACGGTCAGGCGCGCCCACTCAGCCGTGGCCCGGCGTGACGCCGTAGGGCCGGAAGGGGTGGGCGGGCTCGTCGCGGTTGTAGTCCAGGAGCGGCTCCCAGGAGGTGGAGTAGTGCTCGGGCAGGCGCCAGCCGTGCTCGCGGGCCTGGACGTTGACGGCGAAGTCGGCGATCTTCAGGGCCCGCTCCAGCCAGCGCACCTCGCCGGTGACGTCGGCGGTGGCCAGGTAGGCCTCCACCGTGTGCATGGCGGCGTTGATGCCCCGGTAGTCCTCGGGGTCGGTGAAGTCGGCGGCATAGGACTCCACCGGCATCTGCTGACCCTCATCCCACCAGTAGCGGTCCTGGATCTCGATGGCGTCACGCAGCAGCTCGTGGGCGCCGGGCCGGTCGGCGGCCGTCGCGGTGGCCGCGGCCAGGGAGCACGAAGGCGTGCTGGTAGCACTCCTTGCGGGCGTCGCGGTCCACCGGGAGGCCCCGCCCCTCGGCGTCGGGCTCAGGGCCGATCGCCGAGTACCAGCCGCCGTTGACCGGGTCGCGCAAGGGTCCGTTGAGGGCGCGCACTCCGTGGTCGGCGTAGCGGCGGCAGCCGGGGATCCCCATGACCGCCCCCAGGAGAAGGCGAAGGTCATGCGGCCGGTGATCCACAGCTCGACCGGGATGGGCGGGGTCCACCTCGCCGTCCTGACCGATCCACCCGAATCCTGTGGGCACCTGCGCAGCGCGCGCATAGTGCAGCAGCGCGTGCGTCTCGTAGGCCAGCCAACGCTTGTGCTCGGGGCGCCGAACCATCCCAGACCCATGAGGTCCTCCTTGAATCGCTGGGGATCTAAGGCTATCTACCCACCTGATGCGGATCAGTGCTCCCGGCTGCTCCCGGCTGCCCGAGTGGCGCCCATTCTCGCCGGCACGCAATGCACGAGGTGGGGTGATACTGGAGGAGGGTTGGGTGTACTGCGGGTAGGGTGGGGCCTTCGTGCAGTACGCACAACCCTCGACCAGTAGATCCCGACCTTCGTGGAGGAGGTCGGCTCAGGGCGGAAGCCTCAGAGCCGACGTCGTACCCATGGCCTGCGGGTCCCGCCCGAGGGCTACTTTCTGCTCGGGCCAGGCGGCCTCGGCCTGCTGAGCGCCTCCTGGGGGTCACCGTCCCGGTCGCCCATCGGCTCAGCCCGACCCACAGGGCGCTGCTGCCCACGCCCCACCGGCATGGAGTCCGAGGCGTCCATCTCCACGGTCGTCTGGCGCGACTGGAGCATCCTGGTGGCGCGCCGGCCGACGTCGCTGGGCGCCAGGTCCGGGTCAACACCCTGGTTGGCGGTCGCCACCCCGCCCAGCGCCATCCGCGTGCGGGCCCACTCCTGGGAGGTCAGGTACTCCATGACCGCACTGACCGCATCGGAGCGGGTGAAGGCCACGAGGTAGTCGGTCCCCACCAGCACCGAGTCCGAGCCGCGGTCCGCCGCCGGCGTGACGAAGGCCGAGACCTTCGTTCCAGCCGAACCCGCTGTACTCGTCGCCCGCTGCGGTGGCGTGCTCTTGGCCGACACCGTCGCCCGGCCCCTGGTCGTCCCGTCGCTGCCGGCGGTGGCGCTCGCGGTCGGGCGGGGGCCTGGACCGTCACCGGGTTGGCGCCGTCGGCGTCGGTGATGACGGTGCCCCTCGGGGAAGCTGGGCTCGAAGGAGGAGGAGGCGTGCAGCATGAGGCAGCTGCCCTTGACCAGCTCGGCCCCGGCCTGCACGGGGGTGCGGGAGATGACCGAGCCGCGCCCGCCGGCGACGCGCCCGTTGTCCAGGACCAGGGAGTTGACGGCGCCGAGGGCCTCCACCGCGTTCGAGGAGTCGACGGGCGACCGGTGCGAGGCCCAGGTCTCGTAGACGCCGGGCCCCTGGGTGGCCAGCAGGGCGTCCTCGAGCCAGTCGGTGAGGACCCAGCCAGTGGACTCGCCATCGGCGGCGCCCACGCACCAGGGCGTCACGGAGCCGTCGGGGTGGTCGGAGCGAATCTTGCTGGTGAGGGCCTCCAACTCGGCCCAGGTGCCGGGCACCTCGTAGCCAGCCTTGGCGAAGGCATCCGGCGAGTACCACACGAGGGACTTCAGCGAGACCATGAGCGGGGCGCCGTAGGGCACGGAGGCGTGGATGCCGACCTGGATCCAGTGCCGGTCCCAGCCGGCCTCCACGTTGCTGTTGACCTTGTTGGGCAGCGGGTGGACGACGCCGGTGTCGACGAGCTCGGCCACCATGGCGGGCTGAGGGCACGATGGCCAGGTCCGGCAGGTTCTCCAGGGTTGTCCTGGCTCGACGGCGAGGCCCCCGAGCTGGTGGACAGGTTGGCTCCCGAGCCGTTGAGCAGCTGGGAGCGCAGCTCGGTGGTGCCGGTGTGCTCGATGTTGATGCCGGTGCAGCTCTCGAACTCGGCCACGGAGGCCTCGAAACGCTCGGCCTCGGTACCGGTCAGGCTGCTGGAGATGGTGACGGTGGCGCCCTTGTGGCCCTGATAGGCCTGGTAGGCGGCACAGCCGGTGGCCGACGCTCGAGCCCGTCCCACCGGCTGAGCAGGCGGCGGTGGCGGCGGCCGCCAGGGTCAGGGTGCTGGCGGCGGCCAGGAGGCGGACGCTCCGGCGCAGCCGACGGCGCACGCCCCGGCCGGGGACGCCCGCCCCACCGGACGGGCCGGCGGCGAGCGGCGTGCTCCTCAGGGGATGGAGTTGTGCTGGGAGACAGGGAGGGGGACTGTCGCATCAAGGGTGCCTTACTCGTTCGATGAGGGCGTCCAGGACGGCGGCGCAGCCGTCCCGCCACACGGGCTCGGTCAGGGATATCGCCGCGGTCGCGCACCCACTGCGGCGCACTGCCCATGACGACGCCGGCCCCGGCCCACTCGATCATCTCGACGTCGTTGGAGCCGTCCCCGACCGCCAGGACGTGGGCGGAGTCGGTGCCCAGGCGGGCGATGAGGCGCCTCGAGGGCGGAGGGCCTTGGTGACGCCCTCGGGGGCGACGTCGAGCCAGGCCGTCCAGCCGATGGCGTACTCCACCGAGTGCAGCCCGGGTCGGCCACGATCTGGGAGAAGCGCTCCACGGGCATGCCCGGGGCCCGCAGGACGACGCGGGTGACCGGCCGGGAGACGAGCTCGTCGAAGGTGACGACCCGCTGGTCCTCGATGAGCTCGCCGTCGGGGAAGAGCCGGGAGACCTTGAAGCCGACGCCGGGGTCCTCCACGGCGAGGATCCCGTCGGGCACGGCGGCGTGGAGGGTCTCGATGGCGGCGCGCGGGTCGAAGGTGCGCGAGTCGACGACCTCGTAGCCGCCGGGGGCGTCGGGGTCGAGCCGCAGGGTCATGGCGCCGTTGGCGCACACCATCCAGCCGGTGGACAGCCCCAGGTGGCGCACCACCGGCATGGTGGCGGCGATCCCGCGGCCGGTGGAGATGACCACGGGGACCTCGTGGGCGCGCAGGCGGGCGACGGAGGCCATGACCCGCTCCGAGACGTGCCCGTCCATGTCGAGGATGGTGCCGTCGACGTCGAGGGGCGACGACGAGCCCGTGGCCGGGCGAGCCGCGCGCCGCCGTCGGCCTCCAGGGCGTCGAGGTCCCGCATCCGGTCCTGGACGAGGGCGTGGTACTCCTCGTGGTTCAGGGGTCGACGGCGCAGGGCGCGCTCGCCACCTGCCGCGGTGCGGTCGGCGCCGTCCTCGAGGTGCCTCGAGATACTCCGTGGAGCCGCCCAGCTGGGTCAGGGGCTGGCCGGCCGGGGCGATGCCCGGTGGCGGGGATTGACGGCCGGGCCGTTGCCAGTGGGCTCGGGCGGCGGGCTCGCCGACGGCGTCGGTCTCGCAGGGCCGGCACCCGGGGCTGGAGGCGGGCGTGGGGTTCACGGGGCTGGTCCTCAGGCGGTGGCGCCGACGGGCTCGATGACCTCCAGGCCGCCCAGGTGATGGGGCGCAGGCCCGTGGGCACGCGCACCGAGCCGTCGGCCTGCTGGTGGTTCTCCAGGATGGCGACCATCCAGCGGGTGGTGGCCAGGGTCCCGTTGAGGGTGGCCACGGGGCTCGTGCCGCCCTCGCGGCGCTCGCGCACGGCCAGGCGGCGGGCCTGGTAGGTGGTGCAGTTGGAGGTGGAGGTGACCTCCATCCAGCGCTGCTGGGTGGGCAGCCAGGCCTCGCAGTCGAACTTGCGGGCGGCGGAGGAGCCCAGGTCCCCGGCGGCGGTGTCGATGACCCGGTAGGGCAGCTCGACCAGGGCCAGCATCTCCTCCTCCATGGCCAGGAGCCGGGCGTGCTCGGCCTCAGCGTCCTCGGGGCGGCAGTAGGAGAACATCTCCGCCTTGTTGAACTGGTGGACGCGGATGATGCCGCGGGTGTCCTTGCCGGCGGCCCCGGCCTCGCGCCGGTAGCAGGTGGACCAACCCATGTAGCGCTTGGGGCCGGCGGACAGGTCGAGGATCTCGTCGGCGTGGTAGCCGGCCAGGGCCACCTCGGAGGTGCCGGTGAGGTAGAGGTCGTCGGCGGGCAGGTAGTAGATCTCGTCGCTGTGGGCGCCCAGGAAGCCGGTGCCGCCCATGACCTGCGGGGTGACGAGGGTGGGGGTGGTCATCGGGGTGAAGCCGTGGGCGACGGCGGCGTCCAGGGCGGCCGTCATGAGGGCCAGCTCCAGGCGCATGCCCCAGCCCTCGAGGTAGTAGAGCGGGCCCCGGAGACCTTGGCGCCGCGACGGGTGTCATGATGTCCAGGCCCCTCGCCGATCGCCCGGGTGGTCGGCGGGCTCGAAGCCCTCGGCGGCGAAGTCGCGAGGGCTGGCCGCCCTCGTGGCGCAGGACGACGAGTCCTCCTCGCCGCCCGAGGGCGCCCCTCGATGAGGTTGGCGAACTGGCGGGCCAGGTCGTCGAGCTCGGCGGCGGCGGCGAGGAGGCGGCCTCGGCGGCCTTGACCTGCTCGGCCAGCTCCCTGGCGTTGGCCAGGATCGCTGGGGCGCTCCTCCGGGGAGGCCTTCCCCACGGACCGGGAGACCTGCTTCTGCTCGGCGCGGGAGGTTCTCGAGGCGGCCAGTGCCTGACGGCGGGTCTCGTCGGCGGCGATGACGCGGTCGACGAGATCGACGTCGGCACCACGGGCTCGCTGGCTGGCGCGGAAGGGCTCGGGGTTCTCACGAAGCGCACGCAGGTCGATCATGGTCCCGAGTGTAGTCAGGACCGCGGCCCAGACAGCATTCGGGTCAGCACCTGGGCCGATCCGGGCCGCGAGCGCGGCGGACGGCGCAGACCGGGCGAGTCGGGGACGACCAAAGTCACGGGTGAGTGGCCGAGCCGACACTCGAGGGGCGCAGCGGACCGGAATCGACGTCGTCAGTCCGGCGCCCACCCCGCCGTCGGGGCGACCCGAGGGCCTGGAAACCCTGGAATCATCCGGGAGATTGGATGGCCGCGGCGCGAGTCCGGTGAGGCCGCGCCCCATACACGCTCGCCCCCACCCGCACTACCGCCCGATGGCGAACGTGACCCACTCCCTCTTACCAACGCAATCCACCTGTGAATAGAATCCATTTCAATCGGTGCACCCTATCGTTCCCTGACGGTGTTTCCGAGCCGCCACGTCGGAGGCTCGCCCACACCTACCCGCACCGCTCTCCCCACAACCTCCCGGCTAGTCGTCTGTCCCCGATTTTCTGTCACTCCGTCATATCAGGCTCGCCGACCGCCATGAATGCGGGCCCCAACCACAGGACCACAACTCATGCCGACCACATCATCTCCGTCCTTCTCCCAGCTGAGGGCCTTCGTAGCGCTGTGCGACCACCAGCACTTCGGCGAGGCCGCCACGGCGCTCGGCGTCAGCCAGCCCAGCCTGTCCCAGGCCATCACCGCCCTGGAGAAGCGCGTCGGCGGCGAGCTGGTGGAGCGCACCACCCGCCGCGTCCTGGTCACCTCCCTGGGCGAGGCCCTGCTCCTCCCGCCCGGGACGCCGTCCTGGCCGCCGAGGCCTTCAGCGAGGCCGCCTCCAGCCAGGGCGCCGCCCTGAGCGGCACGATGCGCCTGGGCATCATCCCCACCATCGCGCCCTACCTGGCCCCCGTTCTCATCGACGGCCTGCGTGAGGCCCTGCCCCAGATGGACCTGGACCTGCGTGAGATGGTCACCGGGGACAACCTCGACCAGCTCGCCCAGGGGCGCCTCGACGCCGCCATCATCGCCCTGGAGGACGACCTCCAGCGCACCACCGCGATCCCGATGTTCGACGAGCGGCTCGTCGTCCTGACCGCCGCCGGCCACCCCTGGGCCGGCCGCACGGACGTGAGCCCCACCGAGCTCGACGACCAGCCCCTCCTCCTGCTCGACGAGGGCAACTGCCTGCGCGACCAGACCCTGGCCCTGTGCCAACGCTACGGCTCCCAGCCCCCGGTCGCGGTGGCCACCACCCTGTCGACGGTGACCCGCATGGTCGCCCACGGCTCGGGCGTGACGATCATCCCCGAGGGGCGCTCCAGCTGCTGACCCCCTCCTCGAGGTACGGCATCGCCCGTTTCGGCGACGAGTCGCCGATGCGCCGCATGGGCCTGGTGCACCGGGTCTCCTCCTCCCGCGGCGCCGACTTCGCCCAGCTGGCCGAGCTCATCTCGCGCCTGGTCAAACAGGCCAACCTGCCTGTCACCCCCATCACGGACCAGGCTGCGGCCTGAGCTGTCCTTGAGGGCTCCCCTTGCCGGCGGCGCACACTCGATTCCTTTCCGCTCGACAGCGCCCCGCAAGCCGTGACCCGGGCCGCCCAGGCGACTAGCCTGCCCCTATGACGGGCGGCACCGACGGCGGCACCCGGGCGACGACGCGCACCGGGCGGCCGCTGGCCTGCGTCGTCGTCAACCCCTCCAAGCCGCGCGCACCGCCGCGGTGCGCTCCCTGCTGGAGGGCGAGCTGCGCGAGGCCGGCTATGCCGGGCCCGTGTGGCTGGAGACGAGCGTCTCCGAGCCCGGCACGATGCAGGCGCGCCTGGCCCTGGCGGCCGGGGCGAGCCTGGTGGTGGCCGCCGGCGGTGACGGAACGGTGCGCTCGGTGGCGGCCGGCCTGGCCGGCACCGGCGCCCAGATGGGCATCGTCCCGCTGGGCACGGCGAACCTGGCGGCCCGCAACCTCGGGGTGCCGGTCGGGGACGCTCGGGCCGCGGCCCGGGTGGTGGCCCACGGCATCGACCTTCCCGCCGACCTGGCCTGGGTACGCACCGAGCCCTGGTCCGATCCCGACGTCCTCCCCGACCCGGCGGTGATCAGGGCGCCCCCGGCAGGCGGACCGGCTCCCACCCTCCACACCCTCCACAGCCCCTGACGGACCGAGCCACGGCAGCCCCGCCGGACTCCCTGCCCGCAGCCGCCGACCCGGCCGACTCCCGGCAGCTGTCGGCCGAGGCGGCCCGGGCCGTGCACACCATCCAGAGGGCGACCCGCCGGCCGCATCAGTGGACCCGGCCCACACTCGGCGACGAGCACGCCTGCATGGTGGTGGCCGGGATCGGATTCGACGCCGGACTGGTGGCCTCCACGCGCCCGGCCCTCAAGGCGAGGGTCGGTTGGGGCGCCTACGCGCTGGCGGCCATGGAGAACCTGGGCTCGCCGCGCATGGACCTGGTGCTCAGCCTCCTGGACGAGGCCGGCGCGCGGCGCGTGGAGCGCCTGCGGGCCCGCAACCTGCTGGTGGCCAACGGCGGCCGGCTCCCGGCCGGGATCACCCTGCTGCCTGGGCCCGCACCGATGACGGCCTGCTCGACGTCGCCGCCATCGACACGGTGGCGGGCCTGGCGGGCTGGAGCTCACTGGCGCGCCAGGTGCTGCCGCCCTACGCGGCGCACTACTCCGAGTCCGGCCGCTCACTGGGGCGGGTGGTGCTGCGCCGCGGCGGGAGGTGGCCGTCCAGCTCTCGGCGCCGGCCCTGGTGAGGTCGACGGCGACCTGCTGGCGCCCACGCAGAGCATGCGGGTGCGCATCGACCCCCGGGCGCTGCTCATCCGCCGCCCGGCGGCCTGAAGCCGACGCAGCCGACGCAGCCGGGACGGCCTGGGAGGCCGGGGCGCGCCCGCCTCACTCCTCCCAGAAGTCGGCGACGTCGATCGCCCCGCCGGTGGCCTCGAAGTCGGCGCGCACGGCCCGGCGCAGCTCGGCGTCGTGCAGCCAGTCAGGGCGACGGCGGCCAGCCCGTGAGGCGCCGTCGAGCGCGGCCGCGTCCCCGGTGGGGGCGCCGGCGGCCTCGGTCATGGCGGGGGTGTGGAGGGGCGACGTCGGGCCGGTCGGTGACCTTGATGAGCGGATGGATGCCGGGGATCCGCTGGGACACGTTGCCGAAGTCGGTGCCGGCGGCGATGGTCTCGGGCAGGACCCCGGCGGCCGGGGGTCGCGAGCCGCGCTCGCGCTGGGAGCGCACCCAGGAGGTCAGCAGGGGGCCGTTGTCGCGGACGGGGACCTCGTTGCAGTACTCGGAGGTGAGGATCTCAATGCCCGTGCCGGTCGCGAGGGCGGCGCCGTGGAGGACCTCCTCGACCCGCTCGGCGATCTCCTTGAGGGTCTCGAGGTACTTCGAGCGCACCATGATGGACAGCTCGGTGCGCTCGGGGATGATGTTGGGGACCTGGCCGCCGTCGGTGATGATGGCGTGGAGGCGGTCCATGGGGAGCATCTGCTGGCGCAGCAGGCCGATACCGGTCAGGGCCAGGGTCGCGGCATCCAGGGCGTTGCGGCCCATGAAGGGCTGGGAGGCGGCGTGGGCCGGCACGCCGTGGAAGATGACGCGCAGGCGGCACGCCAGCCAGGTCTGGTGGGTGACGTCGTGGGCGTAGGGAGTGGGTCTGGATGGCGGCGTCGACGCCGTCGAGCATGCCGCGCACGGCCAGGATCTCCTTGGCGGTCGAGTTCTCCTCGGCGGGCGTGGTCTGCAGGACGACGCGGCCGGGCAGGGTGCCTGGGCGGGTGCGGGCCAGGGCAGCCAGGGCGAGGAAGGCACCCACGGAGTTGGCGCACATGACGTTGTGGCCGCAGCCGTGGCCGATGCCGGGCAGGGCGTCGTACTCGGCGAGGATGGCGATGGTGCCGGCCGACTCACCGGAGCCTCCGGCCGCCACGTCCGCGCCGCCGCCCCGGGGATCTCGGCGCGCAGGGCGGTGTCCATGCCGTAGACGCCGACCTCGGGCTCAATGCCGTGGCGGCGCAGGAGCTCGGCGACCGTGGCCACGGCGTGGTGCTCCTCGTAGCCGGTCTCGGGGTGGTCGTGGATGTCGTGGGAGAGCTCGACGATCTGCGGGGCCAGCTCGGCGACGGCCTGCCCCAGGGCGGCGCGCAGGGCGGTGGGGGCTCCGGCGTCGTCGGGCAGGGCCGGTGCCGGGCCGACGACGCCGCGGCGCTCCTCGGTCTCGGCGAGCATGCGCTCCTGGATGGCGCCGGAGGGGACGGTGGGGCGGGTCAGGTTGTTCAGGTCGCGCATGGCCCTATCTTGGCCCAGCCGCCACCACTACGGGAGCGGCCATCCCCATCGAGGACGTACTTTTGCAACGAGGACTGCGTTCTCCCCCAGATGGCGACGGGGAGATCCCAGTGGTCTGGAGGAAAGCGCAGTCCTCGATCGGGAAGTACGTTCCGGGCGCGAACCGCGGCCGCCCCTCCGGCCCAGCCCGGCCCGCGGGCCCGCCCTCGGCTCAGTCGGCCTGCGGCAGGAGGATGGAGGCCCCAGGGCGAAGGGTAGCCAGGGTTTGAGGATGCACTGGACGACCGGCTGCGCCATCTCCAGGACACTGTCGGCGTCGAGGCCCTCCTCACCGTTGGGGCCGGCCTCGGCCACGAGGTCGGAGTAGGGGATGGTGAGGTCGAGCAGGGCCATGCCGTCCCGGTGGGTGGCGGAGTCCCAGGCGCCGCCCTCCATCTCCTGCAGGGTCCCCAGGTGGAAGCTCATGACGCCGTGGTCGTCGACCTTGCGCGGGCACGGACAGGATGTGGTGCGGCTCGGGGTCGCGCGGCGCACGCAGGGTGAACAGGATGATGCCGCCATCACGGGCGGCGCGCAGCATGACACGGCCGATGTGGATGCCGAAGCCGACGATGTCGAAGACCCCCTCCATGGCCTCCGCGTAGCTCAGCGGCGCCTCCAGGGGAATGGGGGCGCCCTCACCCGGGGTCGTTGATGGCGCGGCGGCCCGACGGCGTGGCCGCCTTGAGCAGCAGGAGGCGGCCGGCGTCGGTCAGGACGCCGGTCTCAACGCGCTCCTGCCACCCGGCCGGGGGCCTGGGCAGGGCCGGGCTCGGACTCCACCAGCCCCATGCCCCAGGACGGTGGACAGGTCGGTGCCGTCGGCGGGCCGGTGCCAGGTGATGGTGGCGTCGTCGTGCCAGATGGGCAGGACCCCGTTGAAGGGGATGCCGAAGCGCACGTGCTCGCGCGTCGCCGTCGACGGGCCGGGAGTTATCGACGTGACTGACGTGGCTGCGTGCCGGCCGGACCGACTCGCCGGCCCCTGCGCCGCCGGCGCATTGTCCTGCGGTCCTGCCAGGTACTCGCTCATGAGCTCAGCCCTAACTGCCGCTCGGTCGCCCCGTGCGCTCGCGCGGGCCGGCAAGCCGCTCCTCCTGCGGGCGTGCTCCCACTGGTGGACCTGCCGGGCCGAGAGCGCCAGCAGGGCCAGGACCTGGAGCGCACTGGTGACGACCAGGCCGAGCGTGGCCTGGCGGACCCCGAGGCTCGAGACCTGAACCATGTCAGTGGCGATGCCCAGGACGAGGGTCGCCATGAGGGCGATGCGGCCACGCGGGTGCCCGCGCCAGGCCGCGACCCCCAGGGCGGCGGTGATGAGCGTCAGGCCGCCGGACACCGTGGCGATGAGGGCGACGACGGCGGTGACCGCACCCGGGTCCTCCTCCGGGAATGGGGCGGCCTCCAGCACCTGGGTGATGTCGATGCGGGCCACGCGCAGAATCTCGACCGCCACCATAAGCCCGATGAGCACCAGGGCGATGACGAGCTGGCTGGGGCGGCGGCGGCGGGCCTGGAGGTCGGCCAGGCGGGCCTGCTGCAGGGAGAGCCCGGCATCGGAACCGGGAACCACCTCGTTGAGGTCGAGCACGTGGAGGGCGCCGTCGGTGACCACCCGGTCCCCTCCCCCGTTCTTGTCGTGGTAGGAGGTGAAGACGTCCGGCCAGATCTCGAGCTCGGCGGCCTCGTTGGCCCAGCGGACGTCGTCGACGACGTAGTTGCGCTCGATGTCGATGTCGGCGTCGATCTTGTGGGTGACCTGGAGGGTGAGGGCGCTCAGGCCGACGGCGCGGTCGTAGGTGGCAGCGGCCAGCCAGTCCACGTGCCCGCCGCCGGGTAGCGACCAGCCGGGCGGGCAGTACCAGAAGCGGATGTGGTGGCGCTGGGCGGGGTTGCCCTCGACCTCCTTCTGGTAGGCGAAGCTCTGCTTGCGCCCGAAGAGCATGAGGTTGGAGACGGGGGCGGCCGGGTAGGAGCGGCGCAGCAGCGAGGAGACGATGATCCTCCAGGAGGTGCGCAGGGTGATGGGGTCGGCGCGCACCCAGCCGGCCGCGATCATCGCCTCGTGAATATCCTCCTCGTCGCCCTTGACGGCGAGGTTGACGGGGTCGCCCAGGAGCCCGTCGGGGGTGCGGGTGCGGCCGATGAAGTAGTCGGGAACGTAGAGCCAGGTGAGGACCTGGTGGAGGCGCGGCAGGGCGAGGTAGGCCAGGACCGCCCAGAACAGCAGGGAGTTGACCACGAGCACCGGATCGAGGTGCCAGCCCGAGCCGATGAGCAGCCAGGCCAGCCAGAGCGTGGCGACGGCGGCGATGGCGAAGAAGACGGCGTCGAGGACGTCATCGATGCTCCAGGAACGGGCATCGACCTCCGACATCTTGGACGGGCCGTCCCGGTAGACGGGCGGCGCCGTCGGACGGGGGCGAGTCACCTCGGATGGCGTCATGACAGCACGCTACCGAATACCTCTGACGTTGGAGGCCGGCCGTACCGCCATCAGCCACCCCCTCAAGCACTGCCGCGCCCTTCCGATCTGTGGAACGGAGGACGCGGCAGCCGGGGAACAGCATCGGCGGGATTCTCAGGGCCACCGAGGAGACAGTGCTATGAGATCACTTGAGTACGAGGTCCTGAGTGTCGGGTAGGCCGCGTACTTCTTGCCGGACTGGGATGCCCTTTCCAGCTGCGCGTTCGTAGACGATGCTGGTGGTGCCCTCGGAGAAGGGCTTCAGCTTGGTCGAGTCCGACACGGCGACGTAGGCGAACCAGCCCTCAACGTGAGTGGAGCCGGCGTCATCGGTGTCAATCACGTCGAGACCGTCGTCCCTCAGGTCGTCGGCCCACCTTTTGCTCCCGTACTGAACCGTCTTGGGCTTGGATGACGTCCCCTTTGTCCCGGAGCGAGCGTGGAATCTGAGAGCGTGCTGCTGTAGCGACGTCTCCGTTGAAGTCGAGCGTGCAGTGAAGCAGGTACGCCAGTGCCTCTTTCTGCTAGCTGTTCTCCTTGTACTTCGGTGCGGCGTAGTCCTCAATCGCCTTGTCGCAGGTCTGGGTGAGACCGATCTCCTCGTCCTGAAGGTCACCGGCTTGATCTCCTGGATCTCGGAGCCGGACTTGGTGGTCTCGCCACTCCTTGCTCTTGGTGCTCCTTGGCATCCTTGGATCGTGTCGTCCTCAGGTCCTCGGAGGGATGCATCCCGAGTCGCCTGAGTCGGGCTCGGCGGAACTGGTCTGGAGCCCGCTACCGGGGTGAGGGCTGGCGATGTCCTGCTCATCGCAGGGCGGACAGTCCGACAGCCATGGCAGAGCAGCGGCGACGGAGAGAACCCTTTGACGGAGGAGCGCATGGGAGTTCCTTTCTCGCGCGCTGGGGATGGCGAAAGTGTGCACACGCGCGCGTCCCTCTCCATGGGGGAGACCACCCAGGGCAGTGCTCCCCGCCTCCGCCCGCATGCCTCTCAGAAGTCCCAGTCCTCGTCCTGGGTGGCCTCGGCCGTACCCATGACGTAGGAGGATCCCGAGCCGGAGAAGAAGTCGTGGTTCTCGTCGGCGTTGGGGGACAGGGAGGCGAGGATCGCCGGGTTGACGTCGACGGCGTCGGCCGGGAACAGTGCCTCGTAGCCCAGGTTCATGAGGGGCCTTGTTGGCGTTGTAGCGCAGGAACTTCTTGACGTCCTCGGTCAGGCCGAGCTCGTCGTAGAGGTCCTCGGTGTACTGCTCCTCGTTGTCGTAGAGCTCCATGAGCAGCTCGAAGGTGTAGTCCTTGAGCTCCTGCTGACGCTCGGGCGAGGACTCGCGCACGGCGAGCTGGTACTTGTAGCCGATGTAGTAGCCGTGGACGGCCTCGTCACGGATGATGAGGCGGATGAGGTCGGCGGTGTTGGTCAGCTTGGCGTGGCTGGACCAGTACATGGGGGCGTGAAGCCGGAGTAGAGAGAAGGACTCCAGCATCGTGGAGGCGACCTTGCGCTCTCAGGGTCGTCGCCGCGGTAGTAGTCCAGGATGATGCGGGCCTTGCGCTGAAGGTTCGCGTTCTCCTCGCTCCAGCGGAAGGCCTCGTCGATCTCCGCCGTCGAGATAAGCGTGGAGAAGATCGAGGAGTAGGAGCGGGCGTGGACCGACTCCATGAAGGCGATGTTGGTGAGCACCGCCTCCTCGTGAGGGGTGCGGGCGTCCGGGATGAGGGAGACCGCGCCGACCGTGCCCTGGATCGTGTCCAGCAGCGTCAGGCCGGTGAAGACGCGGGTGGTCATGTTCTTCTCGGCCTCGTTGAGGGTGGCCCAGGACTGCACGTCGTTGGACAGCGGCACCTTCTCGGGCAGCCAGAAGTTGCCAGTGAGGCGGTCCCAGACCTCGAGGTCCTTGTCGTCGGTCAGGCGGTTCCAGTTGATGGCCTGGACACGGTCGACCAGCTTGATGGGCTCGTGCATCAGTTCCTCCCGAGGTTTGGGTGATCCGGCCTCATGCTACCGACGAGACAGCCCTGCGTAACGCCCGACCGATCGGGGACTGTGGTACCCGCCGCGCTCCTGCCGTCGGGGGCTTCCGGACGGGAGGACGACCAGAGACGTTATTGACTCACATAATGTGAGTGACTAACATTTTTTGCATGAGCCCACGCGCCTCCACCGCCGACCTGCTTCGGCGCACCGCACTGCGGATGTTCACCGAGCAGGGGTTCGACGCCGTCCCGGTCACCGCGATCGCCAAGGCCGCCGGGGTCTCTCCATGACCTTCTTCCGCCACTTCCCCACCAAGGAGGCCGTGGTGGTGAGCGACCTGTTCAATCCACTCATCGCCGAGGCGGTGCGCGCTCAGCCGCAGCGGTGGCGGCCACTGACCCGAGCCGTGCGGGGCCTCGTTGCGGCGATGAGTCAGGAGTCGGCGCGCAAGGAGATGTCCTCCCAAGAGTTCCATGAACGCATTCGGCTGGCAGCCCTCACCCGTCGCTGGCGGCCGCCGTGCGAACCGCAGGGTCAGGAGACCGAGCGCACCATCGCCACAGCGCTTGCCGCTCCCGGGGTGGACGACGCGGCGGCGCGGGCCGCGGCCGGAGCCGTCATGGGAGCGGCGAGCAGCCTCCTGCTCGCCTGGGCCGGCGAGAGCAATGCAGCCGACACCGGGGCGGCCGATGCGGCAGCGACCCTCAGCCAGGGTCTTCTCAGCCTGCTGGGGACAGCATGAGCGGTACAGCACCAGCGGCCCTGGAGGTTGCGGGCGTCCACGTCGCCCTGCGGGGGAAGCCTGTTCTGCGCGACCTCAGCCTCTCACTCGCCGACGGCGAGTGCCGCGCCATCGTGGGTCTCAACGGCGCCGGGAAGACCACGGCCCTGCGCGTCACCCTGGGCATGCTGCGTCCCGACGCCGGCAGGGTTCTTCTGCACGGCCGTGATATCGCCTCCTCCCCCAGGGATGTCTGGCGGCGAGTGGGCCACCTGGTGGAGACTCCGTTGTCCTACCCCCGAGCTCACGGCCCGGCAGAACATCGAGGCGGCCGCACGCCTGCACGGCGCCGATCCCTGAACGCACCGAGCGGGCAGTGGAACGGTTGAGTGAGGCGCTGGCGCTGACCGGCTGGCTCGACACACCTGTGCGTCGCCTGTCGCTGGGCACGCGCCAGAAGGTGGGGCTCGTCGGCGCCCTGGCGCATGAACCGGACGTCGTCGTCCTCGATGAGCCGACCAACGGGCTCGATCCGCTGGCCGTCGTCGGATTCAGGGATCTTCTGCAGGGAGGTGACCGGGCGCGGCGGCGCGGTGCTGGTGACCGGGCACCACTTCGATGAGCTGACGCGCATCGCCGACCGGGTTGAGGTGCTGCACCGGGGGCGGATCATCGACACAATCGCGCCTGAGGACCCCGGCCGCCCCGGAGGCACCGACCTTGAGAGAGTCTTCTTCGACGCCGTCCTGGCGGCGGACCTGGCCGCAGACAGCACTGTCCTGGAGTCAGAGGCGGGACGGGACGCCCGCGCGGAAACGAGCCGTGAACGGACGGAGGCCTCATGATGGGCATGGATCGCAGCGCTCTCGAGATCGTCATCGGCCTGGAGGCCCGCAAGTTGGCTCGGGCACGGTCGTGCGCGTAGCGACGGCGGCCGCCCTCGTTCTGGTCATGGCAACCACGGTCGGCGGGTACACCGCCGCGATGCACGCCGGAGATACTGATCTGGGTCGAAAGGCCGCCTCAATGGTGACCTCGCCCGGCTGGGACGACTACACGGCCCTGGGGGCGACAAGTGTGAGCGTAACGATGCTCCTGGCCGTGGGCGTGGTGATGTCATGGAGTACGGGGCGGGAGTTCACCGACGGAACCATTGTGGGCCTGTTCGCCATCCCGCCGGCCCTGCGAACCATTGCGACGGCGAAGATGCTAGTAACCCTATCCTGGGCGGTTCTGCTGGGAGCCGGCGAAGCGGTAGCTACTAATGACGGCGGGGTTACTGCTCGGCCTGGGGGCGGCAGGAGCCGCCGGTTGCTTCGCGACGCTGTTGCTTGTCTCCGTGGTGCTCAGCGCAGGTGTCCTGCCGGTCATGTGGGCGGCGACCCGGTGGCGCGGCTACCTGGCCGGCATCGGGCTGACACTGGCGATCCTGGTCGTCACCAACCTGGCCGCCGGATTCGGCCTCGGCACCTACACCCCGTGGTCGATCCCGGTTGCCTGGACCATGAACCATGATGATGTCAGCACATTGCTGCTGGTAGTTCCGGTGATGACCGCCGCGATTGGCGCCTGGGTCACCCTCCGATCCTGGGACCGGCTCCAGCTGGGCACAGACTGACCGCAATTCCGATGGAACAACTGTTATGACGAGGAGGCGGCCGGCTGCTGGGCGGCGGCAAGGATGGGCGCACCCTTCTCAGGCGGGTCACCCTGGCCGGCCACCGCACCGCCGTTCATGTCGAAGGTGACGGCCTCAGAGTCGTAGTCGTCGTTCGGCGCGGTGGCCAGCTCGACCCTCTGAAGAGTCCGATTTCCCAGGACGGCCGCCAGAACCGGCGCTGCGGCGTCAACCTCCACACCCTTTCCGTACTCACCGAGTCCCCACACTCTCAGCTGGGTCACCTGGTTGATATCATCATGCGCATCCAGGTCCACCGTCGCATCGACTCGCTTATCTGCCGGGATGGCATCAAGGACGCTCTTGATCGGCACGGAGGTGAGGTCAACGCCTTTGGAGTGAGTGACGTAACAATAGGATGGGCCCACACGAATACTCTGCTCGGTCTTGAGTGAACCAACACCGACAATCGGAGATGTTAGCGGAAGAATGAAGTTGTCCGGAAGGGTTTTCACGCCTTGGTAGCGCAGTAGGATTTCATTCCCGGAAATCTCCACGCTCTCCACCTCCGAGGAGACCACCTTCATGGCAGCCGGCACGGCCCTCTCGGAGTCATCCATCGGTAGACGACAGGACATCGACGTCGCACCCTGGGTCCATTTGACGTCAAGCTCCACCTTGTCGGAATCGGCCAGATTCACTACTTCGTTTCGAGCATTGCGAATGATGGCGAGGACTGAATCCTGCCCAGGATCACCCTTGAGGTTGACGATCACATCCCAGCGATCATCGGTCACGAGCCCCGGATCCACATCAACCTCAACGGACGTGACACCATCAAGACCGGATAGATACTTGCGCACCTTCCTCTTCTTCTTGCTGAGAGCCAGAGCGAAAGGTGAGCACCCGCCCACTCCGAAAGCAAGAGACAGTGCACCCAGCGCCAGCACCTCACGACGTCGAATACTCATCAACCTCACTCCCCTTCCCTTCATCATGCTCGCATGCGCACGTCAGTCGAAGCCTTCAGGGTCCATACCCCATCCCCATCACCCCATCAGGATGCCGAGGGTGAGCACCTGTTGGGCAGCGGCGAGGATGGGCGCGCCCTTCTCAGGTGGGTCACCCTGGCCGACCACAGCGCCGGACTTCATATCGAAAGCCAACCACCCTGGGCTGGACCTTGCTTTCCACCGAGGTACTCAGTTCCACCCGCTGGAGCACCTGATTGCCGAGGACTGCGGCGAGGACCGCGGCATCTGGCTGAACATCCTCATCCTGCCAGTTATTCGCCCATTTCTTGAATATGAGGCGGACCTGGTGACTGCCCACGTCTTCTGCCTCCAGGCTCAGGACCGCTCCGTACCGCTTGTCGGCGGGGATGGCTTCCAGTGCACGTTTGATCGGCACGGATGTGAGGTCCTTACCCTTGGCGTGGGAGATGAAGCAGTGAGACCGTCCAATGAGAATGCTCTGCTCGACTCTCAAGGAGGCGAGGCTCAGCACCGGGAAGTGGGCGGCAGGATGAAATGATCCGGAGGGTCTCAATAGTGCGGTACTCGAAGGATATTCGCTCCTCCTCGATCTGGACTCGCTCCATGCCGGGCGACACCGCCTGCACCGTGGCGGAGGCTGCCTTGTCAGCATCCTTCATCGGCAGGTAGCAGAAGACGGAGGCCTTAGCCTGGGCCCAGGTGACAACCATCCTCACCTCACTGGCCCCGGTCAGGCGCAGCACCTCGGCGTAGGCGTCCCGCACAACTGTCGCCACCGACTCCGCGGATGGATCACCCTTGAGTCGCACGTCCACAATCCAACGATCCGGCTCTACGAATTCCGGGTGCACCTCCACCCGTGCGGATGCCACGGCGTCGAGCGCGGAGAGGTACTGCTGACCTTCCGCTTCCGTCTCTTGCGCGCCATGGCCATAGGCGAGCACCCGGCCACTGCGAGAGCAAGGGATGCAGCCGTTACGGCCAGGACCTGACGACGTCGGATTCTCACCGGTCCACACCTCCGCAGCGACTCCGGCATTCACATTCCTCAAGAGCCGGATGACACGATGTCCAAGCACCTCTGGGCCGCCGCAACATCCTCACAGTAATCCTGCAACGCCCCACTTCCAATCCGATTCTTGAGAAACAGTGAATGTACACGTTCCTTGCACCGACTCATGATTCGCTCCGCGATCCTTGGCGCGCACTTCAAGGATCGAGAAGTCCTGCTTTTTGTTCCACACTCCTCAGGTGCCGTCACGATCAAGCTCATCCGTCAGAATCCCGCAGCCGTCACCGGACCGCCGAACACCTTGATATAGTTCTGAGAATCCTTGTGGGTGAGACCCCCAGGGACGCCTGCACATAAATTTCTCCCCCCTCACCGCCGGAAACGCCAGAAATCGCGCCAACAAATCGATTCAAGTCACTCCGACTAAAACCGATATAGGCCTCGATCATCCGGGGAATCACCTCAACCTTCCACTTGTCTGCGAGGGTATGTGAACTGATCCACCGCCGTCTCCTTCGCCTTGAAGGAGATCTCGTTGGGCGCTTCCGACAGATCACCGTATTCGGCCATGGCAGGGAACGAGTTGGTTCCGGCAACTTGAAGAGTTGGCTGATACGGCGTTCGAGGAGTTGGATTAAGAGCGAGTTTGAGGGCTTTCCCGCACACCAGATTTGCTGCCAGGCCATCCGACCCCAGTCGAGGAAAGGATCCTCTTTCACCTTATCGTCTTCCGCTACAGGAAGACTGCACGAAGGGTTACTGTTGTGCTTTTTATCGCCCACTCGACTTTCACCGCCCGCTTACCTCGAGAAGAGGAACTGGTGCCGCGCCACCCACCCAACGAGCTAATGCCCTCCAGAAGTTTCCTGATCTCGCTGATGTTGGTCTCGTCAGACATGCTGATATCCAACCCAATGTTTTGGTCGCCTGACACAGTGAAGCTAGTAACTCGCTCGTCAGCGGAAAGCATGTCGTATAGCCGCCCAATATCCGGGCGGAACTCAACCACTTCAGCGGACTGGGCGCCAGCCATAGTCCGGCCCCCGCAGCAACTCCCGCACCTATCAACGCACGGCGTCGCACGCGAGGTTGACTCGACCAGGTACGTAGCCTTCCTCGGGAGCTCGCCCGACTCGATGAGTCAAGTTGCTGGGTGAACTCCTCCAGCACAGGTTCGTCAACAGGACTCACGCGGAGATCGCTGCGCTCATCATTCTGCATCTGGAGTCCTCCACCTTCGGATGGATACTACGCTACCGTCTCATTTTTCTTGAGTTCAAAATAGCGTCGCTGACGGGCACCTCACAGGATCACTCAGAACCGGGCGGCGCATCCCCGCGCGCCAGGGAGATGGCTGTGAGGAGGAAGCGGATGATGCTGCGTCGACGATGAGCCATGCCGCCACCGTAGGGCCTCACCCCCGGCGCACGGGATGGGGATTATTCCCCTGTCCGGCCTGTGCCGCTGCTGGGGCGCAAGACGCCCCAGGCCCACCTGAGTGCAGAACTCAGGTGGGCCGAGACCATCCCTGTGAGAGGTGGGAACTAGCGGCGGCGTCAGGCGCGGCGGCAGCTCACCAGCAGAGCCCCTCCCATCACGGCGACCACGGCGATGCCCAGAGGCAGGCCAATCCCTGACACCGGTGCTGGCCAGCGGGCCCCCGCAGGACCGCCGGGTGCCCCATCGGCCGAGGGCCGGCGCCGCCGAGTTGGTGGGCGTGGCCTGCTGGGCCGCACCGGACGGCGAGTTGCCGGCCGTGGTGGAGCTGCTCGCGTCAGCACTGAGCAGCGTTCGGGTCCGCACTCGCCTCAGCACTCGGCTTGGCGCTCGGGTCCCGCACTCGCGTCAGCACTGGGCTTGGCGTTCGGGTCCGCACTGGCGTCAGCGGCGGCTTGTCAGCCAGGGTCCGCACTCGCGTCAGCACTGGGCTTGGCGTTCGGGTCCGCACTGGCGTCAGCAGCGGGCTTGTCAGCCAGGGTCCGCACTCGCGTCAGCACTGGAGCTGGGCGCTCGGGTCCGCCTCGCCTCAGCACTCGGCTTGGCGCTCGCCTCAGCACTGGGCTTGGCGTTCGGGTCCGCACTGGCGTCAGCAGCGGGCTTGTCAGCCGGGTCCGCACTCGCCTCAGCACTCGGCTTGGCGCTCGCCTCAGCACTGGGCTTGGCGTTCGGGTCCGCACTGGCGTCAGCGGCGGCTTCTCGGTCGGGCGGCACTCGGCGCAGCACTCGGCTCGGCGGAAGGCTTCGCAGTCGCCTCAGCGCTCGGCATCGGCGACGGCACGGCGAGAGAGGTGTACATACCGGCGAACTTCAGGTCCAGCACCTTCTCGCCAATGTGCACCTTCTGAGACGCGGGGGCCTTCAGGGTGTACCCATCGACCTGAGCCGTGTTCACGTCCTGCTCAATGGTGCACTCCGTGCCCACAGGCAGCTCCGGACCGTTGACCGGCGTGCCATTGGCCTTGGCCTTGAGGGTGCCTTCCTGCCCGTTGTCGCAGGTGTAGGTGAAGGTGAACTCCTTGTCCCCGACCTCGGCGCCCTGACTGTGTTGGTCACTGAGAACGAGCCCCTTGGCCTTCGTGTAGGTGTTGGTCATCGTCACCTCGGCCGTCTGATCCTTGACGATGGCGACGGTCTGCGGCTCCGGGGCGGTCAGCGTGTATCCCGCCCGGAAGGCGGAGTCGGTGATCTCGGTGACGGTGCAGGTCGAGCCCGCCTGGACCTCCTCGGAGGTGCTCGAGGTCTTCCCGCCCTTCACCATCAGGAAGCCCGTGGTGTTGTCGGTGCAGCTGTAGGTGAACAGGAAGGTGGAGTTGCTGAAGTCGCCGTCGCCGGCCAGGGCCTTCGTGATCGTGAAGTCACCGTGATCCACGGGCACGGCGTCAGCAGAGTTGCTCAGCGTCACGGTCTCGAGCATCTGCTCCTCAACGGTCGCAGTGTTGGTGCTCTGGCCGTTCACCATGAAGGCGGCTTACCCCAGACGAGCACCTTCAGGAGTGACCGAGGCGTTCGTCGGTCCTCGTTGAACGTGAGGACCGTTCCGGTGGGGAAGATTTCCTTGAACACGGTCTTCGCACCGATGTTGAGGGTCATCTCGAGGTCACCACCAGTACCCTCCTGGTTGAGGGTGCCCAGGGCCTTCCAGCCCGGGTAGGCGCTTGCCTTCGCGTCACCGGGCGGGTCGTAGTTGACACTGACCTTGAAGGTGGTGTCCGCCGCCACCTTGCCGGTCTGGGTTTCCGGTGAGGGCTTGGTGATCTCAGAATCCACCGAGCCGGGCTTCATCTCGACGTTAATGGAAGGATGAGGCGTAGTGCACAGCGTAGGAGCCCCGCAGACTGGTTCCCAGCGCGGTGGCGTCGTTCTTGTACCGCACACCGGGCTGCACCTTGCCGTTGTCGGTGTTGGGGGTCGACTCGTAACGGACGATGTAGTTGCTGCGCGGCGCGAAGGGACCGGTCACCTTGATGAAGGCGACGTCGCCGTTGAAGGTGACGTCGAGGTCGAAGTCGCCCGCGCCGATGTTCTGGTCGGCGCCGGAAGCGTCCGTGAGCTGGACGGAGCTGGCGTTCTTGCCCTCAGCGGTGCCGGTCTCCAGCCTCCACTTCGCCTTGTCGGCGACGTACTTCTGTCCGGGGCCGAGCTCGTCGGTGAACATGATGGTCGAGCGGGTCTTGCCGTCCACGCTCAGAGACTGGCCATTCTCCTCGAGCCGCCTTGATCTGGTCAGGACCGAAGATCAGCTGCCAGGCAATTTGTCGAGTCAGCGGTCAGATCGCTGGCCCAGTGACCTTCTCCGGCGCAGGGGCCTTCGACGTACGCGCCGATCTTGCCGCCGAGGAACGGCCACGGTGTCGACACCGTTGGCCTTGATCGACAGGTTGGGCGAGATCCGAGGCCCGTTGGCACCACCAGTGACGTCCCGTTACCCCTGGGTCGCTTGAGAGCCCTGGGCGACGATCTTGTCGAGGCTCACTGTTGAAAGGTGCAGGTGATCTTACGCTCGGCCACCGAGCACTCACCCACTGCGTGCTGACGCCATCGTGGTTGAGCATCATCGGCTCAGTGATCTTGTCGCGCTGCGGACCTGCTCGGGCAGTGCGATCTCGAAGAGTCCCGCCCTTGGCCTGGGCCTTGCTGGCATCAGCTGAACTTCAGCTTGAGTGAGTCACCGCTCTGGATCGCGGTCTTGCTCGGGTCCTCCTCGCCGACGGCGTTGGAGGGTCAGTGACAGGTCGGAGACTGAGTGATCTTCGGGTTGATGGCGGCTCCGGGCCTGCATGGGCAGGACCGTCAGCATCGCGGCAGCCATCACCACGAGCAGGAGGAGAGCACCTGTGACACGCGCAGGCGCTCTGAGCGCTCTGGGGGCGGGGATCTTTGACACGGCAAACCTTTCGGGAGAGTCCGGCACTCAATTGATGCGGTGCCGAACTTAAGTTCTATATTTACTAGTATCAATGGCGAAAATCTCACGCGACGGTCACGAATCGGCTGCCGTTTTGCCTCGAAATGATGACGATGATGACGACTTCATCGCTAACCGCTCAGATGGGAGAAATCGATTTTTCGACGGCGCCCGTCAGCTCATCCCTCATCCGACCCCAGAGTTGCAGCCAACAACCGATCATCAGCAGTATCGGCCGCAATTCCCACCATCCATCGGCATCCACTCAGCTCCGGACATCACCACGGACACAGACCTGCACCGGCCCCTCAGGCACGTAGTTGACTGAGATAATAGATTCATGAGTCCCACGGTTCGGGTGGGCGAGGACCTCCGCCCTTGTCAGCAACCTCGTCAACCAGCTCAGTACAGCGGTTGGCGGCCGACGACTGCGCCCTGAGCGCCTCGTCGTCGGGCTCGCAGGTGCTCCCGGTTCGGGAAAATCAACGATTGCCGAGCAGCTGAAGACCGGGTTGAAAGCAGCAGGCATCTTCGCTGGGCTGGTTGCCATGGACGGCTTCCACCTGTCAACGCCGTCCTGGACGAGCTGGGGCGCCGCAACCGCAAGGGCGCCCCTGACACGATTCGACGTCGAGGGCTACCTGACGACCCTGGACCGGGTGCGAGCCGACGGCGCCCCTCAGGTCCTCGTTCCGGTCTACCGGCGCGACATGCACGAGTCCGTGTCGGCCGGGAGCATCGTCAGCGGCACCGGCGTCGTCGTCACTGAGGGCAACTACCTTGCGCTGGAGACGCGCGGTTGGGGTGCGGCGCGTGAGCGGATCGACCTGCTCATCCACGTTGACGTGCCCGAGGAGGTGCTCGTGCTGCGGCTCATCAACCGCCACGAGGAATTCGGTAAGAACCCGCTGGCGGCCGGCCACTGGGTGCGCACCGTGGATCTACCCAACGCTCGCCTCATCGCCACAAGCGTCCACCGCTGCGACGAGGTGTGGCGCGAGCCCGAGGATGAACGCGAGTCCGGCGTCGTCGACGACGACCTCGAGTAGAGCCCCGGCCTGCGCCGACCCCAAAGAGCCCGCGAGGCCACAGACACGGATCACGGTCAGCGGCCCGTTCCGAGCCCTCAGCACTCGACGCTCAGGTGCGTCCGCACGATGGACTGAGACGGCGACGTTCCACTCCTCGGACTATCGTCCCGCACGTATCCCCGCTGACGCTCCATCGATGATCCGAGGCATCCCATGACACCCCCTCCTGACACAGGCGCTGACACCGACGCGGCCTCCGAGAGGAAGCAGGACCGCAGCGCCCGCATTGCGGTGACGGTCTTCCCGCTCATCATGTTCGGCGCCTTCCTCGCCGCCTTCTTCTCGCCCTCCACCTTCGTGCCATTGGCCGGTTACATGACGCCGTTGCTGGCCGTCACGATGCTGGGGATGGGAATGACCCTGTCCATCCCGGACTTCACGATGATCGCTCGTCACCCGAAGCCGGTCATTCTGGGTGTGCTCAGCCAGTACGCAGTCATGCCGCTGGTGGGCTGGAGCGTGCGAACCTGCCGCCACTCGTCCCCCGAGCTCAAGGTGGGCATCATCCTCATCGGCTGCGTGCCCGGAGGACGACGTCGAACGTGGTCAGCTACCTGGCCAAGGGCAACACGGCGCTTTCGGTGTCGATGACCGCCTTCTCCACGATGCTGGCTCCCATCGTCACCCCGCTGCTGACCCTGTGGCTAGCCGGCACCTACATGCAGGTACCGGCCGGGTCGATGGCGCTGTCGATCGTGCAGATCGTGCTGCTGCCGGTGGGCGCGGGCCTGGCCTGCAATGTCTTCTTCCACCGGCAGGTGGCCCGGATCCAGCCGGCGATGCCGTGGGTCTCGGTCGTGGCGATCGCCGCGGTGGTGGCGGCCGTGGCCTCCAAGAGCCAGCCGCTCATCGCCACCGCGGGGCCGCTCATGTTCGCAGCGATCGCCTTGGGAGAATGCGACCGGCTACGCCCTGGGTTACGCCGTGGCGCGGGCCTTCGGCGTCTCGCGGGCCGACCGACGCACGATCGGTATCGAGGTGGGCCTGCAGAACGCGGGGCTCGGTTCGACGCTTGCCCTGCAGTACCTGAGCGCGGCGGTGGCCGCACCCTGCGCGGTGGCGACCTTCTGGCACACGATCACCGGTTCCTTGCTGGCCATGTACTGGCGCCTGCGCGGGTTCCCGGCCGGCGAGGATCCGCACGCCACCGTGCGCGAGCTGCGCCGTCGTGCCAAGGAGTCGTCACCTGCAGAACTTTGACGATGCCAAGTGAGCCAGCATCTCAGCACATCCTGATCAGGAAGCTCATGTGAGCGGCCGATCAACACCAGCACTACTGAAGCACTGGCACTTCTCCACCCGATGACCTATCCTAGAAGTGCTCAGGGCAGTAGCCCTGTGAAGTAGACCCGGCAGCCTTCCGGACGGTGGGCGAGCCGGGTTTTGCGCGTCATCTAGCCAACGGCACAATCTTGAGATCCATCTCAGAGAGCCTGGCTCGCCAGTTCCCTCCCTTATTCCAGCACCAGCTGATGGCATCCGGTAGCCACAGGAGAGCCTCCTCATGATCGTGGAAGTGGTCGTACGTACCGCTCCAGCCAGGGCCAAGGGCACTGCGTAGGACTCTCCGGTCAGACTGACAAACCGAGTCATTCTGGTCGAGAACCAGTTGTTGGCACTTCCCGTCCCGCAGAGTCTCAGCCAACGCTTGCAGGCATATTGAACGAGCTTCCCGATGTTTCTCCGCGACTTTGTAAAGTTCAGCCTTGATCGGCATCTTAGCTATGTCTGCTATCACGGCCTTACGTACTTCCGGCCGCTCTTTAGTGAAGTGGATGGAGCGCTGTCCCGAACGCAGATGCTTACGAAGCACAGTCCTGATCTTGTGAACATCTTGCGGTCGCACATAGACAGCCGTTATGGAGTATCCACTGACCTCAGATTCGTCAACAAACACCCGGTAGGCGACTCTCATCCCACTCGTTCACTGCGGAGACCCTCGACTCACAACCACGTCCCCTCACAGCATGCAGGACGCAGCCT
>BNJU01001100.1_pt1 | contig 171692 bp, 137 predicted proteins | sample 8539281 | NCBI WGS metagenome assembly BNJU01 (sample SAMD00202456, study PRJDB9452) | human saliva metagenome | isolation source: human saliva | place: Japan
CATCCGGCGCATCCATGGTGGTTCGTCCCATATAGACATCCCCTTCGGGAAGATAGCCTTCGACAAATACGTCCAGGCATGCACCGACCTTACGCTGAAGATTTTTCGCGAGACACCGCCTGTTGCACTCCATAATCTCATCTCGACGAGCGGCTTTGATATCTTCGTCGACCTGGCCCTCGAAACCTGCAGCAGGTGTATCTTCTTCCTGTGAATAGTGAATACGCCATAGGCGTTCAGCGCATTTCTTCGACAAAGGAAAGGACACTTTCCTGGTCTTCCTCGGTCTTCCCGGAAAGCCGCTGATCAGCGTCAGCGAAGTGCGATATCCGGCATCGCGGTTCGAAGTTTCCGAATGACGGCTTCCAAATCTGCCCGGAGGTTCTGCGTCCCATGCGCTTTAACACGGCATCGCTCGCATGTTGAATGGGTAAATCCAAGTAATGGCAAATTTTCTTTTCCGCTGCCATGACCTCAATCAACTCATCCGTGATTTCCTCCGGATAGCAGTAGAGAATGCGTATCCACTGAATGCCGTCGATACGACATAAGCGGCGAAGCAACCCGGAAGTCGCTTCTCGCCGTATAAACCATGCCGTAGCGTGTCGTCTCCTGGGCAACCAAAATGAGTTCCTTGATGCTGTCTTCGGCAAGCCTCTCGGCCTCCTGAACCAGGTGACCCATCGGATAACTCCGATAGCCGCCCCGAAGCGAGGGGATGATACAGTAGGTACAGTGTTTGTCACAACCTTCGGCAATCTTTAAATAACCGTAGGAAGCGAGTGAGGTCCGTACGCGAGCGGTCTCGGTCCCGATTGCCGGGAGGCGGCTTAAATCCTCAAACTCTGTAATCCTTTTTCACCGTCCAAGACACGGTCCAGAACGGCGCTGATTTTATCGTAGGCGGAGGTTCCGACCACCGCGTCTATCTCCGGAATTTCGCGAAGCACCTCTATCTTTATAGCGCTCCGCCATACAGCCGGCCATAATGAGCGCCTTTTAAATTGCCCTCTCCTTGTATTGCGCGGCCGAGAGCATGGTCTGTATGTTTCATCTTTTGCATCGAGGATGAAAGCACAGGTATTTACGATGATAACATCAGCCTCCGCCTGTTCATCTGTGAGAGACATCCTCTCGTCTCAGATACCCGAGCATCATCTCCGAGTCCACGAGATTCTTGTCGCAGCCCAGAGATCGAGCATATTTTCATTCTTCTTCCTGTTCCTGCTTTGCCTGTGTGTCTTCGATGTTCTCCGTTTCGTCTTCCGAAACAATTTTGACCTTGCCCTGTGGAGCTCTTCAATCGCAACCGAAAGCGGCTTTCTTCTTATAATCCGGGACTTCCGCTACTTCGCCGGCAATCAGCTGTCTAGCTCGTTTCGCGGTTGCAATGACAATGGAGTAGCGGTCGTACCACCGGCTGTTCGCCCGGCTCAACCTCACTGTTGACAGCATCGATAATCTCTGTATAAGACTGGATGTAACATTTATTTCTCCTCCCTCTGAATAAAAAGCGGTTTAATGCAGCACCGAGTTCTTCGGTAAAAGCGCTGTGACGACACATGCTGAAATGTTGGCTCTTAAGAAGCGCATGCAGGTTATCGACCGTCTCCGAAAGATCATCGTTGACCAGAAGATATTCGTAGTCCGACATCCAGCGACTTTCTTCGGCCGCTCGCTTTAAACGAGCGAGTACCTGTTCTTTGCTCTCGGTCCCCCGACCCGTAAGCCTCTGTTCCAAACTCTCCGCATTCGGCGGGGCGACAAAGACAAAGACCGCCTCGGGGAAAATATCTTTCACCTTGAGCGCACCCTGAATTTCGATTTCGAGTATCACATCATATCCGGCATCCAACATCTCCTCGACATAAGCCTTCGGCGTCCCGTAATACTGCCAACGTAGGATGCATATTCAATCAATTCCCGCTGTGCAATCATCTCCTCGAAACGCTCTCGCGTCACAAAAAAGTAATCCTTACCGTCTTCCTCTCCCGCGCGCGGCGCTCGGGTCGTCGCAGACACCGAAAGCCGGTAGTTGGGGTGTTGATGCATGAGCTCCCGTATCAAAGCACCTTGCCCGCACCGGAAAAATCCCGAGATTACGACAAGCAGACCTCTTTCTTTTCTTTTCTGCCACAGCAATTCCTTCCGTTTCTGCCATTAATTTGATAATCAGTTTATTATACGTCTCCGGAAAGAACAAGTCAAACCTTGCCGCTTCGGTATCACTCTGCTAAAATAAGTATAGATAACATTACTTGGTCTTTTGTCATTATCCGCCCTCTGCATTATCAAATCCTCAATCTGTTCTGTTTCTACCTTCGTTTCCCTCGGCATATCCTTTGAGAACCGCTTGCCGCAGCGTTCGCTTTCCGCGCATGCTCCCTGGAAACTTCGGTGCGATCGACCGTTCTTTTTCGCCATTGCTTTTCTTCGTATCGCTTTTGTCTATGCTCTTCCCCTCCGCACAGCTCTCTTTTCGTTCAGCTCTGCACATCCCTCAATCTCACGAAGTAAATTACGTTTGAGGCTGCCTTGCCGTCATGCGGCACATTTCGTTTCTCACCTCATCTATATTTCGGGAGTCAAGTATGCTAAAAAAAATTTATGCGGCCGGTCTCATCGGCACCAAAGGCGTTCTGGTCCGCTGCGAAGCGGATGTCGAGCAAGGCTTTTCCCACCATCACCTTCATCGGCTCTCTGGCGGCTTCGGTGCGCGAGGCGGCAGATCGTGTTCGCACTGCGCTCGGGAATAGCGGTTTCCGCTTGGAACCGCGCCGTGTTACCTTTGAAATCTGAGCTCTGCGGAGCTCAGAAAAGAGGGCTGTGCCTATGATGTGCCGATCGCTGTCGCCCTGCTCGCAGCCTACGGGCAACTGCCGGAGCAGCTCCTCACGGATACCTTGTTTGCCGGAGAGCTCTCGCTCAGCGGGGAAATTCTGCCGGTGCGCGGGGTGCTTTCTATGGTACGTTGCGCCGAAGCGGCCGGGCTCAAGCGCTGTTTTTTACCGCTCGAAAACCTGCGCGAAGGAAGTGTAATCGGTGGCATCGACTGCTACGGAGTCTCCACACTCTCAGAGCTCGTTGAACTGCTGCGGGCAAGAAAGACCTACCCGCTCCCGCCGTTTATGCGGAGAGCAGTCTCTCTTCGGAGGATACACCTGATTTTTCGGATCTCGCCGGTCAGGAACTTGTGAAGCGCGCTACCTTGCTTGCCGCAGGCGGGCGGCACAATATCCTGTATATCGGCCCTGCCGGCACCGGAAAAAGCATGATTGCCGCAAGGCTTCCGCACATCCTGCCTGCCATGAGCCGGGAAGAGCGGCTCAGTGTCTCGGAGATTTACAGTATCAGCGGCCTTCTTCCGTCCGACAAACCTCTGATGACCAAGCGCCCTTATCGCTCCCCTCACCACACCGTGACCGGCCTCGCGCTCTCCGGCGGAGGTCAAAAACCGCGTCCGGGGAAATCAGTCTGGCCCATGAGGGTGTCCTTCTTAGACGAGCTCCCGGAGTACCATGCGGCGACGCTTGAAATTCTGCGACAGCCGCTGGAAGAACATCTGGTGCACATAAGCCGCGTCATGCGAAACTTCACCTTTCCGGCCACTTTTCAGCTTGTCTGCTGCCATGAACCCCTGTAAGTGCGGCTTCTGGCCGGACCGCAACTGCTGTCGCTGTACCGAAGCTCAGGTCAGAACCCATCTGAGCCACATTTCTAAGCCCTTTGCTTGACTGCATCGACCTCTGCGCCGAGACCGAGTCTGTTCCGTTTTTCCGCCCCTACAGCGCAAAGAGCGACCGAAAGAAAACCCGGCCATGCAGCGCGCGGTGGAGCGAGTGCGCATATCCAGGAGCGACGCTTTTCAGGGGAGCGGCATTCATTTTAATGCGGAGATGACACCGGCGCAAATCGAAGCCCACTGTTCGCTTTTGCAGAGAGGATTCGGAATTTCTGGAGGCACTGTATAATTCCGGTGCCATGTCGGCGCGCGCCTACATAAAGCTTCTGAAAGTCGCACGGACCGCCGCAGACTTTGACGGGGCCCCCGAGATTCAGCGCGCTCTATCCGCAGAAGCGCTTGCCTCACCGCTCCCCGGAGGAAAAGTACTGGGGTAGCATCTCAAAATTGGCACGTCAAACCTGCATCCCGCGTATCCGAAGAGGCGGAATTGATAGGAAACAACGAGCCCTCTACCTGTATCTCTCCTATGCCCTTCGTTTGACGCGGGGGGAAGTGCGAAAACTGCCCGTTGATATACACTCCATCGAGGATTTGTTTACGCTCTCTGCCGAGAGCTCGGATGCCTATCCTGCCGGCATGCGGGATAAACCTCTCGCTTAGCGCCTTCTCCTGCCGCTGTGGCTGAGGCGTTAAGACAGATTGAGGAGGCCCTTGCCCTGCGCCGTATTCGCTTTCTCACGTCCCGGGATGCGGATTGGCCCTCGCGCTTTCAAACACTTTCGGATCCCCCGCTCTGGCTCTACTTAAAGGGTGAGCTACCTATGGAATACACGCCGACCGTATCGGTTATCGGGAGCCGAAGCGCGAGTTCCTACGGCCTTCGCATGGCAGACTTTATCGCTTCGGAGCTCGCCGCAAAAGGCATAGCCATTGTGAGCGGACTCGCAGCGGGAATCGACAGCCGCGCGGGAGAAGCTGCCCTGGCAGCCGGCGGCAAGAGCTATGCCGTCCTCGGCTGCGGCGTCAATATCTGCTATCCCAAGGAAAACTATGTGCTTTTTTCGAAGCTCTGCGAGGACGGAAACGGAATTCTGAGTGAGTTTCCGCCGGATGAACTGTCCCGCGCTTGGCACTTTCCCGATCGCAATCGGCTCATTGCCGCCCTCGGGGACTGTCTCTGTGTCCTGGAAGCGCGGGAACAACAGAGCGGCAGTTCCATTACGGTCGGGTCTGCTTTGGAACAGGGCAAGGAAATTTTCTGTCTTCCGGGTCGCATTACCGACCCCTTGAGCCGAGGCTGCCACGTCTTTATTCAAAACGGTGCAAATTTACTCCAAAGCCCGCAGGATATCGTCGACTATCTCGGTCTGCGTCTTCGCTGTATGTTGGAGCCCCGTGTGCGTTCACCGGAAAAACTCTCCCCGGAAGAGAGTGCGCTTTACCGCCTTATTCAAGAGGAACCCTGCTTTTTAAACCGCCTTTTACAGCGCAGCGGCTACGATATCGGCACTGTCATGCGCTGTCTCTTGAAATTGGAGCTTGAGGGCTATGTGGAGCAGCTTTCCGCCAACTATTACAGCGCCTGCTGACGCATAAAAGCTGCCGCCTCACAGTGTTATCTGTGAAGCGGCAGCTTTTCCGTTTCGAAATTGAAGCTTGCTCGGATTAGCGCAGTTCTCCTTTTTTACGGATTGTGAGTCCGGTGTCCTCATAACCGTTCGGATTGTTTTTCTGCCATCTCCAGGAGTCTCGGCACATCTCTTCGAGCGTCTTCTCCGTCTTCCAGCCGAGCTCCCGCTCTGCTTTCGAGGGATCCGCATAGCAGGCCGGAACATCGCCCGCGCGGCGCTCCTTAAAGACATAGTTGATCTTCAGATCGTTTGCCTTCTCGAACGCGGTGATGACATCGAGCACCGAATAGCCGGTTCCGGTTCCGAGGTTGTAAATTCTGACCTCAGGCGCATCCTTGACCATCTTCTCAAGTGCCTTCACATGGCCTTTTGCGAGGTCCACTACGTGGATATAGTCGCGAATGCAGGTGCCGTCCTTGGTCTCATAGTCATTGCCGAAGACGCCGAGGCAGACCAGCTTCCCGATTGCAACCTGAGTGATGTAGGGAAGCAGGTTATTCGGCACGCCCTTCGGGTTCTCTCCCATGCGTCCGGACTCGTGCGCGCCGATCGGGTTAAAGTAGCGAAGCAGCATGACATTCCAGTCCGCATCCGCGGTGTGGAGGTCGGTCAGAATCTGCTCAAGCATTGCCTGGTTCTGCCGTAGGGATTGGTGACCTCTCCCTTCGGGCACTCCTCGGTAATCGGCACAAAAGCCGGGTTTCCGTAGACTGTTGCGCTGGAGGAGAAGACGATGTTCTTCACGCCGTACTTCCGCATGCACTCGCAGAGCACCAGGGTACCGGTGATATTGTTGTGATAGTACTCGAGCGGCTTATAGACGGACTCGCTGACCGCCTTTAAGGCCCGCGAAGTGGATGACCGCCTCTATATCTTCTTTGGCAAAGACCTGATCCAGATTCTTCTTATCCAGAAGATCCAGTTCATAAAAACGAAGTTTTTTACCCGTGATTTCCATTACGCGGTTCAGAGACTCTTTGCTGGAATTCACGAGGTTGTCAACGACAACAACCTCATAGCCCGCATTCAAAAGCTCAACGCAAGTATGGCTGCCGATGAAGCCGGCGCCGCCGGTCACTAAAATCGCCATAATAAACAGCTCCTCTCTCCTGATATAGACTCAAATTTTGTTTTTTCTCAGTGGTGGAAAAGACGAAGGCCGGTGAAGGCCATTGCAATGCCGTAGCGGTTGCAGGTTTCAATGACCTGGTCGTCCCGAATCGAACCGCCCGGCTCGGCGATGTAGGAGACACCGCTCTTTCTTGCGCGTTCGATATTGTCCCCGAAGGGAAAGAAAGCGTCGGAAGCGAGGGAAACCCCCTTGAGGTCGTCGAGCCAAGCGCGCTTTGCCTCCGGGGTGAAGGGCGTGGGCTTAAGCGTAAACACGCGCTCCCAGCTTCCGTCGCGCAGCAAATCCTCGCTCTCATCGCCGATATAGACATCAATCGCGTTGTCGCGCTCCGCGCGGCTCACTTCGGGGCGGAAGGGAAGCTCCCAGGACCTTCGGGGGCCTGGCGCAGATACCAGTTGTCGGCTTTCCGGCCTGCGAGGCGTGTGCAGTGGACGCGAGACTGCTGGCCTGCGCCTATGCCTATGGCTTGGCCGTCCAGTGCATAGCAGACCGAATTGCTCTGTGTGTATTTGAGCGTAATCAGTGCAATCAAAAGATCTGTTTTTGCGGATTCCGGTATGTCCTTCGCTTCGGTCACAATGTTATTGAGCAGATCTCTCGTAATCGGGATTTCGTTGCGTCCCTGTTCGAAACTGACGCCGTAAACCTGCTTGACCTCCGTTGCAGCCGGTCGATACGAAGGGTCGATTTCAATCACATTGTACTTGCCCTTCTTCTTCTCCCGGAGTATGGCAAGTGCCTCTTCCGTATAGCCGGGGGCAATCACGCCGTCGGAGACCTCGCGCTTAATGAGGCGTGCGGTATCCGCGTCACAGACATCCGAAAGGGCAATGAAGTCTCCGAAGCTCGACATGCGATCGGCACCGCGGGCTCTTGCGTAAGCGCAGGCAAGCGGACTCAATTCGCCTGCGTCCTCGACCCAGTAGATTTTTTTCAGGATATCCGAGAGCGGGCGTCCGCAGGCAGCCCCCGCAGGCGAGACATGCTTGAACGAGGTCGCCGCAGGAAGACCGGTCGCCTCTTTTAATTCACGAACCAGCTGCCAACCGTTCAGCGCATCCAGAAAATTGATGTAGCCCGGAGTTCCGGAGAGTACCTTGACCGGAGTTCTCTGTCTCCCTGCATAAATATTCTGGCCGGCTTCTGGTTGGGATTACAGCCGTATTTGAGCGTCAATTCTCTCATGTTAAGCCTCCTGCTTCTTCTCGTTGCGGTTAATGAGCACTTCGCGATAGTTTTTGCCTGTTCCGTCCGTTAAGTCCGTTTCGCGCACATAGAGGGATATTTTATTCTCCGAATCCAGGGCGTCCCAAAGCTTTGCCGCAAACGCATCGAGCTCGTCACTGACGGCAATGCACTTCGGCTCTCCGCAAAAGCTCTGTAACGGATTGCCGTCACCGAGATAGGTGTGAATCAAATGCCCCTCACCGGGGAGCGGGGTTGCATAGTTAAAGTAGAATCGGAGACACTGATCCGGATTCATACGGTCACTCTTCAGAATACTGAGTTCATAGGAGAAGCCCCCGTCCGCAAAGCGAAGCACACCGGAAATACGCGGTGTATAGTTCGGTGCATCCGGCTCAAACTCCCGTGCGCCGAGCGCCTCGGAAAGCGAAAGTCCGCGCCGAAAGCCCTCGTATATGGTATCGGTCTGGTCTCCGTTGCTCACAATCAGGCGGTTCTCCAGACGGCGTACCGGTGCATAGATAATCAACGACGGATCGGAGAGTTTTGCCGGATCGAAGGCCTCTGTGCGTATACCGTCCTCCGTGCGGGAAAAAAATACGGTTTCTCGAATTTTCGCTGCGCCCCATGATGAAATAAGCGAGCATAGCCTTTTTGCCGTCCTCGCTTCTCCCGAGAACGATGCCTCTGCCCGGGTAACGATTGCCCCGAAGCTCCTCATAAAGGGAACTTTTTTCCATGAAAAAATCTCCTTCCTGTCTGCGTTATGCATCGCCTGTATCATAACACCCGATGCAAATTCCTTCAAGAATTGCTCTCGGGTCGTGGACTTTTCGGGGCTCGTACTTTATGATTGGGACGACACCATACCGTTTCAACCGGAAGGAGGTTTGTCAAGTCATGAGACATATGCTGAAACCCTTGGATTTTTCCGTAGAGGAAACCGCTGAATTGCTTGCGCTCGCAGGCCGTATTGAAAAAAATCGCTCCGCGTATGCAAAGGTGATGGAAGGGAAAAAACTCGCCACTCTTTTCTACGAGCCCAGCACCCGGACACGCCTCTCCTTTGAGGCCGCAATGTTAAATCTTGGGGGCTCCGTTCTCGGCTTCCAGTCTGCCGATGCAAGCTCCGCCAGTAAGGGAGAGAGTGTTGCCGACACGGTTCGTGTGGTCTCCTGCTATGCGGATATCATTGCCATGCGTCACCCGAAAGAAGGTGCTCCCATGGTCGCGAGCGAGTTTTCGGGCGTTCCGATTATCAATGCCGGCGACGGCGGGCATCAGCATCCCACCCAAACTTTGACGGATCTTATGACCATTCAATCCCTGAAGGGGCGGCTTGACAATATGACCGTTGGCCTCTGCGGTGACCTTAAGTTCGGTCGCACGGTTCACTCGCTGATTGCCTCCTTAATTCGCTATCCGGGCATACGTTTTGTGCTGATTTCACCGCAGGAACTCCGCATTCCCGGCTATATCCGAGAGGATGTTCTCGAAAAGAACCGAATTCCCTTTGTCGAGGTCGGCAGTCTTGAAGAAGCCATGCCGGAACTGGATATACTCTATATGACACGCGTACAGAAAGAGCGTTTCTTCAATGAGGAGGATTACATTCGACTGAAGGACAGCTATATTCTGACCGAAGAGAAACTGCGCAGCGCAAAAGAAGACATGTATATTTTGCACCCGCTTCCCCGTGTCAACGAGATATCGGTCGAGGTGGACAAGGATCCCCGCGCGGCGTATTTTAGGCAGGCACAATACGGTGTCTACGTCCGCATGGCACTCATCATGATGCTTTTGGAGGTGAAAGAGACATGTTAAATATCAGCGGTCTTTCGGAGGGCATTGTTCTGGATCATATCAAGGCGGGAAAGAGCCTTGATATCTACTATCAGCTCGGCTTGAACAAACTGGACTCCCAGATAGCAATCATCAAGAATGCACATTCGAAAAAGATGGGGCGAAAGGATATCATCAAAATCGAGGGCAATGTGCTTGACCGGATTGACCTCGAGGTCCTCGGTTACATTGACCACAACATCACTGTGAATATCATACGCGACAACAGTATTGTCGAAAAGCGGGTGCTGCGGCTTCCGAAGAAGATTACCAATGTGATTCACTGCAAAAATCCCCGTTGCATTACCTCAATTGAGCAGGAACTCCCCCACATCTTCTATCCGCCGATGCAGAACGGGAGGTATATCGCTGCCGCTATTGCGACGAGCGCTACTCGGACCGTTCCCGTTGAAACAAAAAGAGAGCAGACGCTTCATGCGTTTGCTCTCTTTTGTATACTCAAAAAAAGACGGGCGATAAGCCGGGTTATGTCGTGGATGATCATCTATCTAGCTGCAACGTCGCCGCTGCAGTCAAGCAACCTACCCGGACAGTGTTGTCTCTCGAGAGAGGCAACCGACGGGCCGCCGATCTGTCCTGTTCGGTCTTGCTTCGGATGGGGTTTACATGTGCCCCGGATGTTACCACCCGGGCGGTGGTCTCTTACACCGCCTTTGCACCCTTACCGGCGTAAAGCCGGCGGTTTATTTCTGTTGCACTTTCCTGGGAGTCGCCTCCACCGGACGTTATCCGGCATCCTGCCCTTTGAAGCCCGGACTTTCCTCACCTGCAGCCTTTCGTCTCTGCAGCCGCGATCATCTGCCCGTCTTTCGAAGGGGTATTATACCACAGTCCTCTCGATTCGTATACAAGCTCTATGCACCGTAGGCACTGCCGCCGATGAACTCGCGGACCAGGGAAGTCGCAGGGATATCCTCGGAAGGGAAGGTCAGGAAATAGCTCAAAAATTTCAGCAAACGTTTTGCCTCAAGGTATGAGGGATGCGTTTCCGGAACACCGAAGAGCAGGGCCTCCGCGTAGGGCTTAAGGGCCGCTGTCTCGTAGGGAAGGGCCGAGTTGAACACATCGTCGGCATTTCCCTGATTCGGGAAAATGTAGCGCTCTTCGCCCGCACTGACCGAAGCCCAGCGCGCCAGACTCTCCGCGGCATCATTTCCGCGCAGCCGTGCATCACGTACAATGCGACGCAACATGCGCGCATCTCCGGTTGGGATGCGGTTATGTGCATCGAGATTCAGCTGAGTGAGACAGCTCACATAAATCTTGTGTTTTTTCTCGGCGGGGATGGAAAACGAGAGCGCCTCGTTTAAGCAGTGTATGCCTTCAATCAGCAGGATGTCCGAGGGGCCGCAGTGTAAATAGTCTCCGCGGTAGTTGCGCTCACCGGCAATAAAATCAAAGCGCGGGAGCTCTATGCGTTCGCCGTTCAGCAGTCTGTTCAAATCGTTGTTAAAACCATCCACATCGAGTGCAGCGAGAGCCTCGAAATCATAGTTTCCCCTTTTCGTCACGCGGTGTATCGCTGCGATTCTTAAAATAGTTATCTACCTCGATGGCATGCGGCGTTTTGCCGAGGGCCAGAAGTTGCGTCGCAAGACGGCGCGCAAAGGTTGTCTTTCCGGAAGAACTGGGTCCCGCAATCAACACAATGCGAACTTCGTCCCGGCGGCATATTTTTTCCGCGAGATCGCCGATGCGCTTTTCCATCTGCGCCTCGGCACATAATATCAACTCCTTCATCTTTCCCGCTGCGGCGCGGGCGTTCAAGGCACCTACGGTCTCAATCCCCTGGCGTTCCAGATTCTCCCGGCTCGTTTCCATCGCTTCAAAGATCTTTTGCGCCGGTTGAAAGGACATGAGGGCCATGGGGTCACGACGATTCGGCAATTTCAGTACAAAGCCGTCCTCGTAGGCTTCAAGAGAAAAGGCATTGAGATAAGAGCTGTCCGGCAACATATAGCCGTAAAAGTAATCTTCGTATCCTCCGAGCCGGTAAAGATTTACGGAAGAGTGGATGCGAAAGCGAAAGAGCTCGGCCTTATCCTTCATGCCGCGCGCCTCGAATAGGCGCACAGCCTCTCTGGTCGGAACACTACGCTTTTCAATGGGGAGGGCTGCTGCGACAAGCTCCCGCATAGCGGTTTCGAGTCGAGTAAGTTCCTCCCGACTCACACGAGTCTGACCGAGTATGCGGCAGCGCAGAGCACCGCTTTCTTTGTAATCAATCCAAATCTCCTTGTGGGCCTTCCCGTATAAACTGTATTGTGCGGCGAGTAGAAGTAAAATGACACTGCGCTCATAGCACTGAAACCCTGCCTTATCGCGCAGGGTCAAAAATCTTAGCTCTCCCGCTTCTTCTACAGGCGCACCGAGCTCATGCAGAACGCCGTTCAAGGTGGCAAGGAGTATCGGGCTAGAATACTTATCCTGTTCTTTTTTCGCAAGCTCCAAAAAGCTTGTTCCCGCAGCCACGCTAAGACATTCTTCCCCGAGTACCAGTTCATAGCTCTTATTCATCTTCATTCCTCAAAGTGCGCAAGACACTCCGTCAATAAGGCGATGTTCTCCCGCACTTCTTCTCGCTTGGCATACACCGATGCACGCTCCGACTGCGGGAGACGCTCCGCAATTTCTTTTTCTTTGCGAAGCCTCTCTTCTATGTAACTGCGAAGCACCGGATCCCGACGCTCCAAAAGCTTCGGACCGAAGCGCCTTGATGCCGGAACGGAAATCCCGTGCGTTAGCGCCTCTCGGTAAGCGGCTTCTCCGTCGCCGTTTTCGCAGACTAAAATCAAGTAGTACTTTCCTTCTTCTTTCAACATGTGCTCGTCGGTAATCCGGAAGCCCTCCGCTGCGAGATAGTCCCGAAAAGCTTCCCATTCGGTGTGGGGGGAAAAGAGGTAGCGTTTTACCCCCTCGCGAAATGCGGGACCCGGTCTTCCGTTTGCACCCAAACCGCGTGTCAAAATGCCCTGCATGAGTTCGCCTCCCATGCCGGCAATCAGCACACAGTCCGCCTCTCGGGCTCCAGCGCGGCAAAGCCGTCCGAAAGCCGCAGCGAAACTTGTTCCGAAAGCCCGAGTTCCGCAATGGGTTGCGGCGCGCTTTAGTGGTCCCTCCCCGATGTCCATCGCAATGGCGTGAGATATACGTCCGGTGAGCAGAAGCTCTGAGGGGACCCAAGCATGGTCTGTCCCGATATCCGCAAGCACGCTCCCCGCAGGGACCAGCTTTGCAAGCGCTCTGAGACGCTCCGATAATTTCAGGCACTCTTCGTCCATGCTCACCTCCGTATGCTTAATTTGAGACGCTGCAACTCGGCTTTTTTTCTCGCATGGCAGCCTGTAATTCTTCCGCGCTTGTGCTCTGTCGCAATCTTTGATCCGCCGCATCTTTTTATGCTGCGGATGCAATCGATGATAGCTCGGTCTCTCTCCTGCGCGGAGAGCTGTTCCGCAAATTGATTCGTGTGGAAAATAGCCGCAGCCTGCTTCTCTTTGTCCAAATCCTCCACGTAGTCGTTTAAGAGGGCAGCAATATCCGCCTTCCCCTGTCGCAGCGCCGCGAATAGTTTCGTTGCGAGCTCGCGGTAAAAGGGATGCGTAAAATCGCTCTCGAAATCCAGGCGGAAAGCTGGGAAAAGAGCTGCGGTTCGTCCGCCATAAAGCCGAGCAGTAACTTCTGACTTTTTTTCAGAGGCACTTTCCTTCACTTTCTTTCCGGCAGCAGTACGCGTTTCCCTGCGGATTTGCGGCTGCTCACTGCGCTGTCCCACGCCTGCGCTGCCCATGCGGTTGACTAAATCGCGAAGCGCATCTGCGGGTATCATCTGTTCCCGTGCAACCGCATCGACATAGTTGTTTCGCTCCAGCGGCTCGGAGAAGCTGCAGAGTAGGGCTGCCGTCTCTTGGTAAAAGGCTGTTTTCTCCGCCGGATCCTGTAAATCATGCTGCTTGGCGATGACATCGACCTCCCAGAGCAAGGCATTTCTTGCGTTCTCCGCCCTCTCCGCATAGCCTCTCGCCCGAGCGCCTTTATAAATTCGTCCGGGTCCTTGTGGGGCTGCATGGAGAGCACCTTCGGCGTAAAACCGGCTCCCCGAAGGAGAGGGATGGCGCGACGAGCGGCCTTGATGCCGGCGTTATCCGAGTCATAACTCAGCACGGCTACCGCGGCGGTCGAGAGGGTCCTCTTTAAGTGGAGTACCTGTTGTTCCGTGAGCGCGGTGCCGAGAGAAGCCACTGCATTGACAAAGCCCGCTTGGTGAAGGGCAATCACATCCATATAGCCTTCGCAGAGAATCACATGATCCGCGCGTGTGCGGCGCGCATAGTTGAGCCCGTAAAGATTCCGGCTCTTATCAAAGAGTTTGGTCTCGGGAGAGTTTAAGTACTTGGGTTCTCCCTCCCCCATAACGCGGCCGCCGAATGCAATCACGCGGCTGTTGCTGTCCATAATGGGGAACATCACACGGTTCCAGAATTTGTCTCTGGCCCCCCGCTCTTCTATCGTCACCAGGCCCGATTCACGGAGTTCCGCATCGGTATAGCCTCTCTGCTTGAGAAAACGGTACAGCTCACCAGGCCGCTTGCTCGAAAAACCGAGCCCGAATTTGCGTATGGTTTCATCACTCAGCCCGCGCTGTCTCAGGTACTGATATGCATGCTTACCCTCTTCCGTGTGAAGCAACTGATAAAAATGGGTCGCAGCCAGCTTGTGCATCTCGAGCAGACGCTCTTTTAAACTGTGCTCACGTTTTTCCGCCGCGCTCGGCTCACGTTCGGGAAGTTGCATCCCCGCACGGGAAGCAAGGAAGCGAAGTGCCTCCGGAAACGACAGATTCTCGTATTGCATCACGAAGCTGATTGCGTTTCCTCCCACTCCGCAGCCGAAACAGTGAAAGGACTGCCGCTCCGGTGAAACCGAAAAAGAAGGCGTCTTTTCCGAATGGAAGGGGCAGAGCCCCACATAGTCCCGCCCACGCCGTTTGAGTGCCACATAGGACGAAACCAAATCCACAATGTCGCTTCGCTGTCGAACTTCAGCGATTACATCCTCTGAATAATACAAGTCAAACCTGCTTTCTCCAAACCTACTTTCTCAATGAAACAATTCAAAGCACCGTCCAAGCACGCGGCACAAACAGCTCCTGAAATACGCGCACCGCATACTGATCGCTCATCCCTGCGATATAGTCGCAGACCGTTCTCTCGATCGGCTGCTTGCATTCGGACATAAAATATCGATACTCCTCGGGCATCTGCTCCGGATGCTCCAGAAAAGAGGAATAGAGGCGGCCTATCATGGCCTCTGCCTTTCCTTCCTCCGCCTTCGGCGCACTGCCACGGTACACGTGCTGAAAGAGCCAGGCGCGAAGCTGCATCATAACTCGAAAGCGCTCTCCTCGCTCATACTGACTCTGTCTTCGTTCAGGCTGGTCTCGATGACATCCCGTATCATACAATTCAAGCGGTCTCGCACACTGTGTCCGAGCGCGGCTGTGAACGCGGTGGGGATGTCCTTTTCCCGGAAAATACCGGCGCGAATCGAGTCGTCAATGTCATGGTTGATGTAGGCAATCTTATCCGCGAGGCGCACAACAGCCCCCTCATAGGTGCGCGGGGTGCTGTGCGTTCCGTGATTCTGTATGCCGTCGCGAACTTCCAAGGTCAGGTTGAGCCCGTTTCCGCGCTTTTCCAGAAATTCGACAGTTCTCACACTCTGAACACTGTGCTTAAAACCGCCCGGGCAGAGCCCGTTCAGAACACGTTCTCCGGCATGCCCAAAAGGGGTGTGACCGAGGTCATGTCCCAGTGCGATGGCCTCTGTGAGTGTCTCGTTTAAGCGCAGGCATTTTTGCAATGGTGCGCGCAATCTGAGAGACCTCCAGCGTATGCGTGAGCCGCGTGCGGTAGTGATCGCCCTCGGGCGCAAGGAAGACCTGGGTTTTATGCTTCAAGCGTCGAAAGGCCTTGCAGTGCAGAATACGGTCGCGGTCACGCTGAAAGCAGGGACGCAGGTCATCCTCTTCCTCAACCCGATCTCTGCCGACGGAATCTCGACTGAGGGTCGCATACTTAGACAGAAAACGACTCTCCTCCTCTTCCAACTCTTCTCGTATGCTCAAAGCGCTGCCTCCTTTCCGGAACAAGCGACGGTTTTATTTAAGTTTATTCTATCAGAAAAAGCACCGGTGTGCCCGGTGCTTTTCACGTGCAGAGAAAGGGACTTGAACCCTCATGACATTGCTGTCACACGGACCTGAACCGTGCGAGTCTGCCAATTCCGCCATCTCTGCGAACAAAGGGAATTTTACCAGAGAGGCGGAATACTGTCAATTGTTTTTTTACCTTTTTTCACTCACTTTGTCTTATGTTCCAGCTCACTCAGTTTTTGGTTCATTTTCTGTGCCAATTTTTTTTGATTGAGGTAAAAACCGAACCAAATGCCAAAGGCAATCAAAAGTTGTTCTGCGGCTATCTTGGCAATCCCAAGGAAGCCCTGCTCGCGTGGAATCCAGCCCACAACCCATGAGGTAAGCAACAAGACAATACACCCGATTCCCATATGAATCATAATTTGTACGGGAAGAGACAGTTGCTCTCTCTCATAGACAAGCGACGGCAAGCCGAAACCGAGTCCTACCACCAGTGTGCCCAATGCCATCTTGGTAAAACCGTAGTGATACAGAGCCGTTGTTCCGCCGTTGATACAATCAAAAATGACTCCGGTCAGCACAAACATAATTGCCGCAAAACCGATACCGTACAGAGCGGATGAAAACAGCGTATGCTTCTGTTCTTTCATGAAACCTACCTCCTCCTTTATATTCCCAAATAGCGTTTAAATGCGGGCAAATATTTTCTCGAAATATAATCCCGCTGCCCGTTTTTCATAACCAGAACCATGACGCCGCCGAGGCTCGGTGCGACGTAATCGAGCAACTGCAGATTGATGATGGTGCTCTTTGAGATGCGCATGAAATCCGGGCCGAGCAGGGCCTCCAATTCATAGAGACGTTTGCCGCTTCGGAACTGTCTTTTTTCACCGTAAATGACCGCTTTCTCCGCCTCCACGCGAACCAGATAAATTTCTTCCGGATGAAGCATCACAATTTTTTCGTCTTCACCCGCGGAGATCAGTGAGGCTCTCTCCTCGGATAGCAGCGCCGCGACACGTTGTACTTCGGCTGTGACTTTGCCCGTGTGAATCACAGCAAAGGGGACATTCAACTCCGGCTGTAATTTGATTTCGACCTTCATCGGTTCTTCCCTCCTTTCTCTGTATCCCAAGTATAGCGAACGCGTGCATTCCTGTCCCGGTTTTTTTCGGCCAAGAGGCGCTTTCCGCAGGGTAAGAAGCGCAACCGGCACTACCACTTACCGCGGACAAAAAAAACAGACCTCTGCCGCTCCGTTGCCGGAGGCAAAAGTCTGTTATATTCAAATGCCTGTAAATTATGCGATAGCCTTCTTTGCGGTCTCAACGAGCTTTGTAAAACCCTCTGCGTCGTTGATTGCGAGCTCGGCGAGAACTTTTACGGTTCAGGACAATCTCAGCCTTCTTCAGACCGAACATGAACTTCGAGTAGAAATCTCGTTCATTCTGCAAGCCGCGTTGATTCTTGCAATCCAGAGCCGACGGAACTGTCTCTTTCTCTGCTTTCTGCCCTCGTACGCCGTGCTCAGCGCTCTCATGACAGTCTGCTTAGCAATTCTGTACTGCTTGGAACGTGCGCCTCTATAGCCCTTAGCGAGCTTTAAAATTCTGTTGTGCTTTGCCTTTGCGTGCATCGCGCCTTTCACTCTTGCCATCTTGCTTCCTCCTTCTTCACGTCAAGTCCGATTATAAATACGGCAGGATCTTCTTCATGACCTTCGAGTTCGTGCTGTCGGTCACGATGTCTTTTCTCAGATTTCTCTTGCGCTTCGTGGACTTCTTCGTCAAGATGTGAGACTTGTACGCCTTGTTCCGAATCAGCTTTCCGCTACCGGAAACTTTAAAACGCTTTGCTGCTGCTCTGCTTGTCTTTACCTTCGGCATGATACTTTCCTCCTTAGTTCTTCTTTGCGCTCATAAACATGACCAACGTTCGGCCCTCAACCTTCGAAGGCTTGTCAATCACGGCGATATCAGCGAGGGACTTCGCAAAATCATCCAGAATATATCTCGACTGGCTCATGTGCGACATCTCTCTTCCGCGGAAGCGCAGCGTTACTTTTACTTTGTTGCCCTTCTCCAGAAACTTTCTGGCAGCATTGGTTTTTGTGGCCAGATCATTCGTGTCGATATTGGGGGACAAACGCACTTCCTTCAATTCAACAATCTTTTGCTTCTTCTTGGCTTCCTTGTCTCTCCGTATCATCTCATAGCGATACTTCCCGTAATCGATGATCTTGCAGACAGGCGGCTTTGCCATCGGGGAGATGCAGACCAAATCCAGTTCTGCTTCATCCGCAATTTTCTGAGCGTCCTGCGAGGACATAATTCCAAGCTGCTCTCCGTCTGTCCCGATGAGACGAACCTCACGGAAACGTACCTGTCCGTTAACCAATGACTCGCTGATAGCTGAACACCTCCATTTATGCTGCAGCTGCTGCTGCAATAAAAAAAGACATGGCAGCAGTTCCTGCCATGTCTAAAGTAAAGGTCATCAAAAGAAAAGATGAATCCACTTTATGAACCCGGGTCACAGATATGTGCCAAGGTGAGGCAAGCCTGCTTTCTTGATAAGTACAACGTTGATAGTATAGCGATACTTCCGAACTCTGTCAACACCTTTTGCAATGAAAGCTGCGCTGGATGATTGTAAGATGAACTAGGACAATAAAAAAGAGCCGATGACGAACTCGTGGTATGATGAAGCTACCACACACCAACACACCAGGAGGTTCGCCATGGCCCAGAACGAGTATACCACAAATAGAAAATATCGCCACCTGACACGCGAAAAGCGTGCACAGATTGAAGTGCTGCTGCAATTAAAGCTCCCCAAAAGTCGCATCGCGCGCGAAATCGGGATTGCAAGGTCAACTTTATATAATGAACTTGCCAGAGGTACTGTACAGCAGTTAGGACGGAATCTGGAGCCATACACTCGGTACTTTGGAGATTCGGGACAGCGTGTCTACGAACATCGAAGACGAAATAGTCATTGCCCCATGAAGCTGGTGAAAGCTAAGAAGTTCGTGTCTTTTGCAGTAAAGCAGATACTGACAAAGCATCTGGCACCTGATACGATTTGCGGTCTTGCCAAAGAAAAGGGCTGTTTCACCGAGCTGGTTTGCAGCAAGACACTTTATAACTATATTGAGCGTGGATTGTTAAAAGCTCGAAATATCGATCTCGCGCTAAAGGTCAAACGTAAACAACACCGTAAGGGACATCCGCAGCATAAGCGGCTGTATGGCCTGAGTATTGAAGCTCGCCCCCCAAGTAGTCAATCAGCGGGAGGAGTTTGGGCATTGGGAGATTGATACCGTGGTCGGTCGAAAGGAGTCACAATCCGTTTTGTTGACACTGGATGAGCGAATCACAAGATTTCGACACATTATAAAGATACCCGGTAGAAGCACACAAGCGGTCGAGCAAGGTTTAAAAACGCTCCGAGAGCTGTACGGAGAACGATTCAGCCAAGTCTTTCGCTCCATCACAAGTGACAATGGCAGTGAATTTGCTTCACTGCCACAGTTGCTTTCCACGATACCCATATACTATGCTCATCCTTACTCCGCCTACGAACGCGGACTGAATGAAAAGCAGAACTCATTGATTCGCCGGTTCTTACCAAAAGGGAGTTCTTTTGATGTAGTTACGGATGAGCAGATAAGAGAGATACAGAACTGGATCAATCAACTCCCTCGAAAATCCTTTCATTACAGTTCGCCGGAGGAATTATTTCAGACTGTCCTACCTGATCTTGCAATCTAGCAAGAAAGCTGCGCTTTCATCACGCATTCATTTTGTATCTAAAGCCGGAGGCCGGAGTTGCATTCCTTTGACAGTATATACCAAAAATGCGAACAACGCTAAAGGGGCTGTGCCGCCGCACAGCCCCTTCTGTCTTACTGCTCTTCTCTCTTTCTCCGGACCGCAAAGCCTGCGAGCAGGAGTCCGAGTGCCGCTCCGCTTACGCTGTCCGCAGCACCTGCCTCACCGGTCTTCGGGAGGCGACGCGCCTTGGAACGGTCGCTTTCTCCCTGCGCGGAACGCATTTTGCTTCCCGTGCGGCTCGTTGCGCGATTCGTTGCACTGCTTGTCGCAGCATTGTTCTGCCGGTTCGGCTCTGTCGCCTGAGAAGACTGCATTGCCGTACCGGATGTATCCGCACCGTCTGCGGTGGAGGAAGTTCTGCCCGTCTGCGATGCGAGCTGCGCTCCGTTGTTGAGACCGGTGCCGTTGTTGCTGTTACCGCTGCCGTTATTGCCGTTACCGCTGCCGTTGTTGCCGCCGACAGTGCCGCGTCCGCCGGAGACGCCCCTGCCGGAGCCGCCACCGGAACCGCCACCGGAACCGCCACCGGAACCGCCGATGTTATCGGTATCCTGGTCTTTCTGGTAGAGCGCCACCAGCATGATATCCCGCGTGGTTCCGGCCGGAATCTTGTTGATGAACTTGCCGCCGACCTGTTGCCAAGTCCAGAAGCGAACGCCGTCTTTCACCGTGCCGAGGAGAGAAATCTCATCCTCGATGGTAAAACTGCTCGGGTTCTCCGCGTTGTTGATGCCGCCCGCCGTGTCATAGATGATGCGATAGCGAATCGGCTCCCAAACCGCTCGGAAGGTTACCTCGCCGTCGCTCTCCGCCGGAATGCCGTTGACGGCTACGCCAGGAGCGGAGCTCTTTTCCCAGCGGACAAAGTTGTAACCCGCTCGGGACGGTGTCGGCAGCGTAATAGCCGCATCCTCGATGGTATAGGAGGTCGGAAGATTCGAAAGCCCCCTGAATCGGACTGTTTCCGGTTTCTCCGGTTTCAAAACGTATGCCGTAGTGATTGACCGTCCATCCCGCAGTAAGCGTCAGGTTGCCCGTGGTTCCTTCCGGAATGCGCGTGACCGGCTGGCCGTTTACGAGCCATGTACCGGTATAACCGCGGCGTACCGGCGGATCTAAGTTGATCTCATCCTCTACCGTAAAGTTCGGGACATTGCCTGCCGGGGAAGTCGGCGTACCGATGCCGCCGCCCGGATTGAGATCATAGCTCATGCTGTACGAAGTGAGCGACCACTTTGCATAGTAGGTCTTCGGCTCTGCGTCATGTGTATGCAGAGTCGTAATCGGCGCGCCCGTGAAGGCGGCATTGTCATACCAGCCGAGGAAAGTAGCTCCGTTTCTTGTCGGAACCGTAAGTGCAAAATCCGCATCCTCGACGGTATAGCTCGTCGGTCCCACGGTGCTTGCCGGACTTGCGGGTCTGTCGTTCAACACATAGCTGATCGGATAGACACTCGGCTGACTCCACTTCATGTAGAAGTGTTTGTCCTCGAGATCCCGAACCCGAAGTTCCGTCACGGGATGTGTGAGTGCCGCATCGTCAAACCAGCCCTCAAAAGTGTAACCGGGACGGGTCGGCGCTGCGAGCGTAAAGTCGGAACTAAGGACGGTGTAAGATGTCACTGTGTTCGGGTTCGTCGCCGGATTTGCTGCTGTGTCGTTTGCGTGGTAGTAAATCTGATAACTGTTCGGGCTGCTCCAACGTGCATAGAAGTGACGATTTGTCGCATCCATGCTGTGCAGCGTTGTGACCGGCGTTCCCGAAAGGCCGGGGTTATCATACCAGCCGAGGAAGGTGTAGCCCGCACGCGTTGCCGGCGCAAGTGCAAAGTCCGGATCGAGTACCGTATAGCCGGTGACTGTATTCGGATTATTTGCCGGATTCCCCGCCGGGGTAGCATCGTTCAGATCCCAGTTCACCGTATAAGTCTTCGGCGCACTCCACTTCGCATAGTACTGTTTATTCTCTGCGTCCATGGTGTGTAAGCTCGTGACCGGGGTACCGGTGAATGCTGCGTTATCATACCAGCCCTCAAAGTCATAACCGGTTCGCGTTGCTGGATTGATTGCAATATCCGCATCCAGCACGGTATATGTTGCGACCGTGTTCGGATTCGTTGCCGGGTGTCCCGCCGGTGTGCCGTCGTTCAAGTTCCAGTTCACCGTGTAAGTCTTCGGCGCACTCCACTTTGCATAAAACTGCTTATTCGACGCATCGCCGGTCCGGAAGCCTGTGACCGGAGACCCGGTGAATACCGGGTTATCGTACCAGCCCTCAAAGTCGTAGCCGGTGCGTGTCGCCGGAGCCAAGGTGACATTCGGATCCAATACCGTATAGCTTGTCACCGTGTTCGGATTGCTAGCCGGATGACCTGCAGGTGTGCCGTCATTTAGATCATAGCTCACTGTAAAGCTTAGCGGTGCGCTCCACTTTGCATAAAACTGCTTCGGGCTCGCATCCGTGGCCGAGAACGAAGTGATGGCCGTTCCGCTGAACGCGGGATTGTCATACCAACCGTCAAAGGTATAGCCGTTTCTACTCGGGGGAAGGAGGTTGATGTTGCCGCCGCCGTTTGTAAGCACGTCGTAGCTCGTCGGGTTGGCAGCCGGATTGTTTGCCGGGTGCCCCGCCGGTGTGCCGTCGTTCAGCTGATAGCCGATCGGGTAGGAAATCGGCGTGCTGTCCCACTTTGCATAATACTGTTTATTCTCGGCATCCATGGTGTGCAGCGTTGTGACCGCTGTTCCGGTAAATGCCGGGTTATCGTACCAGCCAAGGAAGTTAAAGCCTGTCCGGGTTGCCGGCTGAATCGCGACATCCGCGTCCTCAACGGTGTAAGTTGCGACCGTGTTCGGATTGTTTGCCGGATGTCCCGGAGTACCGTCGTTCAGGTTCCACTGCACCGCAAAGCTCTTTGCCGGACTCCACCTTGCATAGTACTGCTTATTCTCGGCATCCATAGTGTGAAGGTTCGTGACCGGGGATCCCGTGAACGCAGCATTGTCGTACCAGCCGAGGAAGTCATAGCCTGTCCGCGTTGCCGGCTGAATGGCCACGTCCGCATCCGTAACGGTATAGCTTGTGACCGTGTTCGGATTGTTTGCCGGGTGCCCTGCCGGGCTACTGTCATTCAAGTTCCAGTTCACCGTGTAGTTCTTCGGCGCACTCCACTTTGCATAGAAGTGCTTATTGACCGCATCGCTGACCGCGAAGCCCGTAATCGGCGTGCCGCTGAATGCAGCGTTGTCGTACCAGCCCTCGAAGTCATAGCCGGTCCGTGTTGCCGGAGCCAGGGTAACGTTCGGGTCGAGCACGGTATAGCTTGTCACCGTGTTCGGATTGGTCGCAGGATGTCCCGCGGGTATGCCGTCATTTAGGGTATATGCGACCGCATAGTTATTGGGCGCACTCCACTTTGCATAGAAGGTCTTGGCCGCCGCATTCATGGCCGGGAAACTTGTAATCGGCGCACCGGAGAAAGCAGCATTGTCGTACCAGCCCTCAAAGGTATAGCCGTTTCGAAGCGCCGGCAAGAGGTTAATATTACCGCTGCCGTTTGTGAGCACCGTGTAGCTTGTGAGGTTCGCTGCCGGATTGGTCGCCGGGTGTCCCGCGGGCGTGCCGTCATTCAACACGTAGTTAACCGGGTAGCTGTTCGGCGCAGCACTCCACTTCGCGTAGTAGTTCTTATTCTCTGCGTCCATGGTGTGCAGGCTTGTGACCGGTGTCCCCGTAAAGCCCGGATTGTCGTACCAGCCTTCAAAGGTATAGCCGGTCCGCGTTGCCGGATGTACGGTGATATCCGCGTCCTCAACGGTGTAGCTTGCGACTGTGTTCGGATTGTTTGCCGCGTGACCCACAGGGGTGTTATCGTTCAGATTCCACTGCACCGTATAGTTCTTTGCTGCGCTCCACTTTGCATAGTAGTGCTTATCGGCCGCATCGTTCGTCGGGAATCCCGTAATCGGCGTGCCCGTAAAGCCCGGGTTATCGTACCAGCCCTCAAAGTCATAGCCGGTCCGCGTCGCAGGTGCCAACGTGACATTCAGATCGAGCACGGTATAGCTTGTGACCGTGTTCGGGTTGGTCGCCGGGTGACCCGCAGGCGTACCGTCATTCAGCGTGTACTGCACCGTATAGGAAAGCGGTGCGCTCCACTTCGCGTAGAAGGTCTTGGCCGCCGCATCCATGGCCGGGAAGGTGCTAATCGCCGTGCCCGTAAAGCTCGGATTGTCGTACCAGCCAAGGAAGGTATAGCCCGTACGCAGCGGATTTGCCACCGCAATCGGGCTCGGCAGGGTCTCAACCGTATAGCTCGTCAGATTAACCGCCGGGTTGGTTGCCGGATGGCTCGCACTGTCATTCAACACATAGTTGATCGGGTAGCTCTGCGCCGCACTCCACTTTGCATAGTAGTTCTTATTTTCCGCATCCATGGTGTGAAGCGAGCTGACCGGTGCGCCCGTAAAGCCCGGATTATCATACCAGCCGAGGAAGGTATAACCTGTCCGCGTCGCAGCTGCGATTGCGAAATCCGCCTCGGTGACATTGTAGCTGAGCTTCGTGTTCGGGTTGGTCGCCGGATGACCCGCAGGCGTCGCATCATTCAGATGATAGCTGACACTGTAAGAATCCGGGCTACTCCATCTCGCGTAGTAGTGCTTATTCTCCGCATCCATGGTGTGCAGATTCGTGACCGGGGATCCCGTGAAGGCGGGATCCGCATACCAACCGAGGAAGCTGTATCCCGTTCGCGTCGCCGGCTGAATCGCCACGTCCGCATCGAGCACGGTATACGTTGCCACCGTGTTCGGGTTGCTCGCCGGATGACCTGCGGGAGCACTGTCATTCAGCTCCCACTGCACCGTATAGTTCTTGGGCGCACTCCACTTTGCATAGTAGTTCTTATTCTCCGCATCCATGGTGTGCAGGGTGGTGACCGGCGTTCCCGTGAGCGCCGCATTGTCATACCAGCCCTCGAAGTCATAGCCGGTCCGCGTTGCCGGGCGCAGTGCAACATCCGCATCCAGTACGGTATAGCTTGTGACCGTGTTCGGATTGCTTGCCGGATGGCCCGCAGGCGTGCTGTCATTTAAGTGGTACTGCACGCTGTAATTCTTAACCGCGCTCCACTTTGCATAATAGTGCTTATTCGTCGCATCGCTCGTCGGGAAGCCCGTAATCGGCGTGCCCGTGAAGCCCGGGTTATCGTACCAGCCCTCAAAGTCATAACCGGTACGCGTTGCCGGCGCCAGGGTGACATTCGGATCCAGAACCGTGTAGCTTGTCACAGTATTCGGATTGGTCGCCGGGTGCCCCGCAGGCGTGACATCGTTCAGCGTATACGTCACGCTGTAATTGTTTGCACTGCTCCACTTTGCATAGTAGGTCTTGGGTGCCGCATCCATGGCCGGGAAGCTCGTGATTGGCGCGCCGGAGAAGGCCGCGTTGTCATACCAGCCCTCAAAGGTATAGCCGTTTCTGAGCGCCGGCAGGAGGTTGATGTTGCCGCTGCCGTTTGTGAGCACCGTGTAGCTCGTAAGGTTCGCTGCCGGGTTGGTTGCCGGGTGACCCACCGGGCTTCCGTCGTTCAACACATAGTTAATCGGATAAGAAATCGGCGTGCTGTCCCACTTTGCAAAGTAGTGCTTATTCTCTGCGTCCATGGTGTGCAGGTTCGTGACCGGCGTTCCCGTCAGTGCTGCGTTGTCGTACCATCCGAGGAAGGTATAGCCTGTCCGCGTTGCCGGATGGATGGTGACATCCGCATCCAGAACGGTGTAGCTTGCGACCGTGTTCGGATTGCTTGCCGGGTGTCCCGCCGGTGTGTTGTCATTCAGATTCCACTGCACCGTATAGCTCTTTGCCGGACTCCACTTCGCAAAGTAGTGCTTATTCTCTGCGTCCATGGTGTGCAGGTTCGTGACCGGCGTACCCGTGAACGTCGCATTGTCGTACCAGCCGAGGAAGTCATAGCCGGTGCGCGTTGCCGGCTGAATGGCCACATCCGCATCCGTTACGGTATAGCTTGTGACCGTATTCGGATTGTTTGCCGGGTGTCCCGCCGGTGCACTGTCATTTAAGTTCCACTGCACCGTATAGTTCTTCGCTGCGCTCCACTTTGCATAGAAATGCTTATTGACCGCATCGCTCGTCGGGAAGCCCGCAATCGGCGAGCCGCTGAGTGCCGCGTTGTCGTACCAGCCCTCGAAGTCGTAACCGATACGCGTTGCCGGAGCCAAGGTCACGTTCGGGTCGAGCACAGTATAGCTCGTCACCGTGTTCGGATTGGTCGCCGGGTGACCCGCCGGTGTGCCGTCGTTCAAGCTGTATGTGACTGTATAGCTGTTCGGCGTGCTCCACTTTGCATAGAAAGTCTTGGAAGCCGCATCCATGGCCGGGAAGCTGCTGATCGGCGTGCCGGTGAACGCCGCATTGTCGTACCAGCCACCGAAGGTGTAGCCGTTCCGGCTTGCCGGCAAGAGGTTAATGTTGCCGCCGCTGTTTGTCAGTACCGTGTAGCTGGTGAGATTTCCGGTCGGATTGGTCGCCGGGTGACCCGCGGGCGTGCCGTCATTCAGCACATAGTGAATCGGGTAGCTATTCGGGGTCGCATCCCACTTTGCATAGTACGCCTTGTTCTCTGCATCCATGGTGTGAAGCGTCGTAACCGGGGTTCCCGTAAGCGCCGCATTGTCGTACCAACCTAGGAAGGTATAACCGGTCCGCGTCGCCGGCTGAATTGCGATATCCGCATCCAACACCGTATAGTTTGCGACTGAGTTCGGGTTCGTTGCCGGGTGACCCGCAGGTGCACTGTCATTTAAGTTCCACTGCACTGTATAGTTCTTCGGCGCGCTCCACTTTGCATAATAGTGCTTATCGGCCGCATCGCTCGATAAGAAGCCTGTGATCGGCGTGCCGCTGAGTGCAGCGTTGTCGTACCAGCCCTCAAAGTCATAACCGGTACGCGTTGCCGGAGCCAGGGTCACGTTCGGGTCGAGCACGGTGTAGCTTGTGACCGTGTTCGGGTTCGTCGCCGGGTGACCCAGAGGCGTGCTGTCATTCAGCGTATAGATAACGCTGTAATTGTTCGCACTGCTCCACTTTGCATAAAAGGTCTTGGGCGCCGCATCCATGGCCGGGAAGCTGCTAATCGCCGTACCGGTGAAGGCAGAGTTGTCGTACCAACCTTGGAAGGTGTAGCCCGTGCGCAGCGGATTTGCCACCGCAATCGGGCTCGGCAGGGTCTCTACCGTATAGCTCGTCAAATTGACCGCCGGGTTGGTCGCCGGATGGCTCGCGTTGTCATTCAACACATAGGTAATCGGGTAGCTCTGCGCCGCACTCCACTTTGCGTAGTAGTTCTTATTTGCCGCATCCATGGTGTGAAGCGAGGTAATCGGCGTGCCCGTAAAGCCCGGATTATCGTACCAGCCTTCAAAGGTATAACCTGTACGCGTCGCAGGCGCAATCGCGAAATCCGCCTCGGTGACATTGTAGCTGAGCTTCGTGTTCGGGTTCGTCGCCGGGTGGCCGGAAGGCGTCGCGTCATTCAGATGATAGGTGACACTGTAGGAATCCGGTGTGCTCCATCTCGCATAGTAGTGCTTATTCTCCGCGTCCATGGTACGGAGGTTCGTGACCGGAGATCCCGTGAAGGCGGGATCCGCATACCAGCCGAGGAAGTTGTAGCCCGTGCGCGTCGCCGGCTGAATCGCCACGTCCGCATCGAGCACGGTATACGTTGCCACCGTGTTCGGGTTGCTCGCCGGATGCCCCGCAGGTGCACTGTCGTTCAACTCCCACTGCACCGTATAGTTCTTTGCCGCACTCCATTTTGCATAGTAGTTTTTATTCTCCCGCATCCATGGTGTGAAGCGTCGTGACCGGCGTTCCCGTGAGCGCGGCATTGTCATACCAGCCCTCAAAGTCATAACCGGTGCGCGTTGCGGGGCGCAGAGCGACATCCGCATCCAGAACGGTATAGCTTGTGACCGTATTCGGATTGCTCGCCGGGTGTCCCACAGGCGCGCTGTCGTTTAAGTGGTACTGCACGCTGTAATTCTTAGCAGCGCTCCACTTTGCATAATAGTGCTTATTTACGGCATCGCTCGTTAGGAAGCCCGTAATCGGCGTGCCCGTAAAGCCCGGGTTATCGTACCAGCCCTCGAAGTCATAACCGGTCCGCGTTGCCGGTGCCAGCGTGACGTTCGGATCCAGAACCGTGTAGCTTGTCACGGTGTTCGGATTGGTCGCCGGATGACCCGCCGGCGTGACATCATTCAGCGTATAGGTCACGCTGTAATTATTTGCACTGCTCCACTTCGCATAGAAGGTCTTGGGAGCCGCATCCATCGCCGGGAAGCTGCTGATCGGCGCACCGGAGAAGGCCGCATTGTCATACCAACCCTCAAAGGTATAGCCGTTCCTGAGCGCGGGGAGCACATTGACGGTGCCGCTGCCGTTCGTGAGCACCGTGTAGCTCGTGAGGTTCGCTGCCGGGTTGGTCGCCGGGTGCCCCGCAGGGCTTCCGTCGTTCAAAACATAATTGATCGGATAGGAATTCGGCGTGCTGTCCCACTTTGCATAGTAAGTCTTGTTCTCCGCATCCATGGTGCGAAGCGTCGTGACCGGCGTTCCCGTAAAGCCGGCGTTATCATACCAGCCGCGGAAAGTATAACCTGTCCGCGTCGCAGGATTGATTGTGACATCCGCATCCAACACCGTATAGCTAGCGACGGTATTCGGATTGTTTGCCGGGTGTCCCGCGGGGGCGTTGTCGTTCAGATTCCACTGCACCGTATAACTCTTAGCCGCACTCCACTTTGCATAGTAGTGCTTATTCTCCGCATCGCTCGTCGGGAAGCCGGTAATCGGTGTGCCCGTAAAGCCGGAGTTATCGTACCAGCCTTCAAAGTCATAGCCGGTTCGCGTTGCCGGCGCCAGCGTGACATTCGGATCCAGAACCGTGTAGCTTGTCACTGTGTTCGGGTTGGTCGCCGGATGTCCTGCGGGCGTTCCGTCATTCAGCGTATAGCTAACCGTGTAGCTGTCTGCACTGCTCCACTTTGCATAGAAGGTCTTGGCCGCCGCATCCATGGCCGGGAAGTCGGTAATCGGAGCGCCCGCAAAGCTTGCGTTGTCATACCAGCCGAGGAAGGTATAGCCGTTTCGGCTCGCCGGCTGCAACGCAATGCTGCCGCCGCCGTTCGTGAGCACCGTATAACTTGTGAGATTGGTGCTCGGGTTAGTCGCCGGGTGACCCGCCGGTGTTCCGTCATTCAAGACATAGTTGATCGGATACGTATTCGGCGTCGTATCCCACTTTGCGTAGTATGCCTTATCCTCCGCATCCATGGTGTGAAGCGTCGTAACCGGTGCTCCCGCAAAGCCGACATTATCGTACCAACCGAGGAAGGTATAGCCCGTGCGCGTCGCCGGCTGAATCGTAACATCCGCATCCTGCACGGTATAGCTTGCCAGCGTGTTCGGATTGCTTGCCGGATGACCTGCCGGCGTAGCGTCGTTCAGATGCCACTGCACCGAGTAACTCTTTGCAGCACTCCACTTCGCGTAGTACTGCTTGTTCTCGGCATCCATGGTATGCAAATTCGTGATCGGCGTTCCCGTGAGACCCGGATTATCGTACCAGCCCTCAAAGTCGTAGCCGGTGCGTGTAGCCGGGCGGATGGTAACATCCGCATCCAACACCGTGTAGCTTGCCACCGTATTCGGGTTCGTCGCCGGATGTCCCGCCGGGGTGCCGTCATTCAGGTTCCACTGCACCGTATAGCTCTTCGGCGCACTCCACTTTGCATAATAGTGCTTATCCGCCGCATCGCTCACCGGGAAACCGGTAACCGCAGTCCCCGTAAATGCAGGGTTGTCGTACCAGCCCTCAAAGTCATAGCCGGTCCGCGTTGCCGGCGCCAGGGTGACATTCGGATCCAGAACCGTGTAGCCGGTCACGGTGTTCGGGTTGGTCGCCGGATGCCCCGCAGGCGTGACATCGTTCAGCGTATAGGTAACGCTGTAATTGTTCGCACTGCTCCACTTTGCGTAGTAGGTCTTAGCCTCCGCATCCATCACAGAGAAAGAGCCGATCGGGGAACCGCTTAGTGCCGGATTGTCATACCAGCCGAGGAAGCTGTAACCGCTCCGAAGGGCCGGCAAGAGATGCACGGTTCCGCTGCCGTTGGTCAAAACAGTGTAACTTGTGAGGTTTGCCACCGGATTGCTTGCCGGGTGGCCCGCAGGCGTTCCGTCGTTCAACACATAATTGATCGGATAAGAAATCGGCGTGCTGTCCCACTTCGCAAAATACTGCTTATTCTCCGCATCCATGGCGTGCAGGTTCGTGACCGGCGTTCCCGTGAATCCCGCATTGTCATACCAGCCGAGGAAGGTATAGCCGGTACGCGTCGCCGGCTGAATTGTGACATCCGCATCCAGCACGGTATAACTTGTCACCGTATTCGGATTGCTTGCCGGGTGGCCCGCGGGTGCACTGTCATTTAAGTTCCACTGCACCGTGTAATTCTTTGCCGCGCTCCACTTTGCATAGTAGTGCTTATTCTCGGCATCCATGGTGTGAAGGTTCGTGATCGGCGTTCCCGTAAGTGCCGCGTTGTCATACCAGCCGAGGAAGTCATACCCTGTCCGCGTTGCGGGTTGAATCGCGACATCCGCATCCAGCACGGTATAGCTTGCCACCGTGTTCGGATTCGTGGCCGTATGGCCTGCCGGCGTTCCGTCGTTCAGACTCCACTGTACCGTGTAATTCTTTGCCGCGCTCCACTTTGCATAGTAGTGTTTATTCTCGGCATCACTTGCCGGGAAGCCCGTCACCGGGGATCCCGTGAACGCCGGATTCTCGTACCAGCCCTCAAAGTCATAACCGGTGCGCGTTGCCGGAGCCAGGGTGACATTCGGATCCAGCACGGAATAACTCGTAACCGTGTTCGGATTGGTCGCCGGGTGTCCCGCAGGGGTACCGTCATTCAGCGTATATGCAACCGTATACGTGTTTGCCGCACTCCACTTTGCATAGTAGTGCTTTGTCTCCGCATCCATGGCCGGGAAGCCGGTAATCGGAGACCCCGTAAAGCTCGCATTGTCATACCAGCCTTCAAAGGTATAGCCGTTTCGACTTGCCGGCAAGAGGTTGATGTTGCCGCTGCCGTTGGTGAGCACCGTATAGCTCGTGAGTTCGCAGCCGGGTTGGTCGCCGGGTGACCCGCCGGGCTTCCGTCGTTCAATGTATATACAATCGGATAGGAAATCGGCGTGCTGCTCCACTTTGCATAATACTGTTTGTTCTCGGCATCCATGGTGTGCAGGTTCGTGACCGGCGTTCCCGTGAGGCTCGCGTTGTCATACCAGCCGAGGAAACCATAGCCGGTTCGCGTTGCCGGATGGATCGTGATATCCGCATCTTCGACCGTGTAATTCGAAACCGTGTTCGGATTGATCGCCGGATGTCCCGCAGGGGTGGCGTCATTCAGGTTCCACTGAACCGTATAGTTCTTTGCCGCGCTCCACTTCGCATAGAAAATGCTTATTTGTCGCATCGCTGACCGGGAAACCCGTGACCGGGGAACCCGTGAATGCAGGGTTCTCGTACCAGCCTTCAAAGTCGTAACCGGTGCGCGTTGCAGGAGCCAGCGTGACATTCGGATCGAGCACGGTATAACTCGTGACCGTGTTAGGATTCACCGCCGGGTGACCGGTCGGTGTGCCGTCATTCAGGGTATATGCAACCGTATAGCTGTTTGCCGCACTCCACTTTGCATAGTACTGCTTGTTCTCGGCATCCATGGTGCGGATGCGCGTCACAGGTGTACCCGTTAAGCCCGCATTGTCGTACCAACCGAGGAAGGTATAGCCGTTTCGAGTGGCCGGATTGACGGTGATGTCCGCATCTGCGACCGTGTAATTCGAAACCGTGTTCGGATTGGTCGCCGGGTGTCCCGCCGGAGTATCGTCATTCAGGTTCCACTGAACCGTATAGCTCTTTGCCGCACTCCACTTTGCATAGTAGTGCTTATTTTCGGCGTCTGCGGGGATTGAAACCCGTAATCGGCGTGCCGCTGAGACCCGCGTTGTCGTACCAGCCCTCGAAGTCGTAACCGGTTCTCGTTGCCGGCTGCAGCGTGACATTCGAATCAAGCACGGTATACGTACTCACCGTGTTCGGATTGGTTGCGGGATGCCCTGCGGGCGTTCCGTCATTCAGTGTATACGTGACGGTATAGCTGTTTGCACTGCTCCACTTTGCATAAAAGGTCTTAGGAGCGGCATCCATCGCCGAGAAGCTGTTGATCGGAGAACCCGAGAAGCTCGGATTGTCGTACCAGCCCCCGAAGGTATAGCCATTTCTGAGTGCGGGCACCACGTTGATATTGCCGCCGCCGTTTGTGAGCACCGTGTAGCTCATGAGATTCGCAGCCGGGTTGGTCGCCGGGTGCCCTGCGGGCGTGCTGTCATTCAGCACGTAGGTGATCGGGTAGGTAATCGGCGTGGTATCCCACTTCGCATAATAGCTCTTATTCTCCGCGTCCATGGTGCGGAGTGTCGTTACCGGTGTTCCCGTGAGCCCCGGGTTATCGTACCAGCCGAGGAAGGTATAGCCGGGCCGCGTCGCAGAACTTACGGTGATATCCGCATCCAAAACGGTATAGCTTGCAACCGTGTTCGGGTTGCTTGCCGGATGTCCCGCAGGTGCACTGTCATTCAAAATCCACTGCACCGTATACGTTTTTGCGGCACTCCACTTTGCATAGTACTGCTTATCCGCGGCATCCGCAGTGCGAAGTGTCGTGACCGGAGAACCGCTGAGCGCGGCATTGTCGTACCAACCGAGGAAATCGTAACCGGTTCTGGTGGCGGGCTGCAGGGCGAGATCCGCATCCAGGACGCTATAACTCGTCACGGTATTCGGATTGCTTGCCGGGTGTCCCGCGGGGGCACCGTCATTTAAGTTCCACTGCACCGTATAGTTTTTTGCCGCACTCCACTTTGCATAGTAGTGCTTGTTCGTTGCATCGCTCGTCGAAAAGCCGGTAATCGGGGTCCCCGTAAGCGCCGCGTTGTCATACCAGCCCTCGAAGTCATAACCGTTCCGCGTTGCGGGGGCGAGCGTGACATTTGCATCCAACACCGTATAACTTGTCACGGTGTTCGGATTGGTCGCCGGATGACCGGCAGGGGTTGCATCGTTCAGCGTATAGTTGACCGTATAGCTGTTTGCGCTGCTCCACTTTGCATAGAAGGTCTTTGCAACAGCATCCGACGCGGGAAATGCGCTGATCGGAGAACCCGTGAAGCTCGCGTTGTCATACCAACCGAGGAAGGTATAACCGTTCCTTAGCGCGGGTAAGAGGCTTATATTGCCGCTGCCGTTTGTCAGTACCGTATAGCTCGTGAGATTCGCAACCGGATTGGTTGCCGCGTGTCCCGCCGGTGTGCCGTCGTTCAATATATAGTTAATCGGATATGAAATCGGCGTCGCATCCCACTTTGCATAGTAGTTCTTGTTTGCCGCCTCCATGGTGCGGAGAGTCGTAATCGGAGTTCCCGTAAAGCTCGGATTGTCGTACCAACCGAGGAAGCTGTAGCCGGTACGCCTTGCAGGCTGAATTGTGACATTCGCATCCGTAACGGTGTAGCTTGCCACCGTGTTCGGATTGGTCGCCGGATGTCCCGCAGGGGGTACTGTCATTCAAATGCCAGTTCACCGTATAGCGCTTCGGTGCACTCCACTTTGCATAATAGTGCTTGTTCGCCGCATCGCTCGTTCGGAAACCGGTAATCGGAGAACCCGAGAGCGCAGCGTTGTCGTACCAGCCCTCAAAGTCATAGCCGGTGCGCATTGCGGGAGCCAGGGTGACATTCGAATCCAACACCGTATAGCTCGTAACCGTATTCGGATTGGTCGCCGGGTGTCCTGCCGGGGTAGCGTCATTCAGGCTGTACTGCACCGTATAGCTTTTCGGCGCACTCCACTTTGCATAAAAGTTCTTGGGCGCCGCATCCATCGCAGAGAAGCTGCTAATCGGCGTTCCCGAGAGCGCAGCATTGTCATACCACCGAGGAAGGTATATCCGTTCCGGAGTGCCGGAAGTATGTTGATGGTGCCGCTGTTGTTCGTGAGCACCGTGTAGCTCGAGAGATTCGCAGCCGGATTGCTCGCTGGGTGTCCCGAGGTGTGCTGTCATTCAGATGGTAGCGAATCGGATACGAAATCGGCGTTGTATCCCACTTCGCATAGAAATCTTTATTCGCCGCATCTGCCGTGCGTATCGTAGAAACCGGGCTTCCCGTAAAGCCGGGGTTATCGTACCAGCCGAGGAAGGTATAGCCGGGCCGCGTCGCCGGTCGAAGCGCTGTGTCCGAATCCAGCACCGTATAGCTGGTCAGCGTATTCGGATTGTTTGCGGATGTCCCGCCGGTGTACTGTCATTCAAGTGATAGCGCACGGTATAGCTGTTTGCACTGCTCCACTTCGCATAGAGGACGAGTTGTGCATATTCGCAGGACTGCTCGTGTTGATTCGGAAATCGCAGTTGTGAGTCCGGGATTCGTATACCAGCCCAGGAAGGTATAGCCTCTTCTCGTCGGATTCGCAAAGTTGATGTTCGGACTGGTCACATTGAAGCTGCCGGGGTTCGACGCCGGATTGCTTGCCCGCTGCCCTGCGCTGTCATTCATATGGTAAGTAATGCTGTACTGCAACGGCGCGCTCCCACTTCGCATAAATACGAGTCGGATTGCTGTCGCCCTGTGCCGTATCAATGACCGCCGGTGCGGGTGTCGTGAGCCCCTGCGTCGCGATACCAGCCGAGGAAGTTGTAGCCGGTCCTGGTCGGCATAGCGAGCGTGTAATTAGCAGTCTCCACCGTATAGGAAGTGAAGCCCGCATTCGGATTCACCGCGGCTGTGCTCGGCGTATCATTGAGCTGATAGGGAAAGCGTGTAATTTTCGGCGTCCACTTTGCATAGTAGTGCCGATTCTTCGCCGGAATCGCGCTCGTAATAAGCTGCGTGACCGGCGTTCCGCTGAGCGCGGCATTCTCATACCAGCCCCGAAGGTATAGCCCGGCCAGGTCATGGCCGCAAGCGTCATATTCAGGGTCGCTCACGCGATAAGAAGTCGCCGTATTCGGGTTCACCGCCCTGTGCCGCAGTGCGCGAACTCAGATTCACATTGGTCGTATACTGAATTGTATAGTTCTTCGGCGTCCAGTTGGCCGTGAGTGTAATCACCCCGTTGTTTGTTTTTCGTCAAATCCTTCGGCGTCGCACCGTTCCCGTATGTCTTTCCGTCGGAAGCTGTCCAGCCCGCAAAAGTCAAAAACCGTCGACGCTGAAGAGATTCGTGAGATCCACATTCACACCGCCCATTACCGTGCGATCCGGCATAGAACCGCTCGCCGTGCGGCCCGCCGGGGCGTTTGCGGCAAATTTAACGGTATAGCGATGCGAATCTCTGGTCACGGTACCCGGCAGGTAGGTAATGATATGGGTGCCGAGGGCTCTGCTGCCGTTCGTGCCGTTGTCAAAGCTCGTCGGGTCGGAAGCGGTCACCGGCAGGGTGGGATTTTCCGCTGCCGTAGAACTGTTGTCAAAATCCACATGGATGGCACGGACTACTGGTCATTGCCGATCAAGCTGCCCGCGACAAGCGCATCCGTGAGCGCCCAGTTAAGCGTATCGCCCGCCGTTACACGGCGATTCTTCATTTGAATCGTAAGTTTCCGCGTGATTTTTCCGTTTCCTGCATTGCTGATGTTGCCGTTGGAGCCCTGGACCTGGAGCTGACTCGAGGGATCCGTCAAATCGATGGTGCCGTTGTTCACAACATTCGCACCCCGGGGAACGGTAATGGAATTGCCGTCCGGATTGATGCTGACACCCGCCGGAATATTACGGGTCAGCGTCGTATCGCCGAGCAGGGTGAGCGGCGCATTTCCGTTCTCACCGGACCACTCCACCGCGTCATCTAAGTTGCTGAAATAGTAGGTCTGACCGTTGCGCTGTGCGATTACCTTTTGAGAGGTTACCACGGAGCCGAATCATTGCTGTTCTGACCGTTCTGATTATAGCGGCTGAACTCTACGAAAAATCCGCGTACACCGCTGTAATGATTTCTCAAGTCATTCCATTTGGAACCGTAGTGTACCTGCACAGCTCGTAGCCTAGCCGTAGTAGAGACGAAGGGAGTTGGGCTCTCCGGGTTTCCAGTTGGTGTACGCACCGTTGAGAGCGCCGAAACCCTGCATGGTATACTCGATATTGGTCTCCGGACCGGACTGCCAGCGAAACGTGCGGTCTTCTGCCGCACCGGAATTACCGCTGACATTCTGGTTTGCGAACACGCCCGGTGCAGGCAGGGAATTGTTGTACCAGTGGGGGACGGAGGACGCATCGTTGATTCCGCGAAAGCGAGCGCCGCCGGACCAAGCCGCCTGCGTGGTAATCGCATCCAGAGCCAAATCCTCGTCGCGGGAGGTAATGGTAACCAGGTAGCCCCGCATGCCCTCGAGATAATAACTCTTTGCGCGGTTATAGCTCTCTGCCCAGCTGATTGCATGGCTCGGCACAAACATGTAATAGTGCTCCGCGCTGTCCCCGGCGACCGGATTCGGAATGGTGCGTTTTGTGATCGTGATGTCAGCCGATGGCGGCAGACTGTTCTGTCCGTTACCCAGATTGATCTTAAGTTGCTGGCTTGCTCCCGCCGAGGGCAGCTTGAACTTGAGGTTTTGTTCAATAAAGTCCTTTGCCTCAGCTGTGGTCAGCGGTGTCGTAAAGATAATCTGATAAAACTGATGGTTCGTCAGGATATCAGTAATGGTACGGTAACTCTTACCGGAAGCGGTCGTCCCGGTTTTCGGCAAGGTATAAATTCCGCCGTTATCGACTTCGAAGTTGATGGAGCTAATGCCGCTGCCGACGGTATCCTTGACTGTCACTTCTTTTAACTTATAGCTGGTTCTCGAAGCATCGCCGTCATAGTCAATCAACTTAAAGTCAATGCCGAGCGTTGTGCTTCCGCTGCGATAATTGATTACCGCAAAGGGGGAAAAACGTTCGGTCTCTGCCTGTAATACCGGAAGTTCTTCGTCAAGGCCTTCCTCCAGCGTTTCAACTCGATTGAGTTCCTCATCAATGTGGAGTACGGAGACACCTTCGCTCGCCGTCTCTTCGACATCTGTTTTCATGTCTGAACTTTCGGCGGAGACGATGCTCACGTTTCGGAAAGAGACCGAAAGCGCTCCCTTGCTGCTGTCCGGCTGAATTTCCTCACCGGCTGCATTTAAGACACTCAAATCACAGAGGAACTGGGCAGTCGCCGTCTTTCCCTCTGTGTCCGCATGCTCGGCTATCTTGGCGAGCACTTCTTTCTCTTCTTCTTCCGTGAGGTGACGCGCGCGGAGGTTTGCTCCCTCCGGCAATACACCGGCAGGTGCAGTGACTTCAATCTCTACCCCATCCAATGTTGTATGCAAAATTTGCGCGGCATTGGACGGTGTCCCCCAGCGAACATTACCCGCAAGAATATCTCCTGCCGTCTCCGCTTCCGCAATGTTTTTGCTTGCATCGGAAGGCGTTGCATCGGAAGGACTCGCATTGTACCTCCCTTGCAATTCACGCTGAAGTCTACGCTGCGCTTCTTTGGGTAGCGCCAAATCATTCACCAGCTCGGCGTCCTCTCGATACGCCTCTGCGGATGTCGCGGCAAATGTAGGTACCGCTGTCGCAATATTCAAACTTAACATAGTGGCACTGAGTAGCCCGGCAAGCATGCGCTGCGGCCAGTTCCTTCGGTGTCTCATATCGTTTCGACTCCTTCTTGTTATTCACCAAGAATAGTAATATGCATGTATTTTTATATTCTATCAACAGCCGCATGTGTAATGCAAGGGAATTTTTTAGACAGCTGTGTTGTTTTCTTTGTCATAGGTATTGCTCTTCTGTAGATAATATCTAAAACGCAAAAAACGACGAATCCACGAGAACAAGTCCTCATGGATTCCGTCGTTTTACTGTTCCTGTACTACAAATCTATGGTGTAACGCATTTCATTTCTCGCATATTTCGTCGCCGCCGTTTCGCATTGACGACTGCGTTTGGCCTGTATACGCTTTAAGCCTGCTCGCTCGAATACTCCTCCGGAACTTCATTGAAAAGCTCCAACGGTCTCTCCTCGTTCAGCGTGTCGCACATGTCGAGGAATACAGAGAGCGGGACATTCTGAATCTGCTTGTTCGAGCCGCGGACATTGATCGAAACCGTCTGTTCCGCCGCCTCGCGATCGCCCAACACCAGAATATACGGCGTCTTGAACTGCTTAGCTCGCTCTTAATCTTCTCTTCATATTCCGGTCGAGTAATCCGCCTCGGCGCGTACGCCGTTCTTCTGCAGAAGGTCAGAGACACGCTTTGCATACTCGTTGTGCTCTCACGAATCGGCACGATGCCGACCTGCGAGGGCAGGAGCCAGAACGGGAGATACCGCCGAAGTTCTCGATGATGATGCCGATAAAGCGCTCCAGAGAACCGTAAATCGCGCGGTGGATGACGACCGGCATTGCCGTACCGCCTTCTGCCGTCTGATAGCTGAGGCCGAAGTTGTGCGGGAGCTGGAAGTCCAGCTGAATGGTTCCGCACTGCCACTCTCTTCGAGCGCGTCGCCCTTAATCTGAGATCGATTTTCGGTCCGTAGAAGCACCGTCTCCCTCGTTGATTTCAAAAACCGCCCTCGCCGTACTTGTCGGTGAGGATCTTCTGAGCGCCGCCTCCGCGCGGTTCCGAACTTCAATATCACCCATGAAGTCATCCGGACGCGTAGAGCTCCGCGCGATAGCTCACACCGAAGGTGGAATAAACTTCGTCTGCAGATGCTGATGATATCCGCAATCTCTGCCTCAATCTGATTTTCCGCGACAGCGTGTGGTCATCGTCCTGACGGAACTCCTGCACGGAACAGACCGTTCATCTGACCGGACTTCTCCTGCCGGGTGAGCACGTCGTACTCCGAATAGCGAATCGGGAGCTCTTTATAAGAGCGATTCTTCCCGCTTAAAGGTGAGCATCGCATTCAGGCATTCATCGACTTCGCATGGCCATCGTGTCAAGGTTCTCGCGGTTATGAAGCACGGAACCCGCCTGAATCTTTGACGGCCTTCTTCTCGCCGCTCTCCTCCCGAGGTATTCTCGAGCACGCCCGAGGATCTCGGCATCGGCCGCAAGCCAACCGGAAACTCGGAACCATGAACATGTTGTTGATATAGTGTGCCCAGTGACCGAAATCAGCCAGAGCTTTTTATTGTTGATGAGGGCGCGAAATCTCGGTATAACCGTGGCGCGCCTGCACCTCACGGCTGTACTTTGAAGTTGCCTGGTGGAGCTTCAGCCTCTCGGCAACCAGTACGGCATGCCGGGTGCTGTTTCATCGAGACATGAAGAGTTCCTGTTCTCTGCCGAGCTTCTTGTGAGTCGACGCTCCTGCGCCTCTCAGAATCAGGTTGAGATGTGCTTTCAACTCCTCCTTGGTCGGGGAATGCCGTATACATAGATGCGCTGCAAACTGTCTCTCTTTTTCGTCGCCGCGCCAGTAAGCTCCGGAAACCGATTTGATCTGAACGCTGCACCGAGCAAATCCTGCCATTCTCAACGTGCGGTCCGCGGCAGAGGTCCTGATAATCATCTCCCGTCGAATAGACAGTGAGTCTCGCATCCGCCGGAAGCGCGTCGATGAGTTCGGTCTTAAACTGCTGGTCGCGGAAGAGCCGCGCGCGTCACGGGAATACTCTTTCACGCTCCAGTTCTCTTTGCGCTTCAGATCTCGCGCATTTTGTTCTCAATCATCGGGAAATCATCCTGGGTCAGATTTCTCGGCAAACACAAGATCGATAGTAAAATCCATCACGATCTGCGGACCGATCCGCATACTGACATTCTCTCTTCGAAAATTTCAATGACTGCCTTTTCACGAGCATGTATGCCGAGAATGGCGATATGCAAAGATATGCTTCTCTATCCATAATTCCTGTCCTTTTAGTTTCTGCTTTTTCCTCAGCCTTCAGATCGGAGGGACGGAGGTCAAATCAATTCTGTCCTTCACGGGATCGACCTTAACCTGACCTTGACCGTCACCTCGTCGCCGATGTTGACATCTTCCGCTGTTGACGACGGCGGTCCGCCAGTTTCGAGATGGACCATACCGTCCTGTTCAGGTCAGGTTCACGAGGCGCCGAACTCCAGAATACGAACCACCTTGCACGGTGAAAAATCTGTCCTCTTCAATCTCGGTTCGATATTCTTAATGGTCTGCACCGCCTTGTCGATCTGCGCTCTGTCGAGACCCGCGACATTACGCTGCCGTCTTCCTCGATGTCGATTGTGACGCCGAACTCGTCAACGATCTTGTTGATGGTCTTGCCCTGCTTGCCGACCACATCGCCGATTTTCTTCGGGTCGATCTTGATCTGCACAATCTTCGGCGCGTACTGACTTCCATCCGGGCGTGCTCGAGATGACCGGATTCATAATCTGGTTCAGAACTATCATTCTCGCCTCTCGGGTCTTTGCAATCGCTTCTTCAATAATCGGGCGGGTCAGACCGTGAATCTTGATGTCCATCGAATTGCCGTGATGCGCTTCTCGGTGACCGAGCGACACCTTAAAGTCCATGTCGCCGAAGAAGTCCTCAAGACCCTGAATGTCCGTGAGCACCAGATAATCGTCATCTGCATCTCCGGTCACCGAGGCTGCAGGAAATACCTGCCACCGGACGAGCGATCGATACCGGCCGGCCATCAGTGCTGAGGCTCGAAGCGCAGACCGAAGCCTGGGAGGTGGAACCGTTCGACTCCGTGGTCTCGGAGACGCAGCGAATTGCGTAGGAACTCTTCCTCGCTCAGTATCATCGGAGTAGCTTTCTCAGCGAGGGCACCGTGACCGATTTCTCTTCTTCCCGGTCCCTAGAGACTCTCGTCTCACCGACCGAGTAAGACGGGAAGTTGTACTGGTGCATGTAACGCTTATTCTTGACATCCACATCCAGACCGTCAATCTTCTGGACCTCGGAGAAGCGGTGCCAGCGTGCAGACATCCAGAATCTAGGGTCTGACCTCTCGTGAACATTGCCGAGCCGTGGACGCGCGGCAATAAGTCAATTTCGCCGCAAGCGGACGAATCTCGCCAATCTGACGGCCGTCCGGGCGCTTGTGATCCCTTCAGGATCATCTTTCAGACGGTCTTCTTCTCCTATACTGATACATCGCATCCGGAATGAGCTTAATCCACTCCTCGTTCTCGGCAAATGCCTCCTTGCAACGCTCGGTCAGCTTGTCGAGCGCTCGCATCGCGTGCTCTCGCTTGTCATCGTTGAAAACCGCAGATTCCATCTCCTCCTGCGGAATGACCTCACGGATGGCACGAAGAGTTCCTCGGAATCGCAGCAGATGCATAGCTGTGCTTCTCTTTGCCGATTTCCGCGCGAATCTTGGCAAAGAACTCAATGAGCTGCTATGTTGACCTTATCCGCCTCGAAAATCGCATCGATCATAACCTGCTCCGGAACTTCTTTGCACCTGCCTCAATCATGATGACCTTTTCGGAGGTGCTTTGCAGCCCGTGAGTTGCAGTTCCGAGTTCTTCTTCTCCGCATTGGTCGGGTTGAATACGAGACTGCCGTCAACCAGCCAACCTGCGTCATGGCACAGGGACCGTCGAAGGAATATCGGAGATAGTCACTGCCAGTGCAGTGCCGAGCATAGCCGGTAGGCTCGGGGAGCAATCCGGGTCTACGCTCATCACCAAATTCTCGAGCGTCACATCGTTCCGATAGTCTTTCGGGAACAGCGGGCGCATCGGGCGGTCAATGACGCGGTCCGTCAGAATCGCATTCTCGAGGGCTTTCCTCACGCTTCATAGCCGCCGGAATCTTGCCGACAGCATACTGGCGCTCATTGTGCTCGACGGAGGCGGAAGAGTAATCCCCCTCTCTCGGCCGCTTCGAAGCGGTTTGCCGTGGAAAGCACCAACGATATCGCCGTGGTGCATCAGACACAACGCCGTTGGCCTGTGCACTCTTCCATTTCCGATTTCTTCGTGCTTTCATAGTTCCATGCTGCTCATAACAGCTCCTTGTATGTCTTCTCTCTTCTTCCCCGATTCCCGACTACTTTTTCATGCACACAATAACAGGTGAATCAAATTCCACCCTGAGTCGAAAAAGTTCTGTGTTTATGCTTTCAGGTCCGAGCTTCTCAGTCAGAGCGCGGTAGCCGTCAAGATCCGTCTTCTCAGATAGCCGAGCGACTGCTTCTCTGACAAGACCATCATGAAGACCCTTCTCGAATGGTGATCCTTCGAGTTTTGCACTCGGGTGCTCGTTGAGCTCCGCGATGCGCTCGGTCAGAATTACAATCTGAACCTCACGGAACGTGTCGCCTTTTCTTTTTCTGCCGTAGCGCCTTGATGAGCTCTGCGCTTCTTCTCTTCGAAAATCATAATTGTTCTCTTCTTTCTTAGTCTGACCCGAAAACTTTCGCGGCTGCGGCGGGGTATCGGTCAGTAACCTTTGGGCGCTGAATTACCGTCGTACTAGCACAAAAGCCGGTGTTCTGTCAGTCAAACGTTCGCCAAATCCGGGTCAATTTGTCGTTTTAAATCCGCAAGAGAATCAAACTTCTCTCTCATCTCTTGTGAACTCCCGAGAAATCTGGGGCGCATGCGCGCACCGTAAAAGTTCTCGAAAATCAGCACTTTTCGAGACGCAGTTTAGGTTCCATCATCCTGTCGCACCGCCGATTTGTACCGACATTGGTAATAACTTCGAAACACGCGCCCGTCCTCCAACACCGTCTCGGTGCGAGTAAACGCCTTGACGCGGCGTGTCGCTATTCTCCGGGAGCATTAAATTGACCGTCGGAAACCGAGGACGCGCTTTCGATGCCGTTTCCGTGTTGTACAACGCCCTCCGCCGTATACGGCACATGCCGAGCAGGATGTTGGCCTTCTCCATATCTCCGGCCACAAAAGCCTCACGTATCAGCTTGAGCTGATTTCCTCTCCCGCCCTCTGTTTCTTTTGGGGATGATGTATACTGAAAAATGCAGGCGCTCTCCGTGCGTCTTTAGCTTAATCGCATTCACGGCACCGGCTTTTCCGAAACGCAAGTCCTCACCGCCGACAATGGCCCGCATGCGCATGGCTCCGAGCAGAATTTCGCGCACGAAATCCTCTCCGTCCATGGCCGCAATTTCTTCGTTGAACGGGTACTCGACGATATAGTCGATGCCGGCCTGGTGCAATTTTTCCCGCCGCTCCTCGTTGGTCAGAATCTGCGGGCGCCGCTGCCCCGAAACCACAGCGGCCGGCGGCGTCCCGAAGGTGAAAATTGCCGTTTTCAGCCCCTGCTCCCGTGCAACGTCCAGCATGGTCGCAATGATCTTCTGATGTCCGCGGTGCTCACCGGTCGAATTTTTCCGACCGCAACCACCGTGTCTTCCGGCAGCGCGACACTGCGCACATTGATCCAGTCCCTCAATCCGCACCTCTCTCCAAGAACATCTTCTCCGCCCAATAGCGTCCGCCTCTTTTTCCGAAACAGGCCGACAAAAGCCCCTTCGCTCAAATAGAGCCGAACCAAGGCGCCCTCGGAATCGGAAACCGCCGCGATTACGCTCTCCGGCACTGCATTTCCGTTTTCAGTCCAGCATCGGCTTCCGGCAAAAGCCTTCCGTGCGGGATAGAGTGCAAGACAGTCTTCGATTGAAACAAGCTTGCTCCGATTTCGCCGGCCTGCATCGCAGCTTCCAGTTCGAAAGTGCGCATCCTCCAGTCGTAAAAACCGCCCACCCTTGTTCGAAGCAAGCACTCGGCACCGCCGCAGCCCAGTTTTTCAGCGATATCATGGCAAAGGGTTGCGTATGTCACTACTTTCCCGCATTCCACGGTCATCACGCACGCGGAAGGGCAATTTCTCAAAGCGAATGTCCGTACTATCACCCGGCGGGCCTGACGCTCCACCGTAATTCCCCTGACGCGCAAAGGGTCGCAGCTTCTTGCCACCCTGCTTCTTTTGCCAGAACATCGGCGGAATCTGATCATGTAGCTCCCACGAAGCACACGCGCAGCCGCTCGAAGCTTCCTCGTCGCAAAGCCGCTTCCCTCGTGGTCAGCACCGTCCCGGTCATGTCCTGGCTGTCGGTTTTCAACGCCGAAAAGCTTGAGGCGCGATAGGTTTTACTCCTGTCGGTCAGAAATTCCACCAACTTTGGTCGCGCTCCCGAGACACACGGGCAGAACACCCTCCGCTGCGGATCAAGGGTTCCCGTGTGCCCTATTTTTGCCGCAAAATTCCGCGGAGTTTTGCGACAACGTCGTGCGGTAAAGCCCTTTTCCTTCCGCACATTCAGGATACCGTTAAACATGCATTTGAGCCTCCGCCGCGCGAACCGCATTTCTCCATAATTTCTTCAGGGCGCCTTCCCACAATGGTAGCATCCGGCCGCGCGTACGTGTCCGCCGCCGCCGTACATCCTCATGGCCGCACATCGATCGGCTCCAGCGAGGCGGAGCGACAGCCTCAACTGCCGAGCTCCATTTTCGCAGAGACGCACGCTGCACCGACCGTGATGGCGCAGCTGTCGAAATCCATCGGATCCGCATGCACGGTCCCCATACGTGCTTGTTCCGCGGAGATAATCGCATAAATCGCAGTGTCGTCCGCGCTTTCCACGGCTGATTCAGAAGCGCAAAGCATAATTTTATTCTGCACCAAGGTTCTTACGGTAAAAAGAACCGTCTATAATCCGCCGAACGGAATGCCTTTTGCGATGAGGATCGCCTGTGTATTCATGGTGCGCGGTGAAGTCTGAGCTGTACTTAAAAAGACCCCGGGTAGTCCGCAATTCCGGTATAGAGCGCCGCAACGTTTCGCATCGATACGCTCGGCATCGAGCAGGGTATACAACTCGCGGGTGGAGCCTACGAGGATCGCAGATGGTGGTCGCCGCAAAATGCGGATTCGTGATGTGATGGTCGATGTTCAGCGTCCGCGGCACGGTCAAATAAACGGTAAACCGCCGAGCCTTCGCTTGTCGGAGACATCCAGGTGCAATCGCGAGATCCGGGTGTTACCGCGTACGCGTCACTCACAATCTCAGAGCCGCTGAGATATTTCGAATTTCTCAAGCGGCTTTTCCAGACTCGCTAGATGACGTTTTTGGACGGCTCGTTTTGAGATAAAGGTGAGGCGCAGACCGACCCACACGATCCCCATCAGACGCATGTCCCATCAGATGATCAATCGTCTGCGTCCATTTTTCCTTCAAAACCTGGTCCATATTCAGTCTCTTCTGTTTTCTCCGTGTCGGAAAGATGCACACTTCCAACACCTGTGTATGAGCTCCGTAAGCCATGGACTCGTCCAAGATCAAACGAGTTCGGCGTGATGCGAATTCACACTGTGGGCAAAGACTGCTGCGGATAACCTGCCGCACGCTTCGACGCAAGTGTCTCCTCTGTCCACTTCACTGCCGAGCACGCTTACATAGACCGTGCGGTACCGAAGGTCGCCGTGACACGCGCGTCGGTCACGGTGGTCATCACTGAAGACGCGGGATCTTTAATGCCGTTCATCACGACATTCTGAATCTCCCTTTCCACCTCTGCGTTAATTCTTGTGTTTTAATACTTCCCTTTTTCATGCTTTTATCCCTCGACCTCGACCATCGCATAGTGTCCTCGGACCTAGGTCGCCCTCCGAAGATCGTTAAACTTCTCAAAGACGGGGACGCACCACTCATAACTCGCGACTTCGCTGGCATCGTCCTAAAGCGCTTCAGCGAAAACAAGATCGCCTTCGAAATATAAGATCGCCTCTGCGTGATGCGTGCCTGCGCCGTTTGAATCTTACTGTCGAGAACACAGCGCAATGGTTCCGATGCCCGAAAGCCTGAAGATTGCGGACTTCTGCGTATCCGATGACCTTCTCCTCATAGACCGGCGCAAACATTCCGTTCAACGCGCGCTCACATCGTCGTTGCCTGATAGATGACCTTGGAGACGGAGGTCCACCTGCTCATGCCGCGTGTGGACTTAGCCGTCGCATCGCCGCACATTGAAGCCGATGATGATCGCGTTGCTTTGCATCGCAAGCGCCGCATCCGACTCGAAATCGCACCGTCATGACACCGCTCGTCATTCAGCTTTAGAAAGCGACTTGAACTGGTTCTCGAAAGCACCTCGACGGTTGCACATCGCCTTGACAATAATCGGAAGTTCCTTCATCTCGCCGGCCTTAATCTGTCTGCGAAGACATCGTCGAGAGCAGTTTCTGCTTTGGGTCTCTTCAATCAGCTTTGTTCTTGCCCTCGGAGATAAAGGTCGCCGCGAAATCCTTCGCCTCTTTATCCGTAGTCCATAACCATGATTTCACCTGCATTCGGCACGGCGTTCAGGCCCTGAATCTCAACCGGTGTGGAGGGCTTCGCCTCCGACGCGCATACCTCTGTCGTTCAGCATTGCAGCACCCTTACCGAGCAAAGCACCCGCTGCGACATAGTCACTCATGCAAGGTTCGCTTTTGAACCAAAAATCGGCATTGGTCCCTGCCCTTGTCAAGCTGTGCCTCAATCACTGGGCCTCTTGCGTTGCGGTTCGGGTTTGCCTTGAGTTCCTTCACGTCTGCCGTGAGAAGAATCATGTCGAGAAGGTTATCGATACCTTCGTGCGTCTTCGCGGAAATCGGGCAGATAATCGTATCGCCGCCCCAGTCTTCCGCAACCAGCTCGCCTTCGCGTGTTCCGCTTGACGCGCTCAATGTTTTGCGTCCGGCTTATCCCATCGTTGACAGCCACAACCGTCTCTACATTGGCAGCTTGTACGGCTGATTGCTCAACCCGTACTGCGGCATGACGCCGTCATCCACGGCGACCACCGAGAACCACCATGTCGTTGCCCGGCACCGCGCACACGCATTGCCGTGAAGGCCTCGTGGCCGGGTGTGTCGAGGAAGGTAATCAGTCTGTCGTGCGCCTTGACCTGGTATGCACCGATGTGCTGGGTAATGCCGCCCGCCTCGCGACTTGTGACCGAAGTCTTACGGATGGCATCGAGAAGCGGTCTTACCGTGGTCAACGACCCATGACGACAACAACGGCGGACGGGCACCATCTTGTTCGGATCTTCATTGTCCTCACGGAGCAACTCCTCGATAACATCTACTTTCTCCCTCGCGCGTGCAGAAGATCTCGTACTCGACAGCAATCTCCTCTGCCTTTTCGTCGGCAATCTCGAATTCATCATGTACATCCGCCGGCAGCGAAACTGCTTGATGAGATCCAGAAGCGGGCGCTTCATCATCTTTTGCGGCTCACCGATGGTGGTGTGCCGGAAGAATCGGCTCCTTGATTTCTCTTCTACCTTCTCGGCTTCGGCTTTCTCCGGCATGATGAACGGATGGCGCGTTGCCCTTTCAGTTCTGCTGCCGGACTTGAATCCGTCCTCGAGTGCTTATGGCGCTTGTCGTTCTTGTCCTCGAAAGTTGTTCTTATTCGGTCTGCTGAGACCGTCTTCTTCACTCAGTGCGCTGTCACCGGAGGCAGAGGCTCCTGGGCGCCGCCGCATTTCCGTAACTGCCGCCACCCTGGCCCGGACGCGCACTGAAACCGCCCTGGCCCGGACGTGCGCCGCACCTGGCCGTTGCGGTTGCGTAACTCCAGCTACGCCACGACCGTTACGGTTGACGTCACCGCCGCTCGTCGGGCCGTTGCGGTTGCCGTAACTTCGCCGCCCTGGCCGTTGCGTGCCGTAGCCGCCGTTGCCCTGACCGTTTCGGTTGCAACCGGTAACCGCCTTTGCCTGACCGTGACGATTGCCGTACCGCTGCCCTGGCGCTGCTGTCCGCCGTTGCGCGGTCCGCTGTGCCGAGTGCATTCAAACGGCTCTGAATCGCAAGTCTGGTTTCCTCCGCACTTCTACCCTCGCAGGGCGGCTCGAGACCGCAGTCTTGACCGGCAGACGCGAATCCTCCTCTTCTTTGCGGCGACGACGCTTTCTGCCTTCTTCTCCGTACTATCCTTCGGCTTATCCGCCGGCTTTTTCCTGTGCCGGCTTTTTCAGCAACCTTTGCTCTCTCGGTGCGGCACCCTTTACACGCATCTGTTGTGCGCGTTCTCCGGACGAGTTACGACCATAAACTTCTTTTTCTTCTTGGGCTGTTCACCCTGCATCTCGGCTCTCTCCGCCGTATCCTGATCCTGCTGTCTTTGCTTTATCCTCTCACTGCCTCCGTATTTTTCGGCTTAAAATGATTTCGAATCATGTCGGCTTCTTCCGCCGTCACATTGGACATGGGTGCTTTCTCGCCCTTCTCTTCCAGAAAGGGCACAGCACCTCTCAGTTTGCTCTGCCGATTTCTTTTTGACAGATCGTTAACTCTCATCTTGCTCTCCTCCGATCTGTTCTAAGCTAATGCTAGAACCGCCTTTGTGAATCCCTCGTCACAGAGCGCAAAGCGAAGCCCGCCGCTCACTTGCCGATTGCTTTTCCAGCTCCCCATGGTTGAAAAACGAGACAGGGAACTTGATAAAACTCGCACTTGTTCCGGAACTTCTTTTGGTCTGCTCGGATGCATCTTCCGCGACAATCACGAGGGTCGCGCGAAAAGACTGAATCTCCCGCTCTGTCGCTGAACTCGCCGCTGGCGAGTCTTCCCCGCGCGAGCCATGCCGAGTGCGCGCAATATCAGCTTTAAAGTGCTCCGTCTGCTTCCCCATGTCCTTCATTCAGTTTGTGTGAACTCCCTTTTTCAAGTGCAGCATGGACACTGTCATTGACATGCTCTCGAAACGCGCGATCAACCTGCAGGTCTTTTGGCAACGCTTCAGGCATGCATTGTCCCGGCAGAGATAGCGCGCCTCTGCCGTTGCTGCCGTCCGGTGAAATCGAGCGAATCTCGCTTTCGGTCTGCCCTGCTGCCGCACAACACGAATCAATTCTTTCTTTTGGCTTTTTCGCGCCGCAGCTGATGCAGCTGCGCATCGTCTCCTGTTTCACGTGTCACGCCTCCTCGCCGGTCTGCCCTCTTCGTCGCCTGTCACATCTCCCGTCTGGTAATCGATGCCGATGCTCCTCGAAGAGTCCTCATCTCGCCTGGGTCTCCGACTTGATATCGATCTTATAACCGGTCAGCTTCGCCCTGGGGCGACGATTCTGCCCCTCGCTTGCCGATTGCAAGCGAAAGCTGGTAATCCGGGACAATGACAATGGCTTCCTTGTCCTCTTCATCCGCAAGTACAGAGAATAACCTTCGCGGGCTCAGCAGCATTACTCAATCAAAAGCGCAGGATCGTTGTCCCATTTGATGATGTCGATTTTCTCACCGTGCGGCTCATCGACAACGCACTCACCGCGCGTAGTTCATGCGCGACGCAAGCACCGACCGGATCCACGTTTTTCATCGTTTGAATAGACCGCCATCTTGGTTCTGGAACCGGCCTCGCGCGCAATGGCTTTAATCTCGACCGTTCCGTCCTTAACCTCACTGACTTCCTGCTCGAACAGGCAGCGCACCAAATCCGGATGCGTTCTCGAAAACAGAAATGCGAGGCCCCTTCGGCGCGTCTTTTCACCTCGACCACAGGAAAGTTTGATGTGATCGGTCGGACGGAAAAATCTCGCCCTTACCTGCTCGACTCCGGCGGCACGGTGTCACACTCGCCAGGCTCGACAGGCGTTGCCGTTCACATTAAGGCGCTGTACGACGCCGGTCACCGAGATATGTTCTTTTTCAAAATAATCGTTGTAGATGACCTTGCGCTCTTTCCTCGCGGATTTTCTGGCAAAATCACGTTCTTTGCGATGCCCGTCACGCAATCGCCCGAATTCTCTCGACTTAACTTCCATCAGTACGATGTCTTCAAGTTCGTACTTCGGATCGATCATCTTCGCTTCCGCGAGAGCCATCTACCTTCTCTTCCGCGCGCACCTTCTCCCGGAACTTCCTACTACGATTTTTCTTCTGAATGACGCGGTGGCGGCAACTGTCGAGATCCGTGATAACCTCTACGTTGTCAGAGGTGCCGGAAGTGATTCTTTACAGGCACTGAGCAGCGCAATTTTTGAATGGCTTCGAGCAGGAGTCTTTGCTGATATTTTTTCCTTCCTCGAGAGCTCAATCGCCTCCTTCAGCTCATTGCCGCTCTCAATCGGCTCTTTACTTGTTTTTCATGATCTTTGTCGTGTCCTCCCCTATGCTCTCAAATTTTCGGCGCCAGGCGTATGCCTGCGATCACTACTGCAGAAAGCTCTTCTCGCCTTCTTCGGTCTCAATTGTCAGCGTATCTTCCGTGTGACGAGCAATACGCCCGAAAACTCCTTTTGACCGTCCTTGGCCTTAAAGGTTTACTTCCACATCTTTGCCCTGCCTCGCACCAGATCTTTCTTTTTTTCAGACTTGCATAAAGCCCCGGCGAACTCACCTCAGAATATACTCTTCGGGGAATAAAATCCTCCCGATCCAACCAAGCGGAGACTGCGCGACTGATTTCCGCACAATCCTCGATTCCGATGCCGCCCGGCATATCACGAGAGTACGCAGATACCATGTGCCCGCCTCCCTCACATAATCGACGTCCACCGCTCAAATGCTTTCTCATTCTGCAGCGCAGCGAGAAAGTTCTCGGTACGCTCCACATAGCCTTCGCGCTTTCCCAAAGAAAACCTCCTTCTCAGCATGACATAAAAAGTGTGGACCGCCCGGCCCACACTTCTGTCGTTTACCTATGTACATTTAAACTCTCTCATCGTTTGTATCCGAAAAGCAGAAAACACGTTTAGTTTTGCGCTGACTTCCATCAGTGCATTGCTGCGCCGATAAATGCCTTCATTCGCTCCGGACTGAGTGTGCCCTGCTGAATGCAGGCAAGATCGTAGAGCTGTTCGCAGAGCTGCTTTGTGAGTCCCTTGGTTTTTGGCTTACGCTCCGCGCTTTCATGCACTTCGACTTCCGCATGTTCGCGTGCTGTCTCCTCAGCTCCGCTGCCGTCTCGAACCACAACCTGCTCCTGTAAGTACTTCACCAGCGGATGCTTCCGATTTAAGACAAGCGTGGCCCCGGACGCACCTGAACATTCCCTCGCTGTCAGCCCGCAGTGCCGTACTGCCGCATCGCCATCCGCATGCGTCTGGTTCCTCCGGAGAGAGTGAGCATTGCCACAACCTCAGCGTTTTTAAAGCTTTCAAGTTTCACTGCGAGCGCTCTCACCGATGGCCTTTGCGCCGCCGAAGAGCCTTTTCTCTGGTCTCACTCGCCTCATCGCGACAGCTTCTTCTCCTTGACAGGCCTCATTTAAATCCGCGTCGATTCGAAGGAATTTTAAGTCATATTCTTTGCTTCGAGGGCTCTGAATGAACGGCATATCAATGGCGTGAGGCAAAATAACCGCGTCAATATTCACGGCTCTTGAAAAAGATCGTATAGCTTCTGCTGCTTTTCATCCGTCCATGAAAATGCGGTTCGGAAGCGCTCCTCATTCTCTTTGAGGCAAGCTTCGGCGATCAAATACTTCTTTTCGAGATTCTCAAAGAGCACCGCATCCCTTTTACCTTCTCCTCAAACTTCTCATCTTTGGGGCAGCCGTACTCGACAAAGGGCAATATCATCCCAATACTTCTCATAGTTTTGCGCGATCCGTCTTGCACACTTGCCGGTCAGTTTTCCGCGACCTTTTTGACGATATAGTCACTGATTTTTCTTGACTAAAAGCCGTCATTCTGCAGTGCCGAACGGAAACGTTGAGCGGAAGATCCGGGCGGTCAATCACACCCTTTAAAGCAAAGGAGACTCCGGAATCACTTCTTTTTGATGTTGTCCGCAATGAAAACTTGGTTATTGAATAAGCGTGTTTACCCTCCGCAGCTTCATACTCGAGCTCAATGTCGGGAAATACAAAATGCCCTGAAGACGGAAGGGATAATCCATATTGAGATGAATCCAGAAGAGAGGCTCGCGATAATCCATGAGCCTTGCGGTAAAACGCCTCGTACTCTCTCTTTGCTCACCTCATTCGGATGCTTTTTCCAGAGGAGGATCGGTGTCGTTCACCGGCTGCAAGCATTTTGAATCTTCAGGCGCTCCCGCGCCGGGAGTAAGCTCTGACAGCTTTACTGCCGTCCTCATTGATCTGTCTTCGACCTCTGCCTCTTCCACGGTCTCAAGAACCACAGTCCTCTCTCTCTTCTCATCCGGATCGGTGGAGTTCTGTCTCGAGTGCGGCATCACATCCGTGAGATAGATGGCAACCGGCATGAGCCGCAGTACTTTTCAAGCACTTCTCTGACGCGCGGAGCTCCGAAAAACTCACGGCTCTCTTCCGGAGAGATAGGGGTAATCTCGGTTCCGTGTTCGCTGCGCGTGCCGTCTTGCATACTGTACTCGGTTCCGCCCTCGAGACTCAATGCACATCCCTCTGCTTCACGTGAAAGACTTGGTCTCGATTACAGCGCGATCGGCAACCATAAAGTGCTGAATAAAAGCCGAGGCCGAGTGCCCTATAATCGATCTCATCTCCTTATCCTTATAAGTGCTCAGATGAAATCCGGGCGCCGGAAGAAACGCAATCTGGTTGATATACTTTTCGATCTCGTCCGCACTCATGCCAGACACCGTTGTCCGTAAAGCGTATGCCCCGCTCCTTCGACTTACCTCCACCCGAGATCTCTAGCGCTCCTGTTCGGTGCCTGATATTCCCCGATCAGTAGCAAGCTTTTAACTGGGCTAACGGCGTCAGCCAACCGTTTGAAACCAGCTCACGCACAAAGATATCGTGATCGGAATACTGCGGCCATTTTTGATGATCGGGAAGATGTTGTCGCTGTGGTCGACAAGCTGCCCTGTTTGCTTTTCCATGTTCTTCCACCTCCGGATGTTTTGTACTTTGATTATACTACATGTAGAACACAAGTCAATAAAAAGAAGGAGCTTTCGTCGCTGGCACCTCTCGGAGCCGCGCTGTTCTTACCTGCGGCAAAGCCCTCGGCTCGTGCTTCAAAGGTCGCGTCGTTACCGCTGAACTGCACCCGTAAAAGTCTGATTGAGATCCATCCCCATCAGTCCAGGAAGGACTTTCCGTCGATATAAACACGATTGTGGTTCATCGATATCAAAGGACAGTTTTCTGCAGCACGGAGCAAAGGTTTTGATATCCTCGACCGAATTTAATTTAATATATCTCTTTGCATGATTGAACCTCCTGTCAACAATCTTAGAATGTTTCTTAAGATTGGAGGAATTATACTCCTGTCTTATTCGGCGTAAGAGTGAAATTGTGTGTGAACATTTTGCGCGTGGCAACTCACTCCTTGCTTTCTCTCTCGGCGCTTGTCGTCTGCTCACCTCTCTCGGAAGCCGGGGCCGTGATCCTCCTCGAGTCTCAAACAGTGACAGCTCGCCTTGCGCACAACACTGCCGGAACCACCGGTCGAGCTGACTCTCCACCCTTCTTTCTCTGTCCTCTTCCGCAGCCGAAGAGCTTTCTGTCTTGTTTCTCTGTCTTACTCTCTTCCGTCGTCTCAGTCTCGTTCTCGATTTCGTATCTCAGCAGCTGTAATCCGACGTTTCGCTTCTGCAGCCGCAGTCTTTTGCCTCAGCGTCGCCGCGCTCGCCACCTCCATAAGAGCCTTCGGTTCCTCATACTTCGTGTCGAAACCAAGAAAGAAACGCCGTGGACATAATGCGCAATACGCTTCGGCATAAGGAATGCGCACACGACTCATCGAGAGATCCGCGAGGTTATAACGCTCCCAACTGATTCCCCATTCAATCGCGGCTGCTGCCGGAGAACTCAATCGGTTCTCGCATAGCGCGCCTGCTCACTCTCCCCGGGTTCCTGCAATAAGAACTCCAGCTGGGTCGGTAAGTCATCATGAGGCTATTCCGCTCTCTGCAATATGCCTCCAAGCAACACGGCGCTCAAAAGCTCCATTGTCCGAGTCCGTAACCGTTATGGCTTCGGCCTCCTCAAGCGCGGGATTAATGCCGCTTTCCCGTTGGAAGTTTCCGAAGCCCCGCAATTGCGGTTTCTGTCCAACCTCGCGTTTTTAAGTAGCTGATGAATGATATCCGCCGTTCCCCGGAAATTGAGATAGACTGTGATGCCCCGTCATTCTCGCATAGGTGAAGCCCTCAAAGCGGGATCGGCGCAGCAATCAGATAGCCCCGCTCGTCCCATCAGTAGGAATCCCGGGTCATGCCCCCTTCGGGATACGCCCAGGCCGTCGACATAACGCCAATTTTCGCCGTCCTGTACCCAGCTGTTTTCGATAAAGAGCACCGCTCGGTGATGCAAAGTACTCATATTCTCCCGGTAGAAACGCCCTGTACTCATGCTGCCGTCCGCAGCAAAGTGATAGCGTTCTCCGTCGATTCGAAAGAATCTCCCCGTATTCCATGATGCCGGCCGCATTGACATAATGGCGTCCGTCTTCTCCGACAATCAAGTCCCTGTCTCTGTTCGCCGGAGGCATTGAGATAAATCCAGCCTGCTGCCGTCTGTTGCCAGCCTGCGCTACTTGCACGCAGCATAAACGCGGAGCACTGGGCGTTTCCTGCTGCTCTCTGCGGTGATTTGACGGCGACTACTGTCCACGCACGATATCCTCCGCGGTCTTTTTCAGCGCCGGCCTTTTACCCGTCGCCCACATACTGCGCAGACCAAAAGGGCAGAATCAGGAATACCCCCACCCTTACAGGAGATAACCAAAACCGCACGGTGACGCTGCACATACTTCCGAAGCCACAAATTCATCTTTTTCTCATCGTATTATCTTACCTCGTGCTTCCAGAAGATTTTGAAGATGCAGAAGATGCAGGATTTCGAAGGTAGTATGTCATTCACATTTTGGCTTTTCAAGCTGTCTTGAATTTATTATTAAATTTATCGCAAAAATATGGCGTCAAAATGTCAGACACTCTACGATGCAAATTTCATTGCCGCAAAAGGTGCGAGTCGTGTTAATGCACAAAAATAAACACATAATACCGCAAAATAATGTATGTATCCCACACAATTTTATCTCGGTATGTATTCATGGGTGTAATCACGAAACCATGCACTGTTCTTCTCGTATTTTTAGCGCAAAATAAGCGTATCTTACTGTAGCATCATAAAAAGATGGCAAGCATTGATCTGCTTGCCATCCGTTCCGCAGAGGAGAGAGGCTCGAACTCCGTCTTCGGTTTTGAGACAACGTTCTACCACTGAACTATTCCTCTGTGGTTTAGAGCACGCTCTTAGCACAGAGGCTATTATATCCGTTCCTTCTTTCGTCAAGTCTTTCCGAAAAATTCTTTTAAAAAAGTAAATGCATGGCTTCCTGTATACTCGATACTCCGCAGCACTCGATGTTTCCACCGCCCTACACTTCTCCCGCATTGGTTCGGCATGATACGGCGTGGCAAACCGAGCTTAGCGGCCTCACGAATTCGGTATTCCGCAAGCGGCACGGCACGGCCTCTCCGGGGAGTCCCACCTCTCCGACATATAACGATGTCTGCCTCCACCGCGCGGTCCCGAAAGGAAGAAATAATGGCAATCACCGCAGCAAGGTCTACCGCAGGCTCGATTCATTTCGCATTCCGCCCGCAATATTCCATGAGGCATCATGAGCGTGACAACGGCAGGCGACACCGTTTTTCAGCACCGCCATCAGGAATTCACGCGATTATAATCGATACCGGCCGCAGTTCGACGCGGCATACCGAAAGCGCTCTCCGTCACCAAGGCCTAGAACCTCAAGTAAAATAGGCCGACTACCCTCAAAGCGAGCGAGGCTACCACGGCGCCGCTCGCGCCGAGCAGTCTCCCCTCAACATCATAGGCCGAAGGATTTTTGACTTCTTCAAGTCCTCTCGGTCATCTCAAAAACACCGATTTCGTTGGTGCTTCAAAGCGATTCTTGACCGCGCGAAGAATTCGATAGGAAGAACTCTTCTCTCCTTCAAAATAGAGATGATATCCACCATGTGCTCAAGCACGCGGGGACCGCCACCTGCCCCTCCTTGGTCATGCCACAATAAAGATGGCAATGCCGCTGCCTTTTGCAGTTGCATGCGGGGGCGTTGGTCGATTCACGCACCTGACTCACGGAACCCGGTGCGGCGCTGATGTCATCACAATACATGGTCTGAATCGAATCGATAATCGCAACGTCCGGTTTTTCGCGGGCAATAATTCTGAATCAAATCCAGGTTGGTTTCACTCAAAAGCGCAAACTCCTGCATGGCGTCAGCGCTCCGCACGAAGTTTAATCTGTCGCAGGGACTCCTCGCCCGGAAATAGAGGACCCGCTTCCCAAGTTCCGCAAAGTTCTTGCATACCTGCAGAAGTATGGTTGACTTTCCGATGCCGGGTCTCCGCCGATCAAAACAAGAGACCTCGACCGTTCCGCCGCCGAGAACACGGTTTAACTCGAAAACCCGGTGTCGATGCGCAATTCTCTTGCCGCATCGATTTCGCTCATCATACCGGGGCCCGGAAACCCCGGGCGCCAGCCTGTATTTTGGCGCGTGACTTTTTCTTTGGCGCCCGTCGGTTCTTCTACCAGGGTATTCCACGCCTTGCAGGCGGGCACTGCCCCGCCCACTTCGGCGATTCAAATCCGCATTCGGCGCAAAAATAAGCTGTGTCGCTTCAATCCTTCACCTGATCCTTCTTCGCCACAGTTTTTCCGCTTGGGTTTGTGTTTGGTCTCCAAACGAAAGGCTCGCCTCTTCCCCTTCAAGGACTGCAGGGCAGCTGACCATCCACCTGATCACCGGCCTTCACTTTCCCGTCCAGCATGCGCCTCCGCAAGCTATCCTCCAGTTCGTTCTGAATCGCTCTGCGGAGCAGACGCGCTCATACTTCGGATCATGGCCGCTTCTCTATCAGAAACTCGCGCGCACTCTCATCAAAGGAGAGCTTGATTTCCATCTGATTTTCACTGCGCTTCTCGATATTCGAAGCAGAATATCCACGATCTGCTTCATATTGTCGCGATCCAACTGGTGGAACACCACAATCTCATCGATGCGGTTTAAGAATTCCGGCTTGAAGAGACGGCGAACCTCATCCATCACACCGCCCTTCATGTGTTTTATAGTCGGTCTCCTTGTTCTCCTGCGCCGCAAAGCCGGGGTCTTCCGGCGCAATGATGCGGAAGCTCCGGCGTTACTCGTCATTATGAGGACGTGTATTCTTAAGTCAATTTTTCCTTGCCCTGCAGATCTGTGATATGCCGTCGTCCAACACCTGCAGAAGGATGATATTAAACACATCCGGATGCGCCTTCTCAATCTCATCAAAGAGAATGACCGAGTAAGGGTTTCGTCTCACCTCTCCGAGGCTGTCCTCCCTCCTCGTAGCCGACATAGCCGGGCGGCGAACCTACAATCTTTGAGACCGGTGCTTCTCCATGTACTCACTCATGTCGACACGTATCAATGCCTGTTCGGTTCCGAACATCGCCTCGGCGAGCGCCTTCAGCTCGGTTTTACCGACTCCGGTCGGTCCGAGGAAGAGAGGAGCCGATCGGGCGGTGCGTCTTTGAGACCGACACGGCCACGGCAGGTGCGCGGGATACCGCACTCCACAGCTTCTTCCTGACCGATTACGCGCTCGCTGGAGGATGGACTCAATTTCTTTAAGCGCTCATTCTCTTCTTCGGTCAGCTTCTTGACCCGGAATTCTGGTCCAGGCGAAACCATCGGCAGCTTCGTTCTCACCGACCACGAGTTTTCGCTCCCGTCTCGCCTTTGGTCCTCCTCTTTGATCTTGCTGATTTTCTCTTCTTTCTTTTCCTGGCGCTTCTTCAGCTGCCCCGCGCGCTCAAATTCTTCCGCGCACCGCCTCTTCCTTCTGGCTCTCCAATTTGGTAATCTCCTCGAAAGCTTTTTGATTTCGCGGGCTCCCCATAATCCGCAAGGCGCAGGCGGGACGCAGCTTCGTCGATAAGGTCTATCGCCTTGTCCGGCGGAAACGATCGGAAATATGGCGCGCCAGCTTCACGGCTCGCCGGTTGCCTCGTCGGTAATATTCACCTTGTGGTGAGCCTCGTAACGCGGGCGCAGGCCCTCGAGGATGCGCACAGTTCCTCTTCGGTGGGCTCCTCAACCGTAATCGGCTGGAATCTTCGCTCCAAGCGCGCATCTTTCTCAATGTGCTTCCGATACTCCTCAATCGTCGTTGCACGCGATCAGACTGCAACTCGCCGCGCTGCAGAGAGGGCTTCAAAATATTGCTTTGCATCCATGGTTCCCTCTGCAGAACCGGCACCGATAATCGATGAATCTCGTCGATGAAGAGCAACCTGTTTCCGGCCTGCATGACTTCCCTGCAATACCTTTTTGATGCGCTCCTCAGATTCACCGCGGTACCGGAGCCCACAATCATACCGGAGAGATCGAGTGTAACAGACGCTTCTCGGCCCGGTGTTTCCGGGGACTTCACCGTTTGCGATGAGCTGCGCAAGTCCCTCAACCACCGCGGTCTTTCCGACACCCGGTTCACCGATGAGGCAGGGATTGTTTTTGGTTCTGCGGCTCAAAAATCTGCATGACGCTGCATTTCCACACTTCTTCCGATGACCGGATCCAACTTGCCCTGGCGCGCAAATTCCGTGAGATCGCGCGAATACTGATCGAGCGTCGGTGTCGGCGCGGCCGAAATGCTGTGCGGTCCGCCCTGTATCTGCTGCGGAATATCCTCGGGACTGTAGCTTTTCTCCCATTGCGCGCATCAAATCCACATAAACTTCTGAATATTAACGCCCATCGTATAGAGCAGCTTGCTCGCAACACAGTTCTTTTTCCTTCAAAATTGCGGAAGAATGTGCTCCGTTCCGACCTGCGGCGCCTGAAAGCGCTCCGCAGCCGATTTACTGTGCTCAAAACCCTGCGCGACATCGGTGTATGCTTCGGCTCTTCCGCAAAGCTTTACGCGTTCCACCGAAGCCAGCATTTTGTCCATCAGCGCAAGTACACGCTTTTCCGTCGCCTCATTTTCAATGAGAACCTGTCCGGCAACGCCGCTGCCCCTGACGCACGAGCCCGAGGAGCAAATGCTCTGTTCCGATATAACTATTATGCAGTTCCTCTGCCGCGCGGTGTGCGTATTCCAGTGCTTCCTGCGCCTGCTCGGTAAAATAATCTGCCATACAAACTCCTTCCTGTTACACGCTGTGTTACTCAGCGCTCAATCAACTCGGCAACATCCTTCTCAGATAATTCGCACGGAGAATATCTATTTTCCCGATCGACCGGCTCTTTTTCCGCCGCAATCAAATTGGAAGGCTGTACTCCGAGATACAGCGCATAGATACTCAATTCCTGTTCGGTCTCACAGCCCGTCCGTAATTCAGCCATCACAGCCGAGAGATTGCGGAGTGCCCTCGTATGCTGACTCGTCTCGCATACTTCAAAAAGCCATAGGCGCGGAACACCTCATCCGTTCGTTCCCAGTCGATTGGATTCGATTGAATAGGTTCTGAGTTTCTCCTCTTCACTGTTTAACTGCATTGCGGTCTTCTTGACCAAGTTCATGATTTCCTGCTCGGATACGCCGAGCGTGCGTGCGTGCTGAGATCGAAGAGCGAACCGTGATTTTTCACTTACCGTCGCCGTAGACTCCGCGGATATTAACGCCGAGTGCCCGAGAGACTCCGAGAGCTTCGGAAACTGCTTGCTCTGCGCAAGCATCGGCAAATGCTAAAAACGATATTTGCGCGCATTCCCGTGCCGACATTGGTCGGAAAAAGAAGTGAAGATAACCGTAATGCGCGTCGAACGCGTACTCAAACTGACGGTTCATATAATCGTCCAGCCGATCGATACTTCGGTAGAGCTCCTCCATTCCGAGATTCGGCCCCATAAGCTGGAGGCGGATATGGTCATCCCCGTTTAACACCAGCGAAGATTCTCACTCTCCGATAAAACAGTCCCACCGGCGCCTTTCGCTCTAAAAATACTGGAACTCAGTACACGGCGCTCGCGCGTAGCCGACTGGCGTATCTCCGGAACTTCTGTGAGGAGACAGTCTCGTCACATTCTCGTGCTGCTGTATCGAGGAGTTCCTGAAGGGCGTCCCGCATGCGCTGAACCATTTCGCTCGCCTCGTCATTTCGAAGCCGTCGCGGAAAGTGATATTCCGACCAGTTGCGGGCGAGACGAATCCGGTTCGATACATAATACTTTCCGGGCTCCATCTTGACCTGCTCATACCACTTTAAGCATCGCCGTCCTCCTTTTCCAGAGCTCGTATCCGGTCGCGGATTTCCGCCCGCGCGAACGTAATTCTCCTCTCGCACAGCCGCGTTCAATTGAACACGCAAACCTCGAATCTGAATGCGTCTCTCGACTTCGGGAGACGAGGCGGGAGTCACAGCTGTCTCTTTTCTCACTGCCCTCGTTGACCGCCATTTCTCGCGCCTCAGATTCCGGGCGCATGCGAAGACCGTACTCGGGGCGTTTCCCCTTGTGAATATCGGATCCCTGTAACTGTTTGATGTTATCGCGCATCAGCATCGAGACACTTCATGCAACAGCTCGGGCAGCCGAAAACGCGACTGCCGCACAAAATCCGTATAGCGCGTCTTACGGTCCGGACAAATCACACGGTCATAATCCACCTTCTTCTCTTCGCTCTGTCCGGTAAAAAAGGCCGACAACATGACTCGAAGGAAAGATCATCCTCGAAATCAACCAGGTCGCTTCCGATATTCATCTTCCGCGCACAGGGACTCACAGAGCCGAAGCTCTGTCTTCTCCCGTTCGTTCCGAATTCCCGGTAAAGAATGGTCGCCTCTCGTTTTTGCATCGCTCACATAACATTGCTCACTCCTCCGCTTCACATTTACCGAAAGCGTCGCTACAAGCCGTCTACCAGCTGGTGAGCCTCATCACGACTCACTCCGTTACAAATCCCGCGCGCCAGACAGACCGAAAGTTCTCGTTTCATATCCTCCAGTACTCGAAGTTTGTCCATATCGATAGAGATGACGGCACCTCTCCGCCGATCCAGTTTGATGAAGCCCTCTTGGCGCAATATGTTATACGCCTTATTTACCGTGTGCATATTGATTCCGACCAAATCTGCCATCTGTCGCACCGAGGGAGAGGATCACCCTCCTGAAACTGCTCCATCGCGATTCCAAGTATAATCTGGTTGATCAGCTGGATATAAAAAGCCTCATCGCTGTTAAAAATCAATACATAATTTCATATCCACACCTCTCTGCTCAAACTGTTACATGAGATTATATAACAGCCTGCAGTTCCCGTCAATGCGACGAAGACACAAGTTCTCCGAAGAATAAAGGAGCGGGAGTACCTCGCAATCTGCGAAGTGCCCCGCTCCCTGCTTTCATTCAACGTTTCAATCAGAGCTCGATATTCTCAAAAACACCCTCGTCTGCGGCATTCTTTTACCGCTGACGGACTTAGCCTGCGCAGTAATTTCATCTGCCGTGCTCCGTGCTTCTTCGAGTGTCTCCCGCACCTGTTCGCTCATATTGAGCTGCGGCAGTACACGAGTCGGCCCTAAATCTTCCGCATTCTGTTCCGTCCCGGCCGTTTCACTCATCTCGAGAACCGCTTTCTGCGCCTCTCCGAACGGGACGGTCTTTTGTTCCGCAATGTCCTGTGCGCTTGCTTCGCTCGAAACAACTTCTTCGGTATGCGTCTCTACCTCTTCAGCCGCTGTCTGACGAAGTGCTTCTTCCTCTTGGCGTCGCAGCTGCTCTTCCGCCTCGCGTGCGGCTCTTCGCTCCGCTCCGCCGCTCTCTCTCAACGAGATCCGGGGATTTTCTACGGCCGCCGCGCAAAAGGCATAGACCGCCGCTCGATGGCAAGCACAAGTGCAAGGTGAGTCCCACAATCTTGCGATGCGATACCTTATACTGGGCCTGCAAGAGTTCGGCCGTGTTCTGACCGGGGCCGTCGCCCGGGAAATAGCGCTGCAAGGTCTTCTCGACTAAGTCAAAGCGATAAAAGCCCTTCTCGCCCTTGGCATTCATGCCGTAAAAGACACAATAATTCTGGCCCTGGTCTTTCTGACCGATGTAGCCGTCCACGGACTTTCCGTTCAGCGTGACTTGCTGTACCACCAATCCCTCCGGCGCAGCTACACCTTCCGCAAGCGGAACCACGGAAACCGCTTTCGCGGTTGCGCCAACCTGCACATAGGGGACCAGCTTCTGCTGGTGTCATCGTGAAATAGAGATTACCGCTGCCCCCCTCCGCGAAGAGGTACAAAAGGTGTAAGTGCTCATCCGGTCCTCTTCCGGCCTGTACGCTCCGATTTCCGTAGATGAAGTTTTCGCTTTCGTAACCGGCGGGAAGCAAGGTCTGATCAAAGCTTTCGGCAATGCTGTAAACCGTTCCGCCTATGGTCACGTGCTCGCTGTCTTCAATCGGCGCAGTCTCCGGCGTCGCTCCTTCCTGCTTGGTCACCGTAATCGTATAAGTTCCGAGTGCACTGTCATCACTGCCGACAACCGCTACCTGAATTGTATTTTCACCGAGCTTCAGATTTTCGTTTCCGCTCACATTGACCTTCGCGCCTTCGGCTGCCGGAACCGCAGTGACCGCAATGCGTGTTACATCTTCTCCGACCACGGAGGTGTAAGCGGTATTGCCGGCACTGAAGTCCGGATTCAGGGTGCCGGGGACAGACTCAGACTGCTGAGAGGCCCCGTGGCCTCCGTCGGCGCAGCGGCAGTCTCGACTGCGCTACCCGCAGCAGCTGCCTCACTGCCGCACCCGCAGCGATCGTCACCGATGCGCTGCCCTGATGCGAAATTGTCGCAGCCTGACTGCTTCCGTCTTCGAGCTTTGCGCTCTTAACCTGAACGGATGCCGTCCCCTCCTGAAGTGCCTTAAATTTCAGGCTGTAATAGACATCCGCTTCACTGCCGCTGCTCTTCACACTGATTTCGCCGCCGCTGCCGCTCGCGCTGTCGCCGCTCACAAATTCCATCTTCTCGCTGTCGTAGCCGAGCGCAATGTCCGTAGTTGCAATGGCACCGTCACCCTGTACATGCATGGAGACCGTAAACTCTTCTCCCACCTTGGTGCTCGGATCAGAAAACTGAATGTTTGCGCTCAGCGCAAAGGCACTCAGTTGAATTAGAGCGCTGAACATCGCGGCAGTAGCGCCGCAGACAAAAGCTCGAGTCACGCTTCCTCGCTTCATTCTGTCCTTTCCTCTCTTTCCGTCCCTTTCAGGGGAATCTAAAATTCATCTCATTTTAACACGAATCCCGGGTGAACTCCAGTACTTGAAACAGCGCCTCAAAGACTCCCTTTGTTTTATATGCCTTATATGCCGTAGCGCCGATGGCTCGCCCGGATTTTGCGCAAAACCATTGCATATTTTAAAGGTGAGGGAAGATTATATATTCACTCTTATCGAATAGGCTTTTACGAAAACTTCGAATCCCCGCACGAAAAAGAGCGGGCAAGCACCCGCTCTTACGATTTTCAATTCGGCTGAGCCGCCGCACTCTCCGGCATGTCCGTATAGACCGGAATCCGGAAAGTGTGCTTTTTCTGTTTGAGCTCCTCGGTATAAGCCTCGCCGAGCTTTCTGCCCTCTTCCGCAGCCGCCTGCACATTGGTCATGTATTGATGCTCGTAGCGTCCCTTCTCCGTCACATTGAATTTCTTCAGATAGAAGGTATCCTGCCCGCTCTTCAGATAGTTGTCACCGTAATACTTTGCGCCCCCGATGATGGCCTTCTCCGGCGTATTCCAAGGCTTTCCGTAAGTGACATCCACAAGGCTAGCCCACCAAAGACCGCGCTCGGTCGGGGTCTTATCGCCGTCCTGAAAAAGCCTGGGCATTGAAATAGTTATAAAATCCCGGGTATTTCGGATTCTTTCCGCTGATCAGACCGCTGCCCCCGGCTCTTCCCTGTTCCTGGATCAGCATCGCCGTCAACACATAGGGATTCACCCCCGAACTGTTTGCAGCATCCATAATGGTGGAGATATAGTCGACACCGGCCGGATTGGAGCCGCTGCCGTCACCCGATACCGTTCCGCCGCCGCCGGAACCTCCGGACTGGGAAGTCGTGCTGTTTTGCGAAGCTCCGGCTGCACCGCGGCGAATGACACCTTGGATATCTGCCTCGATACGCTGACTCTCCGCGTCTCCCTCGACCGAGACATCATACGGATGCACTTCTTCGAGTCGCGAAGTTTCCTGCACTTCTACCGCGACTTTCTCCGCCACAGCTTCCTCACCCTCGAATGTATCCGAAGGTTCGGCAACCGATGCTTCCGCAGCTTGAGGCTGTACTTCTCCGTAAGCTTGCTCCGACTCTGCAGCCGAAGACGCCTCATCCGAAACAGTCTCGCCCTGCTCCTCTACAGATGCAGCAAGACGGTCGCGCGGTGCGCCGGCAAGCACACCGATTGCACGCTCCTCCTGCTTTGTGCCGCTCTCTCCGCGCGTCGGCACGGCGGGTCTGTTTCCGTTTGCCGCGGCCTGACTCTGCTGTTCCTGCTCGGAGAGGCGCCTCTCCGACTTGCACGTTTTCGCTGTCCCGCGGAGTTCCCGGAGCCGCCCAAAGGACAGCGCTCGGACTCTTTCCGCTGGCGCCGGCGACTTTTGTCGCCTCCGAAATACCGCTGTCCGCGGAACTGCTCTGGTTTTCGACCACAGAGCGACTTCCGACAACACTTGCACCGCTTTCGGTCAAGAAAGAATTTGCCGCCAGCATGCGAACCCCCTCCGCATTCTGACTTGCGGGATCATAGCCCTGGGTCTGAAACTGAAAAACGTAGCGACTGTCCAAAAAGTTTCTGGGATCCATGTAATACCCGATAATATCGGAATTCGCCGCAACCCAGGCACTCGTATCAAAGCCCTTCCAAGTATTGGTCGCGGCATTGTAGGCAGCCGCATCTTTCGACTTCCAACTGTCCTTGCTTGTGGTGTAAACAAGATTCCTGCCGAGTTTACTCTCCTCTCGCACCACTTCCTGCCAGCTGAGCCCTGTCTGATAAGCTTTGAACTCCCAGTTCGGATACTTCGCGTGAAGCTCTCTCAGCTTCTGCTTGTAGGACTCCGGAAAGCCCTCTGCCGCCAGCTGCTGTTCAAACGCCGCATCGCTCTTCGTTGCGGCCATACTCTGTAAGACCTGTGTCGGTAAAAACGGCGTCAACAAGCTGAGTGCAAGAATTGCGGCCTGCGCAATCCGCTTTGCTCTTTTTCCGTTCACTGCGCTTTATTTCCCCCTTATATGTTAAAGCATGCAGAAAACTGCCGCGCCGAAGAAAACACTCCGGAGCGGCAGTCGTTTTCGTTACTCTCAATTACACCGGATATACACCGTTTGCCGTATCCGCCTTATTCATATCCACACCGCTCTGCTGCGCCTGTCGATACTTAAAGAAATCAAGCGCGACCTGCGGAAACAGAGCATACGAGAGGACATCCTCTTCCTGCTGCTTCCACGGTCCGACTTCTTCCTCGAACTCGGGAGCTGCGGCGGAATCAAATCCGCGGACGGCAGGTAATCGGCGTTTCATCTCCGATAATCTGCTTCTGGATCTCGGGATCCACCGGACGCACCGACTGACCGAACTCACCCATGACAAGCTTTCTGGACTCCTTCGGCACCATCTTGTAGCGCTGACGCATGAGGACATTCATCACGGCCTGAGTACCGACAATCTGAGACGACGGCGTAACCAGCGGCGGCTCGCCGAAGTCCTTGCGGACACGCGCAACTTCTTCGAGCACATCCGGAAGCAAATCTTCCCCGTGAGCCTCGGTGAGCTGCTTCAGGAGGTTACTGAGCATACCGCCCGGAACCCTGATAGCGCAGCGTGTTGATATTGACGCCGAGGAGCTTCGGGCTCAGAAGTCCGTTCGCAATGTACTTCTCGCGGATCTTGGTGAAGTACTTTGCAATCTCCGAGAGCTTTTCGATATCAAGTCCCGTGTCATACGGCGTTCCCTTTAAAGTCTGCACCAAAACCTCGGTTGCCGGCTGGCTGGTTCCGAGGGCAAGCGGCGAGATTGCCGTGTCAATAATATCCGCCCCTGCCTCGATTGCCTTCAGGAGAGTCATCGAAGCGACACCGGAGGTGTAGTGCGTGTGTATGTCTATCGGGAGCTTGGTCGACTCCTTGAGCGCCTTTACGAGGTCATACGCCTCATACGGTGTCAAGAGGCCGGACATGTCCTTGATGCAGATGGAATCCGCGCCCATATCCTCAATGCGCTTCGCCAGGCTGACCCAGTACTCAAGCGTATATGCGTCGCCAAGTGTGTAAGAAAGAGCAATCTGTGCCTCTGCACCTTCTTTTTTGCACGCATTGACCGCTGTCTCAAGGTTACGAAGGTCATTCAGACAGTCAAAAATACGGAGGATGTCGATACCGTTTGCCACAGACTTCTGCACGAAGTACTCAACGACATCGTCCGCATAGTGGTTGTAACCCAGAATATTCTGGCCACGGAACAGCATCTGTAACTTCGTCTTCTTGAAACCCTGCTTCAAAAGGCGCAGTCTCTGCCACGGATCCTCATGCAGGAAACGAAGGCAGGAATCAAAGGTCGCTCCGCCCCAGCATTCAACCGAACGGTAGCCGATCTCATCCATCTTATCGATGATGGGCAGCATTTCCTCAGTCGTCATTCTGGTTGCAAAGAGGGACTGGTGCGCATCGCGAAGCACGGTCTCACAAATTTGAACCGGTTTTTTCTTCTCGTTATTCATCTATATTCTCCTTGCGCTAGTCTCACGCGAAAGATAAGCATCCGGCCGACGAAACACCGGCTATCGCTCGCCGTCTGTGCACAACAAGACGCGTTTGCCTTGTCATGCATTCAAACGGCATCCACGGAGTTAAGTATATCGCCTTTCGGACAATTCATGCCGCACTTATTTCACACCGAAAATCGCCATAAAAGTTCCGGCAGCAACCGCCGTACCGATGACACCTGCGACGTTCGGTCCCATTGCGTGCATCAGAAGGAAGTTGGTCGGATCCGCCTCTGCACCGACCTTCTGGGAAACGCGTGCGGACATCGGCACAGCCGAAACCCCCGCCGAACCGATCAACGGATTTACCTTTCCGCCTGTCAACTTGCACATCACTTTTCCGAGCAAAACACCTGCCGCGGTTCCGAAAGGCAAAGGCCACAAGGCCAAGGAACACAATCTTCAGCGTGTCCGCCTTCAGGAAAGCTTCCGCGCTGGTCGTTGCACCGACCGAAGTGCCGAGCAGAATGACAACGATGTACATGAGCGCATTGCTCGCGGTATCGGTCAGCTGTCTCACAACACCGGACTCACGGAACAGGTTGCCGAGCATCAGCATTCCGATGAGCGGTGCCGTAGTCGGCAGAATCAGGCTCACAATCACGGTGACGACAATCGGGAACAGAATCTTCTCGAGTTTTCGAGACCGGTCGAAGCTGTGCCATGCGAACCTTGCGTTCTTTTTTTCCGTGGTCAGCGCGCGCATAATCGGCGGCTGGATAATCGGAACCAAGGACATATAAGAGTAAGCCGCAACCGCAATTGCGCCGAGATACTCACTCTGCCCCATCTTATTGGCAAGGAAAATGGAAGTCGGTCCGTCGGCACCGCCGATGATGGAAATCGCCGCCGCCGCCTTACCGTTGAAGCCGAGAAGCACCGCCAGCAGGTAAGCCGCATAAATTCCGAACTGCGCCGCTGCGCCGAGCAGGAAACTCATCGGGTTTGCAATCAGCGGACCGAAATCCGTCATCGCGCCGACACCCATGAAGATGAGCGGAGGAAGAATACCCCACTCGTCAAGCTGATAGAAATAATGCAGGAGTCCGCCGCTTCCATCCGCGGACTTTGCCGGATCCAGCATAATATCAGGATAAATATTCACCAGAAGCATACCGAACGCAATCGGAACAAGGAGCAGCGGCTCAAAACCTTTCGCAATCGCGAGATAGAGAAAGGTGAGAGCCACCGCAATCATGATGAGGTTTCCGAATGTGATGGAGAAAAATGCGGACTGATGGATAAGATTGCTGAATGTATTGGTTAAATACGCCATCTTATTTTTCTCTCCTCTTTGAGGGCGCCTTAGCGCCGCCCGCTTAATTCAAAGTTGCCAACACCTCGCCTGCCTCTACGGACTGATTCACGCTGACATTGATGCTTGCGATGGTGCCCGCTTCCGGAGCGACAATCTCGTTCTCCATCTTCATTGCCTCGAGAATCATGATGGTCTGACCTGCCTCAACGCTGTCACCGACCTTCTTCTCAACGCTCAGAATCTTACCCGGCATCGGGGACTCGACGGTGATGCTGCCTGCAGCGCCGCTCGGTGCTGCTGCCGGAGCCGGAGCTGCCGCCGGTGCGGGTGCCGCAACAGGAGCCGGTGCCACGACCGGTGCGGGTGCCGCAACAGGAGCCGGAGCTGCAACCGGAGCTGCCGCCTGCTGGAATACCGGAGCTGCCGGAATGGTCACAACCGGAGCACCCTGTGCCGCAGCGGTGATGCCCTCTTCAACCTGCACAACATAGACCTGTCCGTTCACGGTGATGGTATAATTCTTCATTTTGATTTCCTCCTAAATTTACGTATGTTTTTTCAATGAAACTAATTCTGTAATGCAAGTTGTTAACGTCTTCTTCTCTTGCCGTTTCCGCGTCTTCTGAGCGACTTAACAACCAAGCCGTCCGGCCCCGGATTCTCACCCTCGGCCGCAAGTGCGGCTGCCGTCAAAACAGCAAGCGTCTGTGCGTCAATCTGCGGCTCTTCCGCCGCCGCCACCGCTGCCGCAAGCACCGCAACAGTCTCGGCGGAAACCGCGGTATTCGCAACATCCTCAACCACCGGCAATTCTTCCGGAGCGGAAATACACTGCACCTGCGTTCCCTCAGGCACCTGTGCCGCCTTAACCTGCTCGGCACTGATACGCTTGGAGACATTCCGCGCGCTCTTCGGCATGCGCTGAATCGCCGCGACCTTCTCCTGATACTCCTTCTCTTCCTTCTCAATCGCCTCTTTCCGACTCACCCACTCGTGAATATACTTGAAGCGGCTAATCAGAAAGGCAATGAAAATCAGCACCGCGAAGACAGTACCCATGCCGATAATCAAGTTGAGTCCCGCACTCTCGAATTTCTCCGTGAGAGTCTCTACCTTGTCAAAACTGAGCTCGGTGACATCTCCGCTCTCTACGTTATAGCCCATGTGCGCAATAATCTCACGCTCACCGCAATGTGCCTTGACCGTCACCAAAAATGTTTTTTTGTCGTCCACTCCTTCGGATAGGCTTCATCCAAAGAAGTCATGGGACCGACACTTTCCCGTATACTCTTCCAGCTCTTTAAGCCGTCCGCCATCTTTACTTCGCCGCGCGCCTCGAACTCATCGATATAGTTCTGTAGGAGCGCCTCATCAAAGCTCATGATGGCACCGATATTCTTCTTGGCACCCTCCGTCGCGGAGTCCAGAACTCTCTGATCAATCTTCGCAAGTGCCGAGAACGGAATCATGAGTGCAAGCGAGAGGCAAAGTACCGCGGTGAGAAGAAACTGTTTTATTCTCTGCTTCATCCCGATACCCCGCTCAAACCGTGCCATGTTTCTTGGCCGGAATTTCCTCATTCTTTGTGAAGAGCATCTCGAATGCTGCAATTACGCGCTTTCTCGTGGTCTCGGGCGCAATGATATCGTCGACATAGCCGCGCTTTGCCGCGCTGAGCGCCGATCCCTGCTTCTCCAAGTAAAGAGCCTTTTTTTTCCTCAAAGAAAGCAGCCTTGTTCTCAGCCTTCTCGAGCTCTGCCGCATAGAGAATCTTGACCGCGTCCCCCGCGTCAAGCAGTGCAAGCTCTGCGTTCGGCCAAGCATATACAATGTCTGTGACCGCTCGCGGTCCGAAAACATTTGCAAGCATGCCGTGCGCCGTACCGTTCAGAACAGTCACCTTCGGTACCGTCGCCTCTGCATAAGCATTAATCAGCGCAGCAACCGCCTGCGGAAGACGTCTTTCGTTGCAGAGTGTCTTTTCAAAGCCCTTGCTGTTCACCAGTGTGAGCATCGGAATGCTGAACGCATCGCAGAACTTTGCAAAGCGTGCTGCCTTCTCGACGCCGCGGAAACAGACTTCACCGGAGGCAGCCGCGATTGCACCGACCGTGCAACCGTTCAAACGAATGAAGGCAGTGTTCACCGAGCAACCATAATGCTGTCCGGGCTCGCAGACAAAGCCGTCATCCGAAATAGCACGTAACACGCCTGCGCCGGAAGCCTGCACAACTTCCGGAACCAGACGGTTCAGGCTGTCCTCACAGTCACCGTAGGTATCATCGTCATCGTTGCTGGACGGCAGAATACCCACCAATGCACGGATGCCCGCCGCGATTCCTCCTGCGTGCCGACAAAGTCCGCCGTACCGCTCTCCTCGCTGCGGAATTCCGCCGATGCGGTATCCAGTTCCGCCTCTGTGTTGCCGGAGATTGCGTTCGGCGCATGGAAGAAGAGCTTGGCGTCCTTTTCCATGAAGGTAAAGTCTGCAAGCGCCGCGCTGACCGCAAGGCTTCCGCCGCAGAGACCGTATACCGCCTGAATCTGCGGAACCACGCCGCTCGCGAGTGCCTGTTCACGGTAGAGCGCACCGAATGCAAACAGTGCATCCGTTGCTTCTGCCAGTCTCACGCCCGCACAGTCAATGAGTCCAATGACCGGTGCTCCCATTTTGACTGCGAATGCATACAGTCGTCGAATTTTCTTCGCGTGCATCTCACCCACGGAACCGCCGAAAATTTGGGGATCCTGCGCATAGATGTACACGAGCTTGCCGTCGATGGTTCCGTAGCCGGTCACGACGCCGTCCGACGTTGCTTCCTCAGAAGCTGCGCCGAAGTCTGTACTCCGCGCCGTCACATAAGCGCCGAGCTCCACGAAACTGTCCTGATCCAGTATTTCGCGGATTCTCCGGGCCGCCGTCGAATCATTGATATGACTCATATTGCAACCTCCGTTATACAATTTTAGCCGATTGTCATCGTACATATTTTTAGAAGTTTTGCATAAAAAGCAAGTACTTCGGCGGTTCGGAAGTACTTGCCTTTTTTCGATATCTGCTATCGCTCTGCGGTAGATGTAGCACTTTTTACGGCGCTCAATCCCACGCTTTGTGTTTTTTCCGAAATTCCAGCTTCTCCGGTCTTCGGAAGGCGGCGCTTTCTCTTACGATCGCCGCTGGTCTGCTTCTTTCTGCGGCTGCCGCTTCCGCTGTCAAGCTTCTCGGTCTTCTTGCTGTCCGCAGGACGCTTGCCCGGATCTGCGTTTTGCTGCTTGTCCGTCGAATCCGAGTCCGTTGTTACGGGCGGCGTGGTCGCGATATTAACACTCGGTGTCGGAGCAATGCTGCTGCCTCTGCCGTTGCCGCGGCTGCCGCTACCACGACTTCCGCTGCCGCTGCCGCCGCGACTTCCGCCGCCACCGCCGCCGCTTCCGCCGGAAGTGTTGTCGCTGTCGGAGTCATCGTACATCGCAAAGAGCGTGATGTCATCGTAGACCGGCTGACTGAAGTCGTAGGGCTGACCGTCTAAGTACCAGCCGATGAACTTGCCGTAGCTTCGCACCGGCTTCCGAATCGGTTCGCTGGCCGTTAGGCCTCGCGTACGCTCTGGCTCTCGAAGGGTCTCCAAGCGCCGTTGCCGTCAAACGTAACGATGTAGTTCGGTTTCTCGAATTCGTTCGTGAAGACCGCCTCCGTCACCGCCTGTCCTCGCTTCTCCATGGTGCGGGTCGCATTGAGGACTGAACCACTCTGCGTGACCACATAGGTCACGGTCACCGGATTCGAATCGAAGCTAAAGCCGCGTCTGCCGATCGGCAGCTCGGAGATTTCATAGACATAGGTGCCCGGCAGACGGAAGGTGATGTCACCAAACTCCTCTTCTCCCGCGCCCTGAATTTCAAGCTGCATCTCCTGGTTGCCTCCCGCCGCGAGCGGCATCGGAAGCTGACCGGCAGCTTCGGCTGCCGTCGTGCTGATTGCTTTTAACGCAAACGTGAAGTTGCCTGCATTGTGCGGCACCGCGCCGGTGATGACTTTCTTGACCGGCGGGTCGTGAAGGACTGCGGGGCTCGCCGGGTTCCAGACCGCATGGAGGGTCACAGTCACGCCGTCCGAAGTCGTGAGATTCGTGACCGGCTGTCCGTCCGTAAAGTCGGGTGTCGTTGCACCCGGTGTTCGGCTCCAGCCGCCGAAGGTAAAGCCCGGTCTCGCGTACTGATTCGACGGAAGCGGGTTGGTATCTCCGCCGCCGAAGTGCGAATCCGTCATGCTGCCCACGGAATGCGGCGTGCCGGAATCATAGCGCACCGTATAGCGCTTTTGACGGTAGACTGCGTGCACCGTAAGGTCACCGGTAAGCGGCTCGTCAAAGTTGTAGGTCGAGCCGTCCGGCTTTGCCCAGTGGTCAAAGACATAATTCGTCTTGTTGTCCGGGCGTGCGGATTCGGTCGGCGTGCTGCCGTGCACCGCGTTCGTATCCTGGGAAATAACCGCGTTCTGATGGCCCGGATCCGCATCCGGCGCATCCTGCACCGTGACCGTGTAGTGGCGCATGGTCCAGCTTGCGCTGAGCACAAGATTGCCGGTCACCGGGGTCGTAAAGTTTGCCGGGCTTCCGTCCGGATTCTGCCAGCCGCCGAAGTCATAGCCCGTGCGGGATCCAGCCGGGGAGCCGCCGACCGTGGGCGGTGCAATCACCGGGTCACCGTAGACAATAACCTGCGGTGCCGGAGTCACGCTGCCGCCGTTCGCGTTAAAGCTCACGGTATAGCGCGGCAGGAGGTAGTCGTTCGTAAACTTCGGCTCTGTCGCCGTTGTGTAGGCAACCGGTGCCGAGAAGGCGCCTCCCGCCGTCTGTTTCTCAATTGTCACGCTGCCGTTCATCACCGTTCCGGTCTGTGTGATGTGGTAGGTAATCCGATACACGGCGTTATCGTACGTGTAGCTTCCCTGCGCCGCGGCCGGAGTACCCGGCGTACCTGCGGCACCCGGAAGCTCTCTGAGCTCATAGACATAGTCGCCTGCGAACAGGAAGCTAAGGGAGCCGATCGGGAGGGCACCTGCACCCGCGCGGTTCACCGTGTAGGTCTGCGCCCCATGTGCCGCTGTCGGCATGGGCAGGGTGCTCATGCCGGGAACCGTCGTGCTGACTGCCTTAAACTCGAAGTTGAAGGTCTCAGCTGAGAGCGGGGTCGTCTCGCCGGTCGCAAGCGTCCGGTTTGCCTCGCCGCCCAGTATCTTTGTGAGCGCCGGAGCATGGTCAAACGGCGTCACGGCTGTCCAGAGCGCATAGAGGCGCACGGTTCCGCCGTTGGTCGTCGTTAGGTTGTTGACCGAAGCACTGTCATAGTAGTCGGGCGTCGTCGCGGTCGGCGTGAGTCCCCAGCCCATGAACTGATAACCCGGGCGGCTAAACTGATTCGGCGTCAGGTTCTGCGCCGTATCGTAAGTCATGCTGAGGTTCGGCATGCTGCCGGTCACCGTGGCACCGCCTGCGTTCGGCTCAAAGCTCACGGTATAGGTATTCGGTGTATAAACCGCATGTACCGTTGTGTCGCCGGTCACCGGGGAACCGAAGGTATAAGCCGTGTTGTTCTGATCCTCCCAGTGATCGAAGTGGTAGCCGGTCTTATTCTCCGGCTGCACCGGAGCCGTGAGGCTCGTATCGCCGTGCGCCACATTGCTGTGCTGCGCGAGCTGATTGTTTTGGTGTCCCGTGTCAGCATCCGGCGCATCCTGCACCGTCACAGTGTAGCGGTTGATCTCCCACTTTGCGTGCAGGGTGGTGTTTGCATGAATCGGCGTCGAGCCAAACGGGAACTGGGTTCCCGCCGCATCCGTCCAGTAGAGGAAGTGGTAGCCCGTCTTCTCTCCCGCCGGGGAGGTCGGGATTCCGGCCGCGTTGTTCTGAACCGGCGGTGCCGTTGCATAGTCGCCGTAGCGCACACTCTCGTTTGCCGGGGTGTGGCTGCCGCCCTCTGCGTCATACTGCACCGTGAGGCGCGGCAGGGTGTAGCGGTTCTCAAACTGAAGCTCGGTCGCCGCAGTGCTTGCGCCGCCGCTCTGCTTCGTGATACTTCTCGTCACCGTGAGGGAATTTCCCGTGCCCGCACCGAGCGTACCCGCGCTCTGCGTCACCGTAAAGGTAATCGTGTAGACGGCGGGATCGTAGCTGTAGTACTGTGCGGAACCCGCAGTCTCCTTGAGGGTATAGACATAGGTACCCGGGTAGCTGAAGGTAAAGAGGCCTGCCGGGAAGTTTGCAACTGCGGCCGCTCCTGCGCTCGCCGCTTGGCTGCCTGCAGTCGGAACCTGCAGCTGCGCGCTCGGAAGCGCATAGCCCATGGTGCCGGCACCCGGGGTCACCGTGATCCCGGAAGCGGCGCCGCCGCCCGGGACCACCGGAAGCACCGTCGTTGCGCCTGTCGGAGTCGTGACAGACTGTAAGACAAAGCGGAAGGTATCCGGCACCAGCGGTGCGGTCTCGCCGCCCTGCAATGCACCGAAGTCTCCGAAGAGCAGCTTACTCACGTCGAAGCTATCGCTGACCGGGGTAACCGGCTGCCAGATTGCATAGAGCGTCACGATTCCGTTGTTCTGGCTTGTCAGATTCAGCACGTTGTCGCCGTCGTTTAGGTCGACCGTCGTGCCGCCCGCCGTGCGGCTCCAGCCCGCAAAGTAGTAGCCGGGGTTCGTATATCCGTTTGTTGTCAGTGCACGTGTTTGGTCATAGACATGGGTGGAATCCGCCGTCGAGCCGCTTGCGCTTGTCGCATTTTTATCATACTTCACCGTATACGCATTCGGCGCATAGACCGCACGGATTGTCAGCGGACCCGTGACCGGGTTTCCGAAGCTGAAGGTACTGTGATCTGCGTCGTTCTCCCAGTGATCAAAGTGGTAACCGGTTTTATTCTCCGGCGCGGTCGGCGCATTCAGCACCGTGCCGTGCGTCATCTGCGCACCGCCGTTGTTAAAGATGACCTCATTCGCATGCGGCGCATCTGCCGTTGCGGCATCCAGCACCTGTACCGGGTAGGTATTGATCTCCCAGACCGCGGTCAGGGTGAAGTTCGCGCGCACCGAACTGTTCACGAATTGGAACTGGGTTCCGTCCGCTGCCTTCCAGTGCTTAAAGTGATAGCCGTAGCGTTCGCCCGCCGGGGAGGTCGCAACGCCTGCCGCATTGTTCTGTACCGGCGGCTCCGATACGCGGTCGCCGTAGCGATGCGTCTGTGCCGGGGGCGTAAAGCTGCCCTGATCAGGATCGAAGCTAACCGTGTAGCGCGGCAGCTGATAGGTATTTTCAAAGCTTGCCGTCTGGACGTTCACACTTGCGCCGGTCGCATCGGTGTAAGAAATGGTTCTCGTAAAACTCAGCGCATTGCCGAGACCGCTGCCACTCTGCGTCACCACATAGGTAATCGTGTAGACGCGGGCGTTGTAGCCGTAGTACTGTGCGCTGCCCGCCTCTTCCTTGAGGGTATAGACATAGGTGCCGGGCATCGTGAAGCTGAAGGTTCCGCTCGAGAAGGTAGCGCCTGCTGTCGCATTCTCGGTCAACACCGGGGAACCCGGGGTAATCAGCGAGAGGTCTGCACTCGAGAGCGTGTACTTCACCACCGGGTTCTGACCCGGGGTCTCGTCGCGGGAACTCTCCTTCGCGGAGCCGGTCGGCATGGGTTCTGCCGTGACATGCGCAGCCGTAAACGAGGTGCCGGTCAGTGTGAAGCCGAAGTTCTCTGCGGTGAGCGGCGCACGCTGGCCGTCCGGCAGGAGGCCGTAGTCGCCCTTTAAGAGCTTCTCGATGTTAAAGCTGTCCGTCGCCGGGGTCACCGGTCTCCAGACCGCGTAAAGTGTTAAGTCTCCGTCAATCTTGCCGGTCTTAATCGCAGCGCCTGCCGCATACGCGGTGCCGGTGCCGTCCGGCTTCGTGTTCCAGCCGTCGAAGTAGTAACCCGCGCGCGTGAGCTGGGTATCCACGCCCGCCGTTCCCGCGGAACTCTTCGCCGTCGTCTCATCCGTGTGTGCATCCGCACCGGCAGCCGTCGTAGACGGGTAGAGCTGCTCGCCGTTCGCCGAGATGCTGCCGCTGTCCGCGCCGTTGCTGTCGTACTTCACATCGGCCCAGACTGTGACCTTTACATCCTTGGTAATCAGTTCTCCGTAACCGTCGTCCGTTGTGAGTCGCACAGTTGTGATACCTGTCTTCTGCGGCGCCAATGTGCCGCTCACCGCGCCGCTGCCGGTTGCTGACACGAGGTCTGTCGGCGCACCGGTCGCGATTCCGTAGTTGACGACAGGATTCGTCGGATCCACCGGACTCAGAAGACTCGGCGTCACGGTCGTCGCGCTGTCCCCGACATGCAGCACCTGGTCCGCAAGGTCAAGCTGCGGCACGTTATAGAAACCCGCGTTCACGTTGGGGAGGTTATATCTGCCTGCCGGGACATCTGCCGTGACGGTCACCGCAGCGAGATTGGTATTCCGGTCAAAGCGGGAATTGATACTCTGATCGGTTCCCTGGTCTTTCTTGACGAGTTTCCGGAGCGGTGTCAATAGCGAGCTGTCCGCCTGTACAACCCAGTTGCCCTCGTGCGGCACATTGAGCTTATAGTAACCGCTCCCGTTGGTCGCTGTTACCAGTGTCTGGTTATTATCGCTTCGAAGCACATCGGTCACACCGTCCGCTTCGAGCAGTTTCATCCGGACGGTGGCAAGTCGCGCCTCTGTCCCCGCGTCATACAAAGAATTGAAGTTTGCGTCCTGGAAGGCATATCCGTCCAGTGTCAGTCTGTGAGCAGAAATTCGAGCTTATTGCTCGCCTGTCCGTCCACACCGTAGAAAGGCGTGGGATTGGTGCCCATACGGAAGTTTCCGTAGGCGACGATTGCATCGAGCTGATTCATCACCTTGTTCTTTCGCTCATGCAACCGATATTGCAAAGTGATGGAGGCCTTTCTGCCCGCCGGCATGTTGCTCACGTTCAACTTGACCATGGTAATGTCAGCGTCTGCGGGCTTGGTCGTACTCCCAAGAAGCAGCCTTGGCACTCGTGTATCCGTTCGCAGCAGGGTTCGAGTCCGTCGTATAAGAGACTGTATAATTCAGCCCTGCGAGCGTCGAGGTGTCGATGCCATAGTAGTCCATCGAGAACTGCGCAACCGGGGTGGTCTGCGTAACGCCGCCGCTCTGATAGCTGTACTGCTCGCCCGCCTTCGGCACCGGGATATAGATTTCCCAGTCGTTGGTCGGATTTGTGTCATCGCTGGTCAGAAAGACCTTTGCGTTAAAAATGTTCGGATTGTTGTTCAGGTCTCTGCTCTGAACACGGGTCGAACTCTCCTGGAAGGGCTTGTTTGCCTGCGCGAGGGCAAGCAGACCAAGCGCGGTCACTTGATTAATCTTGTGCGTTGTATTGTTCGGCGCATAGAGCATCTCTGCCTCGTTTGCGCTCGCGCCTGCCTTTGCAGCGGTCGCATTTCCGAACTGCGCACCGCGTGGCGCATCCTGCACCAACTGATTGTTGTCGTTTGTGGTCTCGACATCCACCCCCTGTGCGTTGCCGCCGTTGCCGTCACGGTTGGCATCAAACTTGGTGTCGAGCCAGACACCCGGCACCGGTTTCAGAACCACCGGGTCTGCAGAGTAGTCCGCCTGGAGCTTAAATCTGACATTGTAGTTCCAACCGTACATACCGGACGCAAAATTTTGATTCGGAAGTCCGAGTTCACTCTCCGGCGACTGATCGGTCGTAACGACGAGTACACCGTAATCCGTATGGCCGGACTGACCTGCCCCGGTGCCCGCCGGGATAAAGTTGGCCCCGATACCGTGAACCACGTTCCAGCCGGCTCCGCTGCCGGAAGGATTGGTGCTGTAAGCCTGTACCTCCGCACTGTTGTCAACATAGGTAAAGCTCTTATCGATTTTAAAATAATAGGTCGGGCGAGCTTTGAGCCCTTTTGCTGTGACCAGATTTCTCGTGTTCGCATTCGGCGCAAAGGGCAGGCGTCCGCTTACCGTGAGCTCGCGTCCCTGATAGGTATTTGTGCTTCCGTAGCCGAGTTGGTTTAACAGATACGGCACTTCCACCCGCTGTGAAGCAATGCGATTGCTCGCTCCTTCGGTTGCAAAGTGACTGAGATCTGTGGTCAAATCATCGCCGTAAATGTTCTCATAGTGAAGCTTCGCCTTGACCGTCAGTTTGTCGTACTTCGGATTACTGTCTTTCTCACTCAGTGAGCCGACTGCAATTGTAGTGCCCGGATAATACTTCGGTATATCCTGCTCAACCAGGGAAAGACCAACACTGGGCAGCGCACCGTTTCCTCCGGTGTTGCTGTAATCCTCCATTTTTGCATAATTACTGCCCCAGTTCCGCTCATTTGGAAAACTGACTTTGAGAGCTGTAATGTAAGGCCCGTTTTTCACGTCGATGCCCGGAATGACATAGTGAATGCGACCTTTTCGACCGGAGTTAAAGATGTTTGAGTAAAATGCGGTATCTTCGATGTGCTTCACGCTTCCGTCCGAGAGCGTTGCATCTAACACGAAGTCCTGGTAAGTTTTGGGCGCATGAATCTCAAAGCTGATTGCATTCACCAGCGAAAGCAGCTTTGAGCTACTGCCTGCAAAATCGAGGCTTGCATTCTGATAGGAAATTTGCGGGGCGCTGATTCCCGTATTATCCACCTGAATCTGTGTGAGCTCCAGTTCCCGTAAACCCGGAATGGGGCCGGCACTTCCCGTTCCTTGACCGATGGCATTGATGATATAGCGGCTGCGGTCCAGGTAGGTGGTCAGTGTCGGATTAATGAACTGCTCGCCAAGGTGAACTTTGTCACTCTGAGACCAGGGATTCACATAGTAGTCTTGATCCAGTATCGAAATTCCCTTGGCACTGCTGCCAACCACTAAAGTCGCCGATTTTCCGTTCGATTTCTTTGCGGCACCGTGCGAGTTGCTGATGCCGTGAATCGTGCTATCCTGGGCCGGATTATGATCCACCTGCTCACTCTTATAATCGCTGTAGAGGCAATACAACATACTCGTAAACGGCAGCGCTTTCGGTAAATCCGCAGCACCGCCGGATCCTACCGCAGCATCGTAGTTCAAATGTCCCGGATACACTTTTTGTGTGAAAAAGTTGTACTGCCTGTATCCGTTGACATTATTGCTTCGAAAAGGAGTTGACCTGATCCGCAGCGAGAACCACCCTCGTCGCATAAGGCGTACCGAGCGCCTGACAAATTGCATTTAAATCATAAACTTTACCGCTAAAGGTACCGTAGTCATTTGAAGTGGAAAAGACGCTCTCCGCCGTATCCGAATACTTCGAGATTCCGTCTTTCAGGTAGGCGGGAAGTTCCGGATTTATGCCGACCTGCTGCAAATCATGATAAGTACCGGCATCGTCCCAAACGCCGAGCAGGCGGAGGTCTGACTTCTCGAGATATTCCGTCAGCGTAATGGCATCACCCGCAAGTTCAACGACAACCGGATTATAGTTCGGCTGGCCAAAGGCAACCGCAGCTCCGTTTGTGTCTACATTGTAGTCCATGGTATTCGGATTTTTAACGATGCGGAAAGCGCCGAACATATTGATCTCCGGATGACGATTCACTTCCATTGTTCCGCCGTTAACACTCTGCACCCAAATATTATCATCGAGATGCCGAGTTTTCACCTTGAACTCCTTTGTAAAAAGGCTGACCTCCGTTCTCGGCGAGAATCTGCTTCGATGCAACTTTACGCACTACCTTTGCCTCATAGTTGTCCGGAATATCCGTTCCGTCCGAGAGACGGTGATGATAGGCGCGCAGCTTGAATGTGAACCAATTCTTGTTCAATCCTGCGAACGGGAAATTCGCGTTGAAGTACGCGTAACTGCCGCGCTGGTTATATTCGTACTCTTTTTTGAACACCTCAACGCGGGCAATGTACTTCTTGTTTCCCGGCAGATTCGCATCGGCAAAGGTATAGTCTGTCATACCGGTACCATCAATAACCGTCTCCGTTACCGTCTGTCCGTCGTAACTGATAGACTTCGGTGTATAGTTCGGATAGACATCACCCGGAACCAGGGTTCGAATTTCTACCTGTCCGGTCTGTGCATCCTTTACATAGAGTCGATAGCCGAGCCCGTATTCCGGCGCAAGGCCGAGCTGGTTTAACCAGACCGGTGAGAGTGCCTCCTCGAAATCATAGCTAATAGAGAGATCATCCTGAATCTGAAAGGTGTTGCTGTCATCATCAAAGCGGAAACCGGATTTGACCTCTTCCGAATCGGTATACTCCGGTGAAGTCGCACTGTATTGGGGCACGGCATCCAAGCTATATCTCAAATAATCCCCGCCATGGGTCAGGTCAAAATAGTCGACTGCCGTCTTAATGCGTACAGGATCTGTTCCCTGTACAAAGTGAAAGTGCAGCGGTGTTCCGCTGTCTGCTTGGTGGCACCGTAGGATGTATTATCCGCATATTCAATCGTCGATCCGGTTGCTGCCGCGTAATCCGTGTTCGTCCAGTCTCCCTGATAAAGACGATTGTAGTGCACCAGCGGATAATACTTGACATGGAACGTACCCGGTTTCCGGAAAATATCAATATAGCTTAAGCCCGAACCCGGGACAGCCTCCTGAAAATTTCCGCTCGTCATACGGGAATAGAGGGAACGCAAATCAACTACTACATCCCGGTTTCCCGGTGTCGGCGGATCCTGAAAGATACTGATTCGATTCCATTCAAGTTGGTATCCGTCATCTGTCACATATGTCCAGGCAGCGGTTCCGCCCTGTTCAAAGAGCGTCCCCTCTTCCGGCAGAACCATGTGGATGGTCGCTTTTTCTCCAAGATAGCCTTCTGTCTTATGCACCTTAAATTCAAGTGCCTTGCGCGGAAAATTCGGATTCGTACCGCCAAAACCATAGGTAATCCAGCCCCCCATGCCGAGCGAAGCCAAGGCATCTTCCGTCGCCGAAGTTTCACGGTCCGTCATGGAAATCATACGGCGTCCCACCGGAGTGCCTGCGGGACTTCCCGCATTCACATTAACCACACCCGCTACTTCCCCCGGCATAAAGGTATAGCTGTCAGAGGGATTGCTAAAGGTCATCGTCGGATTTGATGCAGAGGTATTGAATACAAGTGCGGTCGTTTTATCGTGATCCCCGCTATCCAGTGTATAAAGGGTCGGCGGTGCGGCGGGATTGGTCGATCCGTAGTTATTAATGAGGCGCATTCGAATCGGCAGTTCTCCCTGACTCAACGGAAGATCCTTAATCAGTCGACTCGGATCCTGCACGAGGGTGATCTGTCCGCTCACGCTGGCAGTCGTCGGATCAGGCTTTGCGGTGAGTACCCAACTGCCGTCCGCAAGGCGACGCGAGGAGAAATTGACACCGGTAAGGCTCGGCGTACCGCTCAGATCGAGGCCGGCCGGAATCCAGAGTTCCATAACCAGGTTATTTCGAACCGTATCCGAAATCTCACTCGGACGGAAGGCAAACTGCACGCTGAAGGTTCTGGAATTATACTTTCCGATGACAAAGTCGGAAGGCGTATGAAACACCGCGTTTGCGGGATCGAGTTTCAAATAGTTATTTCCGGGCGTGATTGTCCCGTCTTCGACCGCGCCCGTCCAGGGCGTATAACCGCCGGACGCCTGTCGGAAGGCGACATAGGGCGTGGCGAGCGGCAATGCATTGCTGATTGTCGCATTGGAGCCCGAGGCGCGAAATGCACGCGGAGATATGCCCGCGGCAAGCAGAGGTCTGTCATCAAGCAGTTCTGCATCCTCGGTATAGTCCTCGTCTTCCTCCTCATCCTCGCTACTGACAAGCGGGATATAATTATCCCGCCCCGCAGCAGCCAGGATAAGCAGAAAGCGGCAATGCCTCAAAGATGAGTATCATTGCAACCAAAACTGCGAGTGCCCGCTTCCAATACTTCCAAGCTCTCTCCCTCATACATTCCTCCCGTTTTGCAGCGCCCCTTGATATCTGCATTTGTTATCTGATAAATTCGCGGCGCGATTGCGCGATATTAATTCAATTTTAACTTTTATTTGGTTAATATTCAAGTATAACCTGCAAAACTTTACAGCCTTGGTGTACTTTGTTGCATTTACTTCGGCGATTCCTTTTATTTTATAAATCAGCTGCGGTACTGCTATCTCCAAAGTGGTACGGAAAAGAACTCGTTATTCCGAAGCCTATAATTCCTCGATATTTGGGGAAAGCGAAACGACGGCACCATACAGATCCCGCGAATATTAATAAGCAGTTTTCTTGTATATGACTATTATTCAACCGTTTAATCAATCCACAAGTTTTCTTTCTTTCATACTCTGTTGTTCGGGGGATTCAGCACAAAAACAGGAGCTGTGTCGCGAAAAGCAACACAGCTCCTATTTCACTGCTTTGATTCTTTTACCTTAGACTTCCTCGCCCCGTCTCTCCTCTTTCCAGGGCAGGATTTTTTCAATTGTTTCTTCTCCGGTCTTCGGAAGGCGGCGTTTTCTCTTCTTATCGCCGCTGGTCTGCTTCTTTCTGCGGCTTCCGCTGTCAAGCTTCTCGGTCTTCTTGCTGTCCGCCGGACCCTTGCCCGGATCTGCGTTTTGCTGCTTGTCCGTCGAATCCGAGTCCGTTGTTACGGGCGGCGTGGTCGCGATATTAACACTCGGCGTCGGAGCAATGCTACTGCCTCTGCCGTTGCCGCGGCTGCCGCTACCACGACTTCCGCTGCCGCTGCCGCCGCGACTTCCGCCGCCACCGCCGCCGCTTCCGCCGGAAGTGTTGTCGCTGTCGGAATCGTCGTACATCGCAAAGAGCGTGATGTCATCGTAGACCGGCTGGCTGAAGTCGTAGGGCTGACCGTCTAAGTACCAGCCGATGAACTTGCCGTAGCTTCGCACCGGCTTCCGAATCGGTTCGCTGGCCATTAGGCCCTCGTGAACGGTCTGGCTCTCGAAGGGTCTCCAGCGCCGTTGCCGTCAAACGTAACGATGTAGTTCGGTTTCTCGAATTCGTTCGTGAAGACCGCCTCGGTCACCGCCTGTCCTCGCTTCTCCATGGTGCGGGTCGCATTGAGGACTGAACCACTCTGCGTAACCACATAGGTAACGGTCACCGGATCCGGATCGAAGCTGAAACCGCGTCTACCGATCGGGAGTTCCGAAATTTCATAGACATAGATGCCCGGCAGACGGAAGGTGATGTCTCCGAACTCGCCCTCTCCGGCGCCCGCAATGACAAGCTGCATCTCCTGGCTTCCGCCCGCCGCAAGCGGCATCGGGAGCTGTCCGATTGCCTCGGCTGCCGTCGTGCTGACAGCGCGAAGTGCAAAGGTGAATGTTCCTGCATTGTGCGGCACCGCACCGGTGATGACTTTCTTAACCGGCGGGTCGTGAAGAACCACAGGGCTCGCCGGATTCCAGACTGCATAGAGGGTCACAGTCACGCCGTCCGAAGTCGTGAGATTCGTGACCGGCTGTCCGTCCGTAAAGTCGGGTGTCGTTGCGCCCGGTGTGCGGCTCCAGCCGCCGAAGGTAAAGCCCGGTCTCGCGTACTGATTCGGCGGAAGCGGGTTGGTATCTCCGCCGCCGAAGTGCGAATCCGTCATGCTGCCCACGGAATGCGGCGTGCCGGAATCATAGCGTACTGTATAGCGCTTCTGGCGATAGACTGCGTGCACCGTAAGGTCACCGCTCAGCGGCTCATCAAAGTTGTAGGTCGAGCCGTCCGGCTTTGCCCAGTGGTCAAAGACATAATTCGTCTTGTTGTCCGGACGCGCGGGTTCGGTCGGCGTACTGCCGTGCACCGCATTCGTATCCTGTGCGATGACCGCGTTCTGATGGCCCGGATCCGCATCCGGCGCATCCAACACCGTCACCGTGTAGTGGCGCATGGTCCAGCTTGCGCTGAGCACCAGGTTTCCGGTCACCGGGGTCGTGAAGTTCGCAGGGCTTCCGTCCGGATTCTGCCAACCGCCGAAGTCAAAGCCCGTGCGGGAGCCCGCCGGGGAGCCGCCCACCGTGGGCGGTGCAACGACCGGATCGCCGTAGACAATAACCTGCGGTGCCGGGGTTACGCTTCCGCCGTTTGCGTTAAAGCTCACGGTATAGCGCGGCAGGAGGTAGTCATTCGTAAACGTGGGCTCCGTTGCAGCGCTGTAAGTGACCGGTGTCGAGAAGGCACCTCCCGCCATCTGTTTCTCAATTGTCACACTGCCGTTCATCACCGTTCCGGCCTGCGTGATGTGATAGGTAATGCGATACACGGCGCTGTCGTACGTGTAGCTTCCCTGCGCCGCTGCCGGGGTTCCCGGTATGGTGGCCGATCCTTGGAGTTCCCTAAGCTCGTAAACATAGTCGCCCGCGAAGAGGAAACGCAAAGAACCGATCGGAAGGGCACCCGCACCCGCGCGGTTCACCGTGTAGGTCTGCGCCCCGTGTGCCGCTGTCGGCATGGGCAGGGTGCTCATGCCCGGAACCGTCGTGCTGACTGCCTTAAACTCGAAGTTGAAGGTCTCCGGTGCGAGCGGTGTCGTTTCGCCGGTCGCAAGCGTCCGGTTTGCCTCGCCGCCCAGTATCTTTGTGAGTGCCGGAGCATGGTCAAACGGCGTCACAGCCGTCCAGAGCGCATAGAGGCGCACGGTTCCGCCGTTGGTCGTCGTTAGGTTGTTGACCGAAGCACTGTCATAGTAGTCGGGTGTCGCCGCGGTCGGCGTGAGTCCCCAGCCCATGAACTGATAACCCGGACGGCTAAACTGATTCGGCGTTAGGTTCTGCGCCGTATCGTAAGTCATACTGAGGTTCGGCATGCTGCCGTTCACGGTCGCACCGCCTGCGTTCGGCTCAAAGCTCACGGTATAGGTATTCGGTGTATAAACCGCATGTACCGTTGTATAGCCGGTCACCGGGGAACCGAAGGTGTAGGCTGTGTTGTTCTGATCTTCCCAGTGATCGAAGTGGTAGCCCGTCTTGTTGGAGGGCTGTGCAGGAGCTGTGAGGCTCGTGTCGCCGTGCGCAACGTTCGTGTGCTGTACCAATTGCGCATTCTGATGACCGGTGTCCGCATCCGGCGCATCCTGCACCGTCACGGTATAGCGGTTGATCTCCCACTTTGCGTGCAGGGTGGTGTTTGCATGAATCGGCGTCATTGCAAACTGGAACTGGGTTCCCGCCGCATCCGTCCAGTAGAGGAAGTGGTAGCCCGTCTTCTCTCCCGCCGGGGAGGTCGGCGTACCCGCAGCATTGTTCTGAACCGGCGGTGCCGTCGCATAGTCACCGTAGCGCACGCTCTCGTTTGCCGGCGTGTGGCTGCCGCCCTCTGCGTCGTACTGCACCGTAAGGCGCGGCAAGGTGTAGCGGTTCTCAAACTGCAGCTCGGTCGCCGCCGTGCTCGCGCCGCCGCTCTGCTTCGTGATACTTCTCGTCACCGTGAGAGAATTTCCCGTGCCCGCGCCGAGCGCACCCGCGCTCTGCGTCACCGTAAAGGTAATCGTATAGACGGCGGGATCGTAGCTGTAGTACTGTGCGGAGCCCGCGGTCTCCTTGAGGGTATACACATAGCTGCCCGGGTAGCTGAAGGTAAAGAGGCCTGCCGGGAAGTTTGCAACCGCTGCCGCTCCTGCGGTCGCCGCTTGGCTGCCCGCAGCCGGAACCTGCAGCTGCGCGCTCGGAAGCGCATAGCCCATGGTTCCCGCACCCGGGGTTACCGTGATACCGGAAGCGGCGCCGCCGCCCGGAACCACCGGAAGCACCGTCGTGGCTCCGGTCGGGGTCGTGACAGACTGTAAGACAAAGCGGAAGGTATCCGGCACCAGCGGTGCGGTCTCGCCGCCCTGCAGGGAACCGAAATCTCCGAAGAGGAGCTTACTCACGTCGAAGCTGTCGCTGACCGGGGTAACCGGCTGCCAGATGGCATAGAGCGTCACCGTTCCGTTGTTCTGTGTCGTCAGATTCAGCACGTTGTCGCCGTCGTTAAAGTCGACTGTCGTGCCGCCCGCCGTGCGGCTCCAGCCCGCAAAGTAGTAGCCGGGGTTCGTATAGCCGTTTGCGGTGAGCGCTCTCGTCTGATCGTAGACATGGGCGGAATCCGCTGTGGTTCCGCTCGCGCTTGCCGCATTTTTATCATACTTCACCGTATACGCATTCGGTGCATACACCGCACGGACGGTCAGCGGACCCGTGACCGGATTTCCGAAGGTAAAAGTACTGTGATCCGCGTCGTTCTCCCAGTGGTCAAAGTGGTAGCCCGTCTTGTTGTCAGGCGCGGTCGGCGCGTTAAGCACCGTGCCGTGCGCCATGGGTGCACCGCCGTTGTCGAAGATGACCTCATTCGCATGCGGCGTATCTGCCGTTGCGGCATCGAGTACCTTGACCGGGTAGGTATTGATCTCCCAGACCGCGGTCAGGGTGAAGTTTGCGCGCACCGAGCTGTTCACGAACTGGAACTGGGTTCCGTCCGCGGCCTTCCAGTGCTTAAAGTGATAGCCGTAGCGCTCTCCCGCCGGGGAGGTCGCAACGCCCGCCGCATTGTTCTGTACCGGCGGCTCTGATACGCGGTCGCCGTAGCGATGCGTCTGAGCCGGGGGCGTAAAGCTGCCCTGGTCCGGATCGAAGGTCACCGTGTAGCGCGGCAGCTGATAGGTATTTTCAAAGCTTGCCGTCTGCACATTAACCGCCGCTCCGCTTACAGGATCCTGGTAGCTAATCGTCCGAACAAAACTAAGCGCGTTTCCAAGGCCGCTGCCGCTCTGCGTCACCACATAGGTAATCGTGTAGACGCGGGAATTGTAGCCGTAGTACTGTGCGCTGCCCGCCTCTTCCTTGAGGGTGTACACATAGGTACCGGGCATCGTGAAGTTGAAGGTTCCGCTCGCAAAGGTAGCTCCCGCCGTCGCATTCTCGGTCAAGACCGGGGAGCCCGGGGTAATCAGTGAGAGGTCTGCGCTCGAAAGCGTGTACTTGACCACAGGGTTCTGACCCGGCGTCTCATCGCGGGAGCTCTCCTTCGCGGAGCCGGTCGGCATGGGTTCTGCCGTCACATGCGCCGCCGTAAAGGAGGTACCGGTCAGCGTGAAGCCGAAGTTCTCTGCGGTGAGCGGCGCACGCTGGCCGTCCGGCAGGAGGCCATAGTCTCCCTTTAAGAGCTTCTCGATGGTAAAGCTGTCCGTCGCCGGGGTCACCGGTCTCCAGACCGCATAGAGTGTTAAGTCACCGTCAATCTTTCCGGTCTTAATCGCAGCACCCGCCGCATACGCGGTGCCCGTGCCGTCCGGCTTCGTGTTCCAGCCGTCAAAGTAATAGCCCGCGCGTGTGAGCTGGGTGTCCACGCCCGCCGTTCCCGCGGAACTCTTCGCGGTCGTCTCATCCGTGTGCGCATCCGCACCGGCCGCCGTCGTAGACGGGTAGAGCTGCTCGCCGTTCGGCGAAATGCTGCCGCTGTCCGCGCCGTTTCCGTCATACTTCACATCAGCCCAGACCGTGAGTTTCACTTCCTTCTTGATGAGATCGCCGTAGCCGTCATCGGTCGTGAGCAGCAGAGTCGTGACGCCCGTCTTCTGCGGGGTCAGCGTACCGCTTACCGCGCCGCTGCCGTTCACCGAAACGAGGTCTGTCGGCGCGCCCGTCTGAATCGCATAGTTTACGACCGGGTTTGCGGGATCCACCGGGTTCGTGAGTGTCGGCGTCACCGTCGAAGCTGCATCGCCCACGTGGAGCACCTGATCCGCGAGATCGAGGATGGGCACGTTGTAAAAGCCTGCGTTCACATGGGGCAGGTTATACTGTCCCGCCGGTACATTCGCAGTCACCGTGACCGCCGCAAGATTCGTATTTCGATCAAAGCGGGAACTCACGGCCGGATTCGTCCCCTGATCTTTCTTCACGAGCTTACGGAGCGGGCTCAGCGAGGAAGCATCCGCCTGAACCACCCAGTTGCCCTCGTGCGGCGCATAAAGCATGTAGTAGCCGTTGGCGTTGGTCGTACTGACAAATCCCAGGTTATTATCGCTCCGGAGTACTTCGGTCACGCCGTCCGCCTCGAGGAGTTTCATGCGGACACCGCTCTGATAGCTGTCCGTCCCCGCATCGTAGAGCGAGTTAAAATCATTCTCCTGAAAGGCAATGCCGCTCAGCGTGAGGTCGGGCAACAGATACTCCAGTTTATTGCTGGCCTGTCCGTCCGCGCCGTAGAAGGGCGTGGGATTGGTGCCCATGCGGAAGTTTCCGTAGGCGACAATCGTATCCATCTGGTTGAGCAACTTCTTCTTCCGCTCGTGCAACTGATAGCGCAGCGTGACGGATGCCTTCCTGCCCGCCGGCATGTTGCTCACGTTGAGCTTCACCATCGTGATATCCGCATCGGCGGGTTTGCTCGTGGTCCAGGAGGCTGTCTTTGCACCGGTATAGCCGTTTGCCGCGGGGTTCGGATCCGTTGTATATGAAATCGTGTAGTTGAGACCCGTGAGCGCCGAAGTATCGACCCCGTAATAGTCCATTGAGAACTGGGATGCCGGGGTCGTCTGGGTTACGCCGCCGCTCAGGTAGCTGTACTGCTCTCCCGCCTTCGGCACCGGAATATAGATTTCCCAGTCGTTGGTCGGGTTCGTGTCGTCACTGGTCAGGAAGACCTTCGCGCTGAAGATGTTCGGATTGTTATTGAGGTCCCTGCTTGTCACGCGACTCGAGCTCTCCTGGTAGGGCTTGTTTGCCTGTGCGAGGGCAAGTAAACCGAGCGCAGTCACCTGGTTAATCTTGTGCGTTGTATTGTTTGGCGCATAGAGCATCTCTGCTTCGTTTGCACTCGCTCCGGCCTTGGCCGCCGTCGCATTGCCGAACTGAGCGCCGCGGGGCGCATCCTGAACGAGCTGGTTGTTGTCGTTCGTGGTCTCGACATCGACACCCTTAGAGTTCCCGCCGTTGCCGTCGCGGTTGGCATCGAACTTGGTGTCAAGCCAAGCACCCGGCACCGGTTTCACATAGACCGGATCCGCGGAATAATCTGCCTGAAGTTTGAAACTCAGACTGTTGATATAGCCATACCAGCCCGCCCCCAGATTCTGTCCCGGAACAGGCAATTCGTTCTCCGGTATCCGGTCGGTAGAAATCACAAGAATTCCGTAGTCTGCGTGTCCCGACTGTCCGGCACCGGTTCCCGCGGGAATAAAGGTGACATCCGGAATGCCGATTGCGGACCACATCATCCCCGCACCGGTAGCATTTGGTACAAAGCCTTGAATTTTTGCGCTGTTATCGACATAGGTAAAGCTCTTGTCAATCTTCAGATAATAGGTCGGTCGCACTCTTAAATCTTTACTTGCGGCAAGATTCTTGGTGCCTACGGTGGGCGCAAAACGAAGCTGTCCGCTGACCGTCAGTTCTCTTCCCTGATAGGTATTGCTAGAGGCGTAACTCAATAGGTTCTGGAAAAAGGCAACTTCTACGCGCTGCGAAGCAATGCGCTCACTGGCACCTTCGGTCGCAAAGCGTGTGAGATCCGTGGTCATATTTTCGCCGAGGACATTCTCATAGTGGAGCTTTGCCTTGACCGTCAATTTGTCATAGCTCGGATCGCTATCCTTCTCGCTGAGGGAGCCGACCGGAATTGTGGTGCCCGGGTATTTTTTCGGGATATCCTGCTCCACCAGCGAAAGACCGACACTCGGAAGCAAGCGGTTTCCGTTGTTATTGCTCCACACCTCCATTTTTTCACGGTTGTCGCCCCAGTTTTTATTGTTTGGGAAGCTCACCTTAATCGCCGTGACGTAGGGCCCGTTCTTCACATCTACGCCGGGAATCAGATAGTGCATGCGCCCCTTACCGGTCGAGGTGTAGGCGTAATAGGCCGTGTCCTCAATGTGCTTGACCGTACCGTCCGAAAGGGTTGCATCCAGAATGAAGTCCTGAAAGTTGCTCGGCGACTGGATGTCAAAACTGATTGCATTGACCAGAGAAAGCAAATACGGACTCGTGCCGGCAAAATCGATGCTCGCATTTTCATACGATATTTCCGGAACCGCCGTGTTGCTCCAAGTGACCCCCGTGTTATCTACCGCAATCCGTGTCAACTCAAGTTCTCTCTGACCGGCGACCTCTCCCGCGGCATAGGTTCCCTGACCGATTACATTGACAATGTAATTCGCGCGATTTAGAAAGGTCTGTTTGCTCGGTTCCAAAAAGTTTCCGCCGAGGCGTCCCTTATCCACCAAAGACCAGGGATTCACGTAGTAATCCTGATCCAAAACCGAAATTCCCTTGACAGCATCGCCTACCACCAGTCTTGCGGACTTGGAAGACGATTTTTTGGAAGAGCCGTGGTAAGGGTTAATACCGTGTATCGTGCTGTCCTGCGGCGGGTTGTGGTCCACCTGCTCACTCTTATAATCACTGTAAAGGCAATAGATCATGCTCGAAAAGTCGAGCTGCTTCGGAAGATCCGCGGAACCGTTGGTACCGACCGCATTGTCATAGTTCAAATGTCCCGGGTAGACCTTCTGTGCAAAAAAGCGGTACTGCTGAAAACCGTTGTTGATGCTGGTTCGGAACGAGTTAACCTGATCCGCCGCCATGACCACGCGCGTCGCATAGGGTGTGCCCAGCGCATTGCAAACGGCATTCAAATCATAGACTTTCCCGCCGAAGCTTCCGTTATCATTGGAATTGGAAAAAACACTCAGCTCCGTATCCGAATATCGAGAGATACCGTCCTTTAAGTAAGCCGGTTGTTCCGGGTCGATGCCGGCCTGCTGTAAGTCGTGATAGTTTCCGCTGCTGTCCCAGACGCCGAGTAGGCGAAGGTCTGCCTTCTCGAGATATTCCGTAATGGTGATTGCATCGCCTGAAATCTCCAGGACCACAGGGTCATAGCCCGCAGCACCGAAGGCAATTGCCTGTCCCGTGCTGTCCACGTTGTAGTCCATGGTCTGCGGATTTTTTATAATTCGATAGAGGCCCAACATGTTAATCTCATCATGCCGGTTTACTTCCATCGTGCCCCCGCCTACGGCCTGGGTCCGAATATCATCCGTCAGGTGACGTGTCCTCACCTTAAATTCACGCGCAAAGGGCTGCCCGCCGTTCTGCGCGAGAATTTGGTCGGAAGATATGTTTCGCTGTACCTTTGCCTCATAGTTATCGGGAATATCGGTTCCGTCCGAGAGGCGATGATGGTAGGCACGCAGCTTAAAGGTAAACCAGTTCTTATGATGTCCGGCATCATAAACATTCCAGAAGATATAACTGCCGCGCTGGTTATAATCGTACTCTTTTTAAAGACCTCCACGCGGGCAATGTACTTCTTGTTTCCCGCGACATTCGCATCCGCAAAGGTATAGTCCGTCATTCCGGTACCGTCAATAACGGTCTCGGTGACGCTCTGGCCATTATAATGAATGGTCTGCGCCGTGTAGCTCGGGTAAATTTCACCCGGTACCAAGGTGCGAATTTCGGTCTGTCCGGTCTGTGCATCTTTGACATAGATGCGGTAGCCCAGGCCATATTCTTTTTGCAAGGCCGAGTTGATTTAACCAAACCGGCGAAAGTGCCTCCTCAAAGTCATAAGATATTAAGAGATTGTCCTGAATTTGAAAGGCATCACTTTCGTCGTCAAAGCGGAACCCGGACTTTACTTCTTCCGAATCCGTATACTCTGGCGAAGTTGCGCTATACTGCGGCACAGCATCCAAATTATATCTGTAATAATCACCGCCGTAGGTCATATCCAGATAATCGTTTGATGTTTTAATTTGAACCGGATCCGTACCCTGAATGAAACGGAAGCGAAGCGGTGTACCGCTGTCCTGGTTCGTGCCGCCGTATACGGTGTTATCCGCATATTCAATGTAAGAGCCCGCCGTTGCGGTGTAATCCGTCGCACCCCAGTTTCCCTGATAAAGCCGGTTATAATACACCAGCGGAAAATACTTCACATGAAATGTACCGGGCTTTCGGAAAATGTCGATATAACTCAAGCCGGACCCCGCAACCGCTTCCGCAAATCTTCCGCTTGTATACTGGGAGTAGAGATTTCTCAGGTTGATGACGACGTCGCGATTTGCGGGCGTCGGTGTATCCTGATACGCGCCGATTCTTGTCCACGGAATCCTGAAACCGTCATCTGTCTCATAGGTCCACGCAAGTGTTCCACCCTGCTCAAATTGCGTTCCTTCGCCCGGAAGCACCATATGAATTTTTGCGGTCTCGGCAAGATACCCTTCCGACTTGTGAACCTTAAACTCCAGCCCTTTTCGATACCAAGTGGGATTGTTAATATTAAAACTGCTTGTAATCAGATTACCGGTACCGAGCGGCGCCAAGGCATCTTCCGCCGCCGAAGTCTCATAACCATTGTAGGCAATCATGCGTCTTCCCACCGGTTTTCCGAGCGGCATGCTCGCCGACATGCTCCAAACACCGCCGATTTCACCCGGCATGAAGGTATAGCTGTCCGAGGGATTGCTAAACGTCATTGTCGGATTCGCCGCAGGTGTATTCAAAGTTAACGCCGTTGTCTTGTCATGATCTCCGCTGTCCACCGTAAAAAGCGTAGGCGGCGCAGCCGGATTGGTCGACCCATAGTTGTTAATTAAGCGCATGCGGAAAGGAAACTCCCCCTGGGAGAGCGGGAGTTCGTTAATCAGCCTGTTCGGATCCTGCACGAGCGTAATCTGACCGCTGACACTCGCGGTGGTCGGGTCCGGTCTCGCGGTGAGCACCCAGCTTCCGTCCGCAAGGCGACGCGAGGAAAAGCTCACTCCGGTGAGACTCGGCGTTCCGCTTAAATCGAGTCCTGCGGGAATCCAGAGCTCCATGACCAGATTATTCCGCACCGTATCCGAAATTTCACTCGGACGGAAAGCAAACTGAACACTGAAGGTTCTCGAATTATACTTTCCGATGACAAAGTCGGAAGGCTGCTGAAACACACTGTTTGCCGGATCTAGTTTCACATAGTTGTTGGCTGCCGTGAGGGCCCCGTCTTCCACCGCTCCCGTCCAGGGCGCATAGGTCCCGGAGGACTGGCGAAATGCGACATAGGGCGTCGCAAGCGGCAGTGCATTGCTTACGGTCGCATTGGAACCTGAGGCAAGGTAAGCCCGTGGGGATATTCCCCGCGGCAAGCAGAGGCCTGTCGTCAATCAACTCTGCATCCTCGGTGTAATCTTCCGCTTCTTCCTCCTCCTCATCCTCGCTTACAACCAAGGGGATATAGCTATCCCGTCCGACTGCGGCAAGCGTGTGAAGCGGCAAAGCCTCAAGTATGAGTATCATCGCGACCAACATCGCGAGAACTCGCTTCCAATACTTCCAAGCCCTTTGAGTCATGAAATCCTCCTGTTACGCCACAATCTCCGGCAATAGTTATTGTCTGACAACTACTCGATTCAAACGCACAATTTTAATTCAATTTTAACTTTTTCCTTGGCGTTATTCAAGCGAAACTTGTTAATCAATACAATAGCTGTCTACAGTTCTTTTATTTTGCCGACAATCACTCCTCCGAGACAGAATCCCACTGTTTAGGTGCTTTGCGCTCTTTTGATGCAGTCAAATCCACTGCAGCCTCAGCTCTATTTCTTACACATTTTCCGAAGCGAATTCCCCCGTCTTGCAGTCGCGTGAATATTAATGAGCATATTTAATGTATATGCCTATTATTCAGGTCGCATTTGTATATCGGTTTTCTCCGCCCAACAAATGAGGAGCTGTGCCGCAAACACGACACAGCTCCTCTTGCAAGGCTCTTCTTCTGTTTTTGTTTAAGCTTCCTCGTCCCGTCTCTCCTCTTTCCAAAAAGGAGTTTCCCGAGCGTTTGTTCTCCCGTCTTCGGTAAGCGACGCTTTCTCTCCTTGTCACCGCTTGTCTGCTTCTTTCTGCGGCTGCCGCTCTCACCATCCAACTTTTCGATCTTCTCGGTACCTGCAGTCCGCTTGCCGGGGTCCGCGTTGTGCGGCTTATCCGTCGCATCCGAATCGCCTGTCTGCGCCGGGGTGGTTGCAATGTTCGCGCTCGGTGTGGGCACAATGTGACTGCCTCTGCCGTTGCCACGGCTGCTGCTGCCGCCGCGACTTCCGCCGCCACCGCCACCGCCGCCGCTTCCGCCGGAAGTGTTGTCACTGTCGGAGTCATCGTACATCGCAACGAGGGTGATGTCGTCGTAGACCGGCTGACCGAAGTCATAGGGCTGACCGTCTAAGTACCAGCCGATGAACTTGCCGTAGCTTCGAATCGGCTTTCGCGCGGGCTCAGTTGCCGTTAGGCCCTCGCGCACGGTCTGGCTCTCGAAGGATCTCCAAGCACCGTTGCCGTCAAAGCTCACGATGTAGTTCGGCTTCTCGAACTCGTTCGTGAAGACCGCCGCCGTCACCGCCTGTCCTCGTTTCTCCATGGTGCGGGTCGCATTGAGGACAGAACCACTCTGCGTGACCACATAGGTCACGGTCACCGGATCCGGATCGAAGCTAAAGCCGCGTCTGCCGATCGGCAACTCGGAGATTTCATAGACATAGGTGCCCGGCAAACGGAAGGTGATGTCACCGAACTCCTCTTCTCCCGCGCCCTGAATTTCGAGCTGCATCTCCTGGTTTCCGCCCGCTGCAAGCGGCATCGGAAGTACTCCGGCAGCCTCGGCTGCCGTCGTGCTGATTGCTTTTAACGCAAACGTGAAGTTGCCTGCATTGTGCGGCACCGCACCGGTGATCACTTTCTTGACCGGCGGGTCGTGAAGAACCACAGGGCTTGCCGGGTTCCAGACCGCATAGAGGGTCACGGTCACGCCGTCCGAAGTCGAGATGCTTGTTACGGTCTGTCCGTCCGTATAGTCGGGCGTCGTTCCGCCCGGTGTTCGGCTCCAGCCGCCGAAGGTAAAGCCCGGTCTCGCGTACTGATTCGGCGGGAGCGGGTTCGAGTCTCCCACGCCGAAGTGCGAATCCGTCATGCTGCCCACCGAATGCGGCGTGCCGGAATCATAGCGCACCGTATAGCGCTTCTGACGGTAGACCGCGTGCACCGTGAGGTCGCCGGTCAGCGGTTCGTCAAAGTTGTAGGTCGAGCCATCCGGCTTTGCCCAGTGATCAAAGACATAATTCGTCTTGTTGTCCGGGCGCGCGGGTTCGGTCGGCGTGCTGCCGTGCACCGCGTTCGTGTCTTGCGTGATGATCCGGTTCTGATGGCCCGGATCCGCATCCGGTGCATCCTGCACCGTGACCGTGTAGTGGCGCATGGTCCAGCTTGCGCTGAGCACCAGGTTTCCGGTCACCGGGGTCGTAAAGCTCGCCGGGCTTCCGTCCGGGTTCTGCCAGCCGCCGAAGTCAAAGCCGGTACGGGAGCCCGCCGGGGAGCCTCCGACTGTAGGCGGTGCAATGACCGGGTCACCGTAGACAATGACCTGCGGTGCCGGGGTCACGCTGCCGCCGTTTGCGTTAAAGCTCACGGTATAGCGCGGCAGGAGGTAGTCATTCGTAAACTTCGGCTCTGTCGCCGTTGTGTAGGCAGCCGGTGCCGAGAAGGCGCCTCCCGCCGTCTGTTTCTCAATTGTCACGCTGCCGTTCATCACCGTTCCGGTCTGTGTGATGTGGTAGGTAATCCGATACACGGCGTTATCGTACGTGTAGCTTCCCTGCGCCGCGGCCGGAGTACCCGGCGTACCTGCGGCACCCGGAAGCTCTCTGAGCTCATAGACATAGTCGCCTGCGAACAGGAAGCTAAGGGAGCCGATCGGGAGGGCACCCGCGCCCACACGGTTTACCGTGAAGGTCTGCGCGCCGTGTGCCGCTGCCGGCATGGGCAGGGTGCTCATGCCGGGAACCGTCGTACTGACTGCCTTAAACTCGAAGTTGAAGGTCTCCGGTGCGAGCGGTGTCGTCTCGCCGGTCGCAAGCGTCCGGTTTGCCTCGCCGCCGAGTATCTTCGTGAGCGCCGGAGCATGGTCAAACGGCGTCACGGCCGTCCAGAGTGCATAGAGGCGCACGGTTCCGCCGTTGGTCGCAGTCAGGTTGTTCACGGACGCGCCGTCATAGTAGTCAGGTGTCGCCGCGGTCGGCGTGAGTCCCCAGCCCATGAACTGATAGCCCGGGCGGCTAAACTGATTCGGCGTTAAGTTCTGCGCCGTGTCATAGCTAAAGTTCATGTTCGGCATGCTGCCGTTCACGGTCGCACCGCCTGCGTTCGGCTCAAAGCTCACCGTATAGACATTCGGTGTATAAACCGCGTGCACCGTCGTGTCGCCGGTCACCGGGGAACCGAAGGTATACGCCGTGTTGTTCTGATCTTCCCAGTGGTCGAAGTGGTAGCCCGTCTTATTCTCCGGCTGCACCGGTGCCGTGAGGCTCGTATCGCCGTGCGCCACATTGCTGGGCTGCGCGAGCTGATTGTTTTGGTGTCCCGTGTCCGCATCCGGCGCATCCTGCACCGTCACGGTATAGCGGTTGATCTCCCACTTCGCGTGCAGGGTGGTGTTCGCATGAATCGGCGTCGAGCCAAACGCAAACTGGCTTCCCGCCGCATCCGTCCAGTAGAGGAAGTGATAGCCCGTCTTCTCTCCCGCCGGAGAGGTCGGCGTGCCTGCCGCATTGTTCTGAACCGGCGGTGCCGTCGCATAGTCACCGTAGCGCACGCTCTCGTTTGCCGGCGTGTGGCTGCCGCCCTCTGCGTCGTACTGCACCGTAAGGCGCGGCAGGGTGTAGCGGTTCTCAAACTGCAGCTCGCTTGCCGCTGTGCTCGCGCCGCCGCTCTGCTTCGTGATACTTCTCGTCACCGTGAGGGAATTTCCCGTGCCCGCGCCGAGCGCACCCGCGCTCTGCGTCACCGTAAAGGTAATCGTGTAGATGGCGGAATCATAGCTGTAGTACTGCGCGGAGCCCGCGGTCTCCTTGAGGGTATAGACATAGCTGCCCGGGTAGCTGAAGGTAAAGAGGCCTGCCGGGAAGCTTGCCGCAGCAGCCGCACCTGCGGTCGCCGCTTGGCTGCCTGCAGTCGGAACCTGCAGCTGCGCGCTCGGAAGCGCATAGCCCATGGTTCCCGCACCCGGGGTCACCGTGATCCCGGAAGCGGCACCGCCGCCCGGAACCACCGGAAGCACCGTCGTTGCGCCTGTCGGGGTCGTGACAGACTGTAAGACAAAGCGGAAGGTATCCGGCACCAGGGGGGCGGTCTCGCCGCCCTGCAGGGAACCGAAATCTCCGAAGAGGAGCTTACTCACGTCGAAGCTGTCGCTGACCGGGGTAACCGGCTGCCAGATTGCATAGAGCGTCACGATTCCGTTGTTCTGGCTTGTCAGATTCAGCACGTTGTCGCCGTCGTTTAGGTCGACCGTCGTGCCGCCCGCCGTGCGGCTCCAGCCCGCAAAGTAGTAGCCGGGGTTCGTATATCCGTTTGTTGTCAGTGCGCGTGTTTGGTCATAGACATGGGCGGAATCCGCCGTCGAGCCGCTTGCGCTTGTCGCATTTTTATCGTACTTCACCGTATACGCATTCGGTGCATAGACCGCACGGATTGTCAGCGGACCCGTGACCGGGTTTCCGAAGGTGAAGGTACTGTGATCCGCGTCGTTCTCCCAGTGGTCAAAGTGGTAACCGGTTTTATTCTCCGGCGCGGTCGGCGCATTCAGCACCGTGCCGTGTGTCATCTGCGCACCGCCGTTGTTAAAGATGACCTCATTCGCATGCGGTGCATCTGCCGTTGCGGCATCCAGCACCTGTACCGGGTAGGTATTAATCTCCCAGACAGCGGTCAGGGTGAAGTTCGCGCGCACCGAGCTGTTCACGAATTGGAACTGGGTTCCGTCCGCTGCCTTCCAGTGCTTAAAGTGATAGCCGTAGCGCTCTCCCGCCGGGGAGGTCGCAACGCCTGCCGCATTGTTCTGTACCGGCGGCTCTGTCACGCGGTCACCGTAGCGATGCGTCTGTGCCGGGGGCGTAAAGCTACCCTGATCCGGATCGAAGCTAACCGTATAGCGCGGCAGCTGATAGGTATTTTCAAAGCTTGCCGTCTGCACATTCACGGTCGCGCCGGTCGCATCGGTGTAAGTGATGGTTCTCGCAGCGCTCAGCGCATTGCCGAGACCGCTGCCGCTCTGCGTCACCACGTAGGTAATCGTGTAGACGCGGGCATTGTAACCGTAGTACTGTGCGCTGCCCGCCTCTTCCTTGAGGGTATAGACATAGGTGCCGGGCATCGTGAAGCTGAAGGTTCCGCTCGGGAAGGTAGCGCCTGCCGTCGCATTCTCGGTCAAGACCGGGGAACCCGGAGTAATCAGCGAGAGGTCTGCGCTCGAGAGTGTGTACTTCACCACCGGGTTCTGACCCGGGGTCTCGTCGCGGGAACTCTCCTTCGCGGAGCCGGTCGGCATGGGTTCTGCCGTGACATGCGCAGCCGTAAACGAGGTACCGGTCAGCGTGAAGCCGAAGTTCTCTGCGGTGAGCGGCGCACGCTGGCCGTCCGGCAGGAGGCCGTAGTCGCCCTTTAAGAGCTTCTCGATGTTAAAGCTGTCCGTCGCCGGCGTCACCGGTCTCCAGGCCGCGTAGAGTGTTAAGTCTCCGTCAATCTTGCCGGTCTTAATCGCAGCACCCGCCGCATACGCGGTGCCGGTGCCGTCCGGCTTCGTGTTCCAGCCGTCGAAGTAGTAACCCGCACGTGTGAGCTGGGTATCCACGCCGGCTGTTCCCGCGGAACTCTTCGCCGTCGTCTCATCCGTGTGCGCATCCGCACCGGCCGCCGTCGTAGACGGGTAGAGCTGCTCGCCGTTCGGCGAAATGCTACCGCTGTCCGCGCCGTTGCTGTCGTACTTCACATCGGCCCATACTGTGACTTTACATCCTTGGTAATCAGTTCTCCGTAACCGTCGTCTGTTGTGAGTCGCACAGTCGTGACACCCGTCTTCTGCGGGGTCAGCGTACCGCTTACCGCGCCGCTACCGTTCACCGAAACGAGGTCTGTCGCCGCGCCCGTCTGAATCGCATAGTTCACGACCGGGTTCGCGGGATCCACCGGGTTCGTAAGTGTCGGCGTCACCGTGGTCGCGGCATCGCCCACATGAAGGACCTGATCCGCGAGGGCAAGCTGCGGCACGTTATAGTAGCCCGCGTTTACATTGGGAAGATTAAACTGTCTCGCCGGAATATCTGCCATCACCGTGACCGTTGCAAGATCTGTATTCCGGTCAAAGCGGGAACTCACACTCGGATCGCTGCCCTGATCTTTTTTAACCAGCTTTCTCGCAGGCGATACCCCGGAGCGGTCTGCCCAGACCGTCCAATTGCCTTCGTGCGGAACGTAGAGATAGTAATATCCTAAGCCGTTGGTTCCGTTGGCAAACACCTGATTGTTGTCATTTCGCAGCACTTCCGTGACGCCGTCCGCCTCGCGAAGACGCATTTGGATGCCGCCCAGATAGCTGTCCGTCCCGGCGTCATACACCGAGTTAAAATCGGTATCCTGGAAGGCATAACCGTTCAAGGTCAAATCTCGCAAGATATACCGCAGTGTATTACTGGACTGACCGCTTGTGCCGTAAAACGGCGTAGGGTTGGTGCCCATGCGGAAGTTTCCGTAGGTCACGATATAATCATCCATGTTGAGGATCTTATTTTTTCGCTCATGCAGCTGATAGCGAAGCGTGACCGATGCCTTTCTTCCCGCCGGCATATTGCTCACATTCACCTTGACCATCGTGATATCGGCATCCGCAGGCTTGGTCGTAGTCCAGGTCGCAGCCTTCGCACCGGTATAGCCGTTTGCCGCCGGGTTCTGGTCTGTCGTGTACGAAATGGTGTAGTTGAGACCCGTGAGCGCCGAAGTGTCGACCCCGTAGTAATCCATGGTGAACTGCGCTGCCGGTGTGCTCTGCGTTGTTCCGCCGCTCTGGTAATTGAACTGCTCTCCCTTCTTCGGCACCGGAATATAGATTTCCCAGTCGTTGGTCGGATTCACATCGTCACTGGTGAGGAAGACCTTGGCGTTAAAGATGTTCGGATTATTGTTCAGATCTCGGCTCTCCACGACCGTTGCGCTCTCCGCAAAGGGCTTGGTTGCCTGCGCAAACGCGAGCAAACCGAGTGCCGTCACCTGGTTAATCTTGTGAATGATGTTATTCGGCGCATAGAGCATCTCCGCTTCGTTCGCACTTGCCCCTGCCTTTGCCGCCGTCGCATTGCCGAACTGTGCGCCGCGCGGTCCGTCCTGCACCAACTGCCGGTTCTCGTTATTTGTCTCGACGGTGACATCGTCCGCATTGCCGCCGTTTCCGTCACGGTTTGCGTCAAACTTGGTATCGAGCCAAGCGCCGGGCAGCGGCTTTACATTGACCGGATCCGCGGAGTAACCGGCCTGCAACCGGAAGTTAAGTTGATAGGAAGTTCCCATCCAGAGCAATCCGTTGCTATAGCCCAAATTTCTGCCGAGCATGGCGAGCTCGGAATCCGGCGTCTGATCCATAGAGACGATTAGGATACCGTAATCCGCATGACCGGACTCTCCGGCCCCTGTTCCGGCCGGGACAAAGTTAACACTGGCACTGCTCTGTCCCCAGATCCAAGTTCCCGCGGGATTTTTCTGATAGGCCTTAACCACCATGCTGCCGTCAACATAGGTAAAGCTCTTGTCGACCTTAATATAATAGGTGGGGCGTATCTTTAAATTCTTGCTGATTGCGTAGTTATAGGTACTCGGCGTGAGTGCAAAGGGCAACTCGCCCGCTACGGGGAGCTCTCGTCCCTGGTAGGTTGTAATTGCCTGATAGTTGAGCCAGTTCTGCAAAAAACCGACATTGACCTGCTGCCCCGCAATTCGCTCGGAAGCTCCCTCGACGGTAAAACGACTTGCATCCGTCGTCATATCGTCGCCGTAGACATTCTCAAAGTGGAGTTTTGCCTTGACGGTCAGCTTATCGTAGTTCGCATCACTGTCTTTTTCGCTCAGCGAACCGACCGGAATCGTGGTCCCCGGATATTTTTTCGGAATGTCTTGTTTTACCAAGGAGAGGCCGACCGTCGGCAGGAGGCCGTTTCCGCCGATTCCGCCGTCCGCCGCCATCTTGCCACCGTTAACCCCCCAGTTAAGTTCGTTCGGAAAACTGATCTTGAGCGCCGTGATGTAGGGGCCGTTTTTGACATCGACACCGGGAATCACATAATGGAGTCGTCCGTTAAAACCACTCGTCGCCTGTCCCATCAGGGTGTCTTCAATGTGCTTAGTCGTTCCGTCCGAAAGCGTCGCATCGATGATAAAGTTCTGATAAGTTCTGGAATACTGCACGCCGAAACTGACCGCATTGACCAGCGAGAGCAACTGCGGACTGGTGCCTGCAAAATCCAGACTTGCATTCTGGTAATAAATCTCCGGCTGCGCGCTGTTGGTATACGTCACGCCGGTGTTATCCACCTCGATGCGTGTGAGCTCCAGTTCTCGGAAATTGGCCTCATTCGAGGTCGGTCGACCGAGGCCCTGCCCGATGGCATTGACCTTGTAGCGCGTCCGGTCCAAATCCGTCGCAGCGCCGGCCGGGAAAAACTCCTGTCCGAGTCTGGATTCGTCGATCACAGACCAGGGATTCACATAGTAATCAAGGTCCAACACGGAGATTCCCTTGGCGCTATCGCCGAGAATTAATTTTGCAGAGTTTCCGTTCGCCTTTCTTGCCGTACCGTGATACTGACTGATGCCGTGAATCGTGGTGTCCTGCGGCGGATTGTGATCTACCACCTCACTCTTATAATCACTGTAACGGCAATAGAGCGCATTGGAGTAGCGCAGCTGTTTCGGCAAATCCGCGGCACCCGCGGTTCCGACCACCGCATCGTAATTCATGTGACCCGGATATACCTTCTGGGTGAAAAAACGATAATTCTGCTTGTTTCCGCCCACCGTATTGCTCTTTACGCTGTTGATGTTCTCGAGCGCAACCACCATTCCGGTAAAGTAACCGGTTCCGAGTTGATTTGCGATTGCTTTTAAATCATAGACCTTACCCTCAAAGGGACCGTTGTCATTTGCATTTGTGAATACCGTCTCGCGCGTATTCGAATAACGAGAAATACCGTCCTTTAAATAAGCAGGATCCTCGGAGTTAATGCCCTCTGCCGCGAGGTCGTGGTAAGTTCCGTTTTGATCCGTAACGCCGAGGAGACGAAGATCGGATTTTTCTAGGTACTCCGCGAGCGTGACGGCATCTCCCGCAATTTCCATGACAACCGGATCATAGTTCGGCTGTCCGAATGCAATCGGTGCGCCGTTCGCATCAACATTGTAATCCATCGTATCCGGATACTTGACTACACCGAAGAGGCCGAAGGCGTTGATTTCCGGATGTTTGTTTACCTCCATCGGGTTCAGTCCGTCTATAGTCGCTCGAAGATTGTCCGAGAGGTGACGCGTTCTGATTTTGAACTCCTTGGCAAACTGCGCCTCTCCGTTCTCTGCCGCAATCTGATCGGAGGTAACACTCCGCTGAATCTTTGCCTCGTAATTATCCGGGATGTCGGTGCCGTCCGAGAGGCGGTGATGATAGGCGCGGAGCTTATAGGTAAACCAATTCTTGTCGTTGCCGACTCCCCACTGCCAGAGACTGTAACTTCCTTTGTGGTTATAGTCGTACTTCTTCTTAAAGACTTCAATGCGGGAAATATACTTCCGGTTGCCCGCCGCATCGGCATCCTCAAAGGTGTAGTCCGTAATGCCGCTGCCGTCTATGACGGACTCGGTAACGGTCTGCCCTGCATAGCTGATGCTCTGAGGCGTGTAAGTCGGATACTCATTTCCCGGTACCAGTGTTCTCACTTCTACCTGCCCCGTCACGGCATCCTTAATGTAGAGCCGATAGCTGAGCCCGTATTTCGGATCGAGTCCCAAGTTATTCAGGTAGTACGGAGCAAGTGCTTCCTCGTAATCATACTTGACGGAAAGATTGTCCTGAATTTTAAACGCATCGTCCGCATCGTCAAAGCGGAACGAAGCCTTCAATTCCTCGGTGTCGGCATACTCCGGAGAAGTCGTGCTGTACTGGGGAACAGAGTTCAGCACCGTCGGAATATAATCGGCTCCGAGCGTATGATCCAGGATATCGTTTCTCAAACGTATGGGTGTGGTTCCCTGTACTAAGGTAAACTTAAGCGGGGAACCTTCGGTCTTTGCCTTTGCACCGAAGTTCGTGTTATCCGGCTGCTCCAGATAGGAACCGGATGCAGCTGTATAAGTCGTATTCGCCCAGTTGCCTTCATAGAGACGGTTATAATACATCATCGGATAATAGCGCAGATGGAAAGTACCCGGCTTTCGATAGATGTCCGCATAGCTGAGTTGCGATCCCGGAACCGCTTCACGATATGCATTGGCCGTAACCTGCTGGTTATAGAGCGATACGCCGTTGATGGTCAGGTCGCGGATATTTCCGCCGATTGCAAAGTTATTGCGGTCCCCGATATTCGTCCACGGAAGCTCGATTCCGTCATCGGTCTTGTAAGTCCAATAGAGCACACCGCCCTGGTCAAAACGCACGCCCTCATCCGGTAAGACAAAGTGGATTCTTGTTCCGTCCGCAAGATAGCCCTCGTCCTTGTGCACCGTAATTTCAAATCCCTTACGTCTCCAGGGGCCTCTGATATTCATATTTGCGTCGCCGAGTATGTAATAGGCATTGTCCTCTGCCGATGCGCGATAATCCTGGCTCGTCTTGACATTGCGGCCAATCATGTTTCCGGCAAAGGTTGCATTTGCGCTTTGGGCACCGGTTATCTCGCCGGGCATAAAGGTCTGACTGTCCGAGAGATTCGTAACGGTAATCGTCGGATTGCCGTTTACGGTTGTAAGCTTCAACTCTGCGGTCTTATCGTGATCTCCGCTATTCAAGGCATAGAGTGTCGGCGGCTTGCTCGGATCGATCGAACGGTAATTGTTGATGATGCGCATGCGGAACGGCAATTCTCCGCCTGAAATCGGAAGCTCATTGATTAACTTATTGGCATCCTGTGTGACGGTGAGCTGTCCGCTGACGCTCGCGGTTGTCGGGGTCGGAATGCCCACAAGGACTGTGCTGCCGTCTGCCTGTCGGGCACTCGAGAACGATACCCCGTTCAAACTCGGAATGCCGTTTAAGTTAAACCCGGACGGAATCCAGAGTTCCATCGCGAGATTATTCCGTACCAAATCCGAAACCTCACTCGGACGAAACGCAAACTGTACACTGAAAATACGCTCGCCGTACTTGCCGATGGCAAAATCCGCGGGCGTTTTCAACACTGCATTTGCGGGGTCGAGCTTTACGTAGTTATTACTTGCCGTGAGGCTGGCATCTTCCACCGGTCCCGTCCACGGCGCATAGCCGCCGGAAGCCTGACGAAACGCGACGTAAGGCGTTGCCAGCGGAAGCGCATTGCTGAGGGTTGCATTCGAACCCGAAGCGCGCAGCGCGCGCAGTGACAGTCCCGAAGCGAGCAGAGGTCTGTCATCTATGATCTCCGCATCCTCGGTATAGTCCTCTTCTTCTTCATCGTCCTCCGATTGAATCAGCGGTATATAACTGTCCCGCCCGGTCTGAGCTAAGGTTTGAAGCGGCATCCCCTCAACGAGGAGTATCATCGCAACCAAAACTGCGAGCGCCCTTCTCCAATATTTCCACCATCCTTCTGCCATGAAATCCTCCTGTCTTGTCTCTGTTCCGTCCACGTCCGTCGAAATAGTTTCGAATATATAAACAATATCCAGCTTGAAAATGAGATTTTAAATCAATTTTAACTTTTATTGCTTTGATATTCAACCGTTGGATGCAAATTAAAACATAGTTTTTATATTCCGGATATACTTGCATCCCTTTTAATTGTGATTCCCTCACTTGAAACACGCAAGATATGGAGTTTATTTCTTGTTTTGATTCCCGAAAGCATGAAACTGCACAGTAACGCTCCTCGTACAAATACATGCCCCGTGAATATTCAATGACGCTCTCTTTGTATATGTTTTAAATTCAACATTTCATTTTGATTTGTCATTTTATATCAAAGGCAAAAAGAGAGGAGCTGTGTCGCAAACGCAACACAACTCCTCTTGCATAGCTTTGATTCTGTTTTCGCTTAAACTTCCTCGTCCCGTCTCTCCTCTTTCCAGAGCAGAATCTTTTCAAAACTCTCTTCACCGGTCTTCGGAAGACGGCGTTTACGTTTCTTATCGCCGCTAAGCTGCTGTCTACGACTTCCGCTCGAACCGTCGAGCTTTTCCGTCGTCTTTGTGCCCGCGGGCTGCTTGCCCTGCTCAGTCGAATCCGAAGCGCTCGGCTGAAGCGGCGTGGTCGCGAGGTTAGCATTGGGCGTCGGCGTGATGTTGCTACTGCTGCTACCGCCGACGCGACTTCCGCTGCCGCCGCGACTTCCACCGCCACCACCGCCGCTTCCGCCGGAAGTGTTGTCGCTGTCAGAGTCATCGTACATCGCAAAGAGGGTGATGTCATCGTAGACCGGCTGGCTGAAGTCGTAGGGCTGACCGTCTAAGTACCAGCCGATAAACTTGCCGTAGCTTCGAATCGGCTTTCGCGTGGGCTCCGTTGCCGTGAGACCCTCGCGAACGGTCTGGCTCTCGAAGGGTCTCCAAGCGCCGTTGCCGTCAAACGTAACGATGTAGTTCGGTTTCTCGAATTCGTTCGTGAAGACCGCCTCCGTCACCGCCTGTCCTCGCTTCTCCATGGTGCGGGTCGCATTGAGAACTGAACCGCTCTGCGTGACCACATAGGTCACGGTCACCGGATCCGGATCAAAGCTGAAACCGCGTCTGCCGATCGGCAGCTCGGAGATTTCATAGACATAGGTGCCCGGCAAACGGAAGGTGATGTCACCAAACTCCTCTTCTCCCGCGCCCTGAATTTCATGCTGCATCTCCTGGCTTCCGCCCGCCGCAAGCGGCATCGGGAGTACTCCGGCAGCCTCCGGTGCCGTCGTACTGACCGCGCGGAGCAGGAAGGTAAAGCTGCCCGCATTGTGCGGCACCGCACCGGTAATCACTTTCTTGACCGGCGGGTCGTGAAGAACCGCCGGGCTCGCCGGATTCCAGACTGCATAGAGGGTTACGGTCACACCGTCCGAAGTCGAGATGCTTGTTACGGTCTGTCCGTCCGTATAGTCGGGCGTCGTTCCGCCCGGCGTGCGGCTCCAGCCACCGAAGGTATAGCCCGGTCTCGCGTACTGATTCGGCGGGAGCGGATTCGAGTCTCCTACGCCGAAGTGCGAATCCGTCATGCTGCCGACCGAATGCGGCGTGCCGGAATCATAGCGCACCGTATAGCGCTTTTGACGGTAGACTGCGTGCACCGTGAGGTCGCCGCTCAGCGGCTCGTCAAAGTTGTAGGTAGAGCCGTCCGGCTTTGCCCAGTGGTCAAAGACATAATTCGTCTTGTTGTCCGGGCGCGCGGGTTCGGTCGGCGTGCTGCCGTGAACTGCATTCGTGTCTTGCGTGATGATCTGATTCTGATGGCCCGGATCCGCATCCGGTGCATCCAGTACCGTGACCGTGTAGTGGCGCATGGTCCAGTTTGCGCTGATCACCAAATTGCCGGTCACCGGCGTCGTAAAGTTCGCCGGGCTTCCGTCCGGATTCTGCCAGCCGCCGAAGTCATAGCCCGTGCGGGATCCCGCCGGAGAGCCGCCGACTGTGGGCGGCGCAACGACCGGGTCGCCGTAGACAATGACCTGCGGTGCCGGGGTCACGCTGCCGCCGTTCGCGTTAAAGTTCACGGTGTAGCGCGGCAGGAGGTAGTCATTCGTAAACTTCGGCTCTGTCGCCGTTGTGTAGGCAACCGGTGCCGAGAAGGCTCCGCCGTTCTCCTGTTTTTCAATGCTCACGCTGCCGTTCATCACCGTTCCGGTCTGTGTGATGTGATAGGTAATGCGATACACGGCGCTGTCGTACGTGTAGCTTCCCTGTGCGGCCGCCGGAGTACCCGGCGTACCTGCGGCACCCGGAAGCTCTCTGAGCTCGTAGACATAGTCGCCTGGGAACAGGAAGCTAAGGGAGCCGATCGGGAGGGCACCCGCACCCACGCGGTTCACCGTGAAGGTCTGCGCGCCGTGTGCCGCTGCCGGCATGGGCAGGGTGCTCATGCCGGAAACCGTCGTGCTGACTGCCTTAAACTCAAAGTTGAAGGTCTCCGGTGCGAGCGGGGTCGTCTCGCCGGTCGCAAGCGTCCGGTTTGCCTCGCCGCCGAGTATCTTTGTGAGTGCCGGGTCATGGTCAAACGGCGTCACGGCTGTCCAGAGCGCATAGAGGTGCACGGTTCCGCCGTTGGTCGTCGTCAGGTTGTTCACGGACGCGCTGTCATAGTAGTCGGGCGTCGCCGCAGTCGGCGTGAGCCCCCAGCCCATGAACTGATAACCCGGGCGGCTAAACTGATTCGGCGTCAGGTTCTGCGCCGTATCGTAAGTCATGCTGAGGTTCGGCATGCTGCCGTTCACGGTCGCGCCGCCTGCGTTCGGCTCAAAGCTCACCGTATAGGTATTCGGTGTATAAACCGCATGTATCGTTGTGTCGCCGGTCACCGGGGAACCGAAGGTGTAGGCCGTGTTGTTCTGATCTTCCCAGTGATCGAAGTGATAACCGGTCTTATTCTCCGGCTGCGTCGGTGCGGTCAGCGTCGTATCGCCGTGAGGCACATTGCTGTGCTGCGCGAGCTGATTGTTTTGGTGTCCCGTGTCCGCATCCGGCGCATCCTGCACCGTCACAGTGTAGCGGTTGATCTCCCACTTCGCATGGAGCGTCGTGTTCGCATGAATCGGCGTCGAGCCAAACGGGAACTGGGTTCCCGCCGCATCCGTCCAGTAGAGGAAGTGATAGCCCGTCTTCTCTCCCGCAGGGGAGGTCGGGGTTCCCGCTGCATTGTTCTGAACCGGCGGCGCCGTCGCATAGTCGCCGTAGCGCACGCTCTCGTTTGCCGGGGTGTGGCTGCCGCCCTCTGCGTCATACTGCACCGTAAGGCGCGGCAGGGTGTAGCGGTTCTCAAACTGAAGCTCGGTCGCCGCAGTGCTTGCGCCGCCGCTTGCTTTCTGCACCGCTCTGCTTACGGTCAAGCTGTTGCCGGTTCCCGCGCCGAGCGCGCCCGCGCTCTGCGTCACCGTAAAGGTAATCGTGTAGACGGCGGAATCGTAGCTGTAGTACTGCGCGGAACCCGCGGTCTCCTTGAGGGTATAAACATAGGTTCCCGGGTAGCTGAAGGTAAAGAGGCCTGCCGGGAAGTTTGCAACTGCGGCCGCTCCTGCGCTCGCCGCTTGGCTGCCTGCAGTCGGAACCTGCAGCTGCGCGCTCGGAAGCGCATAGCCCATGGTGCCGGCACCCGGGGTCACCGTGATCCCGGAAGCGGCGCCGCCGCCCGGGACCACCGGAAGCACCGTCGTTGCGCCTGTCGGAGTCGTGACAGACTGTAAGACAAAGCGGAAGGTATCCGGCACCAGCGGTGCGGTCTCGCCGCCCTGCAATGCACCGAAGTCTCCGAAGAGCAGCTTACTCACGTCGAAGCTATCGCTGACCGGGGTAACCGGCTGCCAGATTGCATAGAGCGTCACCGTTCCGTTGTTCTGGCTCGTCAGATTCAGCACGTTGTCGCCGTCGTTAAAGTCGACCGTCGTGCCGCCCGCCGTGCGGCTCCAGCCCGCAAGTAGTAGCCGGGGTTCGTATAGCCGTTTGCGGTGAGCGCTCTCGTCTGGTCGTAGACATGGGCGGAATCCGCCGTCGTGCCGACTGCCGTCGCCGCGTTCTTATCGTACTTCACCGTATACGCATTCGGTGCGTACACCGCACGGACGGTCAGCGGACCCGTGACCGGATTTCCGAAGGTGAAGGTACTGTGATCCGCGTCGTTCTCCCAGTGGTCAAAGTGGTAACCGGTCTTATTCTCCGGCGCGGTCGGTGCATTCAGCACCGTGCCGTGCGCCATGGGCGCACCGCCGTTGTCGAAGATGACCTCATTCGCATGCGGCGCATCTGCCGTTGCGGCATCCAGCACCTTGACCGGGTAGGTATTGATCTCCCAGACCGCGGTCAGGGTGAAGTTCGCGCGCACCGAGCTGTTCACAAACTGGAACTGGGTTCCGTCCGCGGCCTTCCAGTGCTTAAAGTGATAGCCGTAGCGCTCTCCCGCCGGGGAGGTCGCAACGCCTGCCGCATTGTTCTGTACCGGCGGCTCCGTCACGCGGTCGCCGTAGCGATGCGTCTGTGCCGGGGGCGTAAAGCTGCCCTGATCCGGATCGAAGCTAACCGTGTAGCGCGGCAGCTGATAGGTATTTTCAAAGCTTGCCGTCTGGACATTGACGGTCGCTCCGCTTACAGGATCTTGATAGTTGATTGTCCTAGTCAAGCTTAGCGCATTGCCGAGACCGCTGCCGCTCTGCGTCACCACATAGGTAATCGTGTAGATGCGGGAATTGTAGCCGTAGTACTGTGCGCTGCCCGCCTCTTCCTTGAGGGTGTAGACATAGGTACCGGGCATCGTGAAGTTGAAGGTTCCGCTCGGGAAAGTAGCGCCTGCCGTCGCATTCTCGGTCAACACCGGGGAACCTGGGGTAATCAGCGAGAGGTCTGCACTCGAGAGCGTATACTTGACCACCGGGTTCTGACCCGGGGTCTCGTCGCGGGAACTCTCCTTCGCGGAGCCGGTCGGCATGGGTTCTGCCGTCACATGCGCCGCCGTAAAGGAGGTTCCGGTCAGTGTGAAGCCGAAGTTCTCTGCGGTGAGCGGCGCACGCTGGCCGTCCGGCAGGAGGCCGTAGTCGCCCTTTAAGAGCTTCTCGATGTTAAAGCTATCTGTCGCCGGGGTCACCGGTCTCCAGACCGCATAGAGCGTTAAGTCACCGTCAATCTTGCCGGTCTTAATCGCAGCACCCGCCGCATACGCGGTGCCCGTGCCGTCCGGCTTGTGTTCCAACCGTCAAAGTAGTAGCCCGCGCGAGTAAGCTGGGTATCCACGCCCGCCGTTCCCGCAGAGCTCTTTGCTGTCGTCTCGTCCGTGTGCGCATCCGCACCCGCTGCGGTCGTTGACGGGTAAAGCCGCTCGCCGTTCGGTGAGATACTGCCGCTGTCCGCGCCGTTGCTGTTGTACTTCACGTCGGCCCAGACCGTTACCTTCACCTCTTTCTTGATGAGCTCTCCGTAGCCGTCGTCGGTCGTAAGAAGCAGGGTCGTGACACCCGTCTTCTGCGGGGTGAGGCTTCCGGTCAAAGCGCCGCTGCCGGTCACCGTGACAAGGTCGTTCGGCGCCCCTGTCTGAATCGCATAATTCACGACCGGATTTGTGGGATCCACCGGGTTCGTGAGTGTCGGCGTCACCGTCGAAGCTGTATCGCCCACGTGGAGCACCTGATCCGCAAGATCGAGAACCGGAACATTGTAGACACCGACATTTACATTTTCGAGGGTATACTTTCTCGTCGGAATATCCGCCATCACCGTGACCGTCGCAAGGTTCGTAGTTCTGTCAAAGCGCGAATTCACGGTCGGGTCGCTGCCCTGATCTTTCTTGACCAACTTTCTGGCAGGTGTCATATGCGAAGTATCCGCCATGACCGTCCAGTTGCCCTCGTGCGGCACATAGAGGATATAATATCCGATTCCGTTGGTACCGTTCACAAAGGTCTGGTTGTTGTCGCGACGCAGGACTTCCGTGACGCCGTCTGCCTCGCGCAGGCGCATTAAGACACCGCCGAGACGGCTGTCCGTACCGTCGTCATAGAGCGAGTTAAAGTCCGTATCCTGGAAGGCAAAGCCGCTGATTCCGAGGTCACGCAGGGTGTAGCGGAGCGTGTTGCTCGCCTGTCCCGTTGTACCGTAGAAGGGCGTAGGATTCGTTCCCATGCGGAAGTTTCCGTAGGTCACAATGGTGTCGTCCATATTGAGCAGCTTTTTCTTGCGCTCGTGCAGCTGATAGCGAAGCGTGACCGAGGCCTTTCTGCCCGCCGGCATGTTGGTCACATTCAGCTTGACCATCGTGATATCCGCATCCGCGGGCTTGGTCGTGGTCCAGGAGGCTGTCTTTGCGCTGGTATAGCCGTTTGCCGCGGGGTTCGGATCTGTCGTATATGAAATCGTGTAATTGAGACCCGTGAGCGCCGAGGTATCGACACCGTAGTAGTCCATGGTGAACTGCGCCGCCGGCGTGGTCTGCGTCACGCCGCCGCTCTGGTAGCTGTACTGCTCTCCCTCCTTCGGCACCGGGATATAAATCTCCCAATCGTTGGTCGGGTTCACATCGTCACTGGTCAGGAAAACCTTTGCGTTGAAAATGTTCGGGTTATTATTCAAATCGCGGCTCTCGACATTCGTTGCGCTCTCCGCAAAGGGCTTGGTCGCCTGCGCGAATGCAAGCAGGCCGAGTGCCGTCACCTGGTTGATCTTATGCGTCGTGTCGTTTGCGGCATAGAGCATCTCCGCTTCATTCGCACTCGCGCCTGCCTTTGCCGCCGTCGCATTGCCGAACTGTGTGCCGCGCGGTCCGTCCTGCACCAATTGAAGATTCTCGTTGTTGGTCTCGACCGTGATGTCATGGGAATTGCCGCCGTTGCCGTCGCGGTCAGCGTCAAACTTTGTATCGAGCCAGACGCCGGGAAGCGGCTTCACAACGACAGGATCCGCCGAATAGCCGGCCTGGAGCTTTAAGTAAAAGTTATACGAAGGTCCGGTCCAGTTTTGACCGTTACTTGGGCCGAGATTGCGGAAAATATCCGAGAGCTCTGCCTCCGGCGTCTGATCCATGGAGACGACCAAAACACCGTAATCCGCATGACCGGATTCCCCGGTACCTGTGCCCGCAGGTATAAAGTTAACATTTGCACTGCTGGGTGCCCAGGTCCAGCTGCCGGTCGAGGTCTTCTGGAACGCCTTGACCACCATGCTGCCGTCCACATAGGTAAAGCTCTTATCCACCTTGATATAGAAAGTCGGACGAATCTTGAGCCCCTTGCTGACCGCATAGTTTAAGGTGCTCGGGGTGACACCGAACGAAATATCTCCGCCCACGCCGAGTTCACGGCCCTGATAGGTCGTGATACTGTGATAATAGAGCGAATTGATTAATCTGGCCACATTGACCTGCTGTCCCGCAATGCGCTCGGACGCACCTTCCACCGTGAAGCGGTTCGCATCTGTGGTCATATCGTCGCCGTAGATATTCTCATAGTGCAGCTTCGCCTTGACGGTCAGCTTATCATAGCTTGCGTCGCTGTCCTTCTCGCTGAGCGAACCGACCGGAATCGTGGTTCCCGGATAGTGCTTCGGGATGTCCTGCTTCACCAGGGAAAGACCGACGGAAGGCAAGAATCCGTTTCCGCCGATTGACCCATCGCTTGTCATCTTTGCGTGGTTGACGCCCCAGTTAAGATCGTTTGGGAAACTTACTTTGATTGACTTCACATAGGGCCCGTTCTGTACATCGACGCCCGGTATGACGTAGTGAAGTCGCCCGTGGGTGGTCGTGCTGTGAGGGCCGTAAACCGAATCTTCGATGTGACGGCTTGTGCCGTCCGAGAGCGTCACATCCAGCACAAATTTCTGATAGGTTTTCGCATACTGGATGTTAAAGCTGATGGCATTGACAAGTGACAAGAGCCGCTCACTGGTGCCCGCAAAGTCAAGACTTGCGTTCTGATAGTTCAACTCAGGCTGATTGGCATTCAGGTAGGACACACCGGTGTTATCCATCTCAATGCGCGTAAGTTCAAGTTCGCGGTAATTGCTTCGTTTGCTACACCCCGGCTAAGTCCCTGGGCAATCGCATTGATTTTATAAAGCGTCGGATCCAAATCCGTTGCGCCTGTCGTCGAGAAGAAGTCCTGGCCGAGTTTTGTGTCATCAAAGACCGACCAGGGATTCACGTAGTAATCGAGGTCCAGCACCGAAATGCCCTTGGCACTGTCTCCCAGCACCAGTCTCGCAGAATTACCGTTCGACTTTCTCGCCGTGCCGTGATACTGGCTGATGCCGTGAATCGTGGTGTCTTGCGGCGGGTTGTGGTCCACCACTTCACTCTTATAGTCGCTGTAACGGCAGAAGAGCGTATTGGTGTAGGGGATGTTTTTCGGAAGATCCGCAGCGCCGTTCGTGCCGACCGCGCCGTTGTAGTTTTTGTGTCCCGGGTAAATCTGCTGCGTAAAGAAGCGGTAATTCCGAAGAGTTCCGGTCGCGACATTGGTCTTCAGGTTGTTGATGTCCTCAAGCGCAACAACCACTCGGGTAAAATAGCTTGTGCCCAGATGATTTGCCAGTGCGTTCAGGTCATAGACCTTGCCGTCAAAAGCACCGTTGTCATTGGAGTTCGAGAAAACCGTGACCCGCGTATTCGAATAGCGAGAAATGCCATCCTTTAAGTAGGCCGGATCCTCCGAATCGATGCCTTCCGCCGCGAGATCGTGGTAGGTACCTGCCTGATCCGTGACACCGAGGAGGCGAAGATCTGCCTTCTCCAAATACTCGGTGAGGGTGATGGCATCTCCGGCCAGTTCAATGACGACCGGGTCATAGTTCGGCTGTCCGAAAGCAATCGGGGCACCGGTCGCATCGATGTTGTAATCCATCGTGTCCGGATACTTGATGACCGCATACAGACCGAAGGTGCTGACCTCGGGATGACGATTGACCTCCATATTTCCGAGGCCGTGCGTCGCGGTGCGGAGATTATCCGAGAGGTGACGCGTTTTAATCTTAAACTCTCTCGCAAAGCCTGCTTCGCCGCCTTCTGCCGCAATCTGATCGGAGGTCACGCTGCGCTGTATCTTTGCCTCGTAGTTATCCGGAATATCGGTACCGTCCGAGAGACGGTGGTGATAGGCGCGAAGCTTATACGTAAACCAGCTCTTATCCTCTCCCGCTCCCCACTGCCAGTACATGAAACTGCCCCTGTGGTTGTAGTCATATTTCTTCTTGAACACCTCCACGCGGGCAATGTACTTCTTGTTTCCTGCCGCATTTGCATCCGCAAAGGTATAGTCCGTGATGCCGGTTCCGTCTATGACGGACTCTGTGACGGTCTGCCCGGCATAGCTGATGCTCTGCGGTGTATAAGTCGGATACTCGTTTCCGGGTACCAGGGTTCTCACTTCCACCTGCCCCGTCACCGCATCCTTAATATATAGCCGATAGCTGAGTCCGTACTTTTCCTCGAGCCCCAAGTGATTCAGATAAACCGGTGAAAGCGCCTCCTCGTAGTCATACTTGATTGAGAGATTGTCCTGAATCTTGAAGGCATCGTCTGCGTCATCGAAACGGAAGCTTGCCTTCACCTCTTCGGTATCGGTGTACTCCGGAGAAACCGAGCTGTACTGCGGAACGGAACTGAGCTGGGTCTGGTTGTACTCCGCGCCTATGGTTACATCCAGCTGATCACTCCTAATGCGAATCGGCGAAGTACCCTGAATCAATTTAAACTTGAGCGGCGTTCCCTCGGTCTTTGCCTTTGCACCGAAGTTTGTGTTGTCCGGCTGCTCCAGATAGGAACCGGAAGCCGCCGTATACGTCGTGTTGCTCCAGTTCCCCTCGTAGAGACGGTTATAATACATCATCGGGTAATAGCGGATGTGGAAGGTACCGGGTTTACGGAACAAATCCGCATAGCTGAGTCCGGAACCCGCAACCGCCTCTCGATAGGCGTTCGCAGTAACCTGCTGGTTATAGTAGCTGACACCGTTAATGACCAGATCTCGGATGTTCCCGCCGATTCTGAAATCAAGGCGGGAGCCGATTGCGGTCCAGGGCAGCTCCACACCGTCATCTGTCTTATAGCTCCAGTAGAGTACGCCGCCCTGATCGAAGCGCACGCCCTCATCCGGCAGGACCAGATGAATCTTGGATCCGTCCGCGAGGTAACCCTCGTCCTTATGCACCTTGATTTCGAAGCTCTTGCGCCACCAGGGATCCATGAGGCCCATATTGGCATCTCCCAGAAAGTAGAAAGCATCGTCTGCCGCCGAAGCGCGATAGTCCTGGCTCGACTTCACATTTCTGCCGATGGGGGTTCCGGGGCTGGTCCGATTTGCGTATGATGCTCCGCCGATTTCGCCGGGCATATAGGTATTGTTGTCGGAGAGATTGGTCACCGTAACCGTGGGGTTAGCGCCGACCGTCCGCAGCATAAGCTCAGTTGTCTTATCGTGATCGCCGCCGCCCAGTGCATAAAGTGTCGGCGGCTTGCTCGGATCGGTCGAACGATAGTTGTTGATGACACGCATCCGGAACGGCAATTCGCCGCCGGAAATCGGCAGCTCGTTGATCAGCTTATTCGCATCCTGCGTAATGGTAAGCTGACCGCTGACACTCGCGGTCGAAGGCGAGGGGGTACCGACCAGCACTGTGCTTCCGTCCGCCTGACGAGCGCTCGTAAAGGTCACACCGTTCACGCTCGGAATACCGTTCAGGTTAAAACCGGACGGAACCCACAGTTCCATTGCAAGGTTATTTCTCACAAGATCGGAAACCTCGCCCGGTCGGAAGGCAAACTGCACGCTGAAGATGCGCTCACCGTACTTACCGATGGCAAAGTCCGCGGGCGTCCTAAGGACCGCGTTGGCCGGATCCAGCTTCACATAGTTATTGCTCGCCGTGAGACTGGAATCATCCACCGGCCCCGTCCAAGGCGCATAGCCGCCTGACGCCTGCCGGAAGGCAACGTAAGGAGTTGCCAACGGCAGTGCATTGCTGAGGGTAGCGTTAGAACCCGACGCGCGCAGCGCACGGGTAGAAAGGCCTGCTGCAAGCAGCGGCCTGTCATCAATCAACTCTGCATCTTCGCTGTAATCTTCCGCTTCTTCTTCCTCATCCTCACTGACAACCAAGGGGATATAACCACCTCGTGCCGGTGCAGCAAGCGTCTGCAGCGGAAGTGCTTCGATTGCCAAGAGCAGCGCTATCAGCATTGCAAGCGCTCGTCTCCAACGGTTCCAAACTCTCTCTCATCCTGTCCTCCTAGGCTCTTTTCGGGTCTCATGAAGACCAACTGATTCTACGTTCACGCATCAATCGTAATTGCGAAATATCTTAACCCAATTTTAATTTTTTTACCATATATATACAAGTGTCCAGTCAAAAGTGTATAAACAACGTCAAAAAGAGGCGCTGCGCAAGCAGCGCCTCTTTCGAGACTTAGTATGACTCTTTTATTCTGCCTTCTCCCGTCTGCGCTTCTCCTCCGCAAACAGCGCATAAGCCGCAAGCGTCAAAGCCGCAAGATTCGGAAGCGGGTTTGCCATCGGTGCCTCTCCCGTCTTCGGGAGCTTACCTCGCTTACTGCGTTCCGTGGTTCCGCGAGCGGAAGTGCCCTTATTTCGGCTGTCCGGGGAAAGTGCCTCGCCTGTCGGCGTCTTCTTCTCCTCTGCCTGCTGTTGCGGCACCGGCTCATTGTAATCAACCGGAGGAAGCACATTGTCCGCAATGCCCGGATTCGTCGGGATTGTCGGCTGAATCGGATTCGGATTGGTATTCGGCTTCACGCTGCCGTGTCCGCCGGAGGAACTGCCGCCTCCGCCACCGTTTCCGCCTCCGCCGCTGCCGCCGGAATTGTCTCCGCTCGACTTGTACTCGTACATTGCGACCAAGGTGATGTCATCGTAAACCGGCGTGCTGAAGTCATAAGGCTGACCGTTTAAATACCAACCGATGAACTTGCTCTCGGTTCTCAGCATATTCTTCTGCGGATCCGTGCCGCGACCGCCCTCTCTCACCGACTGCGAGGGCACCGTGACCCAGGAGCCGTTTCCGTCGAAGGTAATCGTGTAGTCCGGCGTCGTGAAGCGGTTCACAAAGTTCGCATCCGTAACGGGGTTACCGTTCTTCTGCGCGCTCGTCACCACATTCAGATTTGTGCCGTTCTGCGTCACGATATAGGTGAGCGTCACTTCGTCCGGATCAAAGCTGAAGCCCTTTCTGCCCTCCGGGAGCTCCGCAATCCGGTACACATAGGTACCCGGGAAACGGAAGCTGATGTTTCCGAAGTTGCTCTGACCCGCACCTTCCACTTGAATGCGGTCCGTATTTCCCTGCGCGCTTGCGGGCATCGGAAGTTCCGACTGCACCGCAGTTGTGCTGACCGCGCTCAATTCAAACGTGAAGCGTCCCGCATTGTGCGGCGTATCACCGGTAATCTGCTTGTTGACCGTCGGTACCGCTGCGATAGCCGGGGTAACCGGGGTCCAGACCGCATAGAGCTTTACGGTTTCGCCGTCCGTCTGCGTGAGATTCGAAACGGTCTGTCCGTCGCCGAACGCAGGCGTCGCCGCATCCGGCGTTCTGCCCCAACCGCCGAACACATAGCCCGGACGAGTATAGACATTGCTGTTGAGCGGCTTGGTCTCACCGCCGTTAAAGTGCTGGTTCGACATATTTCCGCTTACAAAGGAACCGTTCTTCTCAAACTGCACATCGTACTGCTTCCGACGGTACACCGCATGCACAGTCAAATCTCCGGTCATGGGCTCGTCAAAGCGATACGGACTGCCGTCGGGCTTCTCCCAGTGATCGAAGACGTGATCCGTCTTATTATCCGGGTGCTGCGGCTCCACCGGAGTAGCGCCGTGCGGAATTTGGTTGTCCGTCGTGATAATGCGGCTCTGATGTCCCGGGTTTGCATCCGGTGCATCAATGACCGTAATCGTATAGCGATTGGTATCCCAAATTGCCGTGAGCAGCGTATCTGCCGTCACCGGATCGCCGAAGTGATACGGCGTACCGTCCGGCTTGCCCAGTGCATGAAGTGCTGTCCCGTCTTATCGCCGGCAGGACTGCCGGTTCCGGGTGCATTGCTCGGTGCGAATGCCGGATCGCCGTAGCGCACCGTCTGCGTGCTCGGGGTATTCGAGCCGCCGTTCGGGTTAAAGCTCACTTTGGTAGCGCGGCAGACGATAGTCGTTGGTAAAGTCAAGGTCACCGGTCAGCGCTGTCGCTGTGCCGCCGTCCTTCTTCACCGTTACGTTTCCGTTCATCGTGACACCCGCCTGGCTCACGCGAACCGTAAGCTCATAGACCGCCGGGTCATAGCTGTATCCGGTCGCCGTGCCCGCAATCTCCGTAAGGCGATAGATGTAATCGCCCTCGTAGACAAAGGACATGGGTCCGAAATTCGCATTACCCGCGCCGTTGATGCCGAGTTCCGTCTCCTGCGCTCCCACCGTGCCGTTCGGCATCGGCAGTGCACTGACTCCCGCTGCCGTGGTGTTGACAGCGATCAGCTTGAAGCGGAAGTTCTCCGTATTCAACGGGGAAGTCTCACCCGTACCGAGTGCAAGGCCTATTTCTCCGCTCAGGATCTTCTGCACGCCGAGGTCTAGCTGATACGGTGTGACCGGTGTCCAAACTGCATAGAGATGCACGGTGTCGCCGTCCACCTGCGTGAGGTTGATCACCGACTGCTGATCCGTATACTGCGTTCCGCTGCCGTCCGGACGCTCTGCCCAGCCGCTGAACTGATAGCCGGGTCTCGTGTAACTGTTCTGCGTGAGCGGCGCCGCAAGGTCATAGGTATGCTGCGAATCCGCGACTGTGCCGCTCACATTGCTGCCGTTCGCCTCATACTTCACCGTGTAGTGGTTCGGGGCGTAGCTTGCGTGAATCGTCTGATTCTCCGTCACCGGGGTACCGAAGGTGTACGGTGTATTGCTACTCGTCTTCCAGCCGTCAAAGTGATGGCCGGGCTTGTTGTTCGGACGAGTCGGCTCGGTCGCCGGATCTCCGTGCGGAATAAGCTGCGTCGAAATGTTCTGATTCGGCGTCGTTGCATCCGGTCCGTCGTTGACCGTGACCGTGTAGCCGTTTCTTGCCCAAACCGCCTGTAAGTTCACATCTCTCGTAATCGGATCTCCGAAGTGAAAGACCTGACCGGTCTGTGTGTCAATCCAGTGCAAGAAATGGAAGCCGACTCTGTCTCCCGCCGGAGAACTTGTGCCTGCAGCATTGCCGGGCTGCGTCGCGAAATGACCGTACTTGATATTGCTCTCGGTCGGCGGCGTTGCACTGCCGAGGTTCGAGTCGTAGCTCACGCGGTATCTCGGCAACTGATAATCATTGGTAAAGCCTGCCGTGCCGTTGAACGGCTGGTAAGCACCGCTGCCGCTCTTACTCTCCGCCGCGACGGAAAGCGCGGTTCCGGTTTGCGTCACCGTGTACTTGAGGCTGTAGACCGTCTGATCGTAGGTGAAGCCCGTCGAACTGCCGGAAAGCTCCTTGAGCTCATAGACATACTCACCCGGCATCGTAAAGGTGAGGTTGCCGCTCGAAACGGTCCCCACACCCGCCGTGAGATCATTGCTGCTCAGCGTAAGCACCGCTGTTTGCGCGCCCGCTGCAGCCGCCGGCATCGGAAGTGCCGTGACACCCGGAGCTGTTGTGCTGATTGCCTTGAGTTCAAAGCGGAAGGTCTCCGGTGTAATCGGAGATGCCAATCCTCCCGGTGTCGTCGTAATATCACCGGTCAAGGTCTTACGAATCGTGACATTTGCCGCAATCGGGGTCGCCGCGGTCCAAACCGCATAGAGATCTACGACTGCGCCGTCCGTCGCGCTCAGATTCACAACACTTGCCTGATCCGCAAAGTCAACGGTCGTGCTACCCTGCGTTCTCGACCAGCCCGCAAACTCATAGCCCGGACGCGTAAACGCATTGTTGTTGAGGTTTTTCGCAACATCGTAAGTGTGCTGCGAATCCGCCACCGTACCGCTTGCATCCGCCGCATCCTTGTTGTAGCGCACCGTGTAGCTGTTCGGTGCATAGACCGCATGGATGGTCTCATTGCCCGTAATCGGTGTTCCGAAGACATAGGGCGTATGGCTCGGATCGTTGTTCTTCTCCCAGTGGTCGAAGTGATAACCTGTCTTGTTGTTCGGTCGGTTCGGCTCCGTGGACGGCGTGTTGTACGGCACCGTTGTATTGGAGATCACCTCGTTCTGATGCGGCGGATTTGCATCCGGTCCGTCCGTCACGGTGATGGTGTAACTGTTGGTCGTCCAGTTTGCATTGAGGGTGATGTTGCCCGTGACCGGTGTATGCTCAAAGTCATAGGCCGTAGTCGCCGGATCTCCCTGCTTGTTCCAATGTCCGAAGGTATGCCCCGCAAGATCACCCGCAGGAGAACTCTTGCCCGCCTGCGTCTGCGGTCTGCTTGCAAAGTGGCCGTACTTCACGGTCTGCGTGCTCGGCGTCACATCGCCGCCCTGCGAATTGAAGCTGACCGTGTAGCTCGGAAGTGCATAGCTGTTATCGAAGGCAAGTGCACCGGTCAGCGGTGCATAGCTTCCGCTGCCCTCTTTGACTTCCTTCGTCACCGACAGTGTTGTGCCGCTCTGCGTAACCTTGTAGTGCAGCGTATAGACCTTGGAAGCGCCGCCGTAACTGTAGCCTGCAGCCGAACCCGAAAGCTCCGTGAGTTCATAGTAGTAATCGCCCGGAAGCGTGAAGGTAAGGAGGCCGCTTGCCACAGTGCCGGTCGCTGCGGTTCCGAACACGCCGTAACTGAGGCCCGCGCTGGTCAGCGTGTAATCCGCTGTCTGCGCACCCGTTGCCGTACCTGCCGGCATCGGGAGCAGCGTGAGTCCCGGCGCGTTGGTCTGCTTCGCCGTCAGACGGAAGCGGAAGGTATCCGCCACAATCGGCGCATTCTCGCCGTTCGGCAGCGGTCCCACGTCTCCGGAGAGCGTCTTCCGAATACCGAAGGCCTCCGTTGCGGGTGTTGCCTGGGTCCAAACCGCATAGAGCTTCACCACGCCGTTATTCTGTGTCGTCAGGTTGATGACACTCTGCTGATCCGGATAGGTGACCGTTCCGGTCGGCGTGGTAGCCCAACCCGCAAACTCATACCCCGGACGCGTGTAGCTGTTTCCGTTCAGATTCTTCGCGACACCGTAGGTATGCGTGGAATCCGAAACCGTGCCGCTCGCATCCGCAGCATTCTTGTCGTACTGCACCGTGTAATTGTTCGGCGCGTAGGTCGCAGTGACCGTCGTGTCCTGCGTGACCGGGGTGCCGAAGGTGTACGGATTGCCGTTCTGATCCACCCAGCCGTTGAAATGGTGACCGGTCTTATTGTCCGGTGTCGGCGGTGCCGTCACCGTGCTGCCGTGGTTCACGCTCGGATCGTTCAGATACTCAAAGTTCTGCTTGCCCGGATTTGCGTCGTTCGGCTCTTTGACGATGACATGATACTGATTGATGTCCCACTTCGCCTTGAGCGTCTTATTCTCCGTGACCGGTGTGTTGAAGTTGTAGGGAGTTCCGGTTGCCGTGTCAATCCAGCCGCCGAAATGGTAGCCGGTCTTCTCTCCCGCCGGAGAACTGTGTCCTCCGGTTGTCGGCGGGTTGCTTGCCTGATTGCCGTGCTTCACGGTCTGTGCGTTCGGCGTCACATTGCCGCCGTCCGGATCGAAGCTCACCGTGTACTGCGGACGCCGGTAGCTGTTCGAGAAGTCCAACGTTCCGTTGAATGCCGCATAGGCACCGCCGTTCACACTGAGCTCCTTGGTCACCGTGAGCTGGGTAAGGTTCTGCACAACCGTGTACTTGATTCTGTAGACCTTGCTGTCGTAGCTGTAACCGCTTGCCGTTCCGGCAAGTTCGCGCACTTCATAGATATACTCACCCGGCATCGTGAAGGTGAAGGGACCGCTTGCCACAGTGCCGTTGCTCTGTCCCGCCTGTGTATCCGTCACGCCCTGTACCAGGTTCAAAGAAGCGCTTCCCTTGCTCATCACATAGGCTGTTGTCCCGCTGCCGCTGCCGGCATCGGAAGGGCACCGCTTAAGCCAAATGCCGTCGTGCTGATTGCCTTTAACTCAAAGCGGAAGGTCTCCGGAACCAGCGGCGAAGTCTCACCGTTCGCCAAGGTTCCCACATCACCGTTCAGTTCCTTCTTCACGGAGATTGCTTCGACTGCGCTGTTCACCGGTCTCCAGACTGCATAGAGCGTGACTGTTGCGTTGTCCGTGCTTGTGAGGTTCGTGACAGACTGCTGATCCGTATAGCTCTGACCGCTGCCGTCTGCCTCGGTGTTCCAACCGCCGAAGGTAAAGCCCGGGCGGGTGAAGTTGTTCTGATTCAGATTCTTTGCCACATCGTAGACATGGTTCGAATCCGTCACGGTACCGCTCACATTGCTGCCGTTCGGATCGTAGTGCACCTTATAGTTATTCGGCGCATAGGTCGCAACGACCGTCGTGTCACGTCGCACCGGGGTTCCGAAGGTGTAGGGCGAATTGTCGCTCTCATCCACCCAGCCGTTAAAGTGATAGCCGGTCTTGTTGTTCGGCGCGGTCTGAGACGGAATCTGTCCGTTGTACGGGACATGGTCGTCGCTGTGAATCACTTCGTTTGCGTGGGTTCCGTCCGCGTTCGGCGCATCCTTCACCTTAACCTTGTACTCGTTTAGAAGCCACTTCGCCTTCAACTTTTCTTGTTGCCGGTGAGCGGCTGCGTGAAGTCGTAAGGTGTCGATGCGAGGTTGCCGCTCGTGTCCTCCTCAAACCAACCGATAAAGAGATAACCGGTCTTATCTCCGGCCGGAGATGTGCTCGGGCTCGCCGCAGTCGGTGCCGTCGGCGTACCGCCGCGCTTAATGCCGCTCTGCGTCGGGGGCGTCACAGTTCCGCCGTCCGCATCGAATACGACCTGATACTGCGGCAGCTGATAGTCGTTTGTGAAGCCCGCGGTCGCATTGCCGTTTGTAACCGCCGTGAAAGCTGCACCGGCACCGTTCTGCACTTCCGTTGTCACGTCAAGGTTGGCACCGGTCTGCGTGACCGTATAGCGCACCGTATAAACCGTTGTATCGTAAGTGTATCCGGTCTGACTTCCCTGCGTCTCCTTCACTTCATATTCATAGACACCCGGAAGGGTAAAGCTGATGTTTGCGGTCATGAGGCTTGCATTGCCGCTCGTCAGATCCGAAGTCGGAATGCTGTAGCTCTGACTCTGCGCACCTGCCGCCGTGCCCGCCGGCATCGGGTAAGCCGTTGCCGAAGCACCGGACTTTGCCTGCAGAGTAAAGCCGAAGGTCTCTGCTACCAGCGGCGCTGTCTCCCCCGTTGCAATCGCACCGCGATCACCGGTCAGTGTCTTCTGAATTTGAATCTGTTTCGTGGCCGGGGTCACCGGTGTCCACTTTGCATAGAGATTCACAACTGCGTTGTTCTGCGACGTGAGGTTGATGACACTCTGTGCATCGGTATAGTTGGTGCCGCTGCCGTTTGCCTCGGTGTTCCAGCCGCCGAAGACATAGCCCGGTCGCGAGAATGTGTTGCTCGTGAGGTTTTTCGCCGTATCGTAAACGTGATCGGAATCTGTCATCGATCCGCTTGCATCCGCTGCGTTTGCATTGTAGCGCACCTTATAGGCATTCGGCGCGTAGGTCGCATGAATGGTCTCGTTCTTCGTAACCGGCTGCGTAAAGTCATACGGATTGTTGGCGTTGTCAAGCCAACGGTCAAAGTGATAACCGGTCTTGTTCTCGGACGTGTCGGCTCTGCCGTCGTTCCGCCGTAAGGCACATCGTTCTTTCGGAAAATCTCCTCATTCGTGTGCGGCGCATCCGCATTCGGCGCATCGGTCACAACCACCGTGAGTTTCTTCAATTCCCACTTTGCCTTGAGCGCATAATTCTGCTTCACCGCAGTCGTCGCAAAAGCGAACGGTACTTCCGTCATAGCGCCGGTCACCGGGTCTGGAACTTCGTAAACCCAACCCTTAAAGTCATAGCCGGTCTTATCGCCGGCCGGACTGCTCTTCCCTGCCGGCGTTGTGGGCTCACCTGCATAGTGACCGTACTTGACCGTCTGCGTTGCCGGCGTCACATCGCCGCCCTCGGGATCAAAGCTCACCTGATAACTCGGCAAATTGTAGGCATTGTCAAAGACAACCTGACCGCTCGGCGCTGCCGTCGTAAGATTCTCGATGCTGCGCTGCGCCGTTAGGGTTCCGCCCACACCTGCCGTGACCGTATAGGTGACCTTGTACTGTGTCGAGTCATAGCTGTAGTTCGTGACGCTGTCTCCCCTGCTCCTGCACCACATAGCTGTAGGTGCCGGGAAGCGTAAAGGTAATCAGCCCCGTCGTGATTTCCTTGCTGGAAACCGTGGACGAGAACTCGTTGCTGCCCATGCTGAAGACCACCGAGTTCACAGCTCCCGTCACATTGGACGGATTGGTCGTACTCGTTGCGCCTGTCGGCATGGGTGCATTCGCAGTGACGGAAGTCATCACAAACTTAAAGGTCGAGGGCAGAAGCGGCGATACCTCCGTATTCGGAAGCGTACCCCAGTCTCCGGAGACATTTTTCTTGATTTTGAATGCCTCTGCCGCGGGAGTGAGCTGCTGCCACTGTGCATAGAGCTTGAGCGGTGTGGTTCTCGCACCGGTCTTAACCGTTGCACCCGCCGCATAACTCTGACCGCTGCCATCCGCTGCCGTATTCCAACCCGTGAAGAGATAACCCGGACGCGTAAAGCCGGTATCGCTTCCGCTGCCGCTCACAGGCTTTGCGGTTCCCTCATCGGTGTGCGCATCCGCGCCTGTGTTATCCGTAGAGGGGATAGAGCTTATCTCCGTTCGGGGAGACCGTACCGGTACCGTTATTTGCATCGTATTCGATGTCGGTGTAGACCTTAATCGTCGCAGTGGTCTTCACCTTACCGCCGTAACCGTCGTCGGTCTCTGCCGTGACCGTAACCGTACCGGTCTTCTGCGGTGTCGCACTGCCCGTCGTGGTTCCGGTGTTCGCGACTGTCACGATATCCGTCGGCTGACCGCTCGAAATACTGAAGGTAACACCCGGTGTCACCGGATTCGTTACCAGGCCCGTAATCGGGGTTGTGCCGCCGTTTACGGGAATCTCAAGATCGGGGACGCTAATCTTCGGTGCCGTATAGAAGCCGGCATTTACATTTTCCTTGCTGTAGAGATTGCGGTAGGGGTCAACGACCAGATTCGTCGTCACGCGATTGGTCTCTCGATCAAACGCCGAGTCGACCGCCGGTCTGCCGTTCTTATTCTGCAGCACCAGCTTCTTTTCCACCGAAAGACCGCTCGTATCCGCTTCCAGAATCCAGTTGCCGTCGTGCGGCACCAGAACTTCATAGGTACCGTTTACTCTGCTGTTGACCAGGAAGTCTCCGTTCGGTGCAGAGTTCAGTTGTACCTGCGTATTGGTCGTCGGATCGAACACGCGGAAACGAACGTTTTGCAAGAGTGTATCGGTTCCCGCATCGTAGGTCGAGTTTCGGTCTGTTTCGTCCCAGACAAAACCGCTGATTTCCATATCCTTCAGCGTATAAGTGAGCGGAAGGCTGGACTGGCCCGTCGCGCCGAAGTACGGCGTCGTACTGCCACCCATGTTAAAGTTACCGAAGACCACATTCTGGTTCTTCATACTTCCGAGGAAAGTCTTCGGATCGTGAAGCTTGTACTTCACATTGACAAAGGACTTCTTACTCGGATCCACATCGTCGATCTTCACGCGAACCATCGTGATATCCGCCTTGTTCGCCGGAATGCTTGCCGTGTAGTTCGCTGCCTTTGCAGTCGCGTAACCGCCGGCCGCCGGATTCGGATCCGTCGTATACGCAACGGAGTAGTTCAACCCCGTAAGCGTCGAAGTATCGACGCCGTAATAATCCAATTCGTACTCATTGACCGCAGTCTGGTTCGTCGCACCGCCGCTCGTATAGCTATAGCGCTCTCCCTTTTTCATGACCGGGATATAGAGCTCCCAGTGACTCGTGTTCTGCGAGTTATCGCCTGTAATATAAACCTTGGTGCTGAAGATGTTGTCGTTCGAGCGAATATCTCGGCTCGAGACCTCGGTCGGCGACTCATTGAACGGAATCGTGGACTGCGCGTAGGCAAGCAGACCTAAAATTGCCTGCTGATTAATCTTGTGGAGGGTTGTTGTATCCGCATACAGCATCTCGGCTTTTCCTGTTGCCGCCGAAATCTTTGCGGTACCCTGGTTAAAGAAGTCCGCGCCGACCGGTCCGTCATTCACGAGCTGGTTTCGGCTGTTTGCAAGTTCAACCGCAATGCCCTGCGGGTTTCCGCCCTGAGTCCCGTCGCGGTCCGCATCGAAATCCGTGTCCATCCAGACACCCATGACAGGTTTCACATTGACCGGATCCGCATTGTATTTTGCCTGCAATTTGAACAAGACGCTGTAATACCCGCCGTACAGCGCCGTTCCGTTGTAGGTTTCCAGCTGAACTTCGCCCGATGCAAGGTTTTCCTCCGGCACATTCTCATAAGAAACTGCTAGAATGCCGTAGTCGTCACTGCCGGACTGTCCCGCACCCGTGCCCGCCGGCACAAAGTGCGCAACAACCCCCGTCGGAACCGTCCGCGGACTGAGGCCCGGCGGGTTATTGCCGTTTTTAAGACCTGCAGTCGCCGTAAGGGAACCGTCGACATAGTTAAAACTCTTATCAATCTTATAATAGTAAGTAGGCCGTATTTCAACGCCTGCGCCTTCACAATGGATGAGGTCGCGTCACTGGCGGTGAAACCGTTTACGATTCCTACCTGTAGGACATTACCTTGATAGGTATTGGTGGAACCGTAACTCACCGATAGACCCATGTGATCGACCACAACTCTTTGTGCGGCAATTCGCTCGGAAGTTCCCGTTGCGTTTAAGGTGGTGTTCGTGCCAAAGACGTCCTCAAAGCTGAGCTTTGCCTTAACCGTCAACTTGTCATAGGAATCATCGCTCTCATGGTCACTGACCGAGCCGATTTTGTCATTCGTACCGGGATACTTTTTCGGAATGGGTACGTTGTACATTGCCAAACCGATATCCGGCAGGATGCGCTTCGAATTCTCCGCCGGATCCTTGCCGTACTTCTGCGCATTATTACCCCAGTTTAAATCGCTCGGAAGACGGAGTTTCAGATTCGTAATGTAAACGCCGTTCTCGATATCGACATCCGGGATCACATAATTCATGCGTCCCTGCTCATTCGGTGAATACGCGTACTTTGCCATATCCGTGATTGTCTTGGTCTGTCCGTTTGAGAGGGTGTACTCAAGCGTAAACGGAATGGTATAACGTCGGTCAATCAGACGTCCGAAGCTGATTGTATTCGTCAACGAAAGCAAACGCGGATCCGTTCCCGTAAAATCGTACTCTATTTCACGGTATGCAAGTTGTGCTTTATTGTGCGGATTATAAGACGGAAGCAACGCACTGTTATCCAGTTCCACACGCGTGAGTTCCAACTCTCTCGCTTTCCTTCCACGTCCGGTCTGTTCTGATCCGCTCCTATGCCGAAGGTGTTTACCTTGAGTTTCGATCTGTCATACTCGGTCGGCGTACTCGAGACGATCAGATCGTCCTGTTTCCAACCGGTGGTAACCGGCGTATAGGGATTCACATAGTAGTCGAAGTCTTTAATTGCAATTCCCGTCACCGCATCTCCGAGCACAAACTTCGCGCTGACCAAATATGCCGTTGAAGCCGTACCATGACCGTTCGGGGTACCACCCGGCTGGTTCGAATCATGCGGCGCCCCGCCGTCAACACGCTCCGACTTGTAATCGCTGTATTCGCAGTAGAGTCTGCCCAGTGCGCGTAAATCCTTCGGTAAATCTGCTGCGCCGTTTGTTCCGATAACACCGTCGTAATTCAGATGACCGGGTGCAAGATGCTGGGCGAACAGACTGGTCCAACGAGTCTCAAACAGACCGCTGATTTTCCAGTCGTTTAACTTTTCCTGCGCAAGCACAAGGCGCTTCGCATAATGAACACCGTAGTGTGCAAAAATTGCATTTAAGTCATAGACCTGACCCGTGAAATCACCGTTATCGTTTGCATTCGACATGACGGTAAGCTTCGTTTCGGAATACATACTGACACCGTCGCGAAGGTAGGGAGCCTGGTCCGGATCGAATCCATCCGCCCGGAAGTCATGGTAGACATCATTCTCATCCCAGAATCCGAGGAGACGCTGATTTGCCTTCTCCACATGGTCCGTGATTTGTACCGTATCGCCCTCAATTTCAACGACAGGCGGATTGTAATTCGGGTCACCGTATACATACGCATTACCGCTCGGATCCACGTTGTAGTCCATGGTCTCCGCATACTTGGTCACACCGTAACGTAGAATTGCATTGACTTCGTCGTGCTTATTTACCTCGAAAAGTCCAGATTGTTAAGTGCCACAACATCCAAACGATCGACCAAATGACGGGTCTTAATCTCTACGTCCTTGGTGAGCGGCTGACCGCCGTTCTCCAAGAGCTGTTTCGAGCTGATGCTGCGCTTCACATGTGCGGCAAAATTGTCGGGGATATCCTGTCCGTTTGACATTCTGTGATGATAAGCGCGGAGCTTATAGTTGAACCAGACATTTACGGGAATACTCGCATAATCGCGGTTTTGGTACGCACCACGCGTGTTATACCCGTAAATATCTTTAAATACTTCAACGCGGGCAATATATTCCGTATTTGAGGTGTTGTCCGCCTCGGTGAAATCATAGTCGGTGACACCAGTGCCATCCACAATGCTTGCCACATTCTCGGAGTAGTTTACACCGTCGTAAGAAACCGTGCGAGGCGTATAATTTGCCGCAAGTCCCTCCGCAAGTATGGTCTTTAAGCGGACTGCACCGGTTGCCGCATCCTTGATATAGAAGCGATAACTAAGACCGTTATCCTTACTCGTGCCCAGATTCTCAAAATGAACCGGCGCGAGTTCCTCTCCGAAATCATAAACAACCTTCAAATCATCCTGAATCTTAAAGTTATTCGCACCATCGTTAAAACGAGCCTGTGCTTCCAAAAGCCTGGAATCCGCCCATTCCGGATGCGTCGAATCGTACTGCGGAAGACTATTGATATTGCTGCCGTTGAACGTCCCCGCAATCGCCGCATCCAACAAGGTAATCGAATCCAGCGTAATCGACTGGGTACCCTGAATGAAATTGAACTTAAGCGGTGTTCCCGTTGCCGTCACATCACCGAGATCCTCATTATCCGGCGCTTTGAACTCAGAGCCAGCTGCCGCCGTGTGATTTGTCGCATTCCAATCTCCCGTATAGAGCTGGTTATAGCGCACAATCGGGAAAAACATAAAGTGGAAGGTACCTGCCTTACGGAACAAATCCACATTTGAAACATTCGCGTTCTGTCTTTCAACCTTTGCATAGTCGGCGCCGCTAAATCTCGTATACAAAGTATTGGCGTCAAAGCGATAAATGCCGTCACTCCAAGGCACAGTCGCGGTCAGCGGCGAATTATAATCACCCGTGTGTCGCACCGGCAGCTTGATGCCGTCATCGCTCTCAAACCAGTAGAACATGACGCCGCGCTTCTCAAAGAGATTTCCCTCATCCGGGAGCTAAACTCAAATTGTGCGCCGGGACCGATGTAGCCCTCCGTCTTATGCACAGAGACCTCAAACCCCTTGCGTTGATGCGCAACCAGATTATCATTGCTGTAGTTACCGGTACCAAGCAGCATCTGCGCATCGCTGTCCGCGCTGGTCATTCCCGAATTCGTGGACCCCGCTCTTCTACCCACATTGCCGAACGAAATATCACCCGGCATCCAAGAATAGCTGTCCGAATCGTTCGTGATGGTATAGGTCGGATTTTGGTTACTGGTTTCAAGCGAAAGCGAAGCCGTTTCGATGGTCTCGCTTGTCGTCGTGAACAGAGTCTGCTGCGGTGTTCCATAATCCTTGAACACACGAATCTGGAAACGATACTTTCCTTCCGTGAGTGCAAGATCGTTGATGAGCTGCAACGCATTCTGCTGCAGCGTAATCTGACCCGACACACCTGCGACCGAGGCATTCGGCTTTGCAATCAGGACCTGACCGTCCGCCGTATTCTGCTTCGTAAACGGTGAACCGCTCGGCGTCGGAACAGACTGCACATTGAATCCCGCAGGAACCAAAATCTCAATTCCGATCTTTGAGCGGTCCGCCGCCGGAATTTCCTCCGGGCGGATGCCGAACTCAAGGTTAAAGGTACGCTCTCCGTATTTACCGATTGCAAAGTCGGAGGGCTGCTTTAAGACGCTGTTCGCACTGTCGAGACGAATGTAGTTATTCGCCGCGGTCAAGACACCGCCTTCCGTCGGTCCGGACCAAGCACCGCTGCGGTAAGCATTTGCGGCGGTTGCCGGCATCGCAAGAAGAGAGGTCATGAGAAGCGCATTGCTCATTGATGCATTGCTCATCGATGCAAGGCGACCGCCGCTCAGCCCATATAAACCGAGCGCGCCGAACTCTCTGTCATCGATGACATCTCCGTCGCGATCCTCTTCATCGTATTCGTCCTCATCCTCATCGGATGAAATCAAGGGAATATAGCTGTTATTCCCTGCTGTGCCGTAACGCCGAAGCGGCGCCGCAAGCACATTGAGAGGCAACGACTCCACGAGTAACAGCACTGCCAAAAGCATTGCCACAACTCTCCATATGCCTCTTCTACTACATTCTCTCATCTGCCTTCCGATCCTCCTTTTCAGTCTCCCTCACAGACGCAAATGGTTATCCGCGACCGCGTGCATAACAATTATTAACACTAATTCTTGATTTTCCTAGGAAAGAATAACATAATCTTGTATTCACTGTCTACGGATATCGCCGAACTTCTTAATTTTTTTATTGATTTTTTTATTCTTGTTCTCTGCTTTGAGTAAAAAAATATTTTTGCTTTCATTTCCAAACATTATACATGTTATTTGCTGTTATACATACAATTTGTCATACTTATCATAATTCTATACAAATCAGAAATAATATCGCGTGGGCACCGGCATATTTATAAACATAAAAAGTGCAGCGCTTACGAGAAGCGCTGCACTTTTTATATTATCGCAGTAATTTTCCGGTGCTGTTTTTCGGGAGTTCCTCTGCGGAAAGATTCAGTTTTTGTATCTGTTCGACACGCGGAAGTGTCCGGTTCAGCTGTTTCACAAAGGCTCTGATTTCCTCAGCCTTTGCTTCATCCGCAGCCGCAGCGACCGAGAATACATTCGCCGCAATCTCCTCTCCGTCCGCATAGACAACGCACTCGTCAATCAGCGGGCACGCGTAAAGCTTGTCCTCGAGAACTTCAGGACTCACATTCTCGCCGTTCGAGAGCACGATGATATTTTTCCGACGTCCCGTCACATAGAGGTAACCGTCCTCATCGATGCGTCCCAGGTCTCCGGTGTGGAACCAGCCGTCACGAATGGCCTCCGCTGTTGCCTCCGGATTCTTATAGTAACCCTTCATCACATTCTTACCGCGGACACAAATCTCCTCGTCCTCGATTTTGATCTCGCAGAAGTCCGCAACCGTACAGCAAGCACCGTCGCGATACGGTCCTCGGTAGGTCACGGTTCCGGTAGTCTCGGTGAGTCCGTAGTACGTGCGCGGCAAAATATCCCGGTCGTGCAGCGCCTGAATGAGCACCGGACTCATGGCAGCACCGAGGCAAAGCACTTCTCGCACCGTTTGCAAGGTCTGTGCCACCTTTGCATTCTTTTCGGCGCGCTCCAAAATGCGTTTCATCATGGCAGGCGCCACAATGAGCTTTTCGAATTTACGCGCGCCGAGATCCTGGAGGAACTGCCGTGCATTGCTGATGAAGAGACTGTTGCCGCGCGCCAGCTCGCCCACAATCGGGATCACGCCGCCGATGTGGAACAACGGCAACACAATCAAATTTTCATAGTGGTGAAGCTCTCCGCTCTCTCGAGCGGGGCGAAGCTGTTCAAAGACTTCGTTCGGATACGCGGATAGGTTCTCGTTTGTAATTTCGACAATCTTCGAACGACCGCTGGTTCCCGAAGAAAGGAGCATGAGTATCGTGTCGTCCGGCTCCCCCTTATGTAAGTCTTTTAGCGGCTCACACTGTTCGCTTGCCGCAAAGACCTCATCGAGCGGCAACAAGCGCCCCGGCGGATAAGCTGCCGTAAGCTCCGCCGCATACTCGCTGTCCGCAAGCTGCGCAGCCCCCGCCAGCATATAGGGAATTCCGATTTCCGCCGCAAACTCCAGCACACGCTCCGCGCCGAAACTCTGATTCAGCGGGACAAAGACGCCGCCCGCGGCAATGACACCGAGATACTCGACAAAATACGGGTAGGAATTATCCGCCGCGATACCCACGCGAAACGGCTCATTCTGCGGAAGCGCCTTTCGCTTCTCCGTCCAATACGTCGCGGCGCTGGAAACAGAAGTCCAAAATGCTTCAAAACTGACACTGCTCAAGTCGCCGCTCTCAGTGTCCCGGCAGATAAACGCCTCTCTCTCCCGGTAGCAAGCAACGATCTCTTCTAATACGCCGACAAAGGTCATACTTACTTCTCCATGCGGCGCATCACAGCGTCCGCAACATCACCGACCGTCTCGGTGTTTGCGAGTTCCTTCTCCGGCATGCGGATGTGGAAATTCGATTCCAGTGCGCCGAGCAGACTGTAGAAGTCCAGCGAATCTATGCTGAGGTCCTCCTGCATTTCGGTGTCCTCATCGATTTCCACCTGCGCTACATCCATGACATCGCGGATGACCGCAATTACCTTCTCAATCACTTCTTCGCGTTCCATTTTACAAATCTCCTTTCAAATTTAAATCTGTATCACAAACCCACTCAATGAGCTGTCTCCAGTTCATCAATCCATTCTTTCAATTCGGTCGTAAGCTCGTTTAAATCGCTCTCCGGACTTCTGCCGAGAAGAATGACCTGATCTCCTGTCTTCGTGTCGTAGAGCATATTGGACCGATACAAATGTGTCGCACCGGCATGGCGAAACACACCGTCCTTTCATTGAGACCCATGTGGTAGCCGCCGTCCGTAAACAGTTCCTGCGGCACAATACCGGGGAATCCGCCTCCGTAGAGATATTTCTGCCACTGATAGAGATCCAGAACCGTTGAGGTCATCTCACCGGCCGAAAAAGTAAAGACGTGCGAAAATTCTCTGCCGTCTCCCTGCTTACTCGGGTCGAAAGGCCGCACCGCAGCGAGATTCCAGTCAAACCCCGTGTGGCGCATACCGATCGGTTTCAGCAAATGCGCGGTGATATAGTTCTCGTAACTCTCGCCGCTCACCTTCTCGATAATGAGGCCCAGCAAAAAATAGTTTGTATTGGTATACTCAAACTTTTCTCCCGGCGTTTCTTTGAGTGTGAGTGCCATGACATCCGCACGGAGCGAAGCCGGATCCATACCGCTGTAAATCGCGTCGCCGTATTTATCGCGTAGCGCTTGCTCCTCCGCATAATCCGGGAGCCCGGATTTCATCTCGAGCAGCTGTTTCAAGGTAATGCGATCACCGTAGGGACAATCGCTGAGATAGGTTCCGATGGTGGCATCCAGTGAGAGTTTTCCCTCGTTGGCAAGCTGATAAATCGCAACACCGGTAAACTGCTTTGTCAACGAGTTAATGGCCACGGTCGACTCGCGCCCGATTTTGTTGGGATCGTTCTCCGGATCGGTACTCCGGCTTTTCTCATCGGGAACCTTCTTATTATCGTACGAAAGATCTCCCCTTCCGCTTGAGATGAGAATCTTACCGTCTTTTGCAAGCAGGTAGCTCCCCTTCGAAGTTCGCTTCGCTGAGGATGCGATCCAACTTCTTCCAATGCGCCTTCTCCTTGCGCGCACTGTCTCCCACCCGGTAAATTCGAACCCCGAAGGCAATCACAACTACAAACATCGCCACGGAAGCTAAAGAAAATAGATGTTTGCTCTTCAACTCAGTTCTCCTTTTCCGAAAGCAGACTGCGTACCAGAGTACCGGAAGGTGTCAAATCCTTGCTCTCCCAATCGCTCTTCTTCTTGGAGCTCGGCAATACGATGCTGTGTGCCTCTGCCTTATTGGAAAGCGACCAATAGGTCCAGGAAATATCGTTCTTCTTCATAAAAGCGGCAAATTCTTTGGCCTCCTGAAAAGAAAGGCGACTGTCTCTCGGACTCTTGATATGCGCATCATCGAACTTTCCGTATTCAATCCCCCACTCACTCACAAAAATGGGGAGTTTTGCCCGAATCAACTTCTCCTCATAAACGGAATTAAAGTGTTTTTCTTTGGATACATCCGCGTAAAAGTGAAGGTTATACATGAGATTCGGATCCGCAATCGGATCGTTCAGCGGACCTTCCAGATTCGCGGAATGATCCAGCGTTCCGCATAAAATAATCGCATTCGGCGCATTTTTCCTGATGACGGGAATCACCTGCTCCGCATAGCGTTTCACATCCGCCCAGCTCGTGTCACCGTTCGGCTCGTTGCAAATTTCATAAATCACACCGGGATTGTTCCCGTAGTGTGCAGATACTTCACTGAAAAATGCCTTTGCCTCTTTCACATGGTCAAGCGGGTTTTTATCGTACAGCGTGTGCCAATCGGCAATCGCGTACATATCTTCCGCAAGTGCATTGTCCACCGCCGTATAGAGCCTTGCCTTCGCAGCATCCGGTTCATAGAGATAGCCGCCCTCCTGATCCGTGTACATAGCAGCACGGAACAAATTCGCGCCCCACTGTTTAACCGTATGAAGCGCTTCACGGCTTGTGAACTCCGGATACCAGCTGAGTCCGTGGCTCGAAATACCGCGCAGCTGTACATTTTTATTTGCCTTTGCACTGTACAGTTTTCCGTCCCGAACACTGAGCTGTCCGTAGGCACTGACACCCTTCCAACCTTCCTCTGCCCTTGCGTAAAAGCAACCGCCGACAAAGACAGATGCCAGAACGCCTGCGAGCACAACAATACCGGCCTTCCATGATTTTTTGTTTGCTGTGCTCATTTCTTTCCCCATTCCTTTAGTTTGTCCAAAAACGCCTGATTTTCGAGCAGAGCTTCACTGTTCAGGATGCTGTAAAGTCCCTCGCGCATATCGCTTTTCTCACACGAAATCGGGTATTCGCTCTCCCGGAAAAGCACGAAACGATTCGGAATCTCATCCCCCTTGACCAAGCGCACACGGACATATTTGAAGTTCAGATCTTCAACCATGACGACAACACCGTTTTCGAGGGTCTCTTTACTTCTGACTCGGAAACGCGGCATGGTTCTGCGCTGCGGCTCTCTGTCCTTGCTCCCCTCTTCCATCGCGCGAAGCATATCGTCGAAATAGCTCGTGTCCTCGGCTAATGTTTCGGGCAGCGGATTCAAGCGATCGTACACAATCTGGAAAAACTCCCGTTTCTCCGCAGTGCTCATATCACCGATGCGCTGCACCCGATAGGTCCAGACCTTGCCGCGCTTCGGTTTGCTGACCGCGACAATTTTACCGCTGACATGGGCGCGATACTTTCTGTCTTCAATCACGAAATGAAGCACAGTGCCCCGTTCGGTCGGAATCGGGAGCGCTTCCTTGCTCTCAAAAGCAAAACCGCCCTCGGAAATATTGACGACGCGCGCCTTGAAGCAGTCCTCACTCTCTGCCTCGGCTCTCACTTCCAACGGAAGGTCGCAGTCGAAGCGCTCAAACTCACGCTCGTTGACGCGCCCGCGCATAAAGAAGACTGCCATCAAGAGACTGAAGGAGTTAATGAGCATCCACATAATGATGATGATCAGACCGAAAGCACGATTGATGATGAGCTGTTGTACCGCAAAGAGCAAAGAGACCAGCGAGACCACCAAGAGACAAATATGCGGAATCGCAAGATAAAACTCGTTGTTGTCATTCCAAGATCGCGACTTTGCCGTAACCGAAAACTTCTTCTCATTGATATGGAAGAACTCTGCCCAGATCGGAATCAGAAGATACGGGAACATAATCGTATCAATCGTATTGCTCCAGCGTGTGTCTCGGATTTCCGAGCTGACCTTCTTCAGCAGATAACTGTAGCAGATGTAATATGGCAGCCAAATGAAAATCAGCTGCTTTAGGTTCATCACGACCAAGGGAATGCCAAGCAGCAGAAAGAGCACAGGCGACAGAATATAGACCAAACGCCTGGAAAAGCTCTCCCAGTAAACGCGGCAGGCATAATAACTCAGCTTCAGGTTCAAAGAAAAGGCCGGGTTGGTCAACAGGTGGATTCTGCGCAGCGAATAAATGCAGCCGCGCCCCCAGCGCACACGCTGCTTAATCAGCGAGGCAATGGTAATCGGCGCAAGTCCCTGCGCGAGGGGCTTCTTCACCGCATAGCAGCGAAAATTCAAGGCCTCGATGCGAAGTCCGGTCTCAAAGTCCTCGGTAATGGTTCCGGTCGCAATACCGCCGACGCCCTCGAGGGCCTCACGGGAAATCATCGTGTTCGAACCTGCATAGAGCACCGCATTGGTGCGGTTCTTTCCGAGGTTTACCTCGCGGAAGAAATAGTCCTGCTCATTCGGGACACGCTTCTCCGCATAGAGGTTGTATTGAAACAAATCGGCATTGTAAAAGACCTGCGGTGTCTGAATAAAACCGATTTTTCCGCAGTTCTTTTGCTCTTCCTCCGGCTTCACGACCCAAGTACCGTCGGCCTTCTTCTCCATAATGGGAAGAAAGAAATACGGCACCACTTCCATTAAGAAGTTGCTCTTCGGAATCATGTCGGCATCAAAGGTGGCGATGAGCGGCGAACTTGTGCGACTCAACGCATTGTTGATATTACCCGCCTTCGCATGCTTGTTGTTGCTGAGGCCGAAGTAACCCACGCCGAGTTCTTTGGCAAGCGCAGCCACTTCAGGTCTGTCGGTGTCGTCACAGAGGAACACATGGACCTTGGATTTGTCCGGGTAGTCCATGGCCGCGCAAGCATTTGCCGTTTTAAACAGAATATCGGTCTCCTCGTTGTGGGTCGAGATAAAGACATCGACATCCGGAAATAGCTCGTGCGGCACCACCGGCATCTCCGGCTCATACACATTGCGGAGCGAAAGATAGTGGGTCAGCGCCTCATACGAGGAGAACAGCTCCGCAAGAAGTAGAAAAACACCGCCGACAAATGCAATCCAACCGTACTGTGACACGGAAGGCAGGGTAAAGAACATCCGCCAAGCGCCGTAGACTACGATAATGAGTCCCACAATCCAGGCGAGATACATCGGTTGTTTTTTCTTCTCGCTGATATTCGTCTCATCCGGCGGTGTATAGAGCGGAATCTTCTCGGTAATCAGTTTGAATTCGTGTTTCTCGTACATGTTTATTTCACTCTCTTGCCCAGAAGGTAGGCGGACGCAATAAAGATTAACAGGAAGGCAAGCGCAATGTTTGCGTAGGTCTCTCGACTGCGCTCCGCAAGCGGCTCCTTAATAAAGCCGTTCAGATAGTCATCCATGTAGAGGTCCAGCCATTTGCCGTGCCCCTTAATCATATCCTTGAGGCGCACCAGTTCTTCCTCATAGGTGTCACGATTCCGGTCTATGACATAGCCGTGTCCCTCTTCCACCAATGCCAACTGATGATTCTCCAAGTAGACTTCTCTCCATCGACTGCGGTCTCGCTTGGATGCGTTGCCGAGATACGCGACCGTGTTGTCGATAAACTGCATGATGTTTCGATCGGAGAAAATGCCCTTTCGCAGTTCTCGGTAACGGCTCACCACTCTCGCATCAAAATCCGGGTCCTGAACCATGCGCTCAAACCAGGGGCGCTCCGGCATGACCATATACTCCGCGCCGCCTGCCGCAAACTTATAATTGTCCCAACAGTTGTCGTAATCCCACAACGGCCCCATGCTGAGCTGATGTGCGGGATCCTCATAGTAATAGGTTGAGTTGTCACCCGAGTCGTAGTTCATGAAATACTCGTTAATCACGAAGTAATCAATAAAACTCGGCAGGTTGATGAGATGCGGATAGCTCAAAAATTGACGATAGTTGTCGCTGTAGAGCGTCTTTTCGATTTCCGTGAGCTGCGTTTCAAGCTTCTGAATGACTTCCGGTGTGAGCAGTTCCTCTTCGGGTACTTAATCGTAAACCAACCGTACGTAAGCTGTTGATCGGAAGCCCAAGTCGAAAGCGTTGTCTTAGTGTCATCCGCACGGTCGCGCACCAGAATGACAGCCGGGCGCTTGTCGCGCGGATTGTAATCCTGAATATCGACATGCCCCTTTTCCCCTGCTTGACCGGCTCGGTCAAAAGGTAGAGGCCGCGATAATTATAGTTCTCACCGTCCTGATGAACATCTCCACAAAACGGCATTCCGGCGTAAACGGCATAAGCTGTCCCGCGAGGTTATATGCGGTGTAATTACGAATCTGACTCGCATCCAAAAATACTGTTGGAGAGTACCCAGTCTTCATCCGCATCCATGCCGAGTAGAGGCGCCTCCAACTCTTGTCCGTCATCGTCCAACAACTTAATACCGTACTGTTTCTTCTGGAAGGAACGGGAGGACGCACCGCGCAGCTTAATCTTACCGTGGTTTACAAAGGAAGGCGCATCTGTAATCTTATTGTGATCATTCGCATTGTCGACCAGGGTAAAGGTCACGGGAATCCAAGGATCCGTCACATTCGGATCCCGATATTCGCGTTTTTGCGCAGTGCCGACCATATGATAGATATCCTTGGGTTCGTCACCGTTCATATCGAGGACAACAATCGGAAGATGCGTCTCAAAGCTCGTGACATCCACACTCCCGTCTCCCGGCATACTGTCGGGTCCCAGGCTGCTGTCCGCGTTCTGATGTACCTCGTGCTGGTAGCTGCGATAGTGCATGGAGAGCGCTGCTCTGGCATAGGAAAAGACAAAGACAAAAATGCCCAGCACCGCCGTGACAATACCTGCCGCTACCAGTGTCTTCTTAGTTGGTATTCTCATTGTACCGCCCGATTAGCGCGTAATCTCGTCGTTCTGGCAGACGAGGTGTACCGCCTCAACCCCCTCCAAACGGAAGAGCACATCCTTGATTTCTCTGCCTTCATGTTTCTGCAGGCACTTCTCCCGAAGTTTCCCGGAAATCTCATAGATGAGTTCCGTTCTGTTCTTTTCGGAGTTATCCACGCGGAACTGCGCCTTGTGCTCATAGTACTCGTTGATGGTCTTCATGACCTCCTCACTCTTGCCGCTGCCGCGAACAATCAACAAATAGCGGTCATTGGAGCGTACATTGCCAAGCACCAAAAGAGCGAGGAAAATGACACCCGAACCGATTCCGGCAATCTTAAAATCCTGGATACCGCAGCAAATGCCCGCGGCAATGCACCAGAAAATATAGGCCGTATCTCTGGGATCTTTGATAGCGGTACGGAAACGCACGATAGAGAGCGCACCGACCATACCGAGGGACAGCGCGACGTTATTTCCGATAACACTCATAACCAAAGTCGTCACAATGGTCAGCATAACAAGAGACACGTTGAACTTAGCGCTGTAAACGGTTCCTGCGTGCGAAAACTGATAGCTGACAAAGATGACCACCGCAATGATGATGGCTGCGATAAAGCTCATCAGAATCTCGCCGGTAGACAGCGTCCCCGACTGCGCGGATAAATACTGATACAGTGCGTTTCTCATGATTCTCCCCCTTTACATTCTGCCGATGACCGGCAACAAACCGTAACGTCTGCCCGCAACATACTTGGAATAACTCTCCTCCGTGAGGTCGGCGAGCTGCAGTGCATCCTTGATGTAGCCAAGCAAAAAATGATTGTACTTCACTTCCAGCACTTCAAAACTCTGACTGTCCGCCGGATAAAACAGTGCCGGGCTCTTTGAAAATAAATCGAAATTTCCCTCGGCAGTCTCAATGTGACTGTCAAAGGTGATGCGTATGCTGTTGACCGGCACTGCGAAGGCTCTACGCTGATACTGAATCAAAGCAGCCGGACGGTACTGCTCTTTTACCATGATGCCGTAGATATTCTCTGCGAGTTCCGAGCCCTCACGGAGCAGGCACTCATAGTTTCCGGCAATCATTTCATAAGCCTGCTCCCGCGTGATGCTGAGTGAAAGCTTGTGCTGATTCTCGCCCTGCTTCTGTTTGAGCTCGAGTTTTGCCTTTTGGTCGTCCGGACTATAGATGCGGATTCGTATCTTCTTTCGATATTCAAGTCCGTCCATTTTATCGACATAGTCCTCGTTATAAAACGAGTCAAAGTAGAGCGAACGTACGTTATAAGGCGCATACCCCTGGAACGGATCTCCCGGCAAGAGCAGTCGCAGCCGCCCGTAGAGATCCTCGGCGACTTTCACCGGCAAGACAAACTTTCGTTCCACACGGCTGACTTCTGCCGCAATGCCCATCGGCTTCTCTCCTCCTCTCTCACTGTGCGGCGGGATCCTTGCCCTGCCCAACTACATCTTCATCTCCGTTTTCGGCCGCCTTCGGATCTTCAATATAGAAAGGCGTGCCCTCGTTGGTAAAGTTATCCAACGCGAGTGCCACAAAAACATAGTCGAAATGCTTGGGATTCGAGCATTTCCTGAATACTGCCTTTCCCGCTCGGGTTATAGTGCAGCGACCAGAGTAACTCGATGCGCGAGAACATCGGCGAAAGGAAGGTCGCAACCGGAGAAGAATAGGAATCTCGGATAAAGAGCGCCGACGGCCCGTCCGGGTTCAACTTATTGTCAATCTGATCGAAACGAACGACACCCTGAATATAGCCGTTGTTCATCTCTCGATCATAGAGATCCTTCTTATTCAGATATTTGCGCGAAATGAGAGCTTGCTCCATATCGCCTTCCGCTGAGCCTTCTCTGCCACCGCGATAACGGCAGTAATAGCGGTACTGCGTGTCAAACTTGGGGAAGATAAAGCTGTAATCATCCAACTCGCCCGAATAGAGCTGTCCCGCGTCTCTTCCCTGCGACCCCATGTAGATATTCCCGTAAGTCTCGATTGTATAGTTGTTGAGATCTCGGTAAAAGCCTTCCGGATCCAAGTTCGCATCGTACTTCCGGTTCAAATGATCCACAATTTTGCCCGTCGCATAAAAAGCGGAAGGCACCGTCCAGTGGTGGTCCGTGCGATAAAATATCTCCGTCGCCTTCATATCGGCCTCGCGAAACACATCGCGCACATCGATATAATCCACATCATAGCGCCTTAAGTAGCGAAGCACCCTCATCTCCGTAGGCATTAAAGTTATTGTAGGGGATGCCGTAGTAGCCCCTGAGACCAATCCTCGCGATACTTGGTCGGATACATAATGACCACGAGCTTGGTCCCCTTGTCCTTTAGCTATCCTGCAGGCGGCGCATACGTCCCGCAATTCCTGGAGCGCTGAGATTTGAGGTGTTATAGAAGTTTCCCGCATAGAGTACGGAGTCCTTGTCTCGCACATACTTGAACGAGTTCTCCTCATTCTTTCCGATTGCGCGATACACAGTTCCGTAAAGCTCATTCCAGCGGTGTCCGCCGACCAACGTCTGTGAGAGCACACCGTCCAACTGCCGCGTGTAGCTTTTCAATTCGGAAGCTGCCTTGGGACGGGCAATGTCATCAAACTTTGCTTTGAGTACAGCTCTCTCTCGGTATAGGTTCAACGCTGAGAGCGAAAAAAGGCCCGTGAGAAAGAGCGCCGAAAAGACTGCTTGATATCGTTTCATCTTATCGTCTGCTCCTTAGAAGTTGAAGTAAATGAACGGATTGTAACCGCCCTTCGCGAGAATTGCGATGGAAAACACCATACAAGCGCCGAGCCCGATGACGTAAATCGCACCGCAACTTCGGTAGAAAATCTCATGTCCCTCGCTGTCTTCGGTCTTTTCCAAGATATAGTTTCGAAGCGGAAGTGCACACAGCACCGCTGCAATCAACGAAATACCGTACTCCTTTAGGAACATGACAACCGCAGGACTGTAGAAACCGTTTCCGCCGAGCCCGAAGAGATCCGCAAAAAAGAGGGACATCTGCTCTCCCGTCTCGCAACGGAATATCACCATGGCAAATACGGTCGCAACAACCACATAGACATGGCGCAACACTTCATGTCCTTCTCTCTCATCAAGCCGGAACGCAATCTCAAATACGATTAAGATAAAGAAGTAAAGTCCCCACCAGATGTAGGTCCAGTTCGCGCCGTGCCAAAGTCCGGTTAAAAGCCAGACTATAAAGAGGTTGCGAATCATCACATCTTTCTTTTTGGTGTTGGCACCGCCGAGCGGTTTGTAGACATATTGACTGAACCAAGAAGCCAAGCTGATGTGCCAGCGCGTCATGAATTCGCGGATGGAACGACTCACAAAGGGATAACGGAAATTTTCCGAGAAACGGAACCCGAACATAAGGCCAAGACCAATCGCCATGTCGGAATATGCACTGAAGTCGTAATAGAGCTGGAACATATAGCTCACGGCACCGAGCCAAGCAAGCAGCATGGGCACCGGGATAGATGTATCGCCTCCCTTGGTCAGGTTAAATACCGTGTCGGCAATGACCGCGAGGTTATTTGCAATCAGTATCTTTTTGCAGAAACCCTCCGAAAAGCGGCAGATGCCTTCCGTCAACATCGTGAAATCCGTGCGTCGATTTTTGATCTGTTCCGCGATTGCCGAATATTTGACAATGGGACCTGCAATAAGCTGCGGGAAGAAAGCAACATAAAGTGCAATATCGAGGAGATTTTTTTGCGGCTCCGCACTGCCCGTATAGACATCAATGACATAGGACAGAGCCTGAAAGGTAAAGAATGAAATACCGATGGGCAAAACAATATTGGGATAAGGTAAGAAGGGACGCTCCATGATGCCGTTTACGGTCTCAACCACAAAACCGGCGTACTTAAAAACGCCGAGCATCCCGAGATTCAAGACACAGGCCGCGGTTAACACCAGTCGGCGTACCTTTACATTGTCTTTCCGGATGAACATCAGCATAAGCCCGAAAAGCCAGTTGAAGCTTATGGATGCCAGCATCAGGAATACGTAAATCGGTTCACCCCAGGCATAGAACAAGAGGCTGGCAATCACCAACCAAAGGTTCTGCAACGGCCGAGAAAACGCAAAAAGATAATAGACCAAAAAAGTAATCGGCAAAAAATAAAGCAAAAAAGTGATGCTCGAAAATACCATGCGTCTCCCCTTTATTACGGTGATTTATAGCTGTCTTCTAAGCGTCACGCGGTCATGCCCCCGTGTGCTGTTTTTGTCCCGGTACATATTGTGATCGGCCTCTTTGATGGCCTCTTCGACAAAGCGCTCTCTCTCGCGCGCCAAGCAGTCCCCATAGCCGCCTTCGGGGTAGTATTGGCCGAAAGCGCCTGCTGCAATTCCTTTGCGCGTGCGCGGAACTCTTCTTTCTGAAGTTCGGATTCCAAAATCACAAACTCATCTCCGCCGGCGCGGTATATATGTTCGCGCGGGAAAAAGGCGGCGAAAAAGTCCACCGCCCGTCGGAGCATTTGATCTCCCGCCTCATGTCCGTGGCGATCGTTAATCTCCTTCAAGCCATTTAAATCCAGATAGATTGCAGCAACGGAACGCGGCGCATTTCGTTTCCTGAGCACAGCCTTCTTGACTTCCAAAGCGTTCCGATTGTGTATCTCCAGATTGGAATCCAAACGAGCTTCCCGGCGCAGGGTCTGCTCGCGCTTCCGATTGCCGAGTTCCAAGGCAAACAATAATGCCAAGGAACGGCAAAACTTAAGAATGAACAAATGCTGAAAGAAGGAGCTGCACCCGACCAACAGAACCCCCATGGTTCTGCCCCGATTTCCAGCGGCAATCGGAATGCAAACCGAATCTTTTTGGGATACGGCGCACGGTAGCAGATGCGCTCTTCTGTCCCGCCCTGTACAAGAATCAGTGCGAGTGCCGGCAAATTGAAATACCGTGACACTGTACGCAGAATGCGCTCTATCCCCTTCCGGGAGCTATCCTTCTGCAAGAACTCAAGGCATTTGATCATCAAATCCGCTTTGTCTCTCATAGCCCTTCCCTCTGAACCTCTTGTTGCGTCAACGCTGAGATATCTGCAGAAGAGCATACCTTAAATACGTCCGTTCGTCTATGACAATGACAAAACTGTAAACAAATTGTAAACTTTCTCTATATTTATGTAGGCTTTTGAATAAAAAGAGCGCTGGAACAGACTCTTCCATCGCTCTTTTTCTGTCTTTGCCTTTAGTTGTTAATCAGCTTGGAGTCTTCATTGTTCCAGCTGTAAAGCTTTCTGATTTCCTTACCGACAGACTCAGAGAGATGCTCGGGAAGCCTTCTTCCGCATCGCCTTGAAGTGTGCCTGACGACCGGCAGGGCTCATATCAACCAAGAACTGGTTTGCAAAGGTTCCGTCCTGAATGTCAGCAAGAACCTTCTTCATTGCCTTCTTGGTTTCCTCGGTAATAATCTTCGGTCCGGTGATGTAGTCACCGAACTCAGCGGTATTCGAAATCGAATAGCGCATGCCCTCGAAACCGGACTGATAAATGAGATCGACAATGAGCTTCATCTCATGAATGCACTCAAAGTATGCATTTCTCGGATCGTAGCCGGCTTCCACCAGGGTCTCAAATCCGGTCTGCATCAGTGCGCAAACACCGCCGCAGAGAACCGCCTGCTCACCGAAGAGATCGGTCTCGGTCTCAATGCGATAGGTGGTCTCAAGCAGACCCGCTCTCGCACCGCCGATTGCAGCACCGTAAGCAAGTGCCTTCTCCAGTGCCTTGCCGCTTGCATCCTGCTCAACAGCAACGAGCATCGGAACGCCCTTGCCCTCAAGGAACTCGCTGCGAACTGTGTGGCCCGGTGCCTTCGGCGCAATCATCGTGACATCGACAAACTTCGGCGGGGTGATAAGGCCGTAATGAATGTTGAAGCCGTGAGCAAACATCAGCATGTCGCCCTCTTCGAGATTCGGCTCAATATCCTTCTTGTACATATCCGCCTGCAGCTCATCGTTGATCAGAATCATAATGATATCCGCCCACTTCGCTGCCTCAGTATTGGTCTTAACCGTAATGCCCTGCTTCTCAGCCTTCTCTCTCGACTTGGAGCCCTCGTAAAGACCGACGCAAACTTCAACTCCGGAATCCTTCAGGTTCAGTGCATGCGCATGTCCCTGGCTGCCGTAGCCGATGATTGCCACTCTGTGGCCCTTTAAAACAGAAACATCGCAATCTTCCTGATAATAAATCTTCAGTGCCATTTTACTCTCCTCCATCTGTTCCATCCGTTTTGAGTAACAAACGCATTATCAAAAAAAGAACGAATTCTGCGACTCTCAGTCCGCAGAAGAATCCGGTTCTGATAACCTCACTTAAGGCAGATATTTGATATCATCCGCGCCGCGCGCAAGTCCTGTGATACCGGTTCGCGCAAGTTCCAAAATCTCATACTCTTCCAGCAAAGCGAGCAACGCATCCAGTTTCTTTTGATCTCCGGTCAGCATAATGGTGAGAGAACTCTTTGCCACATCCACTATGCTCGCGCGAAAAATCTGCACCACCGCATGCACCGATTCTCTCTGATCAGCGTTTGCCCGAATTTTTACCATCATAAGCTCGCGGTAAACGCTCTTATCCTCCGGAAGCCGCTTGATATCTTTGACATCCTCGAGCTTACGAATCTGCTTTTCGATTTGCTCCAGTACATCGTCATCGCCGTTTGAGACAACCGTCATTCTCGTGTAACGCGGATCCGCGGTGACACCGGCCGTAATGCTCTCGATATTATACCCTCTGCGCGTAAACAATCCGGCAATGCGACTCAGAACACCGGGTGTGTTGTCCATCAAAAGCGAAAAAACGACTCTCATCTCCATCTCCTCCGTTATACGCAAGTTATGATAGCAACGCGTCTTCAAAAAGTCAACTTGCCCCCAAATTTCCCAAACAAGCGTCCGCATTGCGTTTTGTTGTTCTCTCTTTTCTCTGCCGCTCTTCTTTTTGTGCAAAAACACAGCATTTTACATCTCTTCCCAAAATTCTGTCAGTTTTCCCAAAAGGTCACAAAAATGACAGCTTTCTTTTTTCGGTCCTCATTTTAATTTCCGTCTCTTATTCAGCATTTTTGATCCCTGTTTCTTCCTTATTATATAGGATGCAAAAGGAAGCATATTATGGCAGAACAATTCCGTACACCGAATGCGCAATTTCGCTCGGAACTATGCAGTTTTCATATTTGTATTATGTTAATCAATTCTTCTTTCAACTCTTTTGCATCCTATGCCGTATCGGCCTGCGTGCGCCCCTATTATTTACATAATTATTTTATGTTTTTATTCCGGAAGTTTGCCGCGCGGATCCGAAAACGGAATACAGGTTGAATACAGCAAAAAGGAACTGTGCGCTTGCACAGTTCCTTTTTCGTTCAAGTACGTCTTATGCCTCGGTCTTCGGACCCGCTGCGACAAGTGCCTTGCCGGCATCGTTGCCCTCGTACTTTGCAAAGTTCTTGATGAAACGATCTGCGAGATCCTTGGCTCTCTTGGTCCACTCCTCGCTGTCCGCATAGGTATCTCTCGGATCCAGAATGGTCGGATCCACACCCGGCAGTTCGGTCGGAACTTCGAAGTCGAAGAACGGAATCTTCTTCGTCGGTGCATTCAGAACATCGCCGTTCAGGATCGCATCGATGATACCTCTCGTATCCTTAATCGAAATTCTCTTGCCGCTGCCGTTCCAGCCGGTGTTCACGAGATAAGCCTTCGCACCGCTCTGCTCCATGCGCTTCACGAGTTCTTCCGCGTACTTGGTCGGATGAAGCTCCAGGAAAGCCTGGCCGAAGCAAGCCGAGAAGGTCGGGGTCGGCTCGGTAATGCCGCGCTCGGTACCTGCGAGCTTTGCCGTAAAGCCGGACAGGAAGTAATACTTGGTCTGCTCCGGGGTCAGAATGGAAACCGGCGGCAATACGCCGAATGCATCTGCCGAAAGGAAGATGACATTCTCCGCAGCCGGACCGTGGGAAATCGGTTTAACAATCTTCTCGATGTGATCGATCGGGTACGAGACACGGGTATTCTCCGTGACGCTCTTGTCGGTAAAATCAATCTTGCCGTTTGCATCGACCGTCACGTTCTCAAGAAGCGCGTCGCGGCGAATTGCACGGTAGATATCCGGCTCGGACTCCTTGTCGAGGTTAATGACCTTTGCGTAGCAGCCTCCCTCGAAGTTGAACACGCCGGAGTCATCCCAACCGTGCTCATCATCTCCGATGAGAAGGCGCTTCGGATCCGTGGAGAGCGTGGTCTTGCCGGTGCCGGAGAGACCAAAGAACACTGCGGTGTTCTTGCCGTCCATATCGGTATTTGCCGAGCAGTGCATCGAAGCGATACCGCGAAGCGGCAGGTAGTAGTTCATCATCGAGAACATACCCTTCTTCATCTCGCCGCCGTACCAAGTGTTCAGGATAACCTGCTCCTTGGTCGTGATGTTGAAGACAACCGCGGTCTCGGAATTGAGTCCGAGCTCCTTGTAGTTCTCAACCTTTGCCTTCGACGCATTGTAGACAATGAAGTCCGGCTCAAAGTTCTCGAGTTCTTCCGCAGTCGGCTTAATGAACATGTTGGTCACAAAGTGTGCCTGCCACGCCACTTCGACAATGAAGCGAACCGCCATGCGGGTGTCCTTGTTTGCGCCGCAGAAAGCATCGACCACAAAGAGGCGCTTATTGGAAAGCTCCTTCTTTGCGAGTTCCTTAACCGCGTGCCAAGCCTCCTCGGAAGCCGGATGGTTATCGTTCTTATACTCATCGGAGGTCCACCAGACCGTATCCTTGGAGTTCTCGTCCATGACGATGAACTTGTCTTTCGGGGAGCGTCCCGTGTAGATTCCCGTCATCACGTTGACGGCGTCCAGTTCGGTCACCTGTCCCTTTTCGAAGCCCTCGAGACCTGCCTTGGTCTCCTCTTCAAAGAGCAACTCATACGACGGATTGTGTACGATTTCTGTTGTCCCGGTAATGCCATACTTGCTTAAATCAAGCTTACTCATGTACCTTTCCTCCTCTGTCCTCCGCTCGTGCAAATGCACTGATTTCTCGGGGTTAAGTTCCGGGATTATTATACACTATATCCGAACAGAAAACAATCACGCACGTTTTGCTTTGAGATATTCATCTATGCCGCGCGCAGCCTGCTTTCCCGCTCCCATCGCAAGAATAACGGTCGCGGCACCGATTACGGCATCGCCGCCCGCAAAAACACCTTCGCGCGTTGTCTGTCCGCTCTTTTCATCCGCAATCAGGCAGCCCCGGCGATTGGTATCAAGACCTTTGGTTGTGGAAGCAAGCAGCGGATTCGGAGAGGTACCGAGAGCCATGATGACAGTGTCTGCCGGAATTTCCTCCTCGGAGCCCGGAATCTCAACCGGTCTTCTTCTGCCGGAGGCATCCGGCTCTCGAGTTCCATATGAATCACGCGAACCGCTCTGACCCAACCGTTCTCATCTTCCAGTATTTCGACCGGATTGGTGAGCAAATCGAAGATAACGCCCTCTTCCTTCGCATGGTGCACTTCTTCGACACGAGCGGGCAACTCCGCCTCCGAACGGCGGTAAACAATGTGTGTCTCTGCGCCGAGGCGGAGCGCCGTTCGCGCGGCATCCATCGCAACGTTTCCGCCGCCCACCACAATTGCACGCTTACCCGCAAAGATCGGCGTGTCGTAATCCTCTCGGAAAGCCTTCATGAGGTTGTTGCGCGTTAAGAACTCATTGGCCGAAAACACGCCGCTCGCGGTCTCGCCCGGAATGTGCATGAACATCGGCAGACCCGCACCGGAACCGATAAACACCGCATCGTAGCCCTCGTGATCCAGAAGGTCGTCCACAGAGACCGACTTACCGACTATGGTATTGGTTTCGATTTCAACACCGAGTTTCTTTACGTTCTCTACTTCGTGGGCCACAACCGTGTCCTTCGGCAAACGGAACTCCGGAATACCGTAGACCAGCACGCCGCCCGGTTCATGGAGCGCTTCAAAGATTTTTACTTCGTAGCCGAGTTTGGCAAGTTCTCCGGCACAGGTAAGTCCTGCGGGACCTGCCCCGATGACAGCAACTCGCTGTCCGTTTTTCTCGGAGGTGTTCTGCGGCTCCATTTTATGCTCCCGCGCCCAATCCGCCACATAGCGCTCCAATTTGCCGATTGCAACCGGCTCTCCTTTGATACCGCGAATACAGACTCCCTCGCACTGGGTCTCCTGCGGGCAGACACGGCCGCAAACCGCAGGAAGTGCGGAGCTCTCCGCAATAATCCCGGCAGCTTTTGCTTCCTGCCCCGCGATTACCTGCTGTAAAAATCCCGGAATATCAATCGATACGGGACATCCGGCAACACAGCGCGGATTCTTACAATTCAGACAGCGCGATGCCTCTGCTCTCGCCTCTTCTTCTGTGTAGCCGAGACAGACTTCCTCAAAGTTGTGTGCGCGTTCTTCCGGTGCCTGCTCCCGAATCGGGACTCTCTTCATCATGTCCATTACTGCTGACCTCCGCAATTTCCGCAGCCACCGTGGTGCGTCTTTCCTTCCTTGAACTTGAGATACTCTCTCCCCTCTTCGCTCGCGTACATTCTTGCACGCTTCATCGCCTGATCGAAATCAATGAGATGCGCGTCGAACTCGGGGCCGTCCACACAGGCAAACTTCACCTCGTCACCGACAATCAATCGACATGCTCCGCACATACCGGTGCCGTCCACCATGATGGGGTTCATGCTGGCAATCGTCGGAATGCCGAGCTTCTTGGTGAGTAAGGAGACAAACTTCATCATAATCATCGGGCCGATGGCAACGCAAAGATCGTAGTGCTTACCTTCTTTTTCCACCAGCTCTTCTACCTTTGCGGTTACAAGACCGTGGAAACCGTAGGAACCGTCATCGGTGGTGACGTAGAGATGATCTCCGACCAGGGACGCATCTCCTCTTCGAGTATCACCAAATCCTTGGTCTTCGCTCCCTGCACAACATCCGCAACGACGCCCTGCTCCTTGAGCCACTTGACCTGCGGATAGACCGGTGCCGTGCCGACGCCGCCGGCGACAAAGAGAATGTTCATTTTTTGAAGTTCTTCCGCCGTCTTGTGGGTTAGTTCCGACGGACGTCCCAGAGGTCCCACAACATCTTCAAAGCAATCTCCAACTTCCAGTTTCGCCATACGCGCGCTGCTTGAACCGACAACTTGAAATACAATGGCGATGGTTCCCTTCTCACGATCATAATCGCAGACCGTCAACGGGATACGCTCGCCGTAGCGATCGATTTTTCACAATTAAAAAAATTCGCCCGGCAGACATTTCCGCGCGACACGCGGCGCCTCAAGATCCATGAACCAAATCTGCTCCGCAAGTTTTTCTCTTCGTTATGATCTTATACATAAGGGTTCTCCTTTGTTCTATTGCCGTATCACAAAAGCAAAGCTCATCTCACACCGCCGCGCACGCGTTCATAGCGGCAAAAGGAAAAAGGAAGATCGAAATAGGTCTCTTCCTCACTCTCCTGTGTGAGCTTCCAGTCCGGATCTTCATCAAGATTCGGAAAGAAGCGATCCCCATCATAGCGGTAATCGATTTTCGTCAACTCTGCCTTATCCGCGTAGGGTAGGAAGTCTCGGTAAACCCCCTCTCCGCCGCACACAAAAATCTCATCTCCCGGAATTCCGCTCAGCTTTCCCAGTACTTCTTCGATGCTGCGACATACAGTGACTCCCTTCGGCGAAAAATCGGGATCTCGACTCAATACCAGATTGCGCCTGCCGTAAAGAGGCTGCTGCCCCGGCAAGTCCAAAAAGGTCTTTCGCCCCATGATGACCGTTTTCCCGAGCGTCTCCTCAAGAAACAGTTGCTGATCGCGCGGAATTTTGACCAGAAGTTTTCCGCCTTTCCCGATGGCCCAGGATTTGTCCACCGCCGCAATCAAAATCATGCTTCCTCTCCCAAAATGAGTTCTTTCGCATAGGGCAGTTCAAGTATCCAGTCACAGAAACGGTGCCACTCCTCCAACTTATGATCCCGACGCGCAAAATAAATATGTACCAGAGTCTCGTAGTTAAACGTGCAAGTACGGAGTTGCTCGTAACTCTCCGGCAACAGCTGAATCATAGAGTACCAAGCCTGCTTGTCCTTGGTTTCCACAAAACGAAGGCGCAGCTGTTCCAAGACACTAATCATGCTGTCCAGTGCCGCAAGCGCCTCTTCACTCATGTGATCATGCGAAATCCGCGCGCGTAAACGGTTTGCTGTGAATTTTATGCATGGTAGAGGTTGAGTTTGCGACCGTCGCGACCTTATAGGTATCGTACTCCTTCCACCAGTAAAGCGGTGCTGTGATGTCCACCGAGACAAAAATCTGTCTCATGTACTTACGGTGGTCGCTCCCGGCCTTACGCAGTCTCTTTGCCAGGCCCAGATCGTTCTCCCCCAAGACATAATTTCCCGTTTCATCATAATAACTATCGCTTCTCGCCCAAGAATTCAGCGGGTTGCGCGCTCCGCGCATTGCATTTTCGAGATTCATGACTGCACTGTGTTCCAGTTTAATCATCGTTTTCCGCCCTCTTTCTTCCTATTTAAAATGCGCTGTCCTAGTTGGATTCGTTCATGCGATTACGCTTGCGCTCTTGATAGCGCGCATAGGCCTTTTCCAACATTGCCTTTTCATTGGCAAATTTCAGAAGATGCCATGCCTCGTGATACTTGTAATAACCGGAATCCATAAAGAACTCCTCCCGCTGCGGTTTCGAGTAGTAGCTGTCAGCGCTCATCAGAAACCAATGGACACTCTTATCCACAAGTTCCGCCTGCGCATTGAAGGTGTATTCACTCTTGCCGATATACTCGACAATGCGTGCGCTGACACCTGTCTCTTCCTTGACTTCCCGGAGCGCTGTGGTCTCAAAGTTCTCTCCCTCTTCGACCGTTCCCTTTGGGAGCACCCAGCCCTCATAGCGATTTCTGTAATTCTTATAGAGCAGCAGGATCTTTCCGTGAAAGATCACGATGCCGCCGCAGCTCGTTGCTTCGACCATTTGCAATCCCTCCTGCGCGACGCATATCCAAAATTAAATGTAAGTGTACTACTGACAGCTGCGTGATACAAGCACTTTCCGAAGCGAAACTTTCGTCCGGCTTTACTCCACGCCCTTCCGAAAATGACCGCGTGTAAAGTTTTCGTATGTCTCCGCAACGTCCCGCTCGCCCAGCACAAAGCTGTGATGCAAAGAACGTACCGCAGCGCGACTTTGCTCCGCATTCTCATTCGTGAGCAGCAAACGCACCGCACCGAGCTTCAGTTCGCGCAATTCTCCCGCCACTCCGCTGAGACTAAGGGGCGCTGCATTATATATCGTATTATAGCAGAAGGTGCAATGGGTTCTCACCGGCATATCCATCATGCGGCGATCCCGAAGCTGCATATACTCCGCCTTATGATCACAGCGAGCTGCCGTCTTTTTAACGCAATTCGCACTGACCATCATCGGCAGTCTTCCGGCAACCACCAACTCTTGACCTCTTGTTTCCAATGCGCGTAATTCGCGGGCAGTTTCTTCTATCGGCAGTGTAAGCCGGGCCGCACCGAAGCCTTTGAGACAGCGCTGTGCCTCCCGATTCATTCCGTAGACTTGAAAGTCAAAGAGCAGCGAGGGACAGAGCTTTCCCCTGCTCTCGTATAATTTGCGGAAATAGCCGGGTTCCTCCAGATTCCGAACAATCAGAGCATCAAACGGCAGATTCGCGAGCAATCCGGCTTGGGCGGTGAAAAATTGCTCTGCCTCCGTTCTGAAAATCTGGGGTAACAGAAGGTAAGCCTGTTTCCCGGACCCATGAATTTCCGAAATCGCAGCTTCCCACCGCTCCGGCGGAAGACTGTCGGAGCCGAACGAAATCATAGAAACTTCGGACATAGCCGAAACAGCCTTAAGCTGCTCCTCGGAATCGCAACTCACATGAATTGCCGGAGGCTTGTCTTCTGTTCGTTCTTCAAAAATAGCGCTCGATTCACCCCCTGTCTCCCCGTCGCATACAGTCTCTGCAGGGCGGACAGCTTTACGTGCAAAGCGTGAATCGATTGTTGCGGATATTGCTTCCAGCGCCTGCCGCCTCAATTCGTTCAGTTGCTTGACCGGGAAAAAAATATCCTTCTTCCATGGAAACCGCAAGCTCCGAAAAGCGAAATCCCGTGCCGCCTGTTTTTCAACAGACGTTCACGCACCGCTTCCGGACTGCTCCCCGCAGTTCGCGCTCGTTCCGCAACCGCTCCCATAACTTCGGCACTCACCGTTCCGATATGTCTCACCTCGGCACTGACCGTGAGACAGAGCGGTTCTCCCGCTCGCTGGCGAAAGCTTCCGCGGAGCGGCAACTCCCGCTCTGTCTTCACATAGCGCTGTTCCAGTTCCTCCTCATACGGGAGATTCGGTTTACGCTTCTCTTTCTTCTCTCCGAGCACGATCATATCCCGACCGTTGTGCTTGCGGTAATAGCCCTCGGTTTGACCGCCGCGGTCAAAAAGATCCAAAAGCTTTGCCCGGTCCTCCGCCGCAACGGCAAAGCCCTCTTCTCCCTCGCGCGCATAAAGATCCAGATACTTTCTCCAAACAGAGACCACCCCCGCCGTGTATCGAGGGCTCTTCATACGCCCCTCGATTTTCAGGCTGTCTATGCCGCTTGCGGCGAGCATCGGAATCAGATCCAAGCTGCACAAATCCTTACAGCTCAACAGCAAACTTTGCTTCGCGGGCTTTTCCCGGTCCCGCACCAAACTGTACGGCAAACGGCAGGTCTGTGCACAGCGCCCGCGGTTTCCGGATCTGCCGCCGAGCAGACTCGACATAAAAACACTGGCCGGAATAAGCGTAACAAAGTGCACCGTGTACAAAACTCTCCACCTCGAGTCCTGTCTCTTGCTTGATGCGTACCAACTCTTCCAAACTGAGTTCCCGCGCCGGAATCACACGGCTCACCCCGAGACTCCGGAAAAGTCGCGCCGACTCAGGTCCCGTAACGGTGGTCTGGGTGCTTGCATGAAGGGAAAGAAGCGGGAACTGCCTATGCAGAACAGCCAGGGCTCCCAAGTCCTGTACGATTGCCGCATCCAATCCCGCTTCATAATAAGGCGCAATATACTCCGGCAGCGCCTGAAGCTCTGCCTCTTTTAGGAGGGTATTCACGGTCAAATGGACGCGAACGCCAAAGCGGTGCGCATAGCGCAGACCCGCAATGAGATCTTCCTCTTCGGGATTCTCCGCATAGGCCCTTGCGCCATATTTCGCACCGCCGACATAAACGGCATCCGCACCCGCATTGACTGCAGCCCGAAGGCTCTCCAAAGAGCCTGCGGGCGCCAAAAGTTCCGGTGTTTGATTTCTCATTCTTCCCTGCTATCTGTTTTACTTCGCGAGCAAGTCATCGAGCTCACTCTCAAGATTTTGACTGCGCTGCTTTTTCTGCCTCCAGCGCCTCTTCCAGTTCACGAACACGTGCTTCCAAGCGTTCTTTTTCTGCTTCCAGTCCTGCATTGATTGCTTCGAGACTTGTCTTTTCCGCTTCCAGATTTGATATTTCCGCTTCCAGTTCCGCGTTTTTCCGTTCCGACTCGGCAAGAGCCGCCTCTGTCTTTTGCTTCTCTTCGACAGACACTGTTTCCGCCGCGTCTGCTTTTGCCGTCCTTCTTAAGGCTTTCCATACGGAGGCGCTGCTCTACCAATTCCCGCTTCAGCGAATAAACCTCGGCTGCATGAGCCGCAGCTTCTTCCTTCAACTCGGCGCTCTCCGCCCGCGCCTGCAGGCAGTCGTCCGCAAGGTTCAGCCAGAGTATCTGTGCTCTCCGCTCGCTGTTCTGGCGTGCGTAGGCGCGATTCTGACGCAGCTCCGCAATCTTGTTATCGATATAAGCCGCGACCTGGCGAAGATAAGCGCTGTCGCCGCCGGAAAGCGGAATTACCTTACCGTCGATAATGACTTCTGTACTTCCCTGTCGATTCTGTTCGTCACGCATCTGCTTGCCCCTCATCTTCCTTTTTTCGATTCAAATGCTTGTATGCGTATTCCGTCGCGACCCTGCCGCGCGGTGTGCGAATGATAAAGCCCTGCATGAGAAGGTAGGGCTCATAAACCTCTTCCAGAGTGCCGGCATCTTCTCCGAGCGCCGCCGCCAGTGTATCCAGCCCCACCGGTCCGCCGTGAAACATATCTATAATGAGATTCAGTATGGTGCGGTCACCCGCATCCAAACCACAGGTATCCACATCCAGAAGGTTCAGCGCATCGCGCGCCACCTCTTCTGTAATTTCTCCGCCGTATTTCACCTCCGCAAAATCACGCACCCGACGTAACAATCGATTTGCAAGTCTCGGCGTTCCGCGGGAACGGCGCGCGAGTTCGGAAGCGCCCGCCGCATTGATGGTCACGCCGAGAACTTTAGCAGAGCGGAGAACAATCTCTTGCAGCTCATCTTGTTCGTAAAACTCGAGGCGCTGAACCACACCGAAGCGATCGCGAAGCGGTGCGGAGAGAAGCCCTGCCCGCGTCGTTGCACCGACCAAGGTAAAATGCGGCAGCGAAAGCCGTATACTTTTTGCATTGCTCTCTTTTCCAAGCACAATGTCTATTGCAAAGTCTTCCATTGCAGGATAAAGCACCTCTTCAACTTGGCGGTTCAGCCGATGAATTTCGTCGACAAAGAGCACATCGCCCTCCTGCAAATGATTCAGGATTGCCGCCATATCACCCGGCTTCTCAATGGCCGGGCCTGAGGTGATTTTCAAATTAGAACCCATCTCATTGGCAATGATGCCGGAAAGGGTTGTCTTTCCGAGTCCGGGCGGCCCGTAAAAGAGCACGTGATCGAGACTCTCCCCCCGCTGCCGCGCGGCTTCGATATAGACCTGCAGCATGGATTTTAATTTCTTTGTCCGATATATTCTTGTAATCGCTGCGGACGCAACGATTGTTCAAACCTGAGCTCTTCGCTTGCAAGCTCCGTCGTTATAATTCTACGCTCCATATTTTCCTCTCAAGCTCAGAACTGCCGGAGCGCCTCGCGAAGGAGTGTCTCGCTATCCTTATCTTCCGCGCCCGGTATCGCACGGACGGCACGCGCTGCCTCGCTCACACTGTAGCCGAGCTGCACCAGAGCGTCCATGGCATCGGCCATCGCGCGATTCTCGGAAGGAGCCGCTGCAACACCGCCTGTCGTAAGTTCTTGTACGACTTCCTTATTTTTCAGTTCCAAGATAATTCGCTCCGCGGTCCGTATTCCCACACCGGGTGCCTTTGCGATTGCCTTGGCATCACCGCTTAAAACAGCAAGCTTCAGCGCTTCGGGCTCCAGCGCCGAGAGTACGGCAAGCGCTCCCTTCGGACCGATTCCGCTCACGGCAATCAGCGCGCGAAAAAGGCGGAGATCCGCCTCTCTGTCAAAACCATAGAGTGCAACCGCATCTTCGCTCAATTTGAAATGCGTATACAAAATAAGCTCTTTTCCCGGGGCCGGAAGCCGATCTATGACCGCGCGGGATGTCTTTACTTCTATACCGAAGGATCCCGCCTCCACAATCACTTCGCTCTCGCCGACCGCAGTGAGCGTCCCTTTTATATAGGAAATCATAGTTTGCTCCTGCCTTCCGAAACTTTCCCTGTTGTCTAGTTTAGCACAGCCTTTTCAATCTAACAAGGAAGGCGTATACTGGAGTATCAAATTGCGAGAGGAGCTTCTTCATGCTTTGCTTTGAAACAAAACTGTCGCGCGAACCCTATCTCAGCGCGCTCGAGGCAATTCCCGACGGGGCAGAACTCTCTTCCCTGCTCTTTTTTGACATTGAAACTACCGGTCTCAGCCCGAGTTCCGCACAGATTTATTTAATCGGAGCACTCTGCTTTCCGGAAAAAGGCCCAGCTGTTCTTCGGCAGTGGTTCGCCGCTTCGCTTTTCGAAGAACAAGAACTGCTACGCAGTTTTTTTGCCTTTGCCGCCCCCTTCCGCACTCTGGTACATTTTAACGGACAGCGCTTTGACCTCCCCTTTCTCAGCGCATGCAGCGCACAGTACCACCTGACTTATCCGCTCGACCGGAAGAATAGCCTGGATCTTTATGCGAGCGTGGCTCCGTTTCGCCCGCTTTTCGCCACACAAAAACTCACGCAACGCGCACTGGAGCAGCGCTTGCAGCTTACCCGAAAGGATCCCTTCGACGGCGGAGAACTGATTGCACAGTATTTGTCCTGGCTTACGACAAGAGATGAAGACTTACTGCAAAACATGCTCGGACATAATGCTGCGGATGTCAGCATGCTGCCGCAGCTCTTACCCTTACTTCACATTCCGACTTTTTTCCGCGGTCGCTTTGAAAATACACGTATCTTTGAGGACAAGGAAGACTTCTGCATCACCGCCGAAAGCGCTGTTTCGCTCCCGTTTTCACTCTCTCGCGAAACCGAGACCATGGAACTTGCCGCAGCGGAAACACACATCCGCCTTCGGCTCCCGCACTTTTCCGGAACCCTCTATCACTATCTCAAGGATTACCGCAATTACTATATTCTGAAAGAAGACGGCAGTCTGCTCCACAAAACTTTAGCTGCTTTTGTCGATGCCGACGCTCGGGAGAAGGCCACCAAAGAAAGCGCACGTCTTCCCCTCACCGGGGACTTTGCGGCGGTTCCCAAGCGTATGGAGCCGGAAGCGCGCTGCTTTCAAACCGGCCCGAATGCCACCCCGCTTTATCTGCCGATCTCCGTTCTACAGGAGAACAACGCCCTCTGCGAGGCCTATCTCACCTCGGCACTCACCGCCCTTAAACTTCGCGGCTGATTTCCTTACTGCCCCTTCGTTTCTCAGCGTGTATACGGCAAAGAAGAGACATCGGAACAATAAAACGAAAAAAGAACCGAAGTCGCAACTGCGAACTTCGGTTCTTCTCTGTTTGATCTCATGAATAGTCGTTTCCCGAGGGAACCGGTTTACTCAATCACCAAGACGTTGGTAGCCTGCGGTCCCTTCGCGCCGTCGACAATCTCGTACTCGACCTTTGCGCCCTCCTCGAGAGTCTTGAAACCATCCATCTTCAGGCCGGAATAGTGCACGAAAACATCATTGCCGCCCTCGTCCGAGATGAATCCGTAACCCTTCTGGTTGTTAAACCACTTGACTGTACCCTTGCTCATAACCGGTGTTCCTCCGAAAAAAATAATCTGTGGCTTGCAGACTTCTGCAACCCTCGGTACAATAGCATATGTTGCGCCTACTGTCAAATAATTTCGACAATTTGAAGGGATTATTTTTTTTATGAGAGTTCTATTTTATACAAAAAACACAATCAAGCACTTTTTGACTATTACCAAACACAAGTTGACTGTCATGGATCTCTGCTTCAAAGTGGGTCTTGTTCGGCAGGGCCTAGTCCATGACCTCTCAAAATATTCACCGACCGAATTTATAACCGGTGTCCGTTATTACCAGGGCATACGCTCTCCCAACGCCGCAGAGCGAAAAGAACATGGCTACTCCCTCGCCTGGCTGCATCACAAGGGGCGCAATCGCCACCACTATGAATACTGGGTGGATATCGATTCCGAGCGCGGCTGGGTCGGGTTAAAAATGCCGCTCCGCTTTGTCCTCGAGATGGTCTGCGACCGCATTGCGGCCTCTAAAGTATACAGCGGTAAAGATTATACCGATGCCGTCCCCCTCGGCTACTATCTTTCCAAGGGGGGAGGGACGGCTACTGCATCCCGAGACCCGGGCGCTGCTCGAAAAACTGCTCTATATGCTCCGCGACAAGGGGGAGCGCTACACGCTCGGCTATATGCGCTGGCTGAAACGCCACCCCGCACTGTACGAGCGTCAGTGTGCCCCCTTCTCGAGTGCCGTCAGTTCTTCGGGCGTAAACGAATAAGACTTTCCGCAGAAGTGGCAGTGAACTTCTGCGGGTTTTTGCTCCTCGGCCATGCTCTTAAGCTCTGCACTGCCGAGGCTGATGAGAGCCTTCTCGACCCGCTCTCTCGAGCAGTCACAGTGAAAACGGCAGGGGAGCTTTTCCGTGAGTTTCCACTCCATGCCCTCAAAAATCCACGCGAGAATATCTTCGGGGGTCTTTCCTTCCTTTAAGAAGTTGGTGACCGAGCCGACCGTCTTCAATCTGTTCTCGAGCGCAGTGATTACTTCCTCGGGACAATTCGGCATGAGCTGCACGATAAAACCGCCCGCACAGCGCACGGTGTTGTCCTGATTCATCAGCACACCGAGTCCCACACCGGAGGGCACCTGCTCACTCGATGCGTAATAGTAGGCAAGATCCTCTGCAATTTCCCCGGAAACCAGCTCCACCTGTCCCACGTAGGGTTCTTTCAGGCCCAGATCCGAAATTACCGTCAGGCTTCCCTTGCCGACCGCACCGGCAACATCCAGCTTGCCGAGCTCGTTCGCCGGTAAGATAACCACCGGCTCAAACGGATATCCCTTGACCTCACCTGCATTGTTCGCGGTGACCAAAGACCGCGCATGGGGCCGTCCCCGTCCACTTTGATGGTCAGAAGGTCCTTTTTGTCCTTCATCATTGCCCCCATCATGAGCCCTGCTGTCATTAGACGTCCCAATGCCGCCGTGACAATGGGGCTCGTGTTGTGTATGCGTCTGGCCTCTTCCGTCAATTCTTCCGTCGTCGCCGCAAAGGCACGCACCATGCCACCCTCTGCGTAGGCTCTCACAATATAATCACTCATTTCAAGCTTCCTTTCCGTGTTCACGCAATAAAATCAGCATGCGCTCGCTCTCTTCGATTAGCGGACCTTCCGTCTCCGCATCCATGGCCTCGAGAAAAATAAGTCCCGCAGCCTCTGCTTCCCGTCGCACTTCCTCTAAGGTATAAGCGCGCTGTACATGGGTCTCCTCCGATCTGCGAAAAAGTGCTTCCGTCTCCCGCAGATAGAAGGTCATATCATAAATATTTTCGCGCGTCTCTCCGTCATAGTGATTTTCCCAGATAAAACTCCCCTCTTCTCTTGTCTCCGCAAAGATATTGTCTGCGAGCAAGTGCTCATACTTATATACGGTATTCATATCAAAGAGGAAGATGCCGCCGGGATCCAGGTAGTTGTTGACCAGGCGAAACACTTCTCTTAAGTCTTCCGCCGTACAGAGATAGTTCATCGAATCGCAACGGCTTATCATCGCGCGGCAAGTCCCGTAGAGCTCGAATTCCCGCATATCCTGACAGAGGTAGAGGCTGTTGCTGCCGGAAAGCAGCTTCTTTTGCATGGCCTCTTCAAGCATCTCCTCCGCATTGTCGATTCCTATCATGTCAAAGCCTGCGGCAGCTAGACGTTCGGTGCAGTTCCCCGTGCCGCAGCCAAGCTCCGCTACGATGCCCTCCGTAATGCCGAAGCGCCCAAGGAGACGCTGCGTCTGTTCGCACCACGCATCATAGGGAACGCCGTCCATAAATAAATCGTAGAGTTTTGCAAAACTCTGATAAGCCTCCATCTGCGCTCTCCTTCTCAAGTCCGGTCTCGATACAAAAAGACTCCGCTCTCCTTCGTCCCGAGAGCGGAGCCAAACTTATGCGTTTCTGCCGCAGCAGTGCTTATACTTCTTACCGGAGCCGCAGGGGCAGGGATCGTTTCTGCCGATTTTAACTTCCTTGCGGACCGTACCGCTCTGCTTCTGTTCGCGGTACAACTCCTTTCTTCTCTCTTCGCTCAGGATATGATTCCAAGCCTCGAGGCCGTAGAGCCAATCCGCCTTCGCCTCCACCATGTTGTAGTAGAGCTTCTCCGGATCGATTTCAAGCACAATCTCGGTATTCTCGTCCATGGTCTCGGTCGGAATGTCCTGCTTGAGGCTCTCGCTGATGCCATCCAGGAAACCAGTCATAGTCTGAATGTCCGTTCCGTACTTCTCTGCAAGCTCCTTTACCGTGCCGCGCTCCACCTGCGTCACATCCGCAAGCAGTTTCTCATAAATGCCCTTCTCCACGCGAAAATAATCGGTCCAGAGCTGCTCCTGCTCTTCCTTGCTGAGCTGGTCTCCGTATGCTTTGGTTCTCCATACTTCCAATAAAGTCATATACTCATCCTCACTTCCGTGATTTTAGTCGCATTATAGCCTAAGTTTTCATGAATTGCAAATACCGTCAGGGCTTTTTACCCTTCGACTCATAGCGAAAACTGCCGTCTTCCTCGTCGATGCGCTCCAAATTGTCATAGCATTCTTCCGCCACCGGCAATTTTTGCGTCGTAAAAAATGTGCCAGCGCGCGTTCACTGAGTCTGGTGAGTACAGCAAAGGTCGGAATACCGACGACCATACCGACAATGCCCCAAAGACCTCCGAAGAACAAAATGGAGAAGAGCACCCAGAAACTCGACATGCCGGTTGTCGATCCGAGTATGCGCGGTCCGAGTATGTTGCCGTCAAACTGCTGCAAGACCAGGATGAAAACCAGGAATTGCAAGGTCGTAATCGGCGACACCATGAGCAGAATAAATGCGCTCGGGATGGCACCGACAAAAGGTCCGAAGAACGGAATCACATTGGTCACACCGACAAACACACTGATGAGAAGCGCGTAAGGCATCTTCATAAAGCTCATGCAAATGTAGCAGATGATGCCTATAATCACAGAGTCAATAATTTTACCGACAATGAAGCTCGAGAACACCCACTTCACATAGCGCAGTTCGGAAACAACCTCGTTGGCTACACGCCGCGGCAACAGCGCATAGAGAATACGCTTGGACTGCGCGGCCAACGCCTCCTTCATGTTGAGCCCGTAAGCCATTACGATGAGACCGATGAAAAAGTTCTTTAAGACCACAAAGAGACGCATCACACCGCTGGTCATCTGAGTCAGATACTTGTTGAGGTTCGGCATAAAATCCGCGGAAATCCAATGCGCCAGTGTATCCGAAATTTGCCCGTAACCCTCGAGCACCATCTCTTCCAACTCCGGATTCTTGCCTTGAAACAGAATCTGAATCCAGCCGATGACGGAATTTGCCCCCTTCGGTAGGCTGTTGGTTAGATCCGAGACACCCGAAATCAACTGCGGAATCAGCATGGCAATCAACGCGGTCAAAACAGCCAGAATCACAATGATGCAGGTAAAAGTCGCCACCATTTTACCGATGCGTTCCGCATTTTTTTCTTTGCGAAGGCGCTCTGCCTCCGTGAAGAACTTCGTGCTGGAACCGCCGCGAAATTTTGCCATCACAGCCTTGCTCACAGGCGTTTTCGCCGCATTCCCCGGTCTCAACCATCCTGCGACCAAAGTAGATACGAGTTGATAGGTGGGGGCCATCAAAAATGCCATGACCGCACCGTAGATGACAGGCATCAGTATATCGACCAGTTTTCCGAGGAATACCGTAATCGGTCCCAAATGCTCTAAGACAAAGGAGAAAAAGAGTGCCGCCGCTATGACAGCAAAGGCTGTGATGCCCAAGAAACGTGTTTTTGATTTTGATCGTTAATCATATCCCTTCCTTGCTCAACAAAAAGAGCAGCCAAATGCTGCTCTTTTTTCATAAAAAACAGCCCCAAAATGCCGGTCTTACGTATTGACGCCTGGCAGTGCCAGGTGGGTGACCGAACACAGCCATTTGTCTTCCACCGAACGTGGCCTGACATCCGACTCTGTATCTTATGTCTCCCTGTCGTAAAATTGCAGGTTCAAAATTGGTAAGATTGTCGTACATTTCAGGTGCTGTTTGCTATAGCTGTATTATACGACGCTTTATCCCGGGCGTAAAGTTGTTTATTCGACCGCGATTTGATAGACCTTGTACTCGCGCTCCGTGTGATAACCGAGGCGCTCGCCGAGGCTCGCCGAAAAAAAGGCTGTCCGCATCCCAATCCGGAATTCTGGCCTTCTCCTTGAAGCGGAGCAAAAGCGAGGCGCCGGAGGCCGAAGCCAGTCCTTTGTGCCGGTAGCCCTTCTCCGTGGCCGCCTTCACATCCATAATTTCCTCGCTGTGCACATACGCAAGGCAGGCACTGACAGGGACTTTGTCTTGCAGGGCGACGTAGCCGATGCCGTAGGCCGCAAAAACATCCGCATCCGCAAAACTCGCCGTCAGATTTTCACTGAAGCGAAGCTCACCGAGGCGCTTGAAGAGCGGCGCAGTGACCTCACGAATCTCATACTCCGCAGGCACCTCGGTTCGCAGCTCTAAGGCTTTAAAGTCAAAGCCCTCTTCCGGCGCACGCAGGAGATAACGTGAAACCGTGCGGAACCGCCCTGAAAATTTCGTTTCAATCCACTCATCCCAGCGCACATCTTCCGCGAGTATGCTGGTATCCCCGCACTCCTTTGCCAATACGTGATAGAGGTCCAGAGAGGCCGCGCCGCGCGGTGGCATGCCGACCAGATAAGAGAACCCGCCGGTCAGAACCAGGCAGCAGGAAGGACTTTCCAAGGTCGGCACAAATGCTCTACCCTTTCCCTCCGCGGCAGCTCGCACCAGTGAAATGCGGCTGTCTTCACACAACTTCACAATACTGTCTCGTTTCATTGCGCCAAGCTCTATCATAACTGGCCTCCCTTTCTTCCGGTCTTTTATTCGTTCAGCCCTCGCATGAGGAGTTCTTGCAGAGAATGTATCGAAGAAACAATATAGCTTGCGCCGGCCTCTTCCAACTCTCTCCGGCTTCCGTAGCCGTAGTCGACACCGATACTCGGCATACCCATGCTGCGTGCCGCGCGCACATCGTAGGCGCGATCTCCGACCATAACAGCACTTCTTACATCGATTGCGTACGCCGAAATGAGCCGCGCCATGATTTTTTCCTTGTCTCCGCCGTCACGGCTGTCATCACCGCCCGCAACACCCGCAAAAAATGTGTCGAGTGAAAAATGTGCGAGCACCCGTTTCGCCTGAAACTCCGGTTTGGAACTTGCAAGATACAGTTTTTTGCCGCTCACCTCAAGTGTCTGCAGCAATTCCGCCGCCCCCGGGTAAAGCTTGTTTTCAAAAATGCCCTTGCTCTCGTAATAGGCTCGAAATGCGCGAATCGCGTTCGGTATTTCTTCGCTTCCGAGTCCGTAAATCTGTGAAAAGCCCTCGGAGAGCGGCGGCCCGATCAGTTTTTTGAGCATCTTACTGTCTCCCGCCTCTCTACCGACCGCCGAAAGTCCGGCACGCGCTGCATTCATAATGCCCTCGCCCGACTCGGTCAGCGTGCCGTCCAAATCAAACAAAACCGCTGTAAGTCGCATCAGAACTTTAACAGTGTCTTCAAGAGACCGCGTCCGAGGCTTGCACCGACATTTCCGCCGAGCTGCTTGCCGAAACTGCCGCCCGCACTCTTACCGAGCTGCTTGCCGACCTCTCTGCCGATGGTTCCGGTGACCGAGCTTCCGATAGAGGCGACGACGCGCTTTTGCTGTGTCGCCTTCTTTTTGCTTCGCGCTCTGCCGCTGCCGCTTCCTTCGCCGCCTGCTTCTCCGCTGCGGCCGCCTCTCTCGCTGCCTGTCGTTCGGCTGCCGCTGCTTCCCTTTGCCGCCTGTTTCTCGGCCGCCGCCGCTTCCTTCGCCGCCTGCTTCTCTGCCTCGGCCTCTTCTCTTGCCTTCGCCGCAGCTGCCGCTTCTTCGTCGACACGCTTTAACAGTAACTCATACGCCGACTCGCGGTCGATTTCATTCGCGTACTTCTCACGCAGGGTACTGGTCAAAATCGCCGCCTGCTGCGTGATGGCATCCAAAGCGCCGAACTTGGACTGCGGCGGGAGTATGGATGCAATCCGCACTTCCTCCGGCGCACCGCCCTCATCGAGGAAGGATATCAGCGCCTCTGCGGTCTTTAAGCCCTGCAGGGCTTCCGCCGTGTCGAAGGCCGGGTTCTTTCGGAAGGAATCGGCCGCTGCCTTGACGCCCTTCTGTTCTGCCGGGGTGTAAGCGCGAAGCGCATGTTGCACTTTGTTGCCGAGCTGTGCCAGTACCCGCCCGGAATATCCGCCGGATTTTTGGGTGATAAAGTAGACGCCGACTCCCTTCGAGCGAATCAATTTAACCACCTGTTCTATCTTATCCAATAAGGACTTGGGGGCCCCGTCGAAGAGCAGGTGCGCCTCATCGAAGAAAAATACCATTTTGGGTTTCTCAAGGTCGCCCGCCTCCGGAAGCTCCGTGAAGAGCTCGTTCAGCATCCAAAGCATGAAGGTCGAATAAATGGTCGGATCCTGAATCAGAGGTTGAATCCAGAATATTCACGTATCCCCTGCCTTCGGCATCCACACGCATCAATCGAAATCTGCAGTGCGGGTTCGCCGAAGAACTGCTCCCGCCCTTACCCTCGAGGGCGACAAGCGCGCGAGTATAGCTCCCGTGCTCGCCTTACCGATGTTGCCGTAGGTATCGCGGTAAATCTCCGCGTTGTCTTCCACATAGCGAACCATCGCCTTTAAATCTTTCATATCGAGGAGCAGTAAGCCCTCCTCGTCCGCAATGCGAAAGATGATCTCAAGGAGATCGCTTTGAATCTTATTCAGCTCCAAGAGACGGGAGAACAGCAGCGGTCCGAACTCCGAAACCGTCGTTCGAAGCGGCAATCCCTTCTTGCCGAAAATATCCCAAAATTCCGTCGGATAAGCCCGGTAGCGAAAGCCCGCCTCCGCGAGTCCGAAGCGCGCAATGCGCTCCTGCATATCCGCGCTGTCCTCCCCCGGGCGGCACATACCCGCAAGGTCTCCCTTGACATCCGCGAGAAAGCTACGGGGACACCCGCATCACTGAAGGACTCTGCCATCACCTTTAGAGTGACCGTTTTACCGGTTCCGGTTGCGCCCGCAATTAAGCCGTGTCGATTTGCCTGCTTTAGGCGAAGATTGCAGTGTACGTCTCCGGAACTACCTACCCATATTGCCTGCTGATCGTACATAATGACTCCTCTGAAAACGAATAAAAAGGCCTGTTTTGCCGTTGATAATCTATCTACTATCCTAACACAATAAGGTCTGCTTGTACACGGCGCAGCGCTTTTTGCGCGGCTCTCTCGCGCTGTATCACAAGATTGCGGAATTGCAAAAATCCCCGGCGGATTTCGTCTCGCCGAGGGATTTCTCTGTTTCTTCTGTTCTGTTTCTTCTATAGTTTTAAGCTTTTAAAATACCAGCTTGAACTCCGGAGATGCCTCTCCGTTTACGACATAATAAGCTGCACCTTCTTCGGGCTTTACATAGAGTTCAAGCGTCTTGATTTCGGCCAAAGGATTCGCTCCGAGATAAGCCTCTTTGCGCGCGCCGCAAGGTCTTCCGTCGAGCTGCTTCTCACCGTACTCCACAAAAACCTTGACTTCGGATTCCTTGCCGCTCAAGGTATCACCGACCTTCTTCGCACGGGACTTTACGGTCTTACCCGCCTTTTTCGACGCTCTTCTTTACTTTCTCGCTCTGCTTTTTCGCCTCTTTTTCCGAGTGCTTTTTGCATCTTCCGCGATTGATTTAGCTTCGTTGCCCACCGTCTTCTTAACGCGTTCCGTAAATGCCTTCACAGGTTCCTTCAGGTCTTCCACAGACTTCTTGAGTTCTTCCACTCTCTCGTCGCGCTGTTCCTTCTTGCTTGCCATGCTTCTCCTCCGTCTTTTGCGCCAAAGTGAACCAGTTACAAATCTATCGACTGCATAGACTATACTCCGGATTATAGGATTCATATCTAACTTTGTCAAACGGATTGCGCTTTCTCTTTGCCTGTCCGTCGAGACTGTAGCTACACTTATTCCAATTTATATCGAGCGGAAAGTGAGGATGGCATCATGCAAATGAAGCTGTTACAGGATCGTATTGTGGCGGATGGCAAGATTGAGGCGGGCAATATTCTGAAGGTGGATTCATTCTTAAACCACCAGATCGATGTCTCGCTGCTGGAGGAAATCGGGCAGGAATTTAAGCGCCAATTCGGAGATCGAGAAGTCAATAAAAATTCTGACCATCGAAGCCTCCGGCATTGCCATTGCCTGCATTGCCGCGCGTTACTTTAACGTCCCGGTTGTCTTTGCCAAGAAATCTCGCTCTCTGAATATCGCCGGCGATGTTTACACCGCAAAAGTAGAATCCTTTACCCACAAGAATACGAACGACATCATAGTCTCCAAGAAGTTCTTATCCCCGGAGGATCGCATTCTGATTGTCGATGATTTTCTGGCAAACGGCAAGGCCATACTGGGGCTCTGTCAGCTGGTCGAACAGGCCGGGGCCACTTTGGTTGGCGCCGGTGTCGTCATTGAAAAGGGCTTTCAGGACGGCGGTAAGCGCATTAGAGAAGCCGGCATCGACCTCCGCTCCCTTGCGATACTCGAAGAGATGGATGTAAACACCGGCATTCGTTTCCGCGAAGAATAAACTCAGCGCTTGCGTATCATCGTGGTTGCGAGTTCCAGCATGTCGAGCGTAAGCTCATAGCTGTCACCCATAAGATCCCAAATCGCATCCTCTGTCAACACTTCAACACTCGAGGCTCCGCAAGTTCTCCGCGACTCAACGTCTATCATCGCTCTGAAAATGCCTGCTGTAATAGTACTTGACCAATTTTTGATACTCGCGCTGCGAATCTTTAAAGGTTTGCAGCGCTTTTTTCATGGCCTCGATTTCTTCTCTGTGGCGATTCAGTATGCCCTCCATCTCGCGCACACGCTCCACTGCCTGCTCTGTTCCGCTTTTTCTTCTCACGTCCTACCTCCCGGGCTATATGCCAAGCAAATACTATGATTCCATCCTTCGTAACCCCGGATTTCCGCTGTGCGGTCCGCGCCGCAAGCCGTACTCTCCCGAGCTTTCCAAAACGTGCACTCCCACGTTCGGTCTTATATCGTCATCTCATCCGATGCAGGCTCTCGTCTCTCCAGCAAGAGAACGGCCTCCACGCCCGGTGTCCGCGGAAACATATCGACGCCCGCAGCGCGCGTGGTATGATAGCCCCCCTCTCGAAGTATTTCGAGATCGGTAACCAGGCTCGAGGGCTTACAGGATACATAGATAATGCGCGGAACCCCGTAGCGAATCAACTTGCGGAGCGCCTTCGGGTTCACACCCTCGCGCGGCGGGTCGAGAATAATGATATCCGGCTTCTCCTCGATTTCGTCCAGCACCTTTAAGACATCTCCCGCGATGAAGCGACAATTCCGCACCCCGTTTCTCGCCGCATTTTCCCGCGCGGCAATCACCGCCTCTTCGATCAACTCAACACCGACCGTGCGTTCCGCATGCTTGGCGACCAGCTGGGCAATGGTGCCCGTGCCGGAGTAGAGATCGAAAACCACCTTTCCGCCGGTCTCACCGACATACTGTCCCACCTTATCATAGAGCAGTTCGGCCCCGTCCGCATTGTTCTGGAAAAACGAAAACGGCGTGATCGCAAAGCGAAGACCGGAAAGCTCCTCTTCAAATTGCGCTTCGCCGAAGAGTACCTCCGTTCTCTCGTTTTTCACCGCATCCGCAACCGAATCGGTGACCGTATGGAGCAGCCCCTTTAAGCTCGCCTCAAACGGAAGGGAACACATGAGCTCCCGCCATGCACGCAGCAGCTCTCTCCTCTTCCGCGGGAAGCTGAGAGCTCGTGACCAGATCGAGCAGGAGTTCTTTTTCTGTGTAGCCGCGGCGCTGAGCAAAAAAACGAAGATAGCCCTCGTGGCGCAACTTGTGATAAAACGGCACCTTCCGCTCCCGAAAGAAGCGCAGCGTCTCCCGAAGCGCGAGGTTCAGATCCTCATGCACGAGCTCACAGCGGTCGGTCTCCACGATGTCGTAGTGACTTCCTCTCTTATGCATGCCGAGGGTCAGCGGACCATCCCGGTAGGCATCGCCGAAAAAGTACTCCATCTTCATGCGATAAGCGTTCTCGCGGGGACTTGCGGTCAGCCCTCCAGAAAAGTCCTCCCCGGTGCCTCGCCGAGACAGACGCTGCAAAAAGCTGCTCTTTCAGTTTCAACTCCTCCGCATACGGGAAGAGTCTGATAAAGACAGCCTCCGCAGACACCGACCGCGGGACAGAGACTCTCTCTCCGCTCGCAGGCCCCGGGGCCAAGGTCTCCAGTACGCGCCCTCGGCATTTCCCTTTCTTGCCTTGGTCACGCGGTACCAAAACTTCTCGGCCCGGAACGGCATGCTTAATCAAGACCTTACCGTCCTCCCGCAAAATATAACCGCGGTCCGGAAAACGGTATTCCGTAATGATGCCGCGCGCTTCCTCTCCCTTTTTCATACTCGCCTGTCCTCTCTCTTCAAAAAAGAGGACGCGTCTCTCCGGCGCGCCCTCTTCTCAATACAGTCTCTTTAAATTTACGCTCAGTCCTTATCCGCTGCCTCGGATGCCTCATCCTCGTCTTCATCGAACACAATGAGATCATCGTCGTCAAAGTCATCATCAAAGTCGTCTTCAAAATCATCTTCCACCGGTGCCATGAAACGATAGACCGCATAGGCAATTCCTGCCACCGCTGCGATAATACCGATGATTGCGAGCGCCATGACAACCGCATCACGGGTCTTGTTCGTCTGCTCTTTCTTTTTCATGGAACTCACGAGCTCATCCAATTTAATCAATGCGCCGAAATTGTCCATACCTGCCCTCCCAATCGAATATGCCATGATGACACAATGTAAAATTAACAGATTTACTATAGCATAAAGCCTTTCACTTGACAAGCACAGAGGCGCTCCGTAAAATGGGCATGTTATGCATTTTTAACAATATTTTATTTCGGAGGGTTTCCCATGTCTACAAAAAGGTGAGCGGAGTAGTTTTTCCTCCCGTCTCGGTTTCGTTCTTTCGGCGGCCGGCTCCGCCGTCGGTCTTGGTAACATCTGGCGTTTTCCCTATCTCGCCGCAAAATACGGCGGCGGTATTTTTCTCTTGGTCTATCTGCTCCTCGTGCTGAGCTTCGGCTATACGATGATCATTGCCGAGAGCGCCCTGGGACGCCGCACCAAGAAGAGTCCGGTCGGTGCTTTCTCGCACTACGGCAAGGATTGGATGTTCCGTTTCGGCGGCTGGATTAACGCTGTCATCCGATTCTGATTGTTCCTTATTATTCTGTCATCGGCGGCTGGGTCTCCAAGTATCTCTTCGCCTATCTCCGCGGCGAAGTCACCGCACTCGCGAGCGATGACTATTTCTCAGGCTTCATCACCAACGGTTACCAAACGGAGTTTTTGGTTCTTGGTATTTACCCTTGCAACCATGATTATCATCTACTGGGCGTCCAGAACGGTATTGAACGCGTCTCCACCATCATGATGCCGATACTCATCGTCCTTGCGTTGGTCATTGCCGTTTATGCGGTCACGCGTCCCTGCGCCATGAAAGGCGTGGCCTACTTCCTGGTCCCGAATTTCAAAAACTTCTCTTGGATGACCGTGGTTGCGGCAATGGGACAGATGTTCTCTCTCTCCATCGCAATGGGCATTCTGATGACCTTCGGCTCCTATATGAAGGACGATGTCTCCATTGAAGATGCGACACGCCATGTGGAGCTCTTTGACACCAGCGATTGCCGTCCTCGCCGGACTCGCGATTATTCCGGCTGTCTTTGCCTTTTCCGGCGGCGACCCGAATGTCCTGAAAAGCAGGACCTTCTCTCATGTTTATCACCATGCCCAAAAATCTTTTGCAAACATGGGCTTCGGGCAGCCCGTCGGCATTATGTTCTTCCTCTTGGTCCTGTTTGCGGCGCTGACTTCCGCCATTGCGCTTGCGGAGAGCGCAGTCTCCGCTACTGAAGATGAGCTTCACTGGAGTCGCAAAAAGGCGAGTATCGTAATGTTCGCTTTAATGCTCGTACTCGGCAGCCTCAGTGTCTCGGCTGCAGCCCGCTCGCTTTGGTCCGCATCGTCGGTATGCAGCTTCTGGACTTCTTTGATTTCCTCACCAACTCGGTCGCGATGCCGATTGCCGCAATGACCACCTGCCTCTTGATTGTCCGCGTTGTCGGCGTTAAAACCGTAGCGGAAGAAGTGACAAAGACGGCGCTCCGTTTTAAGCGCCGCCTTATCTTCAACTTTATGATTAAGTATCTCTGCCCGTTCTTTGTGGCAATTATACTTTTTAGCTCCGTCGCGAGCCTCTTTGGCTGGATTAAGATGTAAGCTTTTCGAGCTTTGCAAAGCCCGCAAGCATTTTACGCCGCCCGAGCTCATCGAACTCGACGGTTACTTCAAAAATCCTGCTTTCCGTCTTTTGATTTTCCAAAACGCTCCCCACACCGAAGCGCGCATGACGCACTCTGTCGCCGACTTCGTAGGGGAGCGTTTTCATATGCTCCACCTGAAAGATTTTCCCGAAGGCCGCGGGCTTCGGCTGCCCGCTGTACGAAGAACTTCTGAGAGCTCCGCTTGCCGGAAGCGGATTATCATTGATGCGAGCGCTCTTCTGTCGCTCTATGAGTTCTTCCGGGATTTCCGCGAGGAAGGGCGATTCTCGGTGAAAGCGGAGTTCTCCGTTCACAATGCGCGATTTTTGCGGAGCTTAGGCTGAGCCTCTGCTTCGCGCGGGTGATGCCCACATAGCAAAGTCGTCTCTCCTCTTCCATTTCCTCCGGATCGTCGATGCTCCGATTTCCGGGAAACAGTCCCTCTTCCATGCCGCTGATATAGACCTCTTCAAATTCCAGTCCCTTTGCGGCGTGCAGGGTCATCAGCGTTACACGCTCTCCCTCTTCCGCACGGTCTATATCCGCAACCAGAGCGACCTCTTCGAGGAAACGATCCAGTGGCGGGAGGTCGGCCGGCAGTCCCTCTTCCGCGCGGTCCGAGACATCGCTCAAATCGCGTTCAAAGTCCACAGCCTTCGAAATCAACTCCTCAATATTTCTCCATGCGTGCCTGCGCCTCGAGATCCCCTCTTCCTTCAGGGCCTCTTGATAACCGCTCTTTTCGAGCACAAGACGTATCAGGTCCGCAATCGGAAGCTTTTCGCTCTCGGCGACACTGCGATGAGGTTCAAAAACCGCTGTATCTTCTCACTGCTTCTTCCGGCAATGCCGGAAGCCGGTGCTTCGCGCAGCGCCTCAAAAAAGCTGATCTCCCGATCTGCGGCAAAGCTCCCGACAGCCGAAACCGTGGCAGCCCCGATGCCCCGTTTCGGCACATTCAGGATACGCTGCACGGCAAGATCATCCGCCGCATTCGCTATCGTCTTTACAGTGAGCAAGCACGTCCTTGATTTCGCGGCGCTGGTAGAAGTTCACGCCGCCCACCAGTCGGTACGGTATCCCCGCTGCGACACAGCGCTCCTCCAGAATACGCGACTGCGCATTGGTGCGGTAGAGCACCGCAAAGCGCCCGTACGCACCGTTCTGACGGCGCACTTTGAGTTTCTTCGGTAATCTGCTCTGCCTCCTCCGCGGCGCTCGCATGTATCAGTTAACCAGCCGTAACTGA